>OGOG01001716.1_pt1 | contig 20579 bp, 13 predicted proteins | sample 1552581 | NCBI WGS metagenome assembly OGOG01 (sample SAMEA2580152, study PRJEB22360) | human gut metagenome | biome: human gut; feature: human-associated habitat; material: faeces | place: Denmark | collected 2008/2010 | reverse complement strand
GGGAGCCGATACCGTCGCCGAGCAGGGTTCTGTGGAGACCGGGCTCAACAAGGAGGTCAGTTTCAACTATGGAAGAGATGTTCTTGTGGTCAGCGATGTGCTCTGCGAAGACAACGAATGCAACGGGGACATAAGCCACTGCAACAGCCGCTATGTAAGAACCGTTGAGTTCGCCGAAGGCGCCGAAAGCCTTGAGGAAGGTGAAATCGGGTATCGAAACAAAGGTTTTGACTCCCACGCCGTCAGCAACGAGTGCAGTGAAGCCGCTGAAGTCGATAACTTTGAGAGCGTCGTTTCCGGTCTTGATGCCGATGACGGTGAAGATAGCCGCAACAGCGTAGCCGGAGAGGATGCCGATGATGAACGGGATGAGCTTGACCATCTTCTTGCCGAAGACGGAGCAGAACATTGTCACGAAGAGAGTGACGAGACCGCAGATGATAGCGACATAGACGCTTGCGGTCGGCTCGCCGTTGACTGCATAGGAGCCTTTCTGGAGATCGCCGATAGCGTTTCCTGCGAGCGAAAGTCCGATTATAGCGACGGTGGGTCCGATAACGGCGGCGGGCATGAGCTTATTGATCCAGCCGACACCGGAAATCTTGACAGCTATTGCTATAACAACATAGACGAGACCCGCGAACACAGCGCCGAGAATCAGTCCGAGATAGCCGAGCGCAACGGTGGTCGCGCCTGCGAAAGCGGCTGCCATTGAGCCGAGGAAAGCGAAAGAAGAACCGAGGAAAACAGGGCTCTTTGCCTTCGTGAAGAGAACATATACAAGGGTGCCTGCGCCTGCGCCGAAGAGCGCCGCGACAGTGCTCATCTGCACTTCGCCGCAGTTATAAACACCCGAAGTTATCATGGGAACTGCGATGGTCGCTGCCATAATCGCGAGCAGCTGCTGGAACGCAAAGACGATAAGTTTGCCGAACTTCGGCTTGTCTTTGATACCGTAAATCAATTTCATACTATTGACCTCCTCAAATTTTGCCTGTCTATACTCAACACAGTCCCGGTGAACCGCTTCTGCGTCAAAGTCTTATTTGCTGTATATTGAGACGCTTGTCTCATCGTCGAACGGCGGGATCTTCACAACGACCACTTCGCCGCGCGAGGTCGGCACATTCTTGCCGACATAGTCGGCGACTATCGGGAGCTCCCTGTGTCCCCTGTCAACAAGCGTTGCAAACTGTATCTTCGCCGGGCGGCCGAGGGAGATTATCGCATCCATCGCGGCGCGCGCCGTTCTGCCGGTGTAGAGCACATCGTCGACCATGACGACCGTCTTGCCCTCAACGGAAAAATCAAGCTTGCCGGAGTTCACTGTCGGCTGGCTTGCGCTCTCGCTCAGGTCGTCCCTGTAGAGCGTGATGTCGAGATAGCCTTTCTGCGTCTTCACGCCGAGGCTCTCGATCTTTGAGGCGAGGATGTCTGCAAGCGGCGCGCCTCTTCTCATTATGCCGACAAGGCATATCTCATCTGAATCGCCGTTTCGCTCGATTATTTCGTGCGATATCCGCGCGAGCGCACGGTTGACCGCCGCGCTGTCCATGATATAGGCCTTGAACTCCATTTACTCACCCCGAAGCATAAAAAAATACGATTCTGCCGCACCGACAAAATCGCACAAAAACACGCAGATATACCCTATCCGCACTGAATATGACCATCTTGTCGGCATCTCTGTACCGCTCTTAAAGATTTTTTGCTGTGAATACTATATCATATTGTTTATCGGTTGTAAAGACCCAATTTATAGTTTTTTCAACTTTTTTCGCCGCCGAATCTTACATAAATGTAAGAACTCAGGCGCACAATGTAAGGCTTTGTTATTGAGAACGACCCACTCATTTGATATAATCATTATCGACAGGAGGAGTTTTTATGAAAACCAAAAGCAAAAATAAGAAGCTGCGCATCGCGCTCGGAATATGCATACCGCTCATAATCATTATCGCTGCGGCGTTGGCAGTTGTTATGAAATACGGACCGACATTCGGATTTTATCTCGTCCCGCCGTCGGCAGAGCGCTACGGCAAGGACGCTCTTGCAACCATAGGCAAAAGCGGGATATATTCGAGAAGCGACGAGTGGAAAAGCACTTACGAAGAATGTCTCAAGATGATAGAAAACGCCGAGAGCTATGAGGACACATACCCCGCGATTAAAAAGGCTCTTTCGGTTTGCGGCGGCAAGCACTCAATGCTCATGACAAAATCGGAATCGCAGGACATAACCGAGAGCTATGACGAGGTTCTGCCCACCGTTTCGCTCGACGGCGATATTGCAATAATAAAACTCCCCGATTTCCTCGTCACAGCCGAAGATTTCCTCGGCACAGCCGAAGCGGGACAGAAATACGCAAAAGTCGCGGAGGACTTCATTCACGAGAACCGCGATAAAATAAAGGGCGTTGTGCTCGACCTGCGCGGCAACACCGGCGGTGACATGGGTCCGATGGCGACGGCTGTCTCGTCGCTGCTGCCAGACGGCGAATTGGTTTATTATCACTACCGCAGCTACGATATCCCAGTCACGCTCAAAAACGGCGTTGTCAGCAATGCGGGCACGGGCGGCAGGAGCCTCTATCCCGAAGAGAAGCTGAATGTACCCGTTGCGATACTTACCGACGACATGACTGCGAGCTCGGGCGAAGCTCTGACGCTCTGCTTCAGAGGACTCGAAAACACAAGGACTTTCGGCGCACCGACCGCTGGCTACACGAGCGTCAATATGCTCCACAACATGTATGACGGCGCGCAGATGTATCTGACCGTCGCGTTTGACAAGGCACGCACGGGCGAGATATTCAAAGAGACTTCTATCGAGCCGGATGTCGCCACCGACTCCCCTCTTGAAGCGGCTCTTGAGTGGCTGAGAAGCTGAAAATAAAATACAGCACTCTCCGTAAAAGCGCGGAGGGTGCGTAATTTAACAAAGCGAAAGGATCGGCACATCTGCGCCGACCCTTTTTATTTTTTGATTATTTTGCTTTCTTGTCTTCCTTTTTCTTGTGGAAAAGAATCTTATCCACGGGGAAATAGAGGAAGAACTGGAGAGCTGAGCAGACAGCGGTAGCTATAGTGAGCGAAAGACCGCTGTTCAGATGGAACTTCGAGGTGCAGAACTCGAAAACTACGGGGTTGAACCACGCAGAGAAGCAAACGAGAGCAAGGGTGAAGATTATGTATATGGGCAGAGTAATAGCGGTGTTGGAGCCCGAGTTGAAAGTCTTTTCCTTGTTGATAAAGAATGCAACTATCTGCGCCAGAAGGTTCGAAACGTTGAATGCAATGAAGAGCGCAAGTCCGCAGCGCTGACCCTCGATGACCGGATAGTCAAAGACGAACCAGTGGAATGCCTGCGTGCTCAGAGCCTTGATCGCGGGGATGTTGTAAAGAATCGCGAGAGATGCAACCTGAACGATGCAGGCGCCGAGGCTAACGACGATGAACTTGACAAACTGCCAGAGTGTGTTGATGCCGGAGCCTTTACCCGCTGCGGCCTTGTCGATATTGTTTAACTTTCCCATTTACTTCACTCCTGTGATAAAATTTTCAATTAATTTTATAATACCCGCCGAGATAAATCAATAAAAACGCCCGTACTTTTTGGATATTGATTATTAAAAACAGATAAATCGGCATAAAAAAAGATCCCGCAGGAAAACCTACGGGATCAAGAAGCGTCAATTACTCGATAATCTTGATAACAACGCCCGAGCCGACGGTACGGCCGCCTTCACGGATAGCGAAGCGAAGACCCTCTTCGATAGCGATGGGAGCGATAAGCTCAACAGTCATATCGATGTTATCGCCGGGCATGCACATCTCTACGCCCTCGGGAAGGGAGATGATACCGGTAACGTCAGTAGTTCTGAAATAGAACTGAGGACGATAGTTGTTGAAGAACGGGGTGTGACGGCCGCCCTCGTCCTTAGTAAGGACGTAAACCTGACCGACAAACTTGGTGTGGGGATGAATGGTGCCGGGCTTAGCAAGAACCTGGCCGCGCTCGATATCGGTTCTCTGAACACCGCGAAGAAGAGCGCCGATGTTGTCGCCGGCCTCAGCGTAATCGAGGGTCTTGCGGAACATCTCGATTCCGGTGCAGACGGTCTTGCCCTTCTCTTCCTTAAGACCAACGATCTCAAGCTCGTCGCCGGTTCTCAGCTGTCCACGCTCAACTCTACCGGTAGCAACAGTACCACGGCCGGAGATGGTGAAGACATCCTCAACAGGCATAAGGAAAGGCAGGTCAGCCTTACGGTCGGGAGTGGGGATATAAGTGTCAACAGCGTTCATGAGCTCCCAGATGCAAGCAAGCTCGGGGGCGTCAGGATCATTGCCGTTGTACTCAAGAGCCTTAAGAGCAGAACCCTTGATGATCGGGGTGTCATCGCCGGGGAAGCCATACTCGTTAAGAGTATCGCGGATCTCCATCTCGACAAGCTCAAGGAGCTCAGGATCGTCGACCTGGTCAACCTTGTTCATGAAGACGATGATATAGGGCACGCCAACCTGGCGGGCAAGAAGAAGGTGCTCCTTGGTCTGAGCCATGGGGCCGTCGGTAGCAGCTATAACAAGGATAGCGCCGTCCATCTGAGCAGCACCGGTGATCATGTTCTTGATATAGTCAGCATGGCCGGGGCAGTCAACGTGAGCATAGTGACGGGTAGCAGTCTCATACTCAACGTGAGCGGTGTTGATTGTAATACCGCGCTCTCTCTCCTCGGGAGCCTTATCGATGTTAGCGTAATCAACAAACTCAGCCTCGCCCTTCATAGCGAGAGTCTTGGTGATAGCAGCGGTAAGAGTAGTCTTACCATGGTCAACGTGACCAATCGTACCAATGTTTACATGGGGCTTAGTTCTTTCGAATTTAGCTTTTGCCATTTGGAATTTCCTCCCTTTAATTGGTTAAATAATTGTCTCATGCATCAGCATAAAACTATTCTATCAATTTACACCTGAAAATTCAAGTGCTTTTTAAAAATTACTTGTCCTTGATGACAGTCTCAGCAATGGACTTCGGAACCTCGGCGTAGTGGCTGGGCTCCATGACATACTGACCGCGTCCCTGCGTCTTGGAACGAAGGGTGGTAGCGTAGCCGAACATGTTCGACAGCGGGATAAATGCATTGATCTGCACTGCGCCCGTACGCATCTCGGTGCCTTCGATCTGTCCGCGGCGGGAGTTGACATCGCCGATAACATCGCCCATATAGTCCTCGGGGACGATAATGGCGACCTTCATGATGGGCTCCATGAGCACGGGAGCTGCCTTCTTCATCGCATCCTTGAACGCCATAGAACCGGCGATCTTGAACGCCATCTCGGAGGAGTCGACCTCATGATAAGATCCATCGTAAAGAGTGACCTTGACGTCAACAACGTTGAAGCCTGCAAGAACGCCCGACTGCATTGCACCCTTGATACCGGCCTCTGCAGGTCCGATATATTCCTTCGGGATAGCGCCGCCGACGACCTCGTTGACGAACTCATAACCCTTCTCGGGGTTGGGCTCGATGCGGATCTTGACGTGACCGTACTGTCCGCGGCCGCCCGACTGACGCGAATACTTGGTATCGCTCTCTGCGGGTTTGGTGATGGTCTCGCGGTATGCGACCTGGGGTTTACCGACATTAGCCTCGACCTTGAACTCACGAAGAAGTCTGTCAACGATTATCTCAAGGTGAAGCTCGCCCATGCCGGCGATGATGGTCTGACCCGTCTCTTCATCAGTGTAGCACTTGAAGGTCGGATCCTCTTCGGCGAGCTTTGCAAGCGCGATAGCCATCTTCTCCTGGCCTGCCTTGGTCTTGGGCTCGATAGCGACCCTGATAACGGGATCGGGGAACTCCATGGACTCAAGGATTATCGGAGCCTTGGCGTCGCAGAGCGTGTCGCCGGTGGTGGTGTTCTTAAGACCGATAGTCGCAGCGATATCTCCGGCGTAAACGCAGTCGATATCCTTTCTGTGGTTGGAGTGCATCTGCAGGATTCTTCCCAGACGCTCGTTGCAGTCCTTGGTAGCATTGTAAACAGTGCTGCCGGTGGTGACTGTGCCCGAATAAACTCTGAAGAAGCAGAGCTTACCGACGAAGGGATCGGTCGCGATCTTGAAAGCAAGAGCTGCGAACGGCTCGGAATCCGAAGAATGACGGAACTCCTCTTCACCGGTCTCGGGGTTCGTGCCCTTTATCGACGGGACATCCGTCGGAGCGGGCATGTAATCAACAATAGCGTCAAGCAGCTGCTGAACACCCTTGTTGCGGTAAGAAGTACCGCAGCATACGGGAACCATCTTATTGGCGATAGTAGACTTGCGGATGCAGGTCTTTATCTCATCAATGGTGAGCTCCTCGCCGCCGAGATACTTCTCGAGCAGCTCGTCGTCCTGTTCGGCGACGTGCTCAACGAGCTCATCATGATACTTCTGTGCAAGTTCCTTCATGTTCTCGGGAATATCCTCGACTCTGACGTCGAGACCCTTGTCATCATAGTAGACATCAGCCTGCATCTGAACAAGGTCGATGATTCCCTTGAAGTCAGCTTCCGCGCCTATGGGGAGCTGAATCGGAACTGCGTTACACTTCAGGCGCTCCTTCATCATGTCTATAACATTATAGAAGTTAGCTCCCATAATGTCCATCTTGTTAACATAGACCATTCTCGGAACCTGGTACTTGTCCGCCTGTCTCCAGACGGTTTCGGACTGGGGCTCAACGCCGCCCTTTGCGCAAAGAACGGTAACAGAACCGTCCAGAACACGCAGAGAACGCTCAACCTCAACGGTGAAGTCCACGTGGCCCGGAGTGTCGATGATGTTGATTCGGTGGTTCTTCCAGAAGCAGGTAGTCGCAGCGGAGGTGATTGTTATACCTCTCTCCTGCTCCTGCTCCATCCAGTCCATTGTCGCAGCACCATCATGCACTTCGCCGAGTTTGTGGGTCTTTCCTGTGTAGAACAGGATACGCTCCGTTGTGGTGGTTTTGCCTGCGTCAATATGCGCCATGATTCCGATATTCCTGGTCTTTTCCAGTGAAACCTCTCTCGGCATAAAAACCTCCGTATCTCGCCTTTGTGCGAATAGCAAAATATATAGGTGAAATTACCACCTGAAATGTGCAAATGCCTTGTTGGCCTCTGCCATCTTGTGAGTATCCTCACGCTTCTTGAATGCCGAACCGGTCGAATTGACGGCATCCATGATCTCGTTAGCAAGTCTCTCCTTCATCGTTCTCTCGGAACGCTGACGGGAATAAAGGGTTATCCAGCGCAGACCGAGGGTCTGTCTTCTCTCCGGACGAACCTCCATGGGAACCTGATAGGTTGCACCGCCGACTCGACGAGCTTTGACTTCGAGAACGGGCATGACATTCTCCATAGCAGCCTCAAAAACCTCAAGCGGTTCCTTGCCGGTCTTCTCACGGATAATGTCGAAAGCCTCGTAAACGATTTTCTGAGCGACGCCCTTCTTACCGTCGATCATGACGTTGTTGATAAGGCGTGTTACGAGCTTTGAGTTGTAAAGCGGATCGGGCAAAACGTCACGTTTTGCTATCTTGCCTCTTCTTGGCACTTCGCTTCCCTCCTTCATAGTAATGATATCATAGGTACTCGAGTGACAAAACTCTCGTGGTGTCAATGGGAGGCATGTATTTCAATGCACTCTCGCATTGGAGTAATCACCTGCAAGAAGATTCTGTCTCTTAAGCTTTCCGCATCATGCGGAATTACTTTTTGGCAGCCTTCGGACGCTTAGCACCGTACTTGGAACGGGCCTGCATTCTGCCGTTGACGCCCTGTGTATCGAGCGTTCCGCGGATGATGTGGTAACGCACACCGGGAAGGTCCTTAACACGGCCGCCGCGGATGAGAACAACCGAGTGCTCCTGAAGGTTATGACCGACGCCCGGGATATAAGCCGAAACCTCGATGCCGTTGGAAAGACGAACTCTGGCGATCTTTCTAAGAGCCGAGTTGGGCTTCTTGGGGGTGGTGGTCTTAACCGCTGTGCAAACACCGCGCTTCTGCGGAGAAGCAGTGTCGGTCATGACATTTTTCTTGGAGTTGAGACCCTTCAAAAGCGCGGGGGCTTTGGGTTTCTTCTCAAGAGTTTCTCTTCCGTTTCTCACAAGCTGATTAAACGTTGGCAAGCAGTACATCTCCTTTCTAAGATTTATATATGAAATCCGCGCTTCGGGCATAATTATCCCAAAACACAAGACATCACAATTTAAAATTATACCGCTGAAGGTTCTGTTTGTCAACCTTTTCGGTTCGTCAAATGACAAAATATTCGGCGTTTATCGGGGGATTATATATGATTTTTGTCCAATAAACGCATCTCTTTATAGTCCCCGCTGCCGGAGTCCCCCGCAAAAGCGGCAGACTCCGGCTCGATGGTTGTTTATTATTCTGCTTCTTCCTGGTTCTCCGCCTCTTCGAGCTTCTCGGCAAGGTCGCTGAAGATGCCCGTAGTGGGAAGCACCTGAACATCGCTGTAGCACTTCATGCCGGTACCCGACGGCAGGAGCTTGCCGATGATGACATTCTCCTTGAGACCGAGCAGCGGATCGCTCTTGCCCTTGATAGCGGCGTCGGTGAGGACTCTTGTCGTCTCCTGGAAGGATGCGGCTGAGAGGAAGGACTCGGTTGCAAGAGAAGCCTTTGTGATACCCATGAGCACGGGCATGCACTGAGCCTCTGCGAGCTCCTCGCCTGTCTCCTGAGCCTTGGCGGCGACGCGTGCGTTCTCCGCCTTGAACTCAAGCTTGTCAACAACAGCGCCGGGCAGGAAAGTCGTGTCGCCGGGATCGGTGATCTTGACCTTCTTCATCATCTGACGGACGATGACCTCGATGTGCTTATCGTTGACGTCAACACCCTGCATACGGTAGGTTCTCTGAACCTCGCGGATGAGGTAATCGTGAACAGCCTCGACGCCGAGGACTGCGAGAATATCGTGCGGGTTGAGAGCACCTTCGGTGATGGTGTCGCCCTTGTTGATGTGATCGCCGGGCTCAACCTTGACGCGCATACCGTAGTGGATGGGATACGCCTTCTCCTCGAGGGTCTCGGGGTCTGTGACGATGATGTTTCTGACCTTCTTGATCTCGCGCTCGGAAACCGTACCGGAGATCTCACTGATAAGAGCGAGGCTCTTGGGCTTTCTCGCTTCGAACAGTTCCTCGACTCTGGGAAGACCTTCCGTGATATCGGACTGGTCTTTTGCGCCGCCGGTGTGGAACGTTCTCATCGTCAGCTGTGTACCGGGCTCGCCTATCGATTGAGCCGCGATGATACCGACTGCTTCACCGACCGTAACAGGCTCGCCGGTTGCAAGGTTCGCGCCGTAGCACTTGATGCAGACGCCGTGCTCGGACTGGCAGGTAAGCAGCGAACGAATCTTTATCTTTGCAAGGCTACCCTCGGGCTCTTCGCCCGCGGCGACCTTTCTGTCGTGGTACTCGTATACCTTGTCGGCGACGCGCTTTGCGTCGTCCTCGCTCATCATCTTATCCTTGCTCATGATAAGCTCGCCGGTATCCTCGTCGACAAAGTCGTTGAGCAGATAGCGGCCGGTAAGACGCTCGGTGAGGCTGACTATGCGGCGCTTTCCGTCGAAGATATCGTAGACATCCGAGCCCTCTGTGCAGCCGCAGTCCTCCTCGCGGATGATAACATCCTGCGAGACATCGACAAGACGTCTGGTAAGGTAACCCGAGTCCGCGGTACGAAGTGCGGTATCGGCAAGACCTTTACGCGCACCACGCGACGAAATGAAGTATTCGAGTATATTAAGACCTTCACGATAGTTGGCTCTGATGGGGATTTCAATCGTCTTACCTGCCGTATTCGCGATAAGTCCGCGCATACCTGCAAGCTGACGCAGCTGGCTGTCGTTGCCTCGCGCACCGGAGTCAAGCATCATGTTGATCGGGTTGTAGGGATCGAAGTTCGCCTTGAGTTCTGCGGCAACTCTCTTTGTGCAGTCTTCCCAGGTCTCAATGACCATGTTCGTGCGCTCCTCGTCGGAGAGAAGACCGTTCTCATAGTTGTCCATAATCTCGGCGATGTCCTTCTCGGCGTCGGCAATGAGTTCGCCCTTGCGCGGCGGTATGGTAGCGTCGCAGACAGCGACGGTGATACCGCTTCGGGTCGAGTACTTGTAGCCCTGAGCCTTGATCTTATCAAGCATATCGGCTGCTATCGAGGTGCCGTGAATTTTGATGCATCTGTCGATAATTTCGCCGAGCTTCTTTTTATTGACGAGGAAATCGACCTCAAGTTTGAAGTCGTTCTCCGGATCGCTTCTGTCAACAAAACCGAGATCCTGCGGGATAGGTCCGTTGAAGATAACGCGTCCCATGGTGGTGGAGACGAGCTTTCTGACGGGCTTGCCGTCAATCTCCTTAGTCATGCGGATCTTAATTCTCGCATGGAGTCCGATGGTGCCGTCGTCGTAAGCCATGGTAGCCTCATCGACATCTCTGAACACCTTGCCCTCGCCGGGCTCGCCGGGCTTTTCAAGGGTGAGGTAATAGGAGCCGAGGACCATGTCCTGCGTGGGAACGGTGACCGGGCGTCCGTCGGAGGGCTTGAGGAGGTTGTTGGCGGCGAGCATAAGGAAGCGCGCCTCAGCCTGAGCCTCCGCAGAAAGCGGAACGTGAACTGCCATCTGGTCGCCGTCGAAGTCGGCATTGAATGCGGTACAAACGAGGGGATGAAGCTTGATAGCTCTGCCCTCGACAAGGATGGGCTCGAAAGCCTGGATACCAAGTCTGTGAAGTGTGGGAGCGCGGTTGAGGAGCACGGGGTGATCCTTGATAACCACTTCGAGAGCATCCCATACAACAGGATTCTGACGCTCGACCATCTTTCTTGCGGACTTGACGTTGTTCGCCTTGCCGGTCTGGACAAGTCTCTTCATGACGAAGGGCTTGAACAGCTCAAGAGCCATCTCGGTCGGCAGACCGCACTGATAAATCTTCAGCTCGGGACCGACGACGATAACGGAACGTCCGGAATAGTCAACACGCTTACCGAGCAGGTTCTGTCTGAAACGTCCCTGCTTACCTTTAAGCATATCGGAGAGCGACTTGAGCGCTCTGTTGTTCGGACCGGTTACGGGTCTGCCGCGGCGGCCGTTGTCGATAAGAGCATCGACAGCTTCCTGAAGCATACGCTTCTCGTTGCGGACTATTATCTCGGGTGCGCCGAGCTCAAGGAGCTTGCGCAGACGGTTGTTTCTGTTGATAACGCGGCGGTAAAGATCATTGAGGTCGCTCGTTGCAAAGCGTCCGCCCTCGAGCTGAACCATGGGACGAAGCTCCGGCGGGATAACCGGAAGCACGTCGAGGATCATCCACTCGGGTCTGTTGCCGCTCTGTCTGAACGCCTCGACAACCTCAAGGCGTTTGAGAGCCTTGGCCTTCTTCTGACCGCTTGCGTTCTCTATCTCCTCGCGCAGCTGCGCGGAGAGCTGGTCGAGGTCGATTTCGGCAAGAAGCTCCTTGATAGCCTCGGCGCCCATGCCTGCCCTGAAATCGTCCTCATACATCAGGCGGTACTCGTCGTAATCCTTCTCGTCGAGAACCTGATACTTTTTAAGATCCGTTGTGCCGGGATCGATAACGATATGCATCGCAAAGTAGAGAACTTTCTCAAGGTTGCGCGGCGATATATCGAGGATAAGACCCATTCTTGAGGGTATTCCCTTGAAATACCAGATGTGGGAAACGGGAGCTGCAAGCTCAATGTGACCCATTCTCTCGCGGCGAACCTTGGAGCGGGTTATCTCAACGCCGCAGCGTTCGCATATCTTGCCCTTGTAGCGGATTCTTTTATATTTGCCGCAGTGGCACTCCCAGTCCTTCTGGGGTCCGAATATCCTTTCGCAGAACAGTCCGTCCTTTTCGGGCTTGAGTGTGCGGTAATTGATGGTTTCGGGCTTCTTGACCTCGCCGTAAGACCAGCTTCTGATCTTATCGGGAGACGCAAGACCTATTTTTATGGATTCAAAGGTATTGTTTTCCATCCGTTGACTGCCCCTTTTTAAAATATATTTTTAAGGTGACTGTTCTCAGTCGTCGTAGTCGTCAAGCTCGCCTTCGCTGTCGGAGAAGATGTCGCCGTCATAGTAGTCATCTTCGCCCTCGGCATTGTCTGCGAAATCGGCGCTGTCATCGTCGTCCTCGTCGGAGCTGACATTGAAGATATCGCCCTCTTCGTTTTCCGTGCCGTAGCCGCCTGCAGTGCCGGCGTCGTTGACGGAGGAGAATGCCTTATCGTCTGAAGGTGCAAATCCGAGTTCCTCGTCGGTCTGCTTGAGGTCTATCTCCTCGCCGTCCGCGTCAAGAACGCTGACATCAAGGCAGAGGGATTGAAGCTCTTTGACGAGAACCTTGAACGACTCGGGAATGCCGGGCTTGGGAACGTTGTTGCCCTTGACTATCGCCTCGTAGGTCTTGACACGGCCGACAACATCGTCGGACTTGACTGTCAGGATCTCCTGGAGGGTGTAGGCAGCGCCGTAAGCCTCGAGAGCCCAGACTTCCATCTCACCGAAACGCTGGCCGCCGAACTGGGCTTTACCGCCGAGGGGCTGCTGCGTAACGAGCGAGTACGGGCCGGTGGAACGGGCGTGAATCTTATCGTCAACAAGGTGGAACAGCTTGAGGTAATACATGACGCCGACGGTGACGGGGTTATCGAACTGTCTGCCGGTACGTCCGTCGTAGAGTATCGTCTTGCCGTCCTCTCTGAGTCCTGCCTGCTTGAGCGCTTCGCGGATATCATCCTCATGCGCGCCGTCGAAGACGGGAGTCTCGACCTTGTAGCCCAGATGCTTCGCGGCAAAGCCGAGATGCACTTCGAGCACCTGACCGATATTCATTCGGGAGGGAACGCCCAGGGGGTTGAGCACGATATCGAGCGGCGTGCCGTCCGGAAGGAAGGGCATATCCTCCTGAGAAAGTATTCTTGAAACAACACCCTTGTTACCGTGGCGGCCTGCCATCTTATCGCCGACGGAAAGCTTACGCTTCTGGGCGATATAGCAGCGGACGACCTTGTTTACGCCGGGTGCGAGCTCATCGCTGTTCTCGCGGGTGAACTCTTCGACCTTGACGACGATGCCGTATTCGCCGTGGGAGACCTTGAGGGAGGTATCTCTGACCTCTTTCGCCTTCTCGCCGAATATGGCGCGGAGCAGTCTCTCCTCTGCGGTCAGCTCGGTCTCGCCCTTGGGCGTTACCTTACCGACAAGGATGTCGCCGGAGTGAACTTCGGCGCCGACGCGGATTATGCCGCGCTCGTCAAGGTTGCTCAGAAGATCGTCGGAGACGTTCGGGATGTCTCTTGTGATCTCCTCGGGTCCGAGCTTTGTATCTCTCGCTTCGATCTCGTGTTTCTCGATATGAATCGAGGTGTAGACATCGTTGCGAACCATCTTTTCGTTGATGAGAACCGCGTCCTCGTAGTTGTAGCCTTCCCAGGTCATGAAGCCGACAAGGGCGTTCTTGCCGAGGGATATCTCGCCGTGATCCGTTGCGGGACCGTCGGCTATGACGTCGCCCTTTTCAACGCGCTGGTTGAGGGTGACTATCGGGCGCTGGTTGACGCATGTGCCCTGGTTGGAGCGCATGAACTTGATTATATCGTAATGGTCGAGAATGTTCTCGTCGCTGAGAATCTCAATCTGCTCGGCATCGACCTTTGTGACGCGGCCGGAGTGCTTTGCAAGCACGACAACGCCAGAGTCAACAGCCGCTTTATATTCCATACCGGTGCCGACTATCGGGCTCTCGGTCTTGAGCAGCGGAACCGCCTGCTTCTGCATGTTCGATCCCATGAGGGCTCGGTTTGCGTCGTCGTTCTCGAGGAACGGAATCATCGAAGTTGCGACGGAGACGACCATCTTCGGAGAGACGTCCATATAGTCGACCTTCATGCGGTCGATCTCAAGGAAGCCGTCCCTGTGTCTTGCGTTGACTCTCTCGTGGACGAACATTCCGTTCTTGTCGAGCGGCTCGTTCGCCTGGGCGACAATGTAGTCGTCCTCGACATCGGCTGTCATATACTCAACTTCGTCGGTGACGCGTCCGGTGGTCTTGTCGACCTTTCTGAACGGAGCCTCGATGAAACCGTATTCATTTATGCGCGCGAAAGTTGCAAGGTAGGAGATAAGTCCGACGTTGGAACCTTCGGGAGTCTCGATGGGGCACATTCTGCCGTAATGCGAGTAGTGAACGTCTCGGACTTCGAATCCTGCACGGTCTCTTGAAAGACCGCCGGGGCCGAGGGCGGAAAGACGGCGCTTATGAGTCAGTTCTGCAAGGGGGTTGATCTGATCCATGAACTGCGACAGCGGGGAGGAGCCGAAGAACTCCTTTATCGCCATCATGACAGGACGGATGTTGATAAGAGCCTGAGGAGTGATGTTCTCCTCCTTCTCCTGAGCCTGAAGAGTCATTCTCTCGCGGACAACCCTTTCCATTCTCGACAGACCGATTCTGAACTGATTCTGGAGCAGCTCGCCCACGCAACGGATACGTCTGTTGCCGAGGTGGTCAATGTCGTCCGTGGTGCCTATCTTGTTCGCAAGGCAGTTGATATAGTTTATCGAAGAGAAGATATCGTCGATTATGATGTGGTTCGGGATAAGGTCGTCGTGGCGGAGTCTGAGCTGCTCGAGAAGAGCCTCTTTGTCGTCGCCGCACTCGTCGACTATCTCGGTGATTATCTGGAAGCGAACCTTTTCGTTGATGCCGGCTTCAAGAAGCTCTTCCTTGGTCACTCCCTCGGGCACATAGTCCATAGGATCGACCATGCCGTTGGAGATTATCTTGACCTTCTTGCCCTCAACATCGGCGACGGCGACCATAACGCCTGCGCGTTCGATCTCCTTAGCCTTCGCCTTGGTAACAACCTCGCCTGCCTCGGCAAGAATCTCGCCGGTCAGCGGAGCGATAACGGGCTCGGCAAGCTTGCAGCCTGCAAGGCGGGCGGCAATGGCGAGCTTCTTATTATATTTGTATCTGCCGACGCGCGAGATATCGTATCTGCGCGGATCGAAGAAGAGATTGTCGAGCAGCTGCTGGGCGGACTCAAGGGTAACGGGCTCGCCGGGACGCAGACGCTTGAAGACTTCCATGAGCGCTTCGCCCTGGTTCTTCGTCTCGTCTCTCTCGATGGTGGCTTCGATTCTCTCATCGTTGCCGAAGAACTCGCGGATCTCATCGTCCGTACCGAGTCCGAGTGCTCTGATGAAAGTGGTGATGAATATCTTTCTGTTCTTGTCTATTCTTACATAATAGACGTCGTTTATGTCCGTCTCATACTCAAGCCATGCGCCGCGGTTGGGGTTGATTGTGCTTGAGAACAGCTCGATACCGGTCTTGTCGTGGGTCATATCGAAATATACGCCCGGCGAACGGACGAGCTGGGAGACGATGACTCTCTCTGCGCCGTTGATAACAAAGGTGCCGCTGTCGGTCATGATGGGGAACTCACCCATAAAAACCTCGGACTCCTTTATTGCACCCGTCTCCTTGTTGAGCAGACGCACAGTGACGCGCATGGGGGCTGCATAGGTAGCGTCGCGCTCCTTGCACTCCTGCACGGTGTGTTTAGTCTTCTCGTCAATGCGATAGTCTATAAAGGTCAGCACCCAGTTGCCGGTGTAGTCGGTGATTTCCGCTATGTCGCGGAACACCTCCTTGAGTCCGGTGTCGAGAAACCATTTGTACGAGTTCTTCTGAACCTCGATGAGATTGGGCATCTCCATGACTTCTTCGATCTTGCCGAAGCTCATGCGCGTGGTCGTTCCTTTTTTGACGGGCTTAACATTCAGCATAGGCCAATTCACTCCGTTCTTTTTTCATCCGTTTCGTGTTATCACCATCAATTGACAGAAGCAGATATCCCATTTTTCGGGGCTATACACTTTTGTCAATTGACGGCTCGCGCAAGCTCTTTTGAAGAGCGTTGAAATGCAATAATGAAGCGGTTTTCCGCGTTTCGGGAAAGCTGTAACAAGCCCTTAGCCGAAAAGGCCGGGCACACAACGCTCCATTATAATTGTGCAGTTTTACATTTTACACTGCTAACCACATTTTGTCAAGAGGAGATACGGCTTTTTTCAGAGCAAATTCAAACTTTTTACAATATCCGTCACAATCCCGCTCCATTAGCTCTTATCGGCGCGGAATTTGTGCAATTCTGACCGCCCGCAGGCTAAATATAAGGTATTATATAAGCAAAAATCGGCGCGACTGAATATTACAAATTAAAATACCGATAATATTCCATGATTTCGCATATCGTTTTTGACTTAAAAGCCGATGTGTGATATAATATCTGCAATTTTCAGTTTGTCGGAGGAAGAGCATGACCGGTATTGTTGATGTCGGCGGCGGAATGCGCGGAGTTTTTTCCGCAGGCATTTATGACCGTTTTATTGAAGAGGGAATAAACTTCGACCTGTGCATAGGCGTCTCGGCGGGAAGCGCGAATCTCATCTCTTATGCCGCCGGACACCATGACCGAGTCAGGCGTTTTTATGTGAACTACGCTCAGCGCAAGCAGTATATGAGCTTCGACAATTTCATACACAGCGGCTCATATATCGGACTTGATTATATTTACTCCACTATTTCAAACTCCGACGGCGAAGATCCGCTGAACTATGATGCTTTTACAGCGAACCACACGGATTTCATAACCGTAGTCACCGACGGCGAGACGGGAGAGCCGATATACTTCCCCAAAAGCAGCATAAAGCGCGACGATCTGACGGTCATAAAAGCCTCATGCTGCCTGCCCGCAGTGTGCAAGCCGATAGTTATCGACGGCAAAGACTGCTTCGACGGCGGGATCTCCGACCCTATCCCCTTTCAGAAGGCGTTTGACATGGGCTGCGACAAAGTTATAGTTGTCATTTCAAAGCCCGTTGACTTCCGCAAATCGCCGCAGAAGCATATGCCGATAATCAAAGCCGCGCTGAAAAAATATCCGAAAGTCTTTGACCGCCTCGCCGTAAGGCACGAGGTATACAACCGCCAGCTCGAAGAGGCGATAAAGCTTCAGGAGCAGGGCAAAGTGATTATCTTAGCTCCGCAGGACTGCTACGGCGTGAACACGCTGACCCGCGAGCCCGCCGCCCTCGAAAAGCTCTACGAAGAGGGTCGCCGCTGCGCGGACGAGCAACTCAGCGAGATAAAAGCTCCCGGCGAAAAAACCGCATAATAAATTCTGCCGCATTTAGCGCAGACCAAAGAGCAAAAGATAAAAAGGTCATAATTCACGGCTGACAACGCGGATTATGACCTTTATTTTTTCGTACTGTGTCCGATAACGCAACACACGGATTTAATATGACGCGCAACGCAAAGATGCATTTCACAGATTTGATAAAAGTTTCGGTTTGCTGTGCCGTAAAAGCATCAAAAGATAAAAAATTCAGAAATTCCAGAAAAAACTTTACTTTTTAGCGGCAACGGTGTTAAAATAGAGAAAATTCACGCGGCGCAGACCGCGGCACAGGGGATGATATCTTGGACAAGATAGATGTTAAGATAATCGAATGTCTCAAGAAAAACGCAAGAGAAAACGCTTCGGTAATCGGCTCGCAGGTCAACATGTCCGTCTCGGCCGTTATCGAGCGCATCAAGAAGCTCGAAGCCAACGGCATAATCAAGCAGTATACCGTCGTGCTCGACAGCAAGAAGCTCGGCATGGACATCACCGCGTTCATCTCGGTGAGCATGGAGCATCCGAAGTACAACAACAATTTCAACGAATTCGTCAAGACCCATAAGCAGATAACCGAATGTCACTACATCACCGGCGACTTCGACTTTCTTCTCAAAGTCAACACCGAATCGACCGGCGGACTTGAATCTCTGCTCAATGAGATAAAGAGCGCCGGCGGCGTTTCGCTGACAAAGACGCTCGTCGTTCTCTCGACCGTCAAAGAGGACTACTCGGTGAATCTCGAATAAACGGCATCAACACAAAAGACCTGCTCTCTATTCTCTATACAGAAAGCAGGTCTTGTTTTATTTATTTTTACATCAGCTGTTCTATAACCGCCGAATAGAGGCTTTCGGTCGGCGAGGATTTTATCCCGGACGCTCTGCGCCTGCTCCATATCCGCGACATAGAGGGTCAGCGTCATAAGGTCGTTGAAAGTGAATCTGACATTGCACCCGTTTTCGAGCGGGATTATCTCGACCGGCGTCTCTTTCATGCGGCGTTCCTGTTTGAGAAGCTCTTCCGCGGTCGCGAGCGCCTTGTCGCGCACGGCGCGCGGCAGTTCGTCCTCGATATTCGCCGCCGTCTTTCCCGCCTTTGTTAGGCTCAGCAACTCGTCGTCATCGCTATTATCAACTTCAACACTTCCACCCTCAATAAGGCTTTCGAGCGCCTGGCTCGCTTCAAAGTAGTTCGCCAGTCCCTCGCGCTGAATGACCTCCATCAGCTGGCGGCGCGACAGTCCCCGCTCGGTGTTCTTGAGCAGGAAAGCTATCAGCACTTTTATTTCATTACGGTTGCGCAGTCCGCCCGGCTCAACGCCCGCGGAAAATGCATCGTATCCGTCCATAGGGTCTCCTGTTTCGTTTGAGATTCTCTTACTTCTTCTTGCTGAAATCTATCGGGGCAATGGGCTTGCCATAATAGCCGGTCGTCTTGAACTCATCGCTGATGAAGTTCTCGCGGCTCCACGCTCTGCCCCAGATGTTCGCCCAGCCTTCGCAGTAGAGTTTATAATATGATACACCGTCCTCTTTGCGCATTCTGACGAATTTGGGGACGTTGCACCAGATAAACGACGGTATCGCTATCACAAAAGCCCAGAGAGGGCCGAGAAGAAGCGACTGGATCGTGTGGCCGTACTCGTGCATACGGGTGTCGTGGACTCTGTCCGCCGGGCGGTCGGGATTCATGAAAATGAATATTCCGAGCGACACGCCGCCGAAATTATCGTGCGGGACATATGTAACAAACGCGTTGTTGAAGCGCTCGTGCTTATACTTTTTTCTCAGCGCGAGAAAGCCAATTCCGCCGACAAGGTTCTGCGGCAGCGCCCAGGTGAACTGGACTAAATAGAAAAGAAATTTTTATCCACTCCTTGCAAATCTTTATACATTATACCACACAAAACGCGATGTGTAAAATCTTTTTACCACTCGTCGTTTTCGTCGGCGAGCACGGCATAGGCGCAGCGCACTCCGTCGACTCCGGCGGACACTATTCCGCCCGCATATCCAGCGCCCTCGCCGCAGGGGTAAAGTCCGCGGATATTTGACTGATATATCTCGTCGCGCAGAATACGCACGGGAGAGGACGAGCGCGTCTCGGGAGCCGTGAACACGGCTTCGGGCATGGCAAATCCCTTGAGCATTTTATCCATCTTCAAAAGTGCGTCTGCATATGTATCCGTCACTTTCTTAGGCAGTATCTTTCTCAGGTCGCTCATCACGACTCCCGTCGGGCAGCTCGGATGAACCGCGCCGAGGCGGGTCGAGGGTCTGTCTGCAAGGAAATCGCCGACAAGCTGCGCCGGGGCGGTGTAATCGCTGCCGCCCGCAAGAAACGCCGCGTGTTCGATTTTTCTCTGCATATCCATTCCTGCGAGAGGATGGTCGCTGCCGAAATTCTCCGGCTCGATGCCGACGAGCAGCGCGCTGTTAGAGTTTTCAGCGTCGCGCCCGTATTCGCTCATGCCGTTGACGACTATTCCGCCCTCTTCGCTCGCCGCGTTGACCACCGTGCCGCCGGGGCACATACAAAATGTATAAGCTCCGCGCCCGTGCTCCGGGTGGCAGGCGAGCTTATAGTCCGCCGCACCGAGCGCGGGATGCCCTGCGAAGTCACCGTACTGCGCGCGGTCGATAAACTCGCGCGGATGCTCTATTCGCGCGCCGACCGAAAACGGCTTCTGCATCATCCTGACCCCGTGGGCGTAGAGCGTTCTTACAGTGTCGCGCGCCGAATGTCCGGTGCAGAGCAGGACGGTATCGGTCTCGATATCCTCAAAATGTCCGTCATGCTCGGTCTTCACGCCGTGGATATAGCCGTTCGCGACTATTATATCCGTCATTTTGCAGTTGAATCTGATTTCGCCGCCGAGCGAGATTATCTCTTTTCTGATATTGCGGACAACTTCGGCAAGGCGGTCGGTGCCGATATGCGGCTTTGCCGACCAGCGTATCTCTTCGGGCGCGCCGTGGTTCGCAAGCTCGTCTATAACAAAGCGGCAGAGCGGGTCTTTTATGCCCGTTGTGAGCTTGCCGTCCGAAAAAGTTCCTGCGCCGCCCTCGCCGAACTGAACGTTCGACTCGGGATTGAGTCTGCGCTCGCGCCAGAAGGTCTGAACATCTTTCTGCCTGTCTTCGATATGCGAACCGCGCTCGAGAATGAGCGGCTTGAAGCCCGCCCGGGCGAGGGCAAGCCCCGAAAACATGCCTGCGGGGCCGAATCCGACTATAACAGGGCGCAGTTCGCTCGTGCGCTTTACCTCCGGGGGGGTAAAGTCAACTTTCTTTACCGTTTCAACACCAGAGC
>OGOG01001710.1_pt1 | contig 20607 bp, 20 predicted proteins | sample 1552581 | NCBI WGS metagenome assembly OGOG01 (sample SAMEA2580152, study PRJEB22360) | human gut metagenome | biome: human gut; feature: human-associated habitat; material: faeces | place: Denmark | collected 2008/2010 | reverse complement strand
CGGCGCTATCGAAGCGCTCGCACCCCTCGGTGAGCACGCGGTTCCACAGCATGCCGTCGGGCACATTGTTCTGCATCTTGCAGGCCACGGCGCAGGTGTTACAGCCGATACAACGGCGCAGGTTAATGCCAATAGCAAGTTTCGTCATGGCTATTCACCAGCCTTCTTGATCTCAATGAGCGTGTCGTTGAAGGGAATCATGGGACCGAAGGGCAACGCATAGCCACGCTCGTTCAGCTGGTCGTTGGAAACGGACTGCATGATGGTGCCGTCCAGATACTGGCGGTAGGTGCTCTCCACCATGAAAGCGCTGTCGGGACGCACGGCCTCGTTCAGGCGCAGCACCGTACGGAAGGAGCCGCGATCGTTGAAGACCTCCACCGCATCGCCGTCTTCCAAACCACGGGCAGCGGCATCTACCGGATTCAGCTCGATGCATGGTTCGTACACGTCCTGAACCCACTTCGCGCCCGAGTAGGCCGAGTGCACGCGGAAACGGGAGCGCGCCTGATTGAACTGCAGCGGGTACTTCTCGCGCAGCGGGTTCTCCGGGTAAGCCTCGCAAGGTGCCTCCCAAGCAGGGAAGGCCTGGCCGAACTCCAGCAGAGCCTCGTAGTAGGGCTCCTGCTTGCCCGAAGCCGTGCCGTAGGTGAAGCCCACCTCCGGAGCGATGAGATCCTCCGAGCCGATGAGGCGCAGCGCGCCGCCGGCTTCCTGCAGCTTCTCCAAGGTGAAGCCAGCCACCTGCGGATCGTCGCTCGACAGGATGGCCCGAGCGTATTCCTCACCATCGGCCGGGAACAAATCGCCCAGCCCCATGGCCTCGGCAATACCCTGCTCGATGTAGAAGTCCGACTTGCTTTCAAACAGCGGATCGAGCACCTTCAAATTAGCCAAGATGTGAGCATTGGCGCACTTGATGCCGCCCACGGAATCGGCGCATTCGAACTTGCTGCACACAGGCAGCACCAAGTCGACGAAATCGGTAACCGAGCTGTGGTAAATGTCGGCCAAGCACACGAAATCCAGCGAGTCGATCCATTCCAGCGTCTTGTTCCAATTCGCCGCCTTCTGGGTAGGAATATCGCCGAAGAACATGGCGCCATGGATGGTGTCGCCCTTCACCACGTCGTAGAAGCCTTGGGGACTCGGCGCCGGGGCCATGCCCTCGGGCAGCGGCCATGCGCCGAGCGCCGCCTCGTAGGGGGTCACGTGGTAACCGTAGATGCCGCATCCGGTGCCGCGCTTGCCGTAATTGCCCGTCAGCGAGGCGATGAGCGCGTAGCAGTGGCCGGCCACATCGTTGTTGCCGAACTTGTCAACGCCGCCCACGCCGTTGTCGATAATAGAAGGGCCGGCTGCATACTGCGTCGCCACATCGGCCACCACGTCAGCAGGAATGTCGCAGGTTTCGGCCGTCCACTCCAGCGTATAGGGCTCCATGTCCTCGCGAAGGCGCGTGAACTGGGTCACGTAGCGCTTGCCGTTCACGGTGAACTCGCCTTCCAGTGCCGGGGTCGCTCCCTCGGTGGTGTGGGGCACTGCCGCATTCGTTGCTTCGTCCCACATATAGAAGGTTTTCACTTCCACCGACTCACCGGTTTCCGGGTCGACCGCTTCGGCCACATCGGCCAGGCAGAGGCCCGTTTCGGGATCGATCAAGAACGGCAGCGCCGTGTGAGCCAGCACATGCTCGCGGTCGTACAGCTCTTCATCCAAGATGTACTTCGTCATACCGAGGAAAAACGCCGGGTCGGTGCCGGCGCGCAGGTTCACCCACTGATCGGCCTTGCCCGCCGTGGGGCTGAAGCGAGGATCGAGGCAGATGAACTTCGTACCCGCTTCCTGAGCGTCAAGCATGCCGCGCGACCAGGTGAGACTCGTTTCCACCAGATTGGTGTTGGCCAGAATGACCACGTTGGCCTCGGGCCACTCCCACATGGTGTTCTGCGCGAACATGCCGATCCAGGGCGAGAACGCCATGATTTGGCCGTTGCCCTGGCCCATATCGTAGCCGTTCATGCCGCCGGCCTGGGCGCCCAGCACGCTGGCCAAAAGCGGTGGGAAGCGCTGGGACGCCTCCGTGGAGAACTGGATCCACAGGGCCTCCTTGCCGTACTTGTCTTGGATGGCTTTGAAGTTCTCAGCGATCGTTTGGAAGGCCTCTTCCCAGCTGATGGCCTCGAATTCGCCGCTTCCGCGCTCGCCCACGCGCTTCATGGGGCGCTGGATGCGGGCGTCGCCGTAAATGTTCTGCACTTCGGAAAGGCCTTTCAGGCACACGTTCTGGAAGCGCTTGTCCTCGTTCTTGCGCGGCTGGATCATCGCCAAACGTCCGTCGCGCACGGTGCACTGCAGCATGCAGTTGCACAGGCAATGTTCGTTGTGGTAGGTAAAGCCCAGCGTTTCATTGGCCGCCGGGTCGGCCTGGGCCGCGCTGGCAGCAATGCCCGTCAGGTTCGCTCCCGCAAAGCCAGCCGCTCCCGTGGCCGCAGCGGCCTTCAGAAAACCGCGACGACTGAGCACGGCGCCCCTCGGTTTCTGCTCCATACTATCCTCCTGCTCTCTCGTGCGCAATCGGCGTCCTTAGCCGGCGCCCCATAGTCGCCGGTTCGCAGCCGATGCCCCTCGATTCCGTTCCGACCCCTTGTCGGAATCGGTTTCTGGGTGCAGTCTACGAAGCGTCAACAGGAAAAGCACTGCCCACTCGCCCGACCCCGTGGCTTAAGCCCCACTTTCCGAAAAGTGGGCATTAACGCGGGTCTCCTAGCGGGCGCAAAACCGCTAAGATGCTAACCAGTCAACGAAACGACGAGGAGGGACGATGGCGGACAAGAAGAGCGACCTGCGCGTCGTGCGCACGCGCAATGCCTTGCGCGCGGCCTTCGAAGAGCTTATCGCCGAGACGACCCTCGACAAGATCACCGTAAAGGCCCTCACCGACCGGGCCGGCATCAACCGCAAAACCTTCTACTTGCACTACGAGACCATCGAGGTCTTCTACGACGAAATCATGAACGGCATCATGGACGAGTTCTTCGAGCACTACGAGAAAACGCCGGACGACCCTTGGGATATGGACGGTCACGCCCGACGTTTCTTTCGCTATCTGGCCGCCCAGCCTCCCATGATTGAGCAGCTGGTGTGCTCGCCGAGCTTCTACGATTTCGGAGAGCGTATCTACGCCACCCAAATGAACCGCTATCGGGCCTTTGCCGACGAGCTGTTCTGGCGCGAGGGCGTCACGGCCGAGAGCGAGGAGCTCATCTGCGCGCTTATTCGCAACATGGCCTTGGAATGCTACCGCCAATGGGTGCGCGCGGGAAAGGTCGTTCCCATGGAAGAGGCGGCCCAGATTCTCGGCTCCATGACGTTGCACAGCGTCGAGCACCTCATGAGCCCCCGGCCCGAGAGCGATTAGAACAGCGCCATTTGGTCGGGGTCGGCGGGACGCCGGGTGGGAGCGGGCTCTTCCTGCGATTCCAGGAGCACGGGCACGTGACGGGCGAGCAGGTCGCGAGCGTCGGTGGAGCTATCCAGCCACGCCAAGGCTTCCGGAGCCGTCAGCGAGAGGGGCATGCGGCTGTGTACGCGCCCCACCACGGCATCGGGTTCGCAGGTGACCAGCACGAAGCGGTCGCCCAGGCGCAGCGCCGCCAGCAGTAGTGCCGTACCGCCCGCATTTGAGAACCGATATTGCGGCTTGCGGCCGCGAGGACGCCGAGGAGCGGACACCGCTGGATTGCCGTCCAATCCCAGAATGCCCTGTTCCACATCGGCCACTGCTCCGCGCGTCAGCTCGGCAGGATCACTAGCTCCAAACGGCGCATCCTCGACCAACGCCGCCCCCGCGCCAACTGATGCAGCGTTTTCGACATTCCGCGTCTCGTAGAAGGCCCGCACAGGCACGATGCACCGACCGTCTTCGATAGCCTGGTTCCACAGGCCCGACCCTGACAGCGCCGACTCGATGCGCGCATTGAACACGAGCCCTCGTTTCCAGGAAACGTCGACGCCCCACAAAAGGTCGATCCGCGCCAAATCGCCACCACAGTCACCGGCAAAGGAACCTCCCTCGCCGTCGGAAACCAAATCGCCTTCGACCCGCTCGCCTTCCATCACAATGACCGAGCTTTCTGCGCCGGGATAGCAATCGAGGGCATCGAAGGACACATCCACCGGCCGGCCAAACGCTGGCGGCACCACCGCCGTCGCAGCTGTCGAACCACCCGCGTTCAGCGCCCGCCGCACGGCCCGCAGCCAATCGAGCACCGCATCGGCCTCTTCCCCGCTCACCATCTCAAACCGATGACACACAACGGCCCCCTTCGGATTCGCGCCCGCACGCTTTCTCGCCCCAAACTCGCAGCTGAATAAGACCTATCCGGAAGATACTGTTTTGCAATATGCGTGAGCTTGATCTGCAGAACCCGTGCTGTAGCGAAATCTATTAAATATAGACAGGTCGTAGAAATATACCAAGTATAGTAAATATAGCAAATCTATTTTTCGGACGAAGTATAGCAAATATAATTCTCAAGCGAAGTATAGCGAACGCAACCCATCGGGCTGCGCGTGAGAAAGCGAGGGCGTCATGGCCGCCGATGTTCTGTTCTTGGAATACCCGAAGTGCTCCACCTGCCAGAAGGCTAAGAAGTGGCTGGACGCGCACGGCGTGACCTATGCCGACCGGCACATCGTGGAGGACAATCCCACGGCCGACGAGCTGCGCGCGTGGCACGAGCGGAGCGGGCTGCCCCTCAAGCGCTTCTTCAACACGAGCGGCATGCTCTACCGCGAGATGGAGCCGTCGAAGAAGTTGCCCGAGATGTCCGAAGACGAGCAATACGCCCTGCTCGCCACCAACGGCATGCTCGTGAAGCGCCCTCTGCTCGTCACCGCCGACACCGTCATCCCCGGTTTCAAGGAAGCCGCTTGGGAAGAGACGCTGGGGGCTTAAGGAAAGTTCGAGCCCCAACAAGATCGCCCAGCCCCCTCAAATCTGGAATCGCACTCCAGATTTGAGAGAGTTTCATTCGCGGAACCAGCCGGTGCGATATGATGAGAGCAATCGTGAAAGGCTGGATTTGTGACATTAATCAACGGGCGAAACACTTTACTCGTATACCTCGATGAAGCTGGTGACACTCACTTTGGCAACTCAGGAACCAAATATTTCTTTTATACTGGCCTCGTTTTGACGGGCGACGGCTTCCCACTTCACAAAGCGTTGCTCGAGTGCAGATACGCGACTCTCGCCACGCAGGGGCGATTCAGCAACAGCCACGAGAGCAATGATTACTTTCACGCCACGGAGGACTCTCTCGAGACAAGAGAGAACGTTTTTCGCGTGCTCAAAGCGCACTCAGACGATGTTCGGGTATATGCAACAGTGCTCGAGAAGAAAGCCTTCGCGCTAGACCACCAAACCCCTGAAAAGTTATTCGAAGCTGCAGCTAAAAACCTGCTTAGCGAGCTCGTAAACGCAGAAGTCCATAAGGCATCCTACGAACACATCAGCGTCATGCTTGATTCGATCCCCGTGCAAAAGAAGCGCAAAAGCATTATAGGCACCCTCAAGCGTACGCTGGCTGCCACGCTGGATGGAAGCGGCATTACTTTCACTGTCATGCCAATGGCCTCCAAAAGCGACCTGGCTCTTCAGGCCGTTGATTACTACTCTTGGGCGATATATCGAAGCTGGGAATCAAACGATCCTTCGCAGTTGGCAAGACTTGGAAAGGACTCAGCTCGCATAACGCAAGCAGCTTTGCCCTCAAAAGACAAAACGACCTCCCCAGCTATCCAGAAGGAAGAGCAACGGAGCTCTTATCGCCGGGGAGGAACCTTTTCGCTAACATCATAGCACGTTTCGCAGGTCGCAGGTTTACCTTTCCTAGATTTCATAGAACTGTTTTCTGTGCCCCCAGAAGAAAGATGCATCCTTCTTCTACTCCTCCCCCGTGTAGGCATCCTCGGGTGTGTTGGCGAAGTCCTGGGACGCGAGCCACGCCTCCTCCTCGAGGGTCTCGGGGATGTCGATGCGCTCCAGCTTGAAGACGACCGGGCGGGTGCCGTCGTTGCAGCAGGCGACCATGAGGCGGTCGTCGCGCGTCCAGCCGTGTATGATGGAGCCGCCCTGCAGCGCCGTGTAGATGTAGCGCGAGATGCAGTCCCACGCCTCGGCGCAGGGGAACGCCCGGGCCAAGTCGCGCCCGAAGTGCCAGATCGTCGGCGCCGGCCTCGCGGCGGAACAGGAACTCCTGCCCGGCCGCAAAGCACGGGCACGGCCCGCTCTCGGGATCGGCCAGGTACTCGCGCTGCAGGTCGGGGAACACCTTCGTCTCCAGAACCGTCACCTTGCATTCGTGCTTCATGGGGTACTTCCTTTCCGCGGCCTCTCGGTACCGCTTTCACGACCATCATAGCGGGATCCCCCCAGCGCGCAACTGGCGGGATCCCAGGGAGGGGAGGGCGTATCTCAAGCGCTTTCCACAGGCAAAGATCGATTATTCCCAGGCGTTCATCTGGGCGAGCTTGCGGCCGATAACCATGCCGAGGGTAGTGCACGAGCCGATGGAGGTGCCAACCAGATAGTGGTTACCCACGATGGAGCGGTGAATCAGCTCGCCGCAAGCCAGAAGCCGACCGCCGCCGATAGGCTCATCGTACTGGTTGAGAATCTGGCACTCGCCGTTGGCCAAAAACGTGGTCGTCGGGGCGTATTCCAGCATCATCTTAGAGGCCCAAACATAATAAGGAGGCGCGGTAAGCGCATAGGGCTCGCCGGTTCCCTCGCCATTGTTCGAGGTGCGCCCGAACTGCGTGTCCTTGCCAGCAGCCATGTCCTCGTTGTACTTCGCCATTGTGGCCGGCAGATAGGGCGCGTTAATCTTCTCGGCCAGCTCCTCGATGGTATCGGCGGACACCACCATCTTGGCCTCTTCCTCGTTGATGCCCGTCGTGGCGTTGTTGTCGCCGGCCTCGCGGGCCGCATCGTAGCCCGGCCGGTCGATGACGTACCACGACATGAAGCAGCCGAACTCGGGATGAGTGCCCTTCGAGATGAACGTGCGGGTGCGCATGTTGGACCAGTAGCTGCCCTCGTCGATGTAGCGCGTGCCGTTCATGTCCACGGCAATAGCGCCGTACTGGGGAATCTCGCAGTCGCCGTGGCCGCTTTCGGGGTACAAGCCCTCGGTGGCGTGCAGCTTGCTGCGCCCATAAAGCTGGCCGCCCAGGTTCAGCGCCGCAATATGCCCTTTGCCTTGTGGCGCCAGCGCCGGTGGAAAGCTCCACCTTCGACAGCCCCGGCAGACAATCGTCCACTAAGGCGCTGTTGCGCACGAAACTGCCCGTGGTCAGCGCGACATCTCGCTTGGCTTTCACGGCGATGGTCTTGCCCCCATCGCTGGCGAAAGCTCCCAGCACTGTGCCCGTCGCATCTACGATGAGTTCTTCGAACTCAGTGTTGAACAGGAAGTTCGCGCCCGCCTCCTGTGCGGCCGCCGTCAGACGACTCTGCATGTCGGCGTTGTCTACACGGTGGACGCGAAAGACGGAGTGACCGGCCATCATGTAGGGAGCTGAGAATTCCACGCCTAGCTCTTTCAGAAGGTCGTAGCACTCGCGGCTGTTTTCCGCATAGAGGCGAATGACCTCCTCCTTGTTGCCGGGAAGCGCGTCGTCATCCACGCCGTAAGCCAGCGCATCCTGTACGAACAGCTCCACGTCGTCCTCGATGCCCGCAGCTTTCTGCTCGTCGGAACCGATGACGCAGTAGTTGCCCTTGCACACCGCGGTCGACGAGAACGAGGTGCCAGACTGGCTCTCCAGCACAATGACGCTGGCTCCCTCGCGCGCCGCCATGAGAGCCACCGCACGTTGTTTTCGTAAGGACGGTAATCGCGGGAAAGGAGGGCGACAATGCGGCCGTCCAAATCGCGATGCTCGACGAAAGGCCGCCCGGCAAGTGAATCGCCCTCGCGCACATCCAGCACATGACGGTGCCGACTGAACAGCCACGCATCGTAGCGAGCCCGATCAACGGGCCCGGCCAGAAACCCTATCTCCACGGCACCGGAGGATAGCCACTCCTCGACCCGCCGATCGCTCCCCTCCTCCACGAACAGCTCGATTTCGGGAAATGCCGCCTCGAAGTCGTCCGTAAAGGCCATGCCCGTGCACAAAAGCACCCCGATCGTGGAGGCCACCTTCAGCTTCCGGCTCCGCTGAAGACTGAGCGTTTCGCTCTCTATCTCGTCCATAATGGCCACCAGCTGATCGATGCGGGCATACAGGGCGCGTCCGTAGGGCGTCAGCGTCACGCCCTTGCTTGTCCGCTCGAAGAGCTGATGGCCGCACTCCGCCTCAAGACGCGCCATCGACTTCGATAATCCCGGCTGCGTGATGTAAAGGGCGTCCGCAGCTTTCGAAATGCTGCCCGTCTCGCACACCTTCTTGAACGCCCGCAAGCTCTTCAAATCCATAGCCGCCCTCCTTCGTTCGTCGCACGCCGCAATTCTACCTGAGCGAAGCCGCCAACGAAAATAGGCCGAGCCCCCAGCCTAAATCACCCAGACCGGGAAGACCCAAGTTCTCCCGTTCGCGGAGAATGCGTCGTCTGTCATGCGCACAAGACACCCCAGTCATGAAATAGTCGAAATACCAGCAAACGACGGATTCAAGAGCATGGCGAATGTGCATGAAAGTTCTCTTCGAAGCGCTTTTCTAGCATACCAGCGCTAGCCATTGAGCAGAAGCGGCGCACGGCGGGGATCATGCTACAATAGCCCGAAGTCATCAGCAGGAAGGTGGGCCGTGGACACGGAATCGGAATACCAGCGCTACGAGGAGCCCTACTCCTACGAGATGCGCGACCGGCGCGTGCGCGGAGCCCGAGGACTGCAAGCCGTCGACGGCCTCACCACGAGCGCCGTCTTCGACGAGGCGGCCGAGCGCTACATTGCCGGCGGCATCAGCGCCCGCCAGCTGAGCGACATCGTGGACGAGTACTACAACCAGAAGGTCGAGCGCGGCATCAACCGCTACTCCCAGGAGGCCGACCTCGTGAGCGCCCGCATCTGCGACGCTCTGGACTCCAACGGGTTCACCTTCTCCCCCGCCACCCTGCGCGCCATCCACGGTCGCCTCTTTCGCGGCCTTATGGAAGAGCCCTTCTACGAGCAGCACTACCGCGACTACAACATCTCGAAGCGCGAGTTCGTCCTCGCACGGGAATCGGTGGCCTACGGGGACTACGCTTCCCTCGAGGACGATTTGGAAACCGCCTTTTCAGAATTCAGCCCCGCGCCCGCGCAGGACGGCGACTACACCGCCTACATAGCCTCGGTGGCCGACTTCATCGCGCGCATCTGGCAGATCCACCCCTTCGCCGAGGGGAACACGCGCACCGTCGCTGTGTTCCTTCAGCAACTGCTGCACTTCCATGGGTTTCCCCAAGACTGCAGCGAGGCCTTCGACCGCTCGTCGCTGCAGTTCCGCAACGCGCTCGGGCGGGCCAACTACCGCAACATCCCACTCGGGGTCGAACCCGATCCGACGTTCTTGCGTGAGTTCATAGTCTGCCTCATCGCAGGTCGTCCCTTCCCCTACCGCAACCGCGACATGGCCGCCGCCGAGCTGTTCCGCGCGAAGGGCCTCATCCCTCCGCAGGAGGAAAGCCGCCGCCGACTTGGGTAAACTCGGGGAAGGGATGATGGGGTACCAGATTATCGGACGCTCCACTGCAAGATTATCAGCTTTATGACTGCCAGATTATCAGCGCATTTTTCGGGAAGGCGCTCTTGCACTCTTTTACACCGTTTTATACTCTTTTATACTCTTTTATACCATCTTGCACTGCTCCATAGCAGAGCGGTATTTCGTGCAGGATCCGACAAGACAAGCTGCTCCCTCACGAAAGCATTGGAGAGCTAGGTGATGTTGGGGACTCGGAAGCTTCGGGGAAGGTAGCCACATAGGTGCCACCGAAACCGGCGATGCCAAAGGAGCAAAAAGGTCGTACCGATCGCAAAAGAGCCGCCCGGGGAGGCGGGCGGCTCGTTACATGTGCGGGCGCAGGGAGGGAAGCGCCCGCGCGGGATTGTTCGGGGGTTGGCGAACCGAGGTTCCTCAGGTTTCGTAGATCGAGGGGGTCTCCGGAATCTCGCGGCCTTCTAACAGCTAAGCAGTGGCCGACCGCTCGAGACTTTCCGGCTCTTCGCCGTCTTCCAACTGCCGGCACACGTCCAACGCTTCGGCGTAGGCGGCCTGGTAAGCCTCCACTTCAGCCGACAAAGCAGCGAGCGATTCCGCTGGCAGCAGGGCCGCATGGGCCTCTTCCACCGTGTCGAAGGGGCTCGCCTCCAACGCTCGGTCTAGGGCCTGCTCGGCGTTCTGGGCCGGCCCCACCTCCAAACCGCGCTGGGTGCCAGCGGCCATCAGCGCGAGGCGCAAGTCGCCCAGGTGCGCCGCCTTCTCGGCAGCATCTCCCTCGGCGGCCTCCGATCGGATCAGAGCCGCTTCGGCCTCACGCACGCAAGCCTCGGCCTCGGCCACCAGCGCGTCGGCCCGGGCGAGCTCGGCCGCCCGGTAGGCCGCCGCCTTCGCCAGGCCGTCCACCTCGGCAGCGGAGCGGGCGCGCGCCAAGGCCGCGCCCTTCTCTTCCATCGCCGGCAGCTGGGCGTACAGGCGCTCTAGCCGCCCGAACGCCTGCTCCGCGTCAACCGCTTCCACGACTTCCGCAGCTTCCACAGCTTCCACAGCTTCCACCGACATCGCCACCGCCCCCGGAGCAGCCGCCGCAACAGCGACTGCCCCGATTTTCGCAGCTTCCGCAGACACTAGATCTCCTGGTACACGCCGGCCAGCTGCTCGCCGAGGCACTTGCCCTGCACGAGGCAGCGCCCGTGGCTGTTGCCCTGGATGTTGATCGGGTAGTCCACGGCGTAGATGTCGCCGGCGCAGTTGCCGATGGCGTACAGCCCGGGGATGAGCTCGTCGTTCTCGTTCAACACCTCGAAGTTGTCCGAGATGTGGATGCCGCCGCACACGGCGAGTAGGCCCGGCGCCACCATGCACGCGGTGAAGGGGCCCTCCTCCACGGGGAACAGGAAGTGGTTCTCCTTGTAGAAGTCCTTGTCTTCGCCTTCCTTGCACAGCTTGTTGTAGCGCTCTACGGTCGCCTTCAGCTCTGCCGGATCCACCTCGATCAGCTCGGCCAGCTCCTCCAGGGTGTCGGCGCGCTTGTAGTAGTCCGGGGTCTCGGCGATGCCGTTCTCGACGGTCTTAGTGTGACCGTCCACGGCCACCTGGTAGTCGGAGCCGTAGGGGCGGAAGGTGTCCCAGAACATGCCGCCGCCGTGCTCCAGCGAGCTCTTCAGGTCGTTCTGCCAGTTGGCGTCGAAGATGGACCAGGCGTGATCGGAACCGCCGTTGTACATCACGCCGAGGCACTTGCCCTGCACCCAGGTGGCCTCGTTCATGAAGCGCTTGCCGTCGGGGTTCACGAACAGGAAGGGCCCGTGGAACACGGCCGCAGCCTGGGGATGCATCATGGTCGGCCAGGGGCCTTCCTGGAAGGCGCCGCCGGCCCACGCCGCCATGTTGTGGCCATCGCCCACGTTGCCCTGGTCGGAGCACAGGCGGGTGAACACACGGTTGGCCACCGGCGCGAACGCATCGATGTACTCGTCGTTGTAGCTGATGTCGCCCGTGGCCAAAACGACGCCCTTGGAAGCGTTGTACTGCACGTACTCGCCGGACTTGTTCTGGCAGATAGCGCCGGTCACCTTCCCGGACTCGTCCTGCACCAGCTGCACAGCGGGCATCTCGTAGACGAACTCGGCGCCGGCCTTCAGGGCCTCGGCCTCGAACATGTACTCGACGAAATCGGCCATGGTGTGCTCTTCGAAGATGGGGCCGCCGGACATGAAGTGGTAGCAGGCGATCTCCGGGTGCACCGTGGAGTTGGAGCCCACGGTCACCATGCAGTTGGCGCCATTGGCCTCGGCCATGTCGAGGAACCAGTTCATGCAGCGCTCGGACTCGCGGAACCACTTGCCCACGAGCGACTCGCGGCAGCGGTTGCCGCAGGTGGAGACCCAGCGCTCCATCTCCAGGGATTTGTCGAACTTCAGGCCCAGGTCGTCCAGGGCGCGCGAGGCGATAGCGCCGGTGCCGCCCACGCCATGGCCATTGAGCACGGCGTCCTTCTCCACGAGGATGGTCTTGGCGCCGTTCTGGGCCGCGGACAGCGCGCAGCAGCTGCCGGAGTAGCCGCCGCCGATGACGAGCACCTCGGTGTCGACGGTCTGGGAGATCTGGTCGGCCGCGATGGGCTCGGGCTTCACTTCCCAGGTGTGCTTGGCGGCCTCGCCGGTTTCGGCCAGCGCCGCGTCGGCCTTGGTGGCCTCGGTCTGCGGTGCGCATCCGGCCAGGCCGAGCGCGGCCACGCCGGCGGCGCTAAAGGCAGCGCCCTTGAGCAAGTTGCGACGAGAAATTCCAGTCATGTTTTCCCTCCATAGTCTCGGTGACTGAACGGTTCCGAACCTTCCGCGGCAGCTGCCCGGTCCCTTCGCCCGAGCCGTCCGCGGGAAGTTGGAACCGACGCCCCGGCCCTCTCATTGGCGGAACGCGAGAAGCACTATGCCCCCTTCTGCCGTTCCGCGTAAGCCACTAAATTGGGTAAATTCACAGCAACGGGAACCCGAAACGTGGCGCGGCATCACGCTTTTGAGGGGGACATATTTTGGGTTGTTTTTGAGAAACCCCAGTTCACAGCCGATCGTCACCGCAAACTTGTTGGGCGCTCCTCCTCTCGCCACCGGTTGCGGCTGCTAAAATGCAGCGGGGAGGAAGGATGCCACATGCAACGCGCCAAAAGGCTTTTGGAAGGTCTGCGAATACACCACCTCGGTTTCGGCTTTTTCTGGACCGTCACCTTCATTGTGCTCGCAGGGTTCCAGGGCGCGGGCGCTATCGCCGACTATTGGCAGATCTACATTCTCACCGAACAGACGCTCATGCCCCTGGCCGTAGGAGCCCTGGGCACCCTGTGCGCCTTCCGTCGTTGCGAGCTTCCCCACTGGACGGCCTCGGCAGCGAGTTTCATGCTCAGCGGAGCCGCGCTTCTCTACTTCCTCGCATTCCATTTCGGCCAAGGCGACGGCATGATCGCAGCTGCGGCAGGCATTCTCATGGGTGGCTCCTGCACCTTGTTCTTCCTGCTTTGGGAAATGTTCTACGTAACCGAAGGCCAGCAGCGCGCTCTCATCTGCATTCCCCTTTCGGCGGCCATGTCGGTGGGCCTCTACTTGCTCATTTGCCTTCTACCCCCTATCGCCGTGGCCTTGACCGCCGTTTGCGTGCTGCCGTTTCTGGCGCTCCTCTGCCTTCAGAAAAGCCTCGCCGAGATTGAGGCCGACGTCACGGCGCCCCTCACGCGCCCTGCCCTAAGACGCGCCGTGGGCGACCTATGGCGGCCCGTGCTCTGCGCTTGCATCCTTGGTTTTTCGTGGAAGCTCATCGCCGGCATCGAGCCGGCCCAAAGCTCCGGCGGCGCCGCGGTGCTCGTCGGTTTCGCGGCGGCGGCCCTTTTGGTGGTGGCCCTCGAGCTGTTTCTCTCGAAGGGCTTCGACATCCTGCATATCTGCCAGGTGCTCTTCCCCACGCGAGATCGAGGTGGCCGAGCTGCTCATGAAGGGCCACACCGTATCGGCCATCGCCGGCAAGCTCTTCATCTCGGAAAACACCACCCGCGGCCATGCCAAAAGCATCTACAAGAAACTCGACATCCACTGCCGCCAAGAGCTAGTCGACCTAGACGACCAACTCACCCGGGCATAGCGCATGAAATGCTCTGATCAAGAAGACTCGGACGGTAACTGAATTCTAGCTCGTTCCGCAAGCGACGCATCAAGCCAAGCCCATCGGCGAAACCGCTCGAATCGCCGCCGCTCGCATTGCGGAAAAGGCTTGGCTAACCTGCGCGGCCATTGTAGGCGTATCCGCCTGACCCTACTCCGGCAGCTTGCAGACGTCGACCCAAATGCTGCCAGGGGTGTACGCAGCCAGCTCGTCGAGGGTGAGGGCGATGGCGCTGTTGGAGCTGCCACAGGCCGGGTACACCACGTCAAAGCGGCGCAGCGATTCGTCGAGGTACACGTCGCAGCCCTCATTCACCGCGAAGGGGCACACGCCGCCCACCGCGTGACCGATGCGCTCCTCGGCCTCTTCGGCGGGAAGCATCCGGGGTTTGGTTCCGAACTGGGCCTTGAACTTCGGATTCGCGATGCGAGCATCGCCCGCGCACACCACGAGCGCCACCCGGTCGCCCACGGCAAACGACAGCGTCTTGGCAATACGCGCCGGTTCGCAGCCCACCGCCTGGGCCGCCAGCTCCACGGTTGCGCTGGATGCGGGGAATTCCATAACGTCCCCTTCACGCCCGAATTCCGCAAAATACGCCTTCACCTTGTCGATCGCCATGTTGACCACCTTTTGCTTTCCCGATGCCACATCAACCGCCATGCCGCTGCTCGGCGCTTTTCTGATTGCACAACGTGTCTTGGCCCAAGGCATACCTCGTACCCACTCGCGCGCCCTACGCTACCCTCATTTTTCCACGCGCCATTGTAATACCAAACAAAACGCAAGCACATCTCCTAAAACCAGACAGATCTCCCCCAACTCTGGCCCTGGTGACAAAAACTCCCGCTCTGGCGCACATTTTTGGACTTATATAGACATCTGGATCCTGTTTTCCAGGGAGTGACATCTTCGATGATTTTGTTCCGTGTGTCTGACCAGGCATTATTCAGAACCGAAAGCTGGCTCCTTCACTGAACGCCTCTCGACCGCACCCCCCAATGTCTATATAAGTCCAAAAACGTGCATCAGGGGGGATAGTTTTGTCACGGCATAGCCCTCGGCTCACATTCGTGCTTGGAATGTAAGCTTTATGCTTTACATTCCAAGCACGAACGCCAAAAGCGGCGCAACCGAGGAGGTCGCGCCGCTTCAGAGGGAGGGCAGTTGGATATCTAACCGCTAGTGGGCCTCGGGGGCAGCAGGCTCGATGGCGGCGAAGTAATCGGCCAGGGCCGTCACGTCCTGCTCGGACATCGAGGGCAACATGCTCTCCGCCATGGCGGCGTCAATGGTCTCGCGGTTCCAGGACGCCCCATCGCTGTGTAGGTGGCAGTCGAAACAGTACTGGTCGATGTCGGCCTCAGTGACGGCGCCCTCGATAACCGAATGAGTGTTGACGGCAGGGGCCTCGGGAACGCCGGCGGCTTCCGTGCCGTTTTCAGGCATAGCGTTGCTCGACGCTTGGGGCGCGCAACCCGCCAAGGCGGCGCCGGCAAGAGCTACAACGAGGGCTGATGTGGCTACCTTCCGCAGGCAGACGCACTGATTGACAATAGACATAGCAGTCTCCTATCTTCGAAATTACGGGTGTGAGCGCGGGTGGAAGTGCGAGCGCAGATACGAACTCGTGCGTTGAGCAAAGGCACGCGCGGGTACGGGCGCGAGCGCGAACCCGGGATATTGAACAGAAGCCCGGGGCCAGGCACGAGCCCGCAAACATTACGCGGTGGCGAGGTTGCGGCCGACCATGTAGCCGAACGTCGTGGCGGAGCCGAGGGTCATGCCATGGTCGTGCCACACGTAGTCCTGGCCCGTCTGTAGACCGCCCATGTCGTTGCCGACGCAGTACAGGCCCTCGATGGGCTCGCCATCGGCGCGGCCGATCACCTGGCAGTCAGCATTCACCTTCAGCGCGCCCAGGGTGCCGCCGATGGTGTACTGGCGCACCATGGCGTAGAAGGGTGCAGTATCGATGGGATACAGGTTGGCCGTTTCTTTGTAATAGTCGGCGTCGTAGCCCTGGGCGTACAGCTCGTTGTTGCGCTCAACGGCAGCGATGAGCTCCGCAGCATCTACCCCGATAGCCTCGACCAGCTCTTCCAGGCTGTCGGCCACGTACAGGCAGGGATTCATCTTGTTCCGGTAATCGGCGATGTCCTCGTCGGTGAGGATGGCCCGCTCCTGGCCGATGGAGGTCAGCCACGCGCCGTAGTTGGCGTCGAAGATGTTGTAGTAGGCGCCACTTTCGCTGGGCTCCTTCGTCAGGGCGCCGTTGGACTTCATCTCGTTGGCGTCCTCCTTCATGACGCGGTGCCCCTTGTCGTTGACGAGCAGGAACGGCTGCTTTTCGATAGGCCTGGTTCAGCGCCGAGGATTATCGCCGGCGCCCTTGCGCCCGAACGCTTCGAGCGCTGGTTCGAGCGCCGCGGCGTGCCAACGGCGTGCGGCCTTATCGCAGCGCTTGCATTCGCCACAAGCAAGCTTGCAATTGTCGGCACACTCGCTGAAACCGTCCTCACCGCGCTCGGCGAAGCGTCTTCCGGCCTTCTTTTCCTTTTCTGGCTCGCCCGCTGCTGTCGGCTCTCGCCGCGCAAAACCCAGCTGGCACTCCCCCTCGCCTTCCTTCTGATGGCCATGGGGATACTTCGTTCTGCTCGGCATTAGCAGCCCCTGGTTAGCGTTGGCGCTCCTCGCCCTTTGCCCCCTTCTGTCGGCGTTGCTTCTGGAAATCTGGCACCCCGCTCGCGACGAGCAGGAAGAACCCGACGACCGTCCGACAACGTGGTCTTTCCCCTTCCTGCCCGTAGCCCTACTGGCGCTGTACAAACTCATTTTCTATTTCTCGCTCTCCCTCACCGATGGGCCGTCTCTCTTCGGGCCGCTCGGCATCATCGTTATCTCGCTTATCGCCCTCATCGGCACGCTCTTCTTCTTCCAGAGCTTCACCCCCACCCTGCTCTACCGCCTCTCGCTGCCGTTCATGGTCGCTGGCCTGCTGCTTCTGGCATGGCTGCACACGGGCAGCATGGCCGCCACCATGCTCACCAACGCAAGCAATATCGGGTTCGAGCTCTTCATCTTCCTCGCCCTGGCCCAAGTGTGCTTCCGCTACGACATCGACGGCGTTTGGATGTTCTCCATCGTGCTGGCGGCCTCCAGCGTCGCAACAGTCTTGGGGCGCCTGGCAGGAGGGGCATTCATCCAGAGCTTTCCCGCCGGCTCGCCCGAGGCCAATCTCACCGTGGCTCTCGTCGTGGTGGGCCTCGTGGCGCTTTCGGTGCTCTTCGTCAACGACCGCATCGTCTCGCGCACATTCGGCACCGAGCCGAACCCCCACGCCACAGCCGAGGAAAGCGCCCATGCCACCATGTCCTACTACGAAGAGCTGGTCTGGCGCTGCCAACGGGTCGCGCGGAGCTACGGCCTCACCCATCGGGAGGAAGAGGTGCTTGAGCTGCTCGTCCAGGGTTTCAGCAATGCACGTATCGAAGAGAGCCTCGTCATCTCCCACAGCACCACGAAGACCCACATTCGACACCTTTACGAGAAACTCGGCGTCCACTCCCGCGAAGAGGCCCGCGCCTTGGTAGAAAGCGCGTAACGGAAAAGCGGAGACTCGCACCATGGTCGAGCCTCCGCTTTTAAAGAGATTCAAAAAAGAACCGCAGCCCAAGTCAATCGAACGTCCAGCAAGCTCCCAGTAACGGTGCTCCTAGTGGCAGGTATAGCACTCGTACACGCCGGCATGATGACAGCTCGAACACACTGCGGGAGCATCGTCGACAGGCGAGCTCGACGAGTGCATGTCGTGGCAGCTCGCGCACGTGACATTCTCGTGCTGCTCGGTCTCGGGCATATCGTGCGGGTTCACCGTTTTGCCGTTATCGTCAGTCAAAAGCGACAGATCCGCCGTCTTGGTCGCCACCTCCGAAAGGGTGTGGCACGACTCGCACGCCGCAGGATCAACCTCGGTCTTGCGCAGCTTGGAAGGCACCTTGTAGTCCGCCATATCCACATCGCCGTGGGCCGTCTCAAGCCCTGCGGTGTCGGTGTGACAGCTCACGCAGTCCAAATCGCCGTGACTCGCAGAAATTTCGCAACCTGCGTCGGCCATGGAAGCGCCCTCGGTCTCGTGACAGGCGGCACAATCGCTCTCCGCCGTCCAGGTGAAGGTCGTCGCGCTTTCGGACGTATCCGCCAACGCGTCTCCGCCGTCGTCGCTTACGCCGTGGGGCGCGCAGGCCGTAAGAGCCGCGGCGAACAACAACGTTGCAAACACAGTAAGGCCAGTTCGTACATGCATCGTTATCGCTTCCTTGTCTTTAAGCGTCAATGGGGTCGCCTGCAAACGTCCCCGCGGAACTTTCGAGATAGTTCGGGTTCTCGCCGCCCGTATTCCCTTCGAAGGCTGCGCCATTGTTCTCAATGTTGCCTCCATCGCTGACGATGGCCGCGCCATCCGCCGAAGAGCAATTCTCGATAACGCAGCCAGCCTCCAAGGTGAGGTAGGCATCGGCGCCCAGAACCGAGACCGCCGAAGCACCGGAGACACTTTGGTTTCCTGTCAGGCAGGCCCCATCATCAAGGGTAAGCCGCCCCAAGTCGGAAACGAGGGCAATGGGACCATCGCACGGCGCATCGGAAGTACCGTCGAAGACAACGTTCTTTAGCGTTACGAAGCCATCGGTGATCTGCAGCATCGGGCCGGCATCGGCCGCCGTCCGAAAGACCTTGAACGGCTCGTCCCCGGCGCTTTTCACCGTGATCGTCGTGCGGAACTCCACCTTGGGCACGTTCCCATCGGCCGACACCGGCGAATCGCACAGAAGGGTCACCGTGCCGCCGCCATTCTGCTCGGCGCGCTCGAGAGCCTCGCCGAAGGTCGCATAGTAATCGGAAATGTACTTGCACGTCATTCCCTGGGCAAGAGCGTCAGCATCCTTGTCGTCCGTTCCGCCCTTCTCACCCTGGTCGGCCTCGGTGGCTTCAACGGCTTTGTCGGCCTCATCGGAGCTCTTTTCAACCTGCTGCTCGACGGCCTCAGATCCGTCTTCGTTTTGGGCAACAGGAGCAGGCTCGGATTCAGCGGCGCATCCAGCCAAAGCAAGGGCCAGAACGCAGGCCAGCGCCGCCACAATGCAGGACTTTGCTTTCATAGCAGTTTCCTTTCGCGTTTTCGAGAGCGCCCCCTGGGAGGGGAAGGGGGCGCTCAAAAGGAAGGGAGTGAGATATCGTCAATTATTCGGCGGTGTCCCACGGATCAAGCGTGATGGCATGCTGGGCCGCGATGATACCCGTGGATAGCGCCTCGAAGATGTTGCCGAGACCGTACACGAAGCCGTTGAACGAGCCGAACTCGCCACAGTTGTACAGACGGGGAATGGGCTCGTAGGCCGGCGTCATGGTCTGGCAGTTGTGGTTGCGCACCGGGCCGCCCTGGGTGTTGATACTGGAGAACCCAAGCTCAATGGCGTAATAGGGACCGTCGCCCAAAGGCAGCATGTGCTTGGGATCGCGCCCCCAGTCGGGGTCTTCACCCGCAAGCGCGTACTCGTTGTAGCGCGCAACGGTGGCGGCCAGAGCCTCGCCGTCGATACCGTTAATCGCCTCGTCAGCACTCTTGCAGGGGCGATCGGCCTTGATGTTCGCCGCCAGCTCCTCAAGCGTATCGCCCTTGAAGAGCCATCCCTGCTCGACGGCGTTCTCGTTGCTGCCCCACTCGAAGAGGGGGTCGTCGGGGTGATGGAAGTTCCACACGCCGGCATAGGTGTTGATGATTCCAGCGCGTCCAGACCCTTCCCAAAGCGGCTTGGCATCGAAAAATGCCTGGTCGAACACGAGGAAGAAGGGCAAATGGCGGTAGTCGCAGGCCTTGGCGTCGAAATCGAGGCCGTTGATGTGCTCCATATCGTGGGCGCCGGTGCGGTCTTCTTTCATGAAGCGCTCGCCGTTGTAGTCGACGATAAGATAGTTGTAGGGCGTAATGCCATCGGTGGCGTCGGTTGAGATGGAGCAGTTGGCGATTTCCGAGGGCTGCTTGTAGCACAGCGCAGCCCATTCCAAACCATGCATATGCCAAATGTCGGCTCCAACCGATTGAGCGAGTGCGAAACCGTCGCCTTCGTTGTTGGGAGTCCCCCATCCGTAGACGCGTACGCCGGGATTGTTGTAGTTGTACTGAATCCAAGGGTTATTCTCGTAGCCGCCGCAGCAGAGAAGCACGGCGCGACGCGCCTTGTAGTTCAGCTCTTCGCCATCCGGGCCCTGGGCAGTCACGCCGCAGATCTCGCGCGTGACGGGGTTCTGAATGAGGCGCGTGGCGCGATTGGAGAGGCGAACGTCGACACCGTAGCCATCGGCCACCTCGTCAAGCTCCTCGAACAGGTACATGCCCACGATACCATCTCGACCGGCCACGTAACCACCCTGGTATTCTTTGGGGCGCTTATGACCGTCGTTGCTCTCATCGACCCAATCGATGTTGATGCCGAACTGCTCGCACCACGCCGGCAACTCCTGGGACTTCGCCAAAAATTCCTTCATATCGTCTTCGTTGCGCACCGTTCCGAAAGCGCCGTGGCTGAAGGTGTTCCACCACTCGTCAACATCGACTTCGGCGCACGTATGAATATGACCACCCGAGCAGCCTGTTGATCCGCCATCTCGCTCGGAGGACTTCTCGAGCACAATGGCGCTCACCCCAGCATCGGCGGCAGCGATGGCTGCCGTTGCGCC
>OGOG01001700.1_pt1 | contig 20719 bp, 19 predicted proteins | sample 1552581 | NCBI WGS metagenome assembly OGOG01 (sample SAMEA2580152, study PRJEB22360) | human gut metagenome | biome: human gut; feature: human-associated habitat; material: faeces | place: Denmark | collected 2008/2010 | reverse complement strand
CGCCTCAGTCGCCGTATTTATTGGTCAGGGGCATCAGCCGTTCGTGCCCGAACGAGCACATCGACAGGCGCAGCACGGGCGGAAACTGGTAACGCTTCTTCTCGTTGCGCATGATCATGCAGTGGATCTTCTCCACGACTTCCGAGTCGAACCCCGCATTGACGATCTCCTCGCGGTGCTGGCCCTCCTCGATCATGCGCAGCAGAATGGCGTCCACCACCTCGTAGGGCGGCAGAATATCGCTGTCCTTCTGTCCCGGATGCAACTCCGACGACGGCTCCTTGTCCAGAATGTTTTCGGGAATCACATTGCCGAACGTGCGGTTGATATAACGCGCCACGTCGTACATCTCGCTCTTGTAGAGGTCGCCCGTGGGGCTGAACGCACCCGCCGTATCGCCATAAAGCGTACACAGGCCCAGCGCATTCTCGCTCTTGTTCGACGAGTTGAGCAGAATGTAATCCGTCTTGTTCTGCACGGCCATCAGCAGCACCGTGCGGATACGGGTCTGGATATTCTCCTCCGTGGCGTCGAACTCCCGCCCGCCGATGACCGGCTTGAGGGTATTCACCACACTGGTATATATTTCGGTAATGGGAATTACGTTGTATTCGACGCCGAGGTTCTCGGCCAGCTTCTTGGCGTCTTCGACCGAATGGTCCGACGAGAACTGCGAAGGCAGCAGCAGGGCGCGGACATTCCCGGCGCCCAGCGCATCGGCGGCCAAACAGGCCACCACGGCCGAGTCGATACCGCCCGAAAGGCCGATGCAGGCCTTCTTGTAACCGTTCTTGAGGAAAAAGTCGCGGAGTCCGCAGCGCGCCGCCTGATAGACCATCCGCGTGCGGTCGTTGTAGGTCGAAGGAACCCCGACGGGAGGATTCTGGGCCTTGGTGTCGAAAATCTGGAAATCCTCCTCGAACTGCTTCATCATCAGCACCAGCTCGCCGCGGTTGTTGAACGCGCCCGACGTGCCGTCGTAGACGATGTCCGTCGCGCCTCCGACCTGATTGACCAGCACCAGATTCTTGGCTTCGACGAACGACAGATGACGCATCATATCGTAACGGTAGGTCATGGTGCCCTTGCCGTATTTGCGGGCGTTGATCGAGATGACGGTTTCGACCGACTTGTCGAAATCGTGCTCGCGGCTCAGGTCGTCGCCCACGATGATGGCGCACTTGTGACCTTTGATCGTCGCATATTCGAACCCTTTCGAGGGGACGAGAAAGCCCATTTCGCGGCGGGCCGTGATATATTTCTTGCCCACGTAGCGCAGCACCTTGCGGTCCTGAATCAGCGCCGCGGCGCTGATGGTTCCCTCGCGCGTGAGGATCGGCAGTCCCACGATCGCGGCGATGCCGTCGCAGCACGAAGCTATTTCGACCAGCGCGTCCTCGCACAATTCGAGGAAGGTCGTCTTACGCAGCAGATCGAAAGCCGGTGTCCCGCTCACGGCCTGTTCGGCAAAGATGACAAGGTCGGCGCGCTGCGCTTTCGCTTTGTTGATGGAATCGATGATTTTCGAGGCGTTGCCGTCGATATCCCCGATCGTGTAGTTCAACTGGGCAATAGCTATCTTCATTTGTTAGTAATTTTAGTCCGAAAATTACGACTTTGCAAAGTTAAGGAATATTTATAAAAGTCGGAAGGATTTTGATGTTAATAAATTAACACTCGCCGCACCGCCGCCGGCAGCCGGAGATTCCGCACGGCGCGAAAAAAAAGTTCCGTTTTTTCACGTTCCGTTCCGCCTGACGCCCAGCATTAGTTTCCTCAATGTAAGTAACATACGCGCACGTACCGTCTTGCATCCGACGGACGTTCTCCTTATCTTTGCCCTGACCGAATACAAACGTATCAGCAAACCAAACGTACAGCAAAGATGAAAAAAGTCGAAAAAACAGCCGGCGGCGCGAATTTCGCTGCCGTGACAGTAGGAAAGATGGACGAGTTGAACCAGCACACGCTGATCTTGGCTCCGGGCGTCGAGATCCCCGGAAAAGTATTTGCGGGCAGCGCCCTCGGCGCCACGGGCGCGGAGTTGTCGTTCCAGCGCATCGAGCCGGGCGCAGGCGTCGGGTTCCTCCACACCCACAAGACGCACGAGGAGCTCTACATCATCATCCGGGGCGACGGAGAGTTTCAGGTGGACGGCAAAATCTTCGCCGTCGGCGAGGGCAGCGTAATCCGGGTCTCCCCCGACGGCCGACGCGCGCTGCGCAACACCGGCGCGGAGCCGATGATTATGATCTGCGTCCAGTACAAAGCCGATTCGTTCGCATCGTCCGACGCCGACGACGGGGTGATTCTCGACGTCGGGGTCGTGTGGTAGCCGCCCGCGAAAACGAAGAGGGCCGGAGTTGAATGACTCCGGCCCTCTTGTTTACTGAATGATCCGCTACTCCTGAACCTCTTCGGGATCGGTCACGAGAATACGTCCGCAGTACTCGCAGATAATGATCTTCTTGCCCTGACGGATTTCCACCTGACGCTGCGGGGGAATGCGGTTGAAGCAGCCGCCGCAGGCGTCGCGCTTGACGGTCACCACGGCCAGTCCGTTGCGGACGTTCTGGCGGATACGGCTGTAGGCCGCCAGCAGGCGCTCGTCGATCTTGGCTTTGGCGCGGTCGGCCTGCACTTCGAACTCGGCGACCAGCGGTGCGGTCTCGGCCTCGATGCCCTCCAGCTCGCTCTTCTTGGCGGCAAGGTCTGCGGCGCGTCCGTCGGCTACGGCTTCGGCCTCCTCCAGCTGGAGCTTCTTGGCCTTCACGCCGGCGCTGTACTCCTTGAGACGCTTCTCGGCCAGCTCGATCTCCAGCTCCTGATACTCGATCTCCTTGGTGATGGCGTCGAACTCGCGGTTGTTGCGCACGTTGTTCTGTTGTTCCTTGTAGTTTCCGATAAGAATCTTGGCCTGATCCACCTCGCGCTTGCGCTGTTTGGTGAGCGTATTCAGCTCCTCGATTTCGGCATTGATGTTGTCGATACGGGTTCTCAGGCCGGTCATCTCATCTTCGAGGTCCTGTACCTCAAGAGGCAGTTCACCTTTTACCTTGTTGATTTCATCGATTTTGCTGTCGATCTTCTGCAGCTCGTAAAGCGCCATGATCTTCTCCTGCATCGAATAATCAACTTCGGCAGTTTTCTTTTGTGTTGCCATATAATGTCTTCTATAGTTTAGACTTAAACCAAATAGTTCACCGGATTGCGCGAGTCCTCACTCTTGCGAACCGCAAAGGTAATCAAATTTTTCGATAAAATATCAAATAAAATCTGAATTGCGCAATATTCGCTTTCAAAATGGCCTATATCTGCTACGGTGAGGGCTTTATCGGGCGTCATGAAGTCGTTGTACTTCATGTCCGCCGTGATGTAGATGTCGGCCCCTGCGCGGCGGGCTTCGCCGATCATCGAAGCCCCGGCCCCCGTGCAGACCGCCACGCGGCGCACCTCCGGCGAAGCGATGTCGCTATGACGCACGACGCGCACGCCGAGCGTTCGCTGGATATGGCGCATGAACTCCACGGTCGCCACGGCTCCCGGCAGTTCGCCCACCACGCCGAACCCGACCTTCGCGTCGGCCGCGGAGGGCTGCAGCACACGCAGGTCCGCCACGCCCAGCATCTCGGCCAGCCGCCAGCTCATCCCCTCCGGCGCGCTGTCGAGATTGGTGTGACAGGCATAGAGCGCAATGCCGCTGCGGATGGCCCGCTCGACGCAGCGCTGCACCTGATCGGCCGAATTGAACCGCTTGAGGGCATGGAAAACGATCGGATGGTGCGTGATGATCAGATCGCACCCCTCGCGCTCGGCTTCGGCCATCACCTCGTCGGTGACGTCCACGGCCAACAGCGCCTTGCGCACCTCGTCGTCGGGCCGGCCCACGATCAGCCCGGCGTTGTCGTACGACTCCTGCCACGCCAGCGGCGCAAAACGCTCGATGACGTCGGTTATTTCCCGGATAAGCATAATTTATATCGTTAACTGTATTAATAGAGGCCCCGCCTAAAACAGCGACTGCTCGTAAAAGGCGAACAGCTCCTTGTTTTCGACCTCCTCCTTCTTGCGGCGGGGTTTGCGGATACGCTTCGCCACCGAGTGTCCCGCATCGGCGGCTTCCTCACCTTCCGCAGCGATCTTCACCACGGGTTTGCCCCTGCGGCGGGGTGCGGCGGCTTCGGCGTCCGGCGCATCCGGCACGGCACCGGCGTCAGTATCGGCGTCGGCGTCAGCGTCGGCAAGGATTTCCCCCTCGCCGGCCTTCAGGTCCTCACGCACCTCGACCAGCAGCGCGCGGATACGCTGCAGACGCTCCATCAGCTCCGCATCGCGTTCCATTCCGCCCTCGGCAGGCTGCTGCCGGAGTGCTTTCTTCGCCCCTTCGAGGGTCATTCCCCGCTCCTTGACCAGATGATAGATCAGTTTGAGATTCTCGACATCCCGCGGCGAGAAGAGACGGTTTCCTTTCTTGTTGCGCTTGGGGCGGATGACGCTGAACTGCGACTCCCAGTGACGGATCAGCGACGCATTGACGTCGAACATCTCGGCCACTTCGCCCATCGAATAAAAAAGTTTCTCGGCCATATCTATTGTTTAATAATTCGCAATGAATTGGGATACATGTTGTTTACCCGGTTTCCTATGCGCTTCGCGAATCCAAGCGCACGGCCCCGCGCGCACACCAGATTGATCCCTTCAGCAAAAGGTCCGGCCCCGATCTCCTGCCTGCGCAGGAAGCGGAGCGTCTGCTCTTCGTCCAGCTCCGCGGCGGGAACCGCATCCCGGTTCAGTCCGCAGAAGAACGCCAGCGCGGGATCGGGACGCAGGCGGCCCTTGAAAAGCTGCCCCATCGCCACGCCCGAATATATCACCGGGAGCGCTTCGGCCAAAGCCTTCACGGCTTCCGCCTGCGCGACGTAATAGCCGTAACGGGTGTCGGCGACCGTCGCGAAGCACATCCGTTCGGGGCTGTTCACCCAGCGGCGCAGTTCGGCTGCCGCGGCTCTGTCCACCGAAGCGAAGACCGTGCGCCTCGCCTTGGGCGTGCGGCAGCGGCCGCCCGCATCGAAAGCCTTGCGGACCACAGCGGCGAAAAATCCTTCGCCGCGTGCCCGGTGGGGATAAAACCGGAAGGTCCGGAACGCGCCCACGCGTCCGCAGACAATCCCCCACGACGCATCGACGGCGACCTCCCCGGCCTGCGCCGCTTCGTCCTCCGCCCAGCCGAGCATCCGCTCAAGCGCACCTTCGTCCTCGTCGCGGTTGAACGTACAGGTGCTGTATATCAGCACTCCGCCGGGTTTGAGCGCACGCCACGCTTCACGCAACAGCTCGTCCTGCGTTGCGGCACAAAGCTTTACATTGCCTTCGCTCCATTCGCCGCGGGCGTCGCGGTCCTTGCGGAACATCCCCTCGCCGGAGCAGGGAGCATCCACCGCCACCACGTCGAACCACGCTTCGAAACCGCCCAGCTGCCGGGCTTCGCACGTCGTCACCGCAACGTTGCCCGTGCCCCACTTGCGGACGTTGTCCGCCAGCACCTGAGCGCGGCGGCGGTCGATCTCGTTGGCGACGACCAGCCCGTCAGGCCCCGCGAGCGACGCATAGAGCGTCGTCTTGCCGCCCGGAGCGGCGCAAAGGTCGAGAATCCGCCTGCCGGCGACTTCGACACCCTGCAACAAATGTCCCACGAACTGCGACGCGGCCTCCTGCACATAGTAGGCCCCCGCATGAAAATCGCTGTCGAAGGTGAACTGCGGCCGCGCCGCGAGGTAATATCCGTCGCCGCACCACGGCACCCGGCCGTCGGCGTCGGCCAGCACGGCAGGCTGCACTCCGTCCGAACGGCCGGCCGCCTTGTCCGCGTCCTCCTCCCGCCCGGCTCCGCCGTTCTCCGGACCGCCGCACTTGGCCGGGTTCAGGCGCACCGACACGGGCGGCTCGGTGTCGAGCGCCGCGCAGAGCGCCGCGCCCTCGCTATCGCCCAGATCGCGCAAAACGCGCTCGGCAAACTTCGCAGGCAGCATCATGCGTTACTTCCGGGTATTAAGCGCATCCAGCCGCGCGCAGATTTTATCCAGCACGGCAGGGTCCGAAATGAAATCCTCATGGTCCTTGTCCACCACGAGCACGTCGCCTTCGTATATGTTGTCTATCCAGTTGTTGTACTTGTCGTTCAGCCGCTTGAGGTACAGCTCGTCGATATTCATCTCGTACTCGCGGCCGCGCTTGCGGATCTGCGAAATCAGCGTCGGGACGCTCGCCTTGAGATAAATCAGCAGGTCGGGCTTGGGAATCAGCTCGGTCACCAGCCTGAAAATCTTCATGTAGGTTTCGATGTCGCGCGTAGGCATCAGCCCCATTTCATGGAGGTTGCCGGCAAAGATATGCGCATCCTCGTAAACCGTACGGTCCTGAAAAATCACGCCCGAACCGCCGTCGGAGAGCATGTCCATCGTCTGCTGGATGCGGCTTCCCAGAAAGTACATCTGCAGATTGAACGACCAGCGGTTCATATCTTCATAGAAGTCGCCGATATAGGGGTTGTTGCACTCTTCGAGATACGACTTGGCATTGTAGCGCTTGGTCAGAATCTGGGTCAGCGTCGTCTTTCCGCTTCCGATGTTGCCTGCAATTGCTATATACATATTATACGATATTTGTTTTACATTTTTGTCCTGCCGGAGCATTCCGGCGCCCTGTCATCATGGCGTCGCGCCGCAAAAACGTCCGCCGTCACTTCTTCTCCCCGCCGAACGCCAGAATCTCCTCGGCCACATGGCGGTCGTTGACCAGCCGCGGCACCTTGTTCTTGCCGCGGGCGCGCAGCCATGCGAGGAAAAGCCCGCGGTCCACGACCGTCAGCCGCTGCCGTTCGAGCGTGGTCCGGCGCTTGGCGTCGTAATCCGAATTCACGGCCCGCAGCTCCCGGTCGAGCGCCTCGGCGAAATGCTCGCGGCTGTCAGGCTCACGCTCGAACTCCACGATCCACTCGTGGGCGCCCCGCTCCCGGAGCGACATGTAGCACGGCGCCACGGTATACTCCCCGACGACGGCCCCGGTCTCGTTGCTGGCGGCGATCAGGGCACGGTCGGCGTTATCGACGATCAGCTCCTCGCCGAAGACGTTGATATACTGCCGCGTGCGGCCCGCGAACCGGATCCGGTAGGGATTCGTCGAGGTGAACTCCACCGTATCGCCGATTTCGTAACGCCACAAACCGTTGTTCGAGGTGATCAGCATGGCGTACACACGGCCGCACTCCACGCCCTCCAGCGGGACGATCGTCCCGCCGCTGCGGAACTCGAAGAAGTTGCCGTAGTCGAGCATCAGCAGCATGTCGTCGCGCGACGGATCGTCGGCCAGCGCGAAGAAGCCCTCCGAAGCGTTGTAGGTCTCCATGTACTGCATCCGCTCCGAGGGTATCAGCGCCTCGAACGAGCGGCGGTAAGGGCCGAATTCCACGCCCCCGTGGGCGAACATGCAGAGGTTGGGCCACACTTCGAGCAGGTTCTGCCGCCCCGTATATTCCAGCACGCGACGCATCATCGCCAAATTCCACGACGGCACGCCCGCAAAGGCCGTGATGTTTTCGCCGACGCACTCGCGGCAGATCGCCTCGACCTTGCGGTCGAAGTCGGGAATGAGCGCCGTGGCCATACGCGGCGCACGGAACCAGCCGCTCCAGAACGTCGTCTCGTGTATCAGTATGGCCGACAGGTCGCCCACCAGATTGCGCCCTTCGCGGCTGCACGACCCGCCCAGCGTCAGCGTCTTGCCTTCGAAAACCCCGGTCTTCGGATTGTTGCCCGAAAAGACCGTCGCCACGTCGCGCATGCCCAGCGTATGGTTCCACCAGAGCGACTCCTCCGTGACCGGAATGTACTTGCTCCGGTCCGACGTGGTGCCCGACGAACGGGCGAAGAGCTTCACGCGGCCCGGCGAAGCGACATTCTTCTCGCCGGCCAGCATCTTCTCAATATAGGGCTTGAACGTCTCGTAATCGAACGTCTCGACCATCGTCTGGAACTGTTCGACCGTGCGGACATGCCCCAAGTCGTAACGCCAGCCGAATTCGGTCCGCCGTCCGCGGCGCAGCAGCTGCCTGAAGACGCGTTCCTGCGTCTCGGCCGGCCGGCGCCGGAAACGGTCGATGGCCCGCTCGCGCTGCGAAAACCATGCTTTGAGTAATATGCTTCTGAATGACACGTGTCTGTTCGGTTTCGTTTTCCGGCGGCGTGCGCTGCCCGGCGGCGTGCGCCGGGCAGCGCGGCACGCGCCGTCAGTTAAAAAAGTATCCTACTTTGCCCACGGACGCAGGCATGGCGAAGACCACCACGCGGTCGTAGGGGTTGATTTCCATATTGTCCACGGCGATGAACACCTTGTCGCCGCGCACGATGCCGCCGATGATCGTATCTTCGGGAAGTCCCATGTCCTTGATCCGGGTCTTGACGGCCGGAGCGTTGGGCTTGACGATGAACTCCAGCACCTCGGCGTCGCTGCCCGTCAGGCACTTGATGGCCTGCACGTCGGTGGACATCGTGAAGCGGAATATGTTCGACGCCGTCACCAGTTTCTTGTTGATGATCGTGTCGATGCCGATCGACTCGGCGAGGTTGATGTAATTGAGGTTCTCGACCTCGGCGATCACCTTCTTGACACCCATGCGCTTGGCGAGCATCGCCGCGAGGATGTTGGTCTCGCTGCGGCCCGTCACGGCCACGAAGGCGTCCATATTGGAAAGCCCCTCCTCCATCATGGCCTCAGTGTTGCGGCCGTCCTCGTTGATTATCAGCGTCTTGTCGAGCAGCTCCGCCAGCCGGTAGGCCTTCTCGGCGTTGTAATCGACCAGCTTGATATTCACCTCCTCCTGCAATTCGGTGGCGATGCGGATGCCGATGCGCGAACCGCCGAGGATCATCATGTTCTTGATCTCGATATTGGACTGTCCGGAGAACTCCATGACCTGCTTCACGGCGTCCTGACGCGCGATGACGTAGATCACGTCGCCCTCGGTGAAGATCTCGCCCTGCCGGGGGATGATCGTCTCGCCGCCCCGCGTGATGGCCACCGTGCGGTAGCTCAGCGGCGTCTCGTCGTCGTCGAAGCCCTCGATCTGCCGTCCCACCAGCGGCGAGGCCGGTTCCAGACGGAACACCACCAGCGAGAGTTTGCCACTCGAAAAATCGACATACTCCGTAGTCGAGGTGTGCCCCAGCAGGTTGATGACCTCGCGGGCCGCCACCTTTTCGGGATAGAACAGGTAGTCGATGCCCATGTCGATGAACATCTCCTTGTTGTTGGGTTCGAGGTACTCGTTGTTGTCGATGCGGGCGATGGACTTCCGGGCGCCCAGCTTCTTGGCCAGCATCGCCGCCACGACGTTGTCGTTCTCCTCGTGGTTCACGGCGATGAAAAGGTCGCACTTGCGCACCGAAGCCTTGCGGAGCACGGCGAAAGTCGTCGAATCCCCCTCGACGGTAATCACGTCGGCCAGACTCCCCACGTCGGAAAGCAGTTTCTGGTCGCTGTCGATAATGGTGATGTCGTGGCCGTTGCCGCTCAGCATCTTCGCCAGATGGCTCCCCATCTCTCCCGCTCCCGCTATTACGATTTTCATAGTATTGCGTCGTTGTCTTTTTGCATCCGCCGCCGAAGAGAGGGCAGCGTTTTTGCAATTTATCTTACAAATGTATACATTTGTGACCGAAAGCCAAAATTTCGGGACGTAAAAATACCTTATTGATATGCCGACATGGTTAATCGTTTTTCTGTTCGCGCTGGGGGCCGTGGCCCTTTTCGTCGTGGGCATGTCGCTGACGCTGATGATCAAGGGACATAACATCGACTCCGAGATCTCGACCAACAAGAACATGCAGCGGCTGGGCATCAAGTGCGCCGTACACGAAACGCGCGAAGCGGACGGCAGCGCCGGCTGCTCCGACACGCATACGGCCGCGGGGTGTTCGGGCAACTGCTCGGCCTGCGACATCGAAGAGGCCGGGCACGGAAAATAGCCCCGGATGCGAACGCGCTGAAACCCCTGCAAACCCGCCGCACATGATCCGACAACCCGAATCCCCGAAGACATTCGTCTGGCGCATATGCTCGGCGCATGTGATCGCCTACTTCACCGCCGGCGTTTTCGCCCTCCTCTTCCTCGATTACAGAACCCACTTCTCGTCCGAGTCGCTGGCTCTGCTGATGCGGCCCGTAAGCTCACCGTGGGTCGCGCTCGGCCCCGGACTGCAGATTTTCCGAGGAGTGCTGATCGCGCTGGCGCTGCTGCCCGTACGCGGATTCCTGTACGGCAAAAACGGATTCCTCAAGCTGGCGTGGCTGGTTCTGGGCCTGAGTTTCATCTCGACCATAGGTCCCACGCCCGGTTCGTTCGACGGCTACATCTACACGATCCTGCCCGTGCAGTATCATCTGGGCGGAATCCCCGAAGCCGTTTTATACACCGCGCTCTTCGCGGGCATCCTCGCCTTCTGGCACAAATCCGGAAAAAGATACGTCACAACGCTCTCCATCGTACTGGTGGCCGTAATCGTGCTGTTCAGCGTCATGGGATTCCTTGGCGCGGCGCAGGCGGAGTAACGCGGCGGCCGTCGGGCCAAACCGGAGTCCACCGGATGTGATCGAGTGGCGAAAGCTGGCAGTAGTTGCTGGGGCTGAATGAGGTTGGCGGGCTGTAGCAGGCTGAGGTTGGCAAGCTGAGGTTGGCGGGCAGAAGCTGGCCAAAACCGGCTGAGGCCGACTCGCCGGCGAATAAAAAATGAGGTTGCCCGACGCGCGGACGACCTCTTCTTCGTATATCTCGGAAACGGTTCGGAACCGCTTCCGTCAAATCTTGCAGTGTTTCGACCGGCAGACGAACCACGGATTGCGCAGGTCCTCCTCGTTGTAGAGCAGTTCCCGGTCGTCGGGCAGCGTGCGGGTGCGGCCGCCCGCTTCGGCGAGGATCAGCTCGCCCGCGGCAGTGTCCCACTCGTACGTATGCGTCGTGCGGACATAATAATCGACCTTCCCCTCGGCCAGCAGGCAGAATTTGTAGGAACTCCCCTGCTCGACGATCTCCAGATCGGGATGCGCTTCGCGCAGGCGGGCGATATGCTCCGCCGTTTCGGGCGTCTGGTGCGACCGCGACACGGCCACCCGCAGGCGGGGGTGCCCCCCCCCCTCTTCGAGCGCCACCTGCCGCCAGCCCGTGACGATCTGGTCGTAGGTGTATTCGGCGGCGGCATCCGGCGCGATATGCTCCTTGACGTAGGAACCCGAATCGCGCCCGGCGACGTACATCTTTTCGAAATAGGGGACATAAATGACCGCCCCCATGCAGACGTTGTTCTCCATCAGGGCGATATTCACGGTAAATTCGTTGTTTCCCTTGATGAATTCGACCGTTCCGTCGAGCGGATCGACCAGCCAGTACAACTCCCAGTTACGGCGTTCGTCGTAGCGCATCTCGCGGCCCTCCTCACTCAGGATCGGGATGCGCGTGCGGCCCAGATATTCGCGGATGGTTTTGTGTGCTAGGCGGTCGGCGAGGGTGATCGGCGTCTTGTCGTCTTTGAGGCTTATATCGTAATCGTCTAAATTCTTGTAAATATTCATTATCGAGGCTCCGGCCCTGACTGCCGCATTGAACAGCGGCGGCAGCAGATACATCCTCACCTTGTCGTTTATCATCGTAGCTCGTTTTTTGAGTTCGGTAATTTCGATTGCCATGGTAAAGGTAACAAGAATTTATGATATGGTAAAATTTTTCACTCCTATTTTACAGCGGCGCAGCAGCCCCTTCTCGCCGCCGCCCGTACGCCCGCAGGCAATATCGCTAAGGGCCAGCGAAACACATCCGGCGACGCACCACACGAGGGCTGCGGTGAGCAGCACGGCAGCCGGCGGCAGTCAGGGCCGCGGGGGGGCCCCCGGGCACCCGCCGGCCACCGGCCCGTCCATACGGCGGCGACGATCGCAGCGGCCAGCGCCGCAGCCGGCACGACACGCAGAACTGCCTGCAAACCAATACGCTGCCTGCGCGCAGACTGGGGCGTATAGAAAACCGGCTCCCAAAGGCTCCGCCGCCGGCGCCACGGAACGGCTTTGCCCGGACGGCGCGCAAAACCGCCGGCCGCAACGACGGCTTCGCGGCTCAGCAACACGGCCGGCTCTCCGATCCGCGCACGCACGCAATCGCACCCTCCGACGCCCCGCGCCCCCACTTCAGCCACCAGCCGCACGACAGCGTCCGGCAGCAGAAACTGTCCCTCCCGCACCGGCAGCACGTAATCGTAGGCCGCCACTTCGGCCGCCGCATCGAAATCGCCGGCGGGAGTATCCTGCGCACGGTCCACCAGCACCAGCCTGCGGAAACGGCGTTTGCGCGAACGCCCCAGCGCACGCACGCCCGTCACGGGCAGCTCCTCCGACAGCGCGTATTCGACGCGGATCATGCGGTAGCGGGCCGTAAAGGCCGCAAACTCGACGGGATAACGCAGGGAATCGAGCACCACGATCACCTCATAGTGTGCATATTCGGCCGAAAGCAGGTTTTCGACCTGCTCCTGCGCATGGACGCCGCTGCACAACACCGATATCCCGATGCCGCCGGGCGTGTCGCTCGCCACGGCGTGCGAACCTGCCAGCAGCAGCCGTTTGTTATGTCCCCGCACGACCAGCCAGAGCAGCGCGAGGGCCGCAGCGGCGACAGCGGCAAGCAGCAGTAACAGCACGATCAGCATACCAGACTCCGTTTATAGGAATGTATAAGCGATTCGTAGTAGGGACGCTCCCGGTCGCCGAACAACCGCCGCAGCACGGCAGGCGCATAGCCCTCCCGCGCCATGTAGCGCATCAGCGCCTTGCGTTCGGCGCGGCTCATCGAGGCGATGCGGCCCGCCACCTCGCGCCGCCTGAGCGAACAGCGCATCGAGCAGAGCGTGTAGAGCGCTTCGCGGCCCAGCTCCGGCACCCTTTCGCGGGCCACCATCGCCAGCAGAAGCCTCTCCGCCTCCTCGATGCCGAACTGCCGCACGATGCCCAGCCCCACCATCCGCAGGTTGCGGTTCGGGGAGCCGACGAGCGGTTCGTAGGCGATCGGCAGCAGACCGCGGCGCAGCATGGCCATGATCTCCGAGACTTCGCAGGCCGAAAAGGGATAGTCGTACTCCGCCATCCGGCGCAGCGAGGTCGCAGGTTCGGCCGCCAGCTGCGTCATCAGGGCGTAGAAGCGCACGTAACGGTTGCGGCTGCGCGTATAGCGGGCGGCTTCGGCGCCGACTCCGTCCCCGGCGGGCAGCCGGGAGAGCAGCATCAGGTAGCGCGCACGGCGGTACCCCTGCGCGAAGCGTATCCGGCGCAGCAGCCATCCGTCCAGCCCGTATTGCACGACGATGCGGCGCAGCGGCGCCGGGTCGAGCCCGTAGGTCGCCGCCACCAGCCTGCCGACGGTTTCGATCAGCAGACGGCGGGCGCCCGCACGGCGCAGGAGCGGAAAGCGCGGTGCCTCTTCGCCGCCCGAAAATAGGGCGAGCATGACGATATGCAGGTATTTGCGCTGCAGCACGGCATCACGGCCGCGCCTGCGTCTGCGGCGCATCCGCCCGACCGCCATCCCGCCGAGCAGCCAGAGCGTCACGGCGGCGGCCGCCGCGGAATATATCATGAAAAGCGTTTCGGTCATAAAAGCCGGTTCAAATCGTTGGACACCTTGCCCCGCAGCCGCTGCAGGCTCAGCGGGAAAGCCATATACTGGTCCACGCCGCACTCCAGCAGGCTCAGGACGGCCTGTTCGGACTGAAGCCACGAAACCACGTAAAACAGCGGCCGCCTCAGTCCCGCGGGACGCACGCCGCGCACGACGTCGCGGCCGCACAAGAAAGGGGCCACATGCAGCACGATCACCAGATCGAACAATACGCGGCGGCAAAGCCCTTCCATCTCGTCGGCATCGGCCGCACAACGCACCTCGGTGCGCATGTCGATCAGCGACAGACGCACCATATCGCGCATAAAGACATCGTCCGAAACAATCAGTATCCTGTTCATAAAACCCCGTCCGGCGTGTGCCGGTGCCCTGCCCCGGCCCAAAACCATGCCAGAGCCGCACGGGGCCAAAAAAATTTGCCGGATATGTTGTTTATAAGATAAATATGCGTATATTTGCACTCCGAATTATGTTCAAATACATAACCATCGAATAAATGTACGTTATAGTAGAGATTGCAGGTCAGCAATTTAAAGCTGAAAAAGGTCGGAAACTTTATGTTCACCGTCTTCAGGGCGAAGAAAATTCGTCCGTAAGTTTCGACAAAGTCCTGCTCACAGACAACGACGGTCAGGTCAAAGTAGGTGCACCTGTAGTAAAAGGCGCCTCGGTGAAGTGCAAGATCCTGAAACACCTCAAGGACGACAAGGTTCTGGTGTTCAAGAAAAAGCGCCGCACAGGATATCAGAAATGCAACGGCCACCGTCAGTATCTGACACAGGTCCTTGTAGAGGAAATTGTTGCATAACCCTTTAAAACGGAAGAGAAATGGCACACAAGAAAGGTGTAGGTAGTTCGAAGAACGGACGTGAGTCGGAAAGCAAGCGACTCGGCGTCAAACTGTTCGGTGGCCAGTTCGCAAAGGCGGGCAACATTATCGTTCGTCAGCGCGGCACGGTTCACAACCCCGGTGAAAACGTGGGTATCGGTAAAGATCACACGCTCTTCGCCCTTGTAGACGGCACCGTCGAATTCTGCAAGAAAGGCGCAGGCAAATCGTACGTGAGCGTAACTCCCCTGAGCGAGTAGGCGTTCCATAAGCAACACAAGACAGGCGGCTTCCCCGACGGGAGGCCGCTTGTTTTGTGAACCCCGGAAGCGCAAGACACACGGTCCGAAGATCATAGGGCACACACACCAAAGATCATACGGCGACCACACGCCCCAAAGCCGTTTTTCGGCAATCGACTCCGCGGCCCGGCCCCAATACAGACAGGTAGTTGCAGATTGCGAAAAATTGATTACCTTTGTTATGCGGTACACCGTATTGCATGCGTTCTTAACATATCGAGTATATAAACGATTGTATTTGTCTGCTCTGAATCTGGTAAATTTTTTGAAGACACCTTGTACACCCTCACCCGGAAGGGTATGCGTTGTTTTTCGGTGTCGCAGGTTTACCAGAACCCAGAGCAGTCGGGATTCGGCGCAGCCCTTTCTTCTTTGGCACAAATGAGTCCATTTGTCCGCACTCCTGCCGATGCAATCGAATCATATGCGGCGGCAGGATGCTTTCCGATAATCGGATTCTTCATACAAAAGAGAGTTGCGTCACTTTTTTCCTGCCGCCGTTCTTTTTTACTTTCTCCGTCCGCAACATATTCCGCACATCCGGCCGACCGAGCAGCTCCGCCGCATAACAAAAAAACGGCAGCCCCTCAGAGAAAGACTGCCGCAAATATTCCGCGTCGGCGAAACTACTTCTTCGCAGGCTCTTTTTCAACGGCCTTGAATACGGCCAGCGACTTGTCGTCGTCGAAGAAGGTCAGCTCCGAACCCTTGATTTCGAAACGGTCCACGTCGTCGAGCATCTTGACGAACGCATCTTCGTACTGCATGTCGGGGCAGGCCATCCGGGTCATGCCCATATTCTCGAATTCGAGTTTCTTGCCCTTCAGCTCATAGCGGCCGAAGAAACGGTTGCAGTTGGTGCGTCCGGCGACCATCGTGTCGGCGGCATTGAACTCCAGCGTGAAGAAATCCGTCTCCTGATTGATCGCCGTCGCCGGAATCGACTCCATTTTGGCGAGTTTCCAAGTCGTACCTTCGAGCGTCTTGTCCTGCGCGGCGCTTCCGCACGCAGCCATCGTAACGAGCAGCGCTGCGGCTGCAAAATACTTTTTCATCATAAATACATATAAGTTAATAACAGAACGCCGCGTGCAAAAACCGCACAAAACCTGACGGCGTCGACTCTTACGCGCCCCAAAGTTAGCAATTCCCGGCCGGATACGCAACCCCGGCGACAAAAAACACAGGCAGGTTCTCACATAGGCAGTTTTTGGGCAGCCCCCGCAAAAAAAGCCATCCGGAACAAATCGCTCCGGATGGCCGCAAATCGGGCAAAGCCCCGAATTACATTTTTCAGGAATTACATTTTTTTCAGATAAACCGCGATCTGCAGTTCCGTCGTTGCGTTGAACAGATCGTCGAGAATGACAGCGGGATCGAGTCCCATCATCTGCGACGGATCGAGTCCCAGCCCGCCGAGCACGTCCTTGAGCAGCTTGACATAGGGCAGCATCATGGCGCGGTCCACATACAGGCGGAACACACCGCCCTCAAAGGTGTACTTGAACGGAATGGCGTAATGGCTGTCGGTCGAAACAACACTCAGCCCCTTATAAGCGCCGAGCATCTTGTCGATCTCGGAAAGAATCTCCATCCCCTCCTGCTTCTCGATCGCCCGGATGAAATCCTTGCTGACGGCAGCGAAGAACAGGTTCGACTCCGTATAGAAACTCAGCGCGCCTTCGGGCAGGACAGCGGCGGTCTCGGCACTCGGAAATACCGATACGGCCTCGGCGAACGTCGGCGAGAAGATCGTCGTCATGATGTCGGCCCCCTCCTCGACCACCACTTCATGGTACTTGGCTGCAAACAAGCCGTCGCTATGCAGATCGAGCTGAACCAGACCGCTCGACACGAATTGCGAACCGATGGCCGACACCAAATCCAAGATGGTATTGAACGGCATTATGAACGAACCGGCAGGCATATCCATGCTCGCAGAGAGATCGATACCGGGAATATTATCCGGATCCGTCCATGCAGCGGCTACTTCCAGATAAAACCTCGAAGGCTCACCGCCCCCCTCGTCGGGCACTTCTTTAAAATAGTGCGGCATATAGCTGCCCACCAATTCGGACGATACCTGCGGTTTCTTCACCTTTCCGTCGTCATCGTTACAAGCCGTAAAGGCGGCCAAAGCAGCGCACACGACAAACACGGACGCAATTTTGTGCAAGAGATTTTTCATAAGCGAGATTAGATAGTGTTAATTCAAATGTGCGGCAAAGTTATCTCCGGGGCCGATTATGAACAAATAAATTCATTCGGGGGGGGGATTTTTCAAACGGACAGCAAATTTTTCATCACGAACCGAATCGCCGGAACACAAAAAAGGCCGCGGCACTGATGCCGCGGCCGAAGCCGTTTCGCCGCCCGGACGGATTTCGAACGACTCCCCGAACGGTTTTCGAACGAACCTCCTGACAGCCCGCCGACCGAACGGTTTTCGAACCATCCGCTCGGACAGATTCCGGACTGTCGTCCGAACCTATTTCGGGCGCCTTCCCGAAGGAGTTTCAGACTGCCATTCGGAGGGGATTCCGCCCCACCGTCCGGACAAATCCCGGACCGCTTCCCGGAGGAATTTCAGGTCGTCATCCCGGACAGATTTCAGGTCGCCGGACGGATTCCGAACCGCCATCCGTACGAACCACAACTCGGACGCACCGCCGCCCCGGAAATCGCACCGAAAAGCGGGCGGCATTCCCGGCGGCGCAACGTGCGGCCGCAACCGCCTTATCCGAACAAGCGGTTCAGCAGCGCCGCCAACCTGTATCCGGCTTTCAGCACCTGCGCCTCGGCGAACTCGTACGAGAAAATGATGAAGTCGCGCGACTCCTCGTACGAAAGCGTCTGACCGGCCTTGGTCCAGTCGTAGATCACGCGGCACTCGCGGGCGCTGTCGGCCAGCCAGTCGCGGGGCGTGCCTTCGGCGATATCGCGTTTTTCCCGCTTCGAACAGCGGTCGAGCTGGTGCCCGTATTCCAGATAATGCCACTTGTTGCTCAGCGTAAGCGCCCACTCGTCCCAATAATTATGCAGGCCGTACTCCTTGCCGCTGAGCGTGAATTTGAAACTCTTGTACCACGGATATTTCACGTGCCCCGGACAGTGCATGTCGCCGACGAGATGTACGATAAAGCGGATCAAGACCGTCACCGTCGAATCGTTTTGATTGCGGTAATCCTCCACTTTCGCAATGCAGTCGTCCAGAAAAGTCATCGCGTCGCCTTCGGGATCGGGCACGTAGTTTCCCCCCGGCATCGACCTTGTTGGTGTGCCACGTGTTGGTGTGCCTGTAGGCCGGCGTGTGGCGGACCTGATCCATCCACGACGCATAATAGACGATCGAACGGCCGCCGAGATACTTTTCGATGTTTTTCTTGGCTTTGGGCGTCAGGTTGCATTCGGCGATGTAGGCGATCGCATCGTGGCCGATTTTCCCCCAGCCGAACGCCGTCGCGCACCAACAGCTGAGCACGGCCGTCAGCAGACATACGGATAGTTTTTTCATTTCGAATTAGTTTTAAGGTGATTTCGAAACAAATACAAAGAATAGATATTAAATAAGCAATAAAAAGCAATTACAATCATTTCTTTTTATGCTTTATCCTATCCATGCAAGCGATACGACGCCGGACGCGATACGGCCCGCCAACAAAAAAAAAGCCGCGGCACAATGCCGCGGCCTTTCACATAGCTGTCATACAGATCAGTACTCCATCTTGGCAAGACGCTGGTAGCTGTTGTAACGCCACTTGGCGTTCTCCTCAGCGGCAGCGAACAGCTCCTCGGCCTCGGCCGGGAACGACTTCTTGAGCGAAGTGTAACGCACCTCCTTCATCAGGAAGTCGCGGAACTTCGACCAGTCGGGTTCCTTCGAGTCCATCACGAAAGGATTCTTGCCCTGCTCTTCGAGCTGCGGATTATAGTGCCACAGGTGCCAGTAGCCGCAGGCTACGGCCTCCTTGCCCACGGTCTGCGTGCGCGTCATGCCGCCCTTGATGCCGTGGTTGATACACGGCGCGTAAGCGATCACGAGCGACGGTCCGGGATAAGCCTCGGCCTCCTTCAGCACGTTGAAGAGCTGCATCTGCGACGCGCCGATCGAAACCTGCGCCACGTATACGTAACCGTAGGTCATGGCAATAGCGCCGAGATCCTTCTTGCGGATACGCTTACCGGCCGACGCGAACTTGGCGACGGCGCCCACGGGCGTCGATTTCGACGACTGACCGCCGGTATTCGAGTAAACCTCGGTATCCACGACCAGAATATTCACATCCAGACCCGAAGCCAGCACGTGGTCCACGCCGCCGAAGCCGATGTCGTAACCCCAGCCGTCGCCGCCGATGATCCACTGCGACTTCTTCACCAGCCAGTCCTTCATTTCGAGAATGCCCTTGCAGTAGTCGCAGCCGCAGGCCTCCATCATCGGGATCAGGCGGGCCGAAACCTCGGCCGACTTGGCCGACGAACCGCGCGCGGCGATCCACTCCTGCATGACGCCCTTCAGCTCGTCCGAGCACTTCGTGCAGCCTGCGATCGCCTGCTCCATCGACTCCTGAATACGGTCGCGGAGTTTCTCGACGCCCACGTGCATACCCAGACCGAACTCGGCGTTGTCCTCGAAGAGGGAGTTGGCCCATGCGGGACCCTGTCCCTTGTCATTGGTGCAGTACGGCGTCGAAGGAGCCGAACCCGAATAAATCGAGGTACAGCCCGTGGCGTTGGCCACCATCATCTTCTCGCCGAACAGCTGCGAAATAGCCTTGATATAGGGAGTCTCGCCGCAGCCTGCGCAGGCGCCTGAGAACTCGAAGAGCGGTTGCGCGAACTGCAGGTTCTTGACGCTCTTGGTCTTGTCCACGACCTGCTTGTAGCCGATGTTCTTTACGATATAATCCCAATTCCTCTGCTGGGGCAGCTGCGATTCGAGCGGTTTCATCACCAGCGCCTTCTCCTTGGCGGGGCAAACGTCCACGCAGTTGCTGCAGCCCGTACAGTCGAGCGGCGAAATCTGGATGCGGAACTTGTAGTCCTTCGTCTCGCCCAGCCCCTGCTTCCACTCTACGCCCGAAGCGGCTGCTTCGGTCTCCGTTGCGAGGAACGGACGGATCACGGCGTGCGGGCAGACATAGGCGCACTGGTTGCACTGGATACAGTTCTCGATCTTCCATTCGGGCACGTTCACGGCGATGCCGCGCTTCTCGTAGGCGGCCGTACCGTTCTCCCACGTACCGTCCTCACGGCCCGTAAAGGCCGATACGGGCAGGTCGTCGCCCTTCAGGCCGTTGATCGGCTCGACGATCTTGCGCACGAATTCGGGACACGAAGCGTCCGAAACATGCACGAAGCCCTTGTCCTCGATCGAAGCCCACTCGGCAGGAATCTCGACCTTAACGACGGCATCGCCGCCGGCGTCCACGGCCGCATAGTTCATGTTGACGATATCCTCGCCCTTCTTGCCGTAGGACTTCTGGATCGCCTTCTTCATCTGCTCGACGGCCTTGTCGAACGGAATGACGTTGGCGATCTTGAAGAACGCCGACTGCATGATCGTGTTGGTGCGCGAACCCAGTCCCAGCTCGGCGGCGATCTTCGTGGCGTTGATGATATAGAAGTTGATCTTGTTCTTGGCGAGGTAAGCCTTCATGTGCGCGGGCAGCGTCTCGCAGGTCGTAGCGGCGTCGTGCACCGAGTTGAGCAGGAACGAGCCGCCGGCCTTCAGGCCCTTGAGCACGTCGTACTTGTCCACATACGAAGGCACGTGGCAGGCCACGAAGTCGGGCGTGGTGACCAGATAGGGCGAAGTGATGGGCAGGTCGCCGAAACGCAGGTGCGACGAGGTGTAGCCGCCCGATTTCTTCGAGT
>OGOG01001684.1_pt1 | contig 20870 bp, 19 predicted proteins | sample 1552581 | NCBI WGS metagenome assembly OGOG01 (sample SAMEA2580152, study PRJEB22360) | human gut metagenome | biome: human gut; feature: human-associated habitat; material: faeces | place: Denmark | collected 2008/2010 | reverse complement strand
GGCGCCGGGGCTGCGGTAGTTCAGGCCGTAGCTGACGCCCTCGCCCACCGGCAGCGTCTTCACATCGGTGATGCGGGCCTTCACGCTCATGGCCGGCTTCAGATCGATCATCGGGTAGGCCTCGGGGCACGGGTAGAATCCGTACAGCGAAATGCCGAGGCGCACCATGTCCAGCTGCACCTCTGGGTAGCGGATGGCGGCCGCGGAGTTCGCCGCGTGCACGATGCCCGGGTTGATGCCGGCCGCGCGCAGGGCGTTCACGGCTTCCGAGAAGCGCTTGACCTGCCGCTCGAAATCGATGGTGCCGGGGCAGTCGGCCGTGGCGAAGTGGGTGAAAGTGCCCACCAGATCGAGCGCCCGATGGAACGATATCTGTCGCGCGAATTCCACGACCTCGTCCCAACGCACGCCGATGCGGTTCATGCCCGTGTTCACCTTCAGATGGAAGGGCGCGGACACCCCGAAGGCGTCGGCGGCCTCGGCGTAGCGGATGGCGAACTCGGCGGTGTAGACCGCCGGCATGATCTTGTAGGCCAGAAGCAGCGGGATGGCCGTAGCCGGGGGCTCGCCCAGAATGAGGATAGGGGCGTTCACGTAGGCCTCGCGCAGGGCGATGGCCTCGTCCACCGTGGCCACGCCCAAGTACTCGGCCCCGGAGTTCAGCGCCGTTTTGGCGCACTGCACGGCGCCGTGGCCGTAGCCGTCGGCCTTCACCACGGCCATGAGCCGGGTACCCGGATTCAGGCGCTGCTTCACGGCCGAGGCGTTGTGGCGGATGGCGTTCAGGTCGATCTCCACCCAGGCCCAGCGCCGATCCACCTCGGGAATGCGGGCGAGCTTGTCCGGATCGAAGCGCGGAGCGCCGGCAGCCGCCGTGCCCTGCTCAGCGAAGCGCAGCACATCGCTGGCCGCCGAGGACAGCTGGGACAGGGGGCGTGCTCCGGCCCCGCGAGCGACTGCATCGGAGCCGCCCTCTGCAGCAACGCCCGCGCCGACGCGCTCGGCGCCGGCCGGCGACCAAGCCTCGGCCAGATTGCGGGCCTGGGCCTGTTTGCGCGCCGCGAACGGCGTGTCGTCGTACCGCGAGCCGCGCAGGGCGTCGCCCGCGGACACGAAGTTCGGATCTCGGTGCGAAAACCCCGTGAACCCGTTGGGAAGATCAGTCATAGTGCTACCACCTCAAACAGCCGCGCCCTATCGAGCGCGGCCGCATCTAGAACACGTTCCTCATGAAGTATAGCGCAGACCCGACGCACGGGAACGCGCTCTTTTGGCATGGGGCAAAGACTTCCGACCGCGAGAACCCAGTCCCGGAAAGCCATACGGCAAGCGCATCCGCAGCCAACCCTCCATCGCGACTTCGAAGCCAAAGGCCCTTGCGTACCCGCTGCCTTACCCGAGCTCGCCCCGGGCCGCGGCGGCGGCGAGTTTCTCCGAGAGATCCTTCTGCGTGTTGTGCCCCTCGCCGGCCATCATCTTCACGGCGTGGGGCAGCGCCGCCACGATGCCCTCCCAGTTCTCGGTGGCCGCCTTGGTGGAGCCGGGCAGGTTGATGATGAGCGTGTGCCCGCGCTGGGCGCAGATGGCGCGCGAGAGCATGGCGAAGGGGGTGATGGCGACGCTGTGGGCGCGCATGGCCTCGGCGATGCCCGGCACCTCGCGGTCGGCCACGTCGCGGGTGGCCTCGGGGGTCACGTCGCGCAGCGAGAGACCCGAGCCGCCGCAGGTGAGCACGATGTCGGCGTCGGTGTTGTCGCAGGCGTCGATGAGCGCGCCGGCGATGAACGGGCGCTCGTCCATTTCCACAACGCGGCGGACGCACTCCCAGCCCTGCTCGGCAATGAGTTGTTCAAGCTTCTGGCCGGCCTCGTCAGTTTCCATAGTGCGGGTATCGGAGCACGTGATGATGGCGAATTTTATGGTCATGGCTTCTCCTAGAGAACGACTTCTTCCGGAATATCGAGCAGCAGGCAATCGACGATGGAGCCCGCAGGTTGAGGCTCGGTGCCCTCGGGCATGACGGCCAGGCAGTTGGTCTTCTGGATGGGGCCGAACAGCCCCGAGCTCTGGTTCTTGGCCGGCGTCACCTCATAGCCCTCGGCGGTGCGCGTCAGGTTCGCCCGCAGGTAGATGCGGCGCGGGTCGCGGTTCTTCTCGTCGGCAGTGAGGCGCGCCTTCACGACGGGATGATCCATGAAGCGGTAGCCCTGCATGGTGCGCAGCGCCGGGCGGATGAGCATTTGGAAGCCCACGTAGGCGGCCGCCGGGTTGCCGGGCAGGCCGAAGACGGGCGTGCCCTCCACGATGCCGAAGGTCTGGGCCTTGCCGGGACGCATGTTCACCGTGGTCATCAGAAGCTCGCCGAGCTCGGCCACCACCGGCTTGATGAAGTCGAAGGCGCCGCCCGTGGTGACGACGAAGTCGTACTCGCGGGCCGCTTGCGCCACGGCGTCGCGCAGGGCCTCGAAGGTGTCCTGGACGATGGGGAGCATATGGGCCTCGGCGCCGGCCTCCCGGGCGCAGGCGGCCATGGCGTAGCTGTTGGAGTTGCGGATCTTACCGGGGCCGGGCACCTCGGAGGGCGGCACGAGCTCGCTGCCCGTGGCAATGACGGCCACGCGCGGTCGGCGGTAGACGGGCACCTCCAGCACGCCGCAACCGGCCAGAAAGCCGACGCCGGCGGCGGTGAGCACATCGCCCGCCTCCACGACCACGTCCCCCGCACGGGCTTCCTCGCCGGCGGCGCGAATGTTGGAGCCCACTTTCGTCGGGGCCGAGAACGACACCACCGAGCCGGGTTTGCCGTCGCCTTCCACCACGCCCACGATCTCGTACTTCACCACGGCATCGGCGTCGGCAGGCAGGCAGGCGCCGGTCATGATGCGCACGCACTCGCCTTCCCCGATGGTTCCCTCGAACACGTCGCCGGCGCCGATTTCGGCGATGATCCGCAGCATCGCGGGGCTCTCCTCGGCGGCATCGGCAATCTCGGCGGCGCGCAGGGCGAAGCCGTCCATGGCCGAGTGCGCGAAGGGCGACACGTCGATGTCGCTTGTCTGGTCGGCCGCCACCACACGCCCGACAGCGTCCAGCAGCTCCACCGTTTCCACGGGCAACTTCTCCACAGCCCCGCACACGAGCGCGCGAGCCTCTTCCAACGGAATCATTTCTCTCACAGGATCGGTCCTTCCCTTCCACGCCACCACACCACCGCGCTGCAGCAATGCCGCGGCCGCGGAATCCAACCGTCGTCATTTCACTGGGAATCATTATAACTATTGCAGGATAACCGCGACCAAAAAGAGCGACGTTTTCACCTTCGATCCAAGCCGGGCACGCGATGGTCGCCCCTTCCGTGTCTGCGACAAGCCAACCGAGCTTCGGCATCTTCCGCCCTCAAGAAGCTAGCATCCCGCAAAACCGTCTCATACCCCCTTCGTGCAGAAAAAAGTGCGATTGTGCGAGTTGAAAACCCCCGAAGATCTTCTTCATGCAAAGTAAAGTGCGATCGTGCGAGTATTTGATCCCTCAGAACTCGCACGATCGCACTTTTTCCTGCACGAAACCGATGATTTTGTTTTCTAGAAAGGCGAACGCGTCCTCAAGCGAATCTCGGCTCCCGTTCTAATCGCCGAACTGCATACGGTAGTAGCGGGCGTAGACGCCGTCGCGGGCCAGCAGCTCGTCGTGGGTTCCCCGCTCGAGCACGCGGCCGTCCTCCACCACGGCGATGAGGCTCGCGTTGCGAATGGTGGACAGGCGGTGCGCGATGGTGATGGTGGTGCGCCCGCGGGAGAGCTCCGCCAGCGACGCCTGGATGGCGTGCTCGCTCTCGTTGTCAAGCGCGCTCGTGGCCTCGTCCAGAATGAGGATGCGCGGGTCGCGCAGGAACACGCGCGCGATGGAGATGCGCTGCTTCTGACCGCCGGACAGCCGCGCGCCACGCTCGCCCACGAGCGTGTCGTAGCCATCGGGCAGCGAGCAGATGAACTCGTGGATGTTGGCCTTGCGCGCCGCTTCCTCGATTTCGGCCTGGGTGGCGCCGGGGCGGCCGTAGGCGATGTTCTCCCCCACCGTGCCACCGAACAAGTACACGTCCTGTTGCACGATGCCGATGGCCTCGCGCAGGCTTGCCAACTGTACGTCGCGCACGTCCACGCCGTCGATGGTCACCGCGCCCGCGGCCACATCATAGAATCGGGGCAGAAGCGAGCAGGTGGTGGTCTTGCCGCCGCCCGAGGGCCCCACGAGCGCCACCGAGGTGCCGGCGGGGATGGAAAGCGTGAGCCCGTCGAGCACCGGGTGGGTGCCATCGTAAGAGAACGTCACGTCGCGGTAATCCACAGCGCCGCGCACCTCGCCGCCGCAGGCCTCGGCCAAGGTGGGCGCGCCGGGCTTGGTGGCCACGTCGGGCCGCTCGGCCAACACCTCGATGAAGCGGCGGAAGCCCGCGTAGCCCTTCTGCAGAGTCTCGGTGAAGTTGATGAGCTGCTCTACCGGCGCCATGAAGATGCCCACGTACAGGGCGTAGATGGCCAAATCGGTCACGGCGAGCGTTCCGGCGGCCACGAAGTAGCCGCCGCCCACCACGACGATGGTGTACAGAAGCCCCGTGAACAGCGAGTTCAGCCCGTGGAAGGCACCCATGAACTTGTAGGAGCGGTTCTTCGTGTCGAGGAACGCCTCGTTGGCCGCGCGGAACTTCTCGCGCTCGGCGTCCTCGCCGCCGAAGGACTTCACGACGCGGATACCGCCGAGGGAATCCTGCACCGCGGCGTTGATGCCGGCCATGCGCTCGCGGTTCTCGCGGAATATGCGGCGGCGCCAATAGTTCAGCGCGAAGGACAGCGCTGCCATGACGATGGTGACGACGAGCATAATGGCGGTGAGCGGCCCGTTGATCATGAACAGCAGCACGAAGGAGCCGACGATCTTGAGCGTGCAGATGAACAGGTTCTCCGGCCCGTGGTGCGCGAGCTCCGATATGTCGAACAGATCGGTGGTGATCTTCGACATCATGACGCCGGTGTTGTGGCGGTCGTAGTAGCCAAAGGAGAGGCGCTGATACTGCTCGAACAAATCGCGGCGCATGTCGGCCTCCATGCGCGCGCCCATGACGTGGCCCCAGTAGGTGATGAACCACTGGCAGCCCGTGCGCGCGGCGTACAGCGCGATGAAGAGCAGCGCGATGAGCCCGAGGCTGCCCAAGATGACCGAGGGCGACTCGGTGAAGAACTCGCGGGTGAAGAAGTTCAGCAGCTGCGGAAAGGCCAGATCAACCCCAGCCAAAATGCAGGCGGCCACGAGATCGGCGAAGAAGAGCGCCTTGTAGGGCTTGTAGTAGCCAACGAACCGCCGCAGCACCTCGGCGGCGGCGACGTCGGCGTGTGTTTCCTTGGATGTGTCGATAGCAGTAGCCATAGGCCCATTCTAGCCCTCTGGGAATAATTTCGATGCCGAAGTCATCACGCTTTCACAACCCTTCGACGAATCACCGCTCCCCGTCCTCCCTGCATGAGATCTCTTGCATGCGCAACTTCACATTCTTTGGGAACCAGCGGCCGAAGCGCTACAATGGCCTCAGCCAACCAGAGAAAGAAGGCGACTATGCCCTTTACGCCCACGCCCTACACGCCGCCCGACTTCACGCTCCCCCATCTCGTCGCCGCGCCCGACGTGACGCTCGTGCCCGCGCCGAAGGATTTCGTGGCCCCGGAGGGCTACCACGCCATGTCCATTTATCCGGAGTATCTGAAGATCAGCGGCCAATGGACGCTCGCCCGCGATTCCCGCATGGATTGCGTGGCCGTCGTGGAAGGCGACGACGTGTTCGTGCGCGAGTTCCGTCACATCCGCGCTGGAGACCTCATCGCCTGCGGGCGCACCGAAAACGGCGATGAGGGCATTCTCGTCTACACCGACGGCTTCCGCGGTCTGGCCACATCGGAGGACGGCGCTCCGCACCCGGGCGGCCACGACAACTTCGCCTTCCGCCTGGGCCGCTCCCGCGAGACCGCGTTCTCGCGGGACTATGACGAGCTCTACGAGCTTCTGCGCCACGACCGCGACCACGGCTCCATCGTATGGGTCATGGGGCCGGCCTTCACCTTCAACGGATTCTCGCGCGACGCCTTCGCGAAGATCATCGACGCCGGCTATGCCGATGCGGTCTTCGCCGGCAACGCCCTGGCGACCCATGATTTGGAAGGCGCCTACTTCCACACGTCCCTCGGCCAGGACATCGACACCCAGGAGAACCGCCCCAACGGCCACTACCACCACCTGGACACCATCAACCGCGTGCGTTACTGGGGATCCATCGAGCGGTTCATCGAAGAAGAGGGCGTGCGCGACGGCATCATGAACGCGCTCGTGCGCAACGGCGTGCCCTACGTGCTGGCCGGATCCATCCGCGACGACGGCCCCTTGCCCGGCGTGTACGGCAACGCCTACGAGGCCCAGGACGCCATGCGCGACCACATCCGCAGCGCCACCACGGTCATCTGCATGGCCACCATGCTGCACACCATCGCCACGGGGAACATGACTCCTTCCTACCGCGTGCTGGCCGACGGCACCATACGCCCCGTGTACTTCTACTGCGTCGATATCGCCGAGTTCGCCGTGAACAAGCTGGTGGATCGCGGCAGCCTCGCCAGCCGCGGCATCGTCACCAACGTCCAGGACTTCATCGCCAACATCGCCAAGGGGTTGGGGCTTCTAGGGTAGAAGGCGAGGGGCGCCGAACAAAAGGCTTGACGCATGAGACTACTTTCTCTAATTCGGAATTAGCAAACATATGTTCTCATTATTATGCCATAATTGACATAGAGAGTTTGGCTGGGATCAATCAGTTCCTAACTTCGCGAGACGCCAAGGACAGCCCGAGAAGCTGCAGCGGCGCTCGCAGCTTCTTCCTTTCTAGTGTTGACAAAATGAGTTATTTCTCATAACCTAAGAAAGGACAGTAGCTATGAAGTACACGTTGGAGTTCTACGAAACGGAAACCGGAAGCTGTCCGGTGGCAGATTTCCTCATCTCGCTACCCGCGAAAGCCCGAAGGAAGGCGACCACCTATTTCGAAGTGCTTGAGGAAGGAGGCCCAAACCTAAGAGAGCCTTACACGAAGCACTTGAGAGATGGCCTCTATGAGCTTCGCTGCCAATGCGGCCAAGACACGATGAGGTTCATCTTCTTCTATTTCGAGAATCGCATCATTGTCGCAACAAACGGCTTCAGGAAGAAGACGAGAAAGACTCCAGCCCGGGAACTTCGCCTAGCGGATGAGCGCCGGAAAGACTACGTCAGGAGGTACAGCAATGAAGCTTAGAGAATTCGTCGAGGAGCAAGAACGTCTTGACCCTGAATTCGCGGAGGCCCGTCACGAGTTTCAGCCTGACGCCGCCCTCATGCGCGCTATGATCGAGGCCCGGCAAAGTCAAAATCTCACGCAAAAGGAATTGGCCGATCGCTGCGGTATAGCCCAAACAGAAATCAGTCGCATAGAACGAGGAATTCGCAACCCATCGATACGCGTTCTTCAGAAAATAGCGGAGGGGATGGATATGTACCTGCAAATCTCCTTCCTCCCCCGCGACCCGCAACCGGGCACCCGCTCCGCATAGCATAGCAACGCGAAGACGCCGCCGGCGTGCTTTTGGGCTCCCCAGGGCCGTTCTGAAGAAATCCCGGTCAACGAACTACCCATTTTTGCACGAGATCTTGAGTTATCAGCGTCTGAAGGGTGCCTGCAACCTGAAAGCCGAGAATGCGCCTCCTGAGCGCAATGCTCTGACCAGGCGTTTTCCAAAAGCCGTTCTCAGCCGCGAGTCCCGTTGCAGATTCCGGACGCTTATAACACGAGATTTCGTGCAGAAACAGAGGGGTTCGTCGACCGAGAACGGGCAAAAGCGATCCCAACCGGCTGCCGCGAAACAGAAGAAGGGCCGCCTCGATATGAAGCGGCCCTTCTTTGGTCGTTTGTGCGCTCGCCTCCCAAGGCGAACCTTGTGGAATGCGAGCCCCGCTCGGCCCTCTAACGCTTAATGTTGTAGAAGGCTTTCATGCCCGCGTACTGGGCCTGGCCTTCCAGCTGTTCCTCGATGCGGATGAGCTGGTTGTACTTGGCCACGCGGTCGGACCGGCACGGGGCGCCGGTCTTGATCTGGCCGGTGTTGCAGGCCACGGACAGATCAGCGATGGTCACGTCCTCGGTCTCGCCGGAGCGGTGGCTCATGACGCAGGCGTAGCCGGCCTGCTTGGCCATCTCGATGGCCTCAAGCGTCTCGGTGAGCGAGCCGATCTGGTTCACCTTGATGAGAATGGCGTTGGCGCAGCCCAGCTCGATGCCCTTGGCGAGGCGCTTGGAATTGGTAACGAACAGGTCGTCGCCCACCAGCTGCACGCGGTCGCCGATGCGGTCGGTCAGCTTCTTCCAGCCGTCCCAGTCCTCCTCGGCCATGCCGTCCTCGATGGAGACGATGGGGTACTTGTTCACCAGCGCCTCCCAGTAGTCCACCATCTCGTCGCTCGTCAGCTCGCGGCCCTCGCCGGCCAGCACGTACTTGCCGGTCTCGGCGTTGTAGAACTCCGTGGAAGCCGGATCCATGGCGAACAGGATGTCGGTACCCGGCTTGTAACCGGCCTTCTCGCAAGCTTCCACGATATAGGCCAGCGGCTCCTCGTTGGTCTTCAGGTTGGGGGCGAATCCGCCCTCGTCGCCCACGCCGCCGCCAAGGCCCGCATCATGCAGCACCTTCTTCAGGGTGTGGTAGATCTCGGCGCACCAGCGCAGGGCCTCGGCAAAGGTGGGAGCGCCCACGGGCATGATCATGAACTCCTGGAAGTCCACGTTGTTGTCGGCATGCACACCGCCGTTCAGGATGTTCATCATGGGCGTCGGCAGAAGATGCGCGTTCGCACCGCCCACGTACTTGTACAGCGGCAGCTCGGCGGCCTCCGCGGCGGCCTTGGCCACGGCCAAAGACGCGCCCAGGATGGCGTTGGCGCCGAAGGCCCCCTTGTTCTCCGTGCCGTCGGCCTCGATCATGGCGGCGTCCACCATGCGCTGATCCTCGGCCTCAAGGCCGATGAGCACGTCGGCGATCTCGTTGTTCACATGGGCCACGGCATCCAGCGTGCCCTTGCCCAGATAACGGCTCTTGTCGCAGTCGCGCAGCTCCACGGCCTCGAAAGCGCCCGTGGAAGCGCCCGAGGGAACCGCCGCGCGGCCGAAGGCGCCGTCTTCCAGCACAACTTCCACTTCGACGGTGGGGTTGCCGCGAGAGTCGAGAACCTCGCGCCCGTACACATCGATGATGACGCTCATGTAGTGCCTCCTTGAAGGTTGGTTGATGCTTCTAATCAGCGTTCACCATCATAGCACGAACGACGCACGCGCAAGCGCCCCGCGCGGACTCATTCCGCACGGGGCGCATAAAACAGGCTGGGCCGCTGTTTTCCGAACCTAGTGGATGCCCGGCCACACGGCACCCGTGGCGGGCACGGGCACATCGCGGTTCTCGTCGGTGGTCGGAATGACGCCGAACTCCTTCAGAAGACCGTAGATGTCGGTGTGCTCGATCTCCTTCAGGCCGCGCGACAGCAGCAGCTTCTCCAGCACGTTCATGTTCATCTCCGTTGCCGGCTTGCCGTCGCGCAGAAGCACCGTCGCGTTCAGCAGCACGCGCAGGTCGAATACGCTGCCCCACACCTCGGGCACACCGCGGTCGATGTCGAGCAGCGTATACACCGCCTCCATGCCAGTGCGCATGGAGTACTCGGTGGTGAAAATAGTGTCGCGCGGCGTCTCGGCGAACTGCCCAATGAAGGCGAAGTTCACGGCGCCCTCAGGCACGACGAGCGGACGGTCGCCATCGGCGCGGGGCATGAAGAAGGCCGTGATGTAGGGCATCATGCAGGGCACCGTGTTCGCGGAATGCTCGGCCAGCTCCTCGATTTGCTCCTCGGGCACGCCCAGGTGGTACAGCCACTCCTCGCAGATTTCCTTGCCGGTGCAATCGCGCATGGGCTTCTTCACGTAGTCGCCGGGCACGTCGGTGAACAGGCCGTAGAGCCACACGCACACCTGCCCCTCGGGCTGGGCGCGGAACTGCGGCTGGCGGTTGATGGTCCAGGAGAGCAGCCAGCTGGAGTCCTTCACCGACACGATGCCGCCCGTGACAACGCCGCCGGAAAGCGGGTCGCGCTTGCAGATGGCCTCGATGTAGGGCAGGATCTTCTCGTCCAGCGTGGTCACCGTGGCGCTTTCCCAGTTGCTCTTCTCCGGGTCGCCGCAGAACTTCTCGGGACGGCCGAACTCCGGCGACTGGGCCGCGATCTTCTTCCACAGATCCCAGCCATCGCCGGGAGTGAGCTCAGGTGCGAAACGGGCGGGGGCGTCCTGGCTGCCGAAGGAGGAATGGGCCACCAGGCTGCCGGGCGTGATGAAGACGAGGTCGTTCTCCGTGAGCGGAATGGTCTCCTCGCGGCCCGTATCGGCGGCGGGAGCCGTCTTGCCGTCTTCGGGCAGCCCCTCGGCAGCATCGATGGCCGCCGGGTTGTTCTCGCGCACGAGACGAATCTCCGTAGCCAGCTTGCGGTCGTCGTCTTTGGCGTCGTCGCAGCTGAAGCGCACGTCGGTCACGTGGGTGTTGAACTGGAAGTCGACGCCGTGGGCCTCAAGGTAGTTCACCATGGGCAGGATCATGGACTCGTACTGGTTGTACCGCGTGAAGCGCAAGGCCGAGAAGTCGGGCAGGCCGCCCAAATGGTGCACGAAGCGGGTGACGTAGCGCTTCATTTCCAGCGCCGAGTGCCAATTCTCAAAGGCGAACATCGTGCGCCAGTACAACCAGAAGTTCGAGTTCAGCACCTCATCGGAGAAGTACTCGGTGATGACCTTGTCCTGCAGCTCCTCCTCCGGGGTGAAGAACAGGTTCATGATTTCCATGCAGGCCTTGTCGGACAGGTTGAACTTGTTGTCGGTATGGGCGTCCCGGCCGCGATCCACCGTGGCGCGGCACAGCGAGTAGTTGGGGTCGCGCTTGTTCAGCCAATAGTAGTAGTCGAGCACCGATACCGACGGATCCTCGATGGAGGGGATGTCACGGAACAGATCCCACATCACCTCGAAGTGGTTGTCCATCTCGCGGCCGCCGCGCATGGTGAAGCCGAGCCCCGGGTACTCCCAGCCGTCGCAGCCGCCGCCGGCGCGCGGGTCGCGCTCCAGGACGTGGATCTTCTCGCCGGGCATTCGGCCGTCGCGCACAAGAAAGCACGCCGCAGCGAGTCCCGCCAGGCCGCTGCCGATAATGTAGGCCTGCTTGTTTTCCACGCCCTCGGGCGGAAGCGGATGAGCGAAGGCCTCGTAGTTGCCGCTGGAATAGTACATAGCGCACGTCCTCTCTGGTCGGGTTTAACGCTTACCCACCATCATGCGGCCACCGTGCACACCCACGCCCGTCAACAGGATTCCGTTGCGCCCCCGTTGGCTGGCAGTAACCTGGCGAAACGCGAAAGGCCGCACTATAATGGCAGGCTGTGACTGAGAAGAGACATATCCCCGGCTTCGTGTACAAGCTCATGCTGTTGGCGGCCACCATTATTTGGGGGTTCGCCTTCGTGGTGATGAAGGACGCCGTCGACGTGCTGCCGCCGGCCCAGCTCATCGGCGTGCGCTTCTTCCTGACGGGGCTGCTCATGGCCGCCGTGTTCCGCCGCTCGCTGGCGGGCACGCTGAACGGGCCGTGCCTTAAGGCGGGACTCGTGCTGGCCGCCGTGACCTTCCTCGCCTTCTGGGTGCAGACCGTGGGGCTTGCTGACACCACACCGGGAAAGAACGCCTTTCTCACGGCTACCTACTGCGTCATCGTGCCCTTCATGCTGTGGGCCGTCGCCGGCAAGCGCCCCACTCTCGCCAACGTGGGAGCGGCGGGGATGTGCATCGTCGGCATCGGGCTCGTATCGCTTACGGCCGGCTCCCTCTCCTTCGAGTTCGGCGATGCCATGACGCTTCTGTGCGCCGTCTTCTTCGCGGCCCAGATCATCGCCATCTCGCGCTACTCCGAGCGCTTCAATGTGCTCGCGCTCACCGTGTACCAGTTCCTTTTCGGCGGCCTCATGGGGCTTGGGGTCGGCGCGCTCACCGAGCCAGCACCGAACCTAGCGGCCCTCACGCCGGAGTTCGCCTTCAACCTGTTCTACCTCGTGGTGTTCGCCTCGGGACTGTGCTACCTCTTCCAGAACGTCGGACTCGCCCACGTGTCGCCGGCCCAAGGCTCGCTTCTGCTGTCCTTGGAATCGGTGTTCGGCGTGCTGGCCAGCGTGCTGTTCTACGGCGAGGTGATCACGGGGCGCATGGCCGCGGGCTTCGTCCTCATCTTCGCGGCCATTCTGATAAGCGAGCTGGCGCCGGCACGGGCAAAGCGCGAGAAGCTCCTAAAGGCGGCCGAGTCACTTGACGCCCCTAAGTCGCGCAGCATTTCGATAGTCGACGAGGACGACAGCGACCTTGTCGCAAGCTCCTAGGGAATAAGCGCGAAGGCGGTGCAGGCGACAACGCCGACGAGAAAGGCCGCCCCATCGCCAAAGGAGAAGCGACGCCCGTCGAGCGACGTCGGTTCGCCGGAAGCTCCATAGCAGCGCGCCTCCATAGCTGACGCCAATCGATCGGCCCGACGAAAAAGCCCCACGAACAGGGGCACCATGAGACCGCCGTAAGCCCGAAGGCGGCGCGCGATTCCCCCGTCTTCGAAAGCGGCTCCCCGTGAGGCCTGGGCGGCCCTCACCGCCCCCAGCTCCTCGGCAAAAAGAGGCATGAACCGCAGGGCAATGGAAAGCGATGTTGTGAAGTCGCGCACGGGCAGGCCCAGACGGCCCAGGGGGGAAAGCAGTCGACGCAGCGCCTCGGAAAGCTCCATGGGCGTGGAAAGCGCCATGAGCAAAAGACTCACCCACACCAACAGAACCAACCGCGCCGCCACCGCAACCCCCGCGAGCCAGCCAGACGCAACGATGTTGTAGACGAGCAGAAAACCGACAATGAGGTAGGCGAAAGCCCCTTCGCGCAGCAAGCGGACAAGAGGTACGCGCCCAAAAAGCGCCACCATCGCAAGCAGCGCAGCCGCCACACCCAGGCCCGCAAGGCTCTCGGCGCAGAAAAGCGCCGCAGAGTAGGCTAACATCAGCGCGATTTTCACGCGAGCATCCAGACCCCGCAACGCCCCCCTCGCACCGATGGGCACAACACGCCGAGCTTCGCCGCCGCTGCGTTCCGCGCCATCGGCGTGAGCGCGGGCGCCATCCTTCTTCTCGGATTCGGCAGAGTATGTCGGGGCTTTTTTCATGTCGCCAGTATCCCACAAAGCGCCCATCGTCAAGGGCACCGCCCCTCCCCCATCGGCCACGCCACTGTTCGCGCGCACGTTTTGTGCAGATACGCAAAAGGAAGCGCCCCCTTGCTCAAGGAGGCGCTTCCTTTTAGTTCCGTCAAGCCATCCCGCGGGCTCCTGTTAAGGAAGAGCCCAGGCTTGGTGGAGTCGTTTCGAAGCCGGCGAGTTAGCGAACCGGCCTCAAATTGGCGAGCCGCACGGCTCGCATGCAAGTTTTAGAGCGATTGCTCGGCCGCAATCTCGGCCTGCTCGAACTCGAAGGCAGTCTCCGCATCCTCGGCGGCAGCCTGCTCGTTGCCCAGCGCGTCATCGTACTCGGTGGACATGGTGGCCTCGGCCACGATCTCCTGCTCGACGCGCTCCAGATCCTTGGCAGCATCTTCGTTCTTGGCGGCCTCGGTCGCAACGAACTCCTCCATCAGCGTATCCTTGTCAGCCATGATCCGGCTCCTTTCAATCGGTGCGATACCCGTGTACTTACACTGCAGGAGCAAGATCGGTTGCCCTTGCAAGGAGTATTCTATGGGCCTGCGCAGCAACCTAAACTTGAGCGAGCCGATAGTAATTCACTGGTTGGACGCGCGTTGCTTTGCCGTCACAGAGCCGCGTCGCGGGTCGTACCATGCTTGCGGCAAGGGGCGACCAAGGTCACCCCCTACGGGGGAGGAATCCCCACCGCGGGTCTTACCGTGCTTGCGGCAAGGGGCGACCAAGGTCGCCCCCCTACGGGGAGAGAACGCAGAGAAGCCGCCCTCAGGCGGCTTCTCCGGTATAGAACGATGCTTCCGCGCCCCGCGTTTGCGGCTGGCGAGCGCGCGGTGCATCCGAAGTTCCCAGTCGAACGATTACTCGCTCTTGACGTCGGCCTTCTCTTCCTCGGCCTTCTCCACCTCGGAGGTCTCGGCCTCCTTGGCAGCCTCGGCCTCGGCCTTCTCGGCCTCCTCCTTGGCGGCCTCGGCAGAATCGCCGGCGGTCTCCTCGGTCTCGCGGAACGCCTCGGCCTCTTCGGCCTTCTTCTCTTCGACGGCCTCAACCTTCTCGGCAACGGCCTCGGCGGCGTCCACAGCCTCGATCTGCTCGACAGTGCCGTCGGCCTCAAAGCCCAGATCCTCGGCGAGCTCCTCGGACTTGTCGGCCTTCTTGGCGACCTTCTTCGGGGCAGCCTTCTTGGCAGCGGCCTTCTTCTCGGCCGCGGCCTTGCGCTCGGCCTTGGGTACGCAGGGCTCAGTCACGAGCTCCATGATGACCATGGGAGCGTTGTCGCCCTTGCGGGGCCCGAGCTTCATGATGCGGGTGTAGCCGCCGGGACGATCCTGGAACATGCCCTGGGCGACCTTCTCGAAGATCTCGCGGACGAGTTCCTTGTCGTTCAGGTAGGCGATGGCCAGACGGCGGGAATGCAGATCGCCGCGCTTGGCCCAGGTGATCACCTTGTCGACCTGCGGGCGGATCTCCTTGGCACGGGACTCCACCGTCTTGATGCGGTCGTTCAGGAACAGGGCGGAAACCAAGCTGCGCTTCATAGCCTTAGTGTGGCTATAGTCGGTACCGAGCTTGCGACCCTTCTTGTTGTGTCTCATAACTCTTTGTCTCCTAAAGCTTCAAATTGAGGTCCATGGAAATGAGCTTGTCCTTCACTTCCTCGATGGACTTCGCACCAAAGTTCCGAATGTTGAGCAGGTCGTTCTCGGAGAACTCGACGAGCTGGCGCACGGAATGGATGCCCGCGCGCTTCAGGCAGTTGTAGGAGCGGACGGAAAGGTCCAGATCCTCGATCTGCTTGTCAAGCTCGGCGTTGGACTCCTGACCCTCCGGCGCGAAGATGGAGGGAGCCTCGCCCTCTTCCTCCTCGCCGGTGGAAGCCAAAGCCAAAAACGCGCCCATGTACTGGTTGATGATGTTGGCCGCGCGGCACACTGCCTCCGTGGGGGCAAGCGAGCCGTCGGTCTCAACTTCCAGAACCAGCTTGTCGTAGTCGGTGCGCTGGCCCACGCGGGTGTCCGTCACGTTCATCGTGCAACGGCGCACCGGCGAGAACAGCGAGTCCACATGGATGATGCCGATGGGATCCTCCGTGCGCTTGTTGCGCTCGGCGGACACGTATCCGCGACCGACACCGATGCGGATGGTCATGTCCAGCTGGCCGCCGTCGGCAACCGTGGCGATGACGTGATCGGGGTTCACCAGGTTGAACTGGCCCGGCACCTCCAGATCGGCGCCGGTCACCGTGCAGGGGCCCTCGGCGAACACGTGCGCGGTCGCCTCGTCGGCCTCGTCGGACACCTGGGAGAACACCAGGCCCTTCACGTTCAGCACGATATCGGCGATGTCCTCGATGACGCCTTCCGCGGTAGTGAACTCGTGCTGGACGCCCTCGATCTGGATGGCGGTGGCCTTAGCCCCGTCCAGCGAGGAGAGCAGCACGCGACGCATGGAGTTGCCCAGCGTGTTGCCATAGCCGCGCTCGAGCGGCTCGACGATGTAGCGGGCAACGGTGTCGTTGACTTCCTCCGTGGTAACGGTAGGCCTCATGAACTCTGTCATGTATGGGTAGCCTCCTAAAAAAGTCGCGATTATTTCGAGTACAGTTCGACGATGAGCTGCTCGTTGATGTCCAGATCAATCTGGTCGCGCGTCGGGAGGGACAGCACGCTGCCCTGCAGCTTCTCGATGTCGATCTCGAGCCATGCCGGGACCTGAACGCGCTCGTTGGAGACCAGAGCGCTCTTCACCACGAGAAGCTCCTTGGCCTTGGGGGCCACCGAGACGAGCTCGCCGGGACGCACGCGGAAGGACGGGATGTCCACGCGGCGGCCGTTCACGCAGATGTGGCCGTGAGTCACCATCTGGCGGGCTTCCTTGCGGGTGCGGGCGAAGCCCAGACGGAAGACCACGTTGTCGAGACGGGTCTCCAGGATGGTCATCAGGTTCTCACCGGTCTGACCCTCCATGGACTTGGCGCGCTTGAAGTACCCACGGAACTGCTTCTCGAGCACACCGTAGATGAACTTGGCCTTCTGCTTCTCGCGCAGCTGCATAGCGTACTCGCTCTCCTTGCGGCGACGCTTGGGCTGGCGGATGGATTCCTTCTTGCTGGAGTAACCGAGCACCACAGGATCGATGCCCAGCTGACGGCAGCGCTTGAGAACCGGAGTTCTGTTGATTGCCATAATGTACGATCCTTTCAGTTACACGCGGCGACGCTTCTTGGGGCGGCAGCCGTTGTGCGGGATGGGGGTGCAGTCCTGGATGCTGGCCACTTCGAGGCCGGCAGCCTGCAGGGAGCGGATGGCGGTCTCGCGACCGGAACCCGGGCCCTTCACGTAGACGGCAACCTTCTTCAGCCCGTGCTCCATGGCCGTCTTCGCGGCGGCCTCGGCGGCCATCTGCGCGGCGAACGGCGTGGACTTGCGAGAGCCCTTGAAGCCCACGGTGCCCGCGGACTGCCAGGAGATCACGTTGCCCTGGGGATCGGTGATGGAGACAATGGTGTTGTTGAACGTAGACTTGATGTGAGCGGCGCCCACGGCAATGTTCTTACGCTCAGAGCGCTTGATGCGCGTAGTACGTACTTGCTTCTTAGCCACGGTTTGCTTACCTCACTACTTCTTCTTGCCGCCGATTTGCTTGCGCGGACCCTTGCGGGTACGGGCATTCGTGTGCGTGCGCTGGCCGCGAACGGGCAGGCCGCGACGATGACGCAGACCGCGATAGCAGCCGATCTCCATCAGGCGCTTCACGTTCTGAGAAACCTCGCGATGCAGGTCGCCTTCGACCTTGAGGTTCTGCTGGATGTAGTCGCGCAGCTTCGCGAGGTCTTCCTCGGAAAGGTCCTTCACGCGAATGTCGGGATCGACGCCGGTAGCGGCGATGATCTCTTTGGCCGTAGTGAGGCCAATGCCGTAAATGTAGGTCAAGGCGATCTCAATGCGCTTATTGCGGGGAAGATCGACACCAACGAGACGTGCCATGTTTGTTCAGAGTCCTTTCTTCCTAGCCCTGACGCTGCTTATGGCGCGGATTCTCGCAGATGACGAGGATCTTGCCATGGCGTCGGATGATCTTGCACTTGTCGCACATCTTCTTGACCGAGGGACGTACCTTCATGTCGTTTCCTTTCGGTATGCGGATCGTTCTATACGTGCACGCCCAGCCGCTGGCGAGTGTTTTCTCAGCTGTGACCGCGCGCGAAGGATCCGGGTCTTCGCGCGGGGGCGCCCTACCGGGCCGGAGGGGGATTACTTGAAGCGGTAGGTGATGCGGCCGCGGTTCAAGTCGTACACCGACAGCTCCACGGTCACGCGGTCGCCGGGCAGGATCTTGATGTAGTGCATGCGCATCTTGCCGGAAATGTGGGCGAGGATGGTGTGGCCATTCTCGAGTTCCACCTTGAACATCGCGTTGGGCAGGGCTTCGAGCACCGTGCCCTCGAGTTCGATTACATCTTCCTTAGCCAAAAGTTGCTCCTCCAAAACGGACTGATAAAGCAGCAACGCAAGATAGTACCAAAAAGGCAAGAGGATTTGAAGAAAAAATCGCACAAGGGCGTAAAAAACCAAAAAGCGGATTTGGCTTTGAAAATGACCTGCTTGTCAGGCCTGCGGTCGAGCCGCGCAGCTCTCAGTGATCAACCGGAGCCGCCAGGTATTATTTGCGCTGCCTAAGCGCTGCCGCCTTGTCGGCAAGAGGGCATGATAGCACAGGGCGTGAGGTGACGCAAGGGCGCGTTACCGCTCTTCCAGGTACTCGCGTTGGCGTTGGCGGGCGAGTTGGAGGCCGCGGGCTACGAAGCCCTGGCCGTACTGCTCGCGGATCTTCCACGCGTAGCGGCACTCGGGCTCTTCGAACTTGCGGCGCTGGAAGGCGAGGCAGTCGTGCACCGACTCGCCGAAATCGGCGTAGAACTCCTCCATGGCGGCAGTGATGCGCTTGGCCGCCTTCACCACGGAGTGCGCGGAGCCGTCGGGCATGACGATCTTCACGGTCTTCAGGTCGTAGTGGGCGGCGTTCTTGAAGTTCTGCACGGCCTGCACCTGGTCCTTCACCGTGAGGTTCGCGGGCGGAAGCGAGGCGGCCCACACCAGGAACAGCTGGCTGAACAGCACGTCGCGCTCGTCGATGCCGGCGCGAACGAGCGGGTTCAAGTCCACCATGCGCAGCTCGATGTGGCTGATTCCCTCACGCAGGCCGTCCAGGCTGTAGGGGCCGAAGTTCTTCAGGCGGATGGGATAGTACAGCTCGGAGGGATAGCGGATCATGCCGCTGTCGATGTAGCTCTGGATGGAATCCGCATAGGCCTTCGCACTCGTGTAGTCCAGGATGGGGGCGAAGAAGTTCCAGTAGCCGAGCTCCGAGCAGCGCACCGTAGCGAGCCCCTGGAACAAATCACCGCCGATCTTGCCCTTCTCCACGAAGGAGGAGTCCATGACGGGGCTCGCGGCCATAACCGCCGTGAGGATCCAGCTGTAGGCCACGCAGTTCTCGGCCAGACGCACGTAGAACTGGTCGCGATAGGCCTCGAAGGTGGCGGGGGCGTCGGGGCTCTCCGTGCGGGTGAGCTCGTAGTCGGCGCGCAGCAGCGCCTCGCCGAAAGAGTAGTTAAGATGAATGCCGGAAAAGGCCATCTTGTATCGGCCGTAGCGGTCGGAGAGGTACTCGCGGTATTCCGTCTTGCTGGCGTCGTCGCCGAAGTACTGGGCGATGGGGATGTCCTTCTCGTTCAGGATGTAGGGCGGGTTCGAAAAGGGCCATAGAAGCTCGCGCTCCGGCAAATTCGCAATGGCCCGCTGCACGAGGCCGTTGTAGTGCTCCAGCGATTGGATGGCCTCGGCCGGCGTGGCACACACCGGCGTGTTCACCTCCACCTGGTTCTCGGAGAAGTCGCGCACGATGTGCACGTCATCGGCAAAGTCGGCCGGCGTGTGAGCGAGGAAACCGCCGCCGTCGATGCGCAGCGACTCTTTCTCCAGGCCGAAGCCGCCCTCCAGCAAGTGGGCGCGAACTGATTCATCGTGGGCGTGCAGCATGGTTGCCTCCCGAAATGCGTCGGGCGTCGGCGCGGCGCCCTGAAGCGGCGGCCATGCGGCCCCGCCATCCCTGATGTTCGCGGTTAAGTTTACCAGTTGCGACTTGCGCGTCGCGAAACACCATGGCATCGCTACTATTCTGCAACCCTGCATCCCGGCACTGTGTCGCACCGACGCGTCGACGCCCCGGCACACCGGCACGTCGACGCTCTGGGCTTCCGATGCCTCCAATTGTGCAAAACACAGTAGTTCTCGTAGTGCGGAACGCACGTTCTTCAAGAATGAAGACACGTTTTCCCAGGTCATACTTTTCACAAACCCCTCATCCAACACCTTCAATTACGAGATCTGCCGTGTTTTGCACAAAAACGGGGATGCCCCGTGGGCCGATTGCTCATTGACCGGAATCGCACGGAGCGGTAGACTATGCGATTGCGTAAAGAAGTGGGCCTTTAGCTCAGTCGGTAGAGCAGGGGACTTTTAATCCCAAGGTCGCGGGTTCGATCCCCGCAGGGCCCACCACTTCTCGTTCGATACGGCACTGGGGTATCGTCCAACGGCAGGACTCTGGTTTTTGGTACCAGCTACCTAGGTTCGAATCCTAGTACCCCAGCCATTTTCCGCACAAGCAAGCCGCTCTTCGGAGCGGCTTTTTCATTGTCTGCCGAGAGACGGAGACGCGGGCGCGAGAGCCCTCCCCTACCGTGCGCCCTTTTCGGTTTTGGCGACGACGAGGAACAGAGCCAGGGCCAAAACGCCCACGACGGCCATGCAGAGGTACAGGTTCGCGTACCCTAAAAGCGGCGCCACGATGCCCAGCAGGATGGGGCCGATGCCCACGCCCACGTCGAGCAGCATGTAGAACGTGGCGTTGGCCACCGACAGCCGCGCGTCGCTCGTCACACGCACGGCCATGGCGAGCCCGCACGACTGCACGGTACCCACTCCGAAGCCGAGCAGGGCCGCGGCACCCAGGATCATCCAATCGTTGGCCGCAAAGGCGAGCACCACCATGCCCGCAGCAAACGACACGAACGCCGGCACCATGACCGGGTGCGGCCCCACGCGGTCGAAGGCGCGGCCGGTGAAGGGGCGCGTGACGAACATGGCCAGGGCGTACACGACGAAGAACACGCTAGCGGCCCGAGCCAGGCCGATCTCGGTGGCGTATGGCGTGAGGAACGTGAGCAGGCTGGAATAGCCGAAGAACAGAAGGCCGCACACCACCGAGATGGGCAGCACACCGGCTTCCACAAAACGGGCGAGCGGCGAATGCTCCACCTTGGCGGCGACCTTCTCTTCCAAGTGGGTGGAGGGCACGCGGGTAGAGGCCGCCAGCGCCTCGTCGCGATTGGCGGCGGCATCTTCGCGCGCTTCTTCGTCCGGGGCCTCCGCCACCGCGCCGGCCACGGCATCGGCAGCGGGCTCTTTCTCCACCCCCCCTCCACCACTA
>OGOG01001681.1_pt1 | contig 20893 bp, 16 predicted proteins | sample 1552581 | NCBI WGS metagenome assembly OGOG01 (sample SAMEA2580152, study PRJEB22360) | human gut metagenome | biome: human gut; feature: human-associated habitat; material: faeces | place: Denmark | collected 2008/2010 | reverse complement strand
GTGATGGATGTAGGTGCGAACGCGACCTCGCCATTATCGACATGCTCGCCTCTACAGGAATGCGCGTCGGCGAGCTCGTTCGCCTCGACAGGGCAGATCTCGATTTACACGAACGAGAATGTCTGGTTCTTGGAAAGGGAAATAAGCAACGTCCGGTCTACTTCGACGCGCGAACAAAACTGCATTTGAAGAACTATCTCGCCTCCCGAACTGATGATAATCCTGCCCTCTTCGTAAGTTTGAATGGAAGGCGCGAGCGTCTGAGCATTAGCGGAATCGAACTGCGCTTGAGGCAACTGGGAAGAAGACTGCTCCCCCAGCGCGTTCATCCTCACAAATTCCGGCGAACGCTTGCAACAAATGCAATAGATAAGGGAATGCCTGTCGAGCAAGTGCAAAAGCTCCTCGGTCATGCGAGAATAGATACGACCATGCATTATGCAATGGTGAACCAGAATAACGTTAAAGCTTCGCATAGAAGGTATTTGGAATGACATCTTTGAAGCTATCTGATCTGTGCAACATCAGGTATGGCAAAGACCACAAGGAGCTCGCTGGCGGCCCCTATCCCGTATACGGCTCTGGCGGCATAATGCGATACGTCGAGAAATCCATCTCACAGGGACCGTCAGTCCTCATCCCCCGCAAGGGCACCTTGGGAAACCTCTTTTACACTGATGGACCTTTCTGGACAGTCGATACCCTCTTTTGGACAGAAATAGACGACAGACAGATCATTCCGAAATATCTGTATTACTTACTTAAAACTGAAGATCTTGCTGGCCTCAACATAGGCACGGCTGTACCGAGTCTTTCCACTGATGTTCTCAACGAGATACAGCTTAGTATTCCCGAAATGGAGACACAGAAGAAAACTATCGCGCTGCTCGATTCAATCGAATCAAAAATCAATATCAACAATCAGATAAATGATTATTTAGCTGCGTAATCAATGATGAAGTACGGGCTCATGCTATGTCGCGAGGCGGAAGTAAGTTGCTTTCCTGATGATGCGACCACGCATCTTGACATTACATCGTTTTCAGCTCGTTCAAAACGTAGCACTCTAAACCAGCAACCGAAATCATCTGATCTGTCGCGGTAGTAAGCGGGTATCTCCTTCGAAGGTGGCGTTTCCCGCTGGATTTTCTCAATATGAACCCACCAGCGATCTTGCCCTCCACTATGAATGAGAAGAAAGCGTGGATCGTTATCATTCATAATTTCGTCTACGATTTTTAAAGACACCGCACTGCCGAGTTTTCCGTACCAAACATGCCCAGATGCATCGATAAGCTCTTGATGAGCGGCAATGGTTCCGCAAGCAGGCGCAAAATTCTCAGCGAAGCGAAGGGCAACTGTTCGCATTAGATCACAACCTGAGAAGCATCGATTTCGCCCGACATCAATCCTGGCAAAAGCGTATCGCGCAATTGTGCGAGCACTGTCGATTCTCGGAAATTGTGGTCATAGAGGGCCATTAACTCACCTGTCTGACTCTCATATAACCCTAATGATTTTGAATCAATCAATGGAACCTCACACGCTTTTAAATCGGCTTGGGTAATCAAAGGCTGGGTTGATCCTCTGTTTAGGGAAGCATAGTCAATTCTTTGGAGCAATTGGAATGCTATCTCATAATGACTGGGACGTATTACAAGCGTGTTGTCAGAAGGCCACGCTTTGCTATTAACTCTTTGAACGACTCCATGTGTTCCAACGCGGCCAATAATCAATAGCTTCTCGTCAGTTAAGTGCTCACTCGTGTAACCCATTTGCGACGATGCGCCATACAGAGGAATGAAGCATTCATCAGTAAGATGAGGCGACTTAACGGGAGGTCTTTTACCACTAGAAATATCAATATATGTGCCTAACATCGTCGAATCAACACAACGCTCAACCAGCTGGTCAAATAATCTTGAAGCAAGTTCTCTTAAATAATCATTTATCTGTTCATTAGAGGCTATTTTTTTATCAAGCGCCTTCAGGAAAAATGAAACACGTCTTTGTACGTCAATGTTCGGCAGTTCAACCTCGAAAGAAGCCAAATCATCAATTCCCAGTGTTGGATATGTAGAGACGCTTTGTTCCGCGAGTGCTTGGAAATGCTCCGTGGCTTCTTTTGTTGTTAAAGCATAGTAAAGATAGTCAGGCACAACTTTAGATTTATCGGCGTCGATAACACTGAATCCAGTAGAGACAAGCATGTCATCTGGTGGATAATCAAGTAGCGCATGATGCTCTTGGTTAGGGCGCACCATAGAAAAGACTATGCTTGCGTTTTTGACCTTTCGTCGAGCCCTACTTGGTACTTTATCTGCCGAAGTATCTAGGACCTGGGGGGCTCCAATCTTACCTTTTGTAACATTCCCAGTATCGAGATACCGAATAATAGGCCATTGTTCCTTATTAGAATACTGGCGGGCATTAATGCTAGCGATATCAGAAATAAGAACCGGCTTACATCCCATACCCAATCGCCTCCAGGTTCTTCTTAATCTGTTCCTGCAGGCGATTGGATTCCTCAAAGCATTTCGACAGCTCACCAGTAATTCGCGCCATCTTCTCCTCGAAAGGCTCGCCGTCATCTTCGACATCGGCGACACCCACATAGCGACCAGGAGTAAGGATGTAGTCCTGCTTGGCAATGTCATCGATAGTGGCTATCACACTGAAGCCCTTTTCTTTTTCGAGTTCGCCCCCTCTAAAGGCGTCGAAGGCTCCGGCGACTCTCGCAATATCTTCATCGGTAAACTCACGTAACCTGCGGCTCACCATCGTGCCCATCTCACGGGCATCAATGAAAAGCGTCTCCCCCGGTCGAGACTTCCCTTTCGAAATGATCCAGAGACTAACAGGAATGCCCGTACTATAGAAAAGCTTATCGGGCATGGCGACAATGCCTTCAACCAGATCGGCATCGACAATCGCCTTTCTAATGTCACCCTCACCACTTGACTGACTCGATAATGAGCCATTGGCAAGCACCATTCCCATGCGGCCACCTTGAGCGAGATGATGAATCATGTGCTGGACCCATGCGAAGTTCGCGTTTCCCGCAGGCGGAGTTCCAAATTCCCACCTGGGGTCATTCTCAAGCTCCTTGCCTCCCCAATCCTTCAAATTGAACGGCGGATTAGCCAGGATAAAATCGAAATCCTCGAACTTGTGGACATCATCAAAGAACGTATCTTTATTTGCCGGTCCAAGATTCGCATCGATACCCCTGATGGCAAGGTTCATCATCGCCATTTTCCAGGTAGTCGGATTGCTTTCCTGGCCATAAATAGACAGATCGTCAATGTTGCCTTAGTGACGCTTGACGAACTCGGCCGACTGCACGAACATCCCGCCACTTCCACAGCAAGGGTCGTATACGCGCCCGTGATAGGGCTCGATAATCTCGACGAGCGTCTTCACGATACACGCCGGCGTGTAGAATTCGCCAGCGTTCTTTCCCTCGGCTTCGGCAAACTTGCTCAGACAGTACTCATAAGTTCGACCAAGAATATCCCTCGTATCGCCTTTCTCAGCCATTTGAACATTGGTGAAAAGGTCCACCACATCGCCAAGGCGGCGCTTATCCAGTTCTTGCCGGGCAAAGTTCTTGGGAAGGATATTCTTGAGCTTCGGATTTTCGGCTTCGATTTGACGCATGGCCTCGTCGATGACTTTGCCAATCTCCGGCTCATGCGCAGCTGCGGCTATTTCAGACCAGCGAGCGCTTGCGGGGACATAGAAAATGTTTCTATAGCTGTATTCATCTCTGTCTTCCTCAAAACCATCGCCCTCGTCGACAAGCTCCTGATAGCGTTCGTCAAACTTGTCGGAAATGTATTTCAGGAAGATTAGACCCAAGATAACGCTTTTGTACTCCGAAGCATCTAGGTTGCCGCGAAGCTTGTCGGCCGCCTTCCAAATTTGCTCCTCGAAACCTATCTCCGCGGTATTCTCGCTCTTCTTTGCCATGCTCATCCTTACTCGTGAATCTTGTTATCAGCCCAAAGCTCGCACTGGGCCATGACGGTCTCGAGGGCGCCTGCCGCTTCCTCAGGTGGGTACTTGTACTTTTTCAGCAGCCTCTTGATAGCACGCCTCATGCCCGCTCTCGCACTCTCCTTCTTCTGCCAGTCTATCGTCGCGCTTCTCTGCAACGTATCCGTTAACTCGCGGCTTATCGCGACGAGCTGATCGTTGTCGTAGAAATCCTTGACGGCCTGTGGTTTGGTGATGGCATCATAGAATGCCATCTCCTCATCGGTAAGTCCCAGCGCCTTGGCGTCGAATCGATCCTGCATCATCTCGCGTGCCATCTTCAGAAGCTCTTCTATGACTTCGGCATTGGTGAGCATCCCGTTTAGATAGGCGTTGAGTGTTTTTTGGAGCATGTCGCTGAATTTCTCCGACTTGACGACGCTCGTGCGTTGATACGTTTTCACTTGCTCCTTGATAAGACGCTTCAGGCTTTCGAGAGCGACGTTCTTCTGTTTCATGTTTGCGATTTCGCGTAGAAACGCCTCATCGAAAAGAGATATCTCAACTTTGTCTTTATCGAAAAGATTAATGACACCCTCGGCTTTAACCGTTTGGTTCATTATCTCAGTGACGCGCTTGTTGAACTCCGCGTAGCTCATGCCCTTGCCACCGCTGCCATTTCGGCCCTCGATACGCAGAATCTGTACACGCAGAACAGAGAAGAAGGCGGCTTCATGCTGATCTTTCTCATCTACGAGGCTTTTGCAGAGGCTCAGGGCCTGATTCATAAGCTGGCACTGCCTGATGAAGTCTTCCTTATCGTACTCACGCTTTGGATTGAGTAGCCAGTCGGTACCATCGGCAATTGCCATCGCAAGATCTGATTTACTTCCGCTGAAAATTTGTTTTTCGTACTTGAAGCCAAACAGAAGATCCCGGCAAACGCGAAGCTTCTCTTGGAACTTCGGAAGGGCTGTAAGGGCGATGTCCATATCACCGTAATTGGTCTGATCTCGATTCGTGTAGTCCTTCATCGCTCGTTTGAGTGCGTTGGCAATGCCAATGTAGTCGACGACAAGACCACCCTCCTTGCCCTTGCACACACGATTAACGCGCGCAATAGCTTGCATGAGGTTATGTCCGGACATGGGTTTGAACACGTACATCGTGGAAAGGCTTGGCACGTCAAATCCGGTAAGCCACATATCGACGACGATGGCAATCTTCAGGGAATCATCGTCGGTTTTGAACTTTCGCTCCATTTCTTTCTTGTGAGTTGTCCCGCCACAGACTTCGAACCATTCCTCGGGGTCTTGGTTAGACATCGTCATCACGACGCCGACCTTTTCTTTCCAGTCGGGTCGCAAAGCGAGAATCTGATGATAGATCTTCATGGCAATGGGACGGCTATAGGCGACGATGAGTGCTTTTCCAGCCAGGATATCTTCGCGATTGTTCTCATAATGCTCAACGATGTCCCTGCAAAGAGATTCGATGGTCTCCGGCGTGTCGAACAGCGCATCCAATCCGACATGATCGCGCTTTGCCTTCTCGACGCTCAGCTCGTCTGCCTCAGCGGTAAACTCGTTATAGGCGTTATCGAGCTGTTTGAGCGCATCCTCGTTGAGACTTAGAGCGACAACGCGGCTTTCATAAAACACTGGCTTGGTGGAATTGTCCTCGACGGACTGTGTCATGTCGTACACATCGATGTAGTCGCCGAATATCTCACGAGTGTTCTTGTCTTCTGTCGAGATAGGCGTGCCTGTAAAACCAATATAGGAAGCGTTGGGAAGCGCCTTTCGCACGATTCTCGCCGCTCCCACGATGATGTTTCCTTCGGCGTCCATGCGCTCTGTCAGCCCGTACTGCCCGCGATGGGCCTCGTCAATCATGACAACCACGTTTGACCTATCGCAAAGCGCCTCATCGCCATCGGTGAACTTCTGCATGGTAGTGAAGATAATGCCATTTGCTTCGCGACCCACGAGCAGTTCTTTCAGATTCGCACGACTCGCAGCCTGGACAGGTTGCTGGCGCAAGAATTGACTGCATCGGGAGAATTGACCATATAGTTGGTCGTCAAGGTCATTTCTGTCTGTGATGACGACAATTGTCGGGCTATCAAGTCGTTCCTGAAGCAAATGCGCAAGAAAGACCATGGAAAGCGATTTACCACTCCCCTGCGTATGCCAGAAAACGCCAATCTTGCCATCACCCTCGACGGCCTCTTCGGTTCTCAAAGCCGCCTTCTTCACGGCGAAATACTGATGATAGGCAGCGAGGATTTTGATTACCTGCCTCGAAGTATTGCCAAAGCAGATGAAGTTTTTGACAATATCCAAAAGGCGGTATTTCGACATCATGCCATCGAGCATAGTTTTCCATGTGGCCGATGCGGTTTCGGAATAATCTCCGTCAACAGATTTCCAAGCGACGAAGCGGTCTTCGTCGGCTGTAATCGTGCCCACTCTCGTTTCTGCCATATCGCTCATCACACAAAAGGCGTTGGGCACAAAAAGACCCGGGATGTGCTGCATGTAGTTGCGAAGCTGAAGATACGCCTCAGAGGCATCCGTCTCTTCGCGCGATGGGCTCTTGAGTTCGAATACGACAAGAGGTATCCCATTGACGAACGCAATGATATCCGGACGCTTCTCCGAATATTCGACGTATGTCCACTGATTTACTACATGAAAGTCGTTGTTCTCAGGATCGCTGTAATCAATGAGGTAGATGATATCGTCACGTTCCTCTTTGCCGTCAAAATAGCGAACCTCAACGCCATTCTGAAGGTAATCCATGAAGGTTTCATTTCTATGCTGAAGCGAATCGCCCTCAACACTCGAGATCTTCAATATGGCTTCTTGAATCGCGGCCTCTGGTACACCCTTGTTGATGCGAGAAAGTGTTCGTGGCAGGACATCCGGAAGAAAAACGTCATCATATTTGTCGCTAGTTCTACGGACATCTGGGCCATGAAGATACGTATAGCCAAGCTTATCTCGTAGATGTTCAACCACGACGTCCTCGAAGAACTCTTCGTTTATTGGCATCTTGCTGTATGCGTAGTCAACGCCCTTAATCTGCATGGTGCTCCTCACGCAACAATCCGCTCGAAACAAAGGCGCGTTACAGCGCATTATCGTAATCCGAGAAAATACTGATATCTTGCGATTATACTTCGTGATTCTACTGCCAGCCGATACGAACAACCGGCATCAAACTTCAACGCGCGAATGGCGTACTCCGACCACATGTTATGTGACGAGAATAGTCTACTCTGATGCAGAGAAATGACCGATTGAAAATTGCAAATCAGCCCGTATGGACATACGGATGCATCTTCAGTTCCATTAATATACGAATTGGCATGAACTGAATTGCCGTAGGCACTCGAAAGACTACTGGTAAAACGCGCGAAACGCAGTCTATATACAGGATAGACGTGCTCTCATCCTTGAATGGTGAATGGGCTATGGTAAATCCGAAAGGGAAAATAATTATCGGACCAGGGCTAAATATCTGGCCGCACGAACTCAAAACAGCAGAAGCGCTTGCCACTGCTGGTTATACCGTCGAGTTTATTCGTAAAAGCGATGTCGAACATGAAAAGACAGCAGACGTGCTAATTGATGGCGTGCAGTGGGAAATGAAGGCGCCTAAATCAGGGAAGACGAACATGATAGAAATAAACATTCGCCGTGCGTTACATCAATCGCACTGTGTCGTATTCGACGCGAGGCGCATGAAGCACTTACCTAACCAGGTGATAGAACGCGAGGTGAACTTGCGCGCAAGTGAATTGAAATCGTTAAAGCATCTTATTTATGTCAATCGCTCCGGAGAGATTGTAATAATCAAATAGCGCATGCTACACTATGCCATGTTAAAGCGCCTGAACGGTACGCATTGTACCTTCCTCGGGCGCTTTCTTGCTCTCCTAATATTCGTTGAACATCCATAATCCGCTGCGCAAGACGCTACCCTTACTCACTCAAACCAAACTGTCACTTCTCCTCGGTGCGATACACGCTGTCAAGCGTTTGGTTCTGATCGTTCACCCACTCCGTCCAGCCATTCTGGCTTCCGCCGAGCACGAAGACGGCAGCTGCGCTCGGACTAGGGAACTCGTAATCGTCATCGAGGATGACAACTTCGTCCACATTGCCGAAAATCTGTTTGCGCTTCTCATCCACACCGGTGTTTTTCGTTATCGCATGGGTAAGGTCAATCTGGGAACCAGCTAGAACCATAAACCGACCCGAGTTCTTATCGTATTTACCAATGCCCTTGATGCCATTGCGTCGCGTATGGAATACCGGGCTAATCTCGGGCCCAGCATAAACCCGATCAAGGTCGAGACCCAAGGCGGCCATCCGGAACAACACGTCATCGTGTAATCTCTCGATGTAGTCTTCGGAATATGGGCTCACGTAAGGCTTGGGAACTTCCGAATTCACCGAGCTGTACGAACCATGTTCAAGAATATATGCGATGGCTTTTGCTTCGAGCCCGTTGAGAGCATCCTGGCTGAGGTTCTGGTTGTCTGTCAGGAACATGACGGCCTTGTTCCAGAAGTCTTTCTTCGCCTTATGGTCATCGAGACGTCTGATACCCTGCACGGTCTGCCCGGCATACACGCTACTGATAACACCATGATCTTCATCGAGCAGGTAGTAGATGCCGCGCGACGGGATGTCGGGAAGTCGTTTAGCCTCGGGAACCATAGATCGCGGTATGACAATGGTCATAAGCGATTCGCCCTCAACACGACAAATCCGAATGCCCTCGGGGTCGCTGTTTATGAGCTGCATGATTATGGTTTTGAGCTTTATCATTTGCTATACCCTATCTGCCAGGCAACTGTTGTTGCTACATCTCCAGAATGAGGTCGTAGAGCTTGTTTTTGGGAAGGCCAAGTTCGCGAGCGAGTTGCTTGGCAAGCGCGGACTTGGGTGTGCCGGCGGCCAGCTCAGCAACGATACGTTCGCGCAAGGCGGGATCATCGAGCGATGCTACCCGCTGCGCTCGGACATCCGGTGGTGCGATAACTAGGGCGATCTCGCCCTTGATGGCATCGCGGGCGGCGAGGTTTGCGGCAAGCCCGTCTGCGGGCAGGCGCAGAACCTCCTCGTGCAGCTTGGTGAGCTCGCGGCACAGCGCAACCGGACGGGCGCCATAGGCCTGCGCGATGAACGCGGCTGATGCGGTGACACGATGCGGAGACTCGTAGAAGACCAGCGCAGCATCGAGGTTTGCCAGCGATTCGAGAAGCGCGGTGCGCTCGGCCTCCTTACGTGGCAAAAAGCCTCCGAAGTAGAAGGCGTTGTACTTGAACCCCGAGGCAACAAGTGCGGTCGTCACGGCCGACGGCCCCGGCAAGACATCCACCGGCACGCCCGCCTCACGCGCGGCGTCGACAAGCACGCAGCCCGGATCGCTGATGCCCGGCATGCCCGCATCCGAGCAAAACGCCACTTCCTCACCGTCAAGCATGCGGGAGACGAGAGCAGGAGACTTAGCGGCGATGACGTTCTCGTCACAGCGCTCGAGCCGGTTCTCGATGCCGAAGTGCGCCAACAGTTTGCCGGTCACGCGCGTGTCCTCGGCGCAGACGACATCGGCCTGCTCGAGCGCCTCGAGCGCACGGGCGGTCATATCGCCCAGGTTGCCCAGTGGCGTGGGCACTATGATCAGCTTTCCGGTCATCATCATTGTCTAACAAAGGAATGAGACAGTTACCCTGAGCAACTGTCTCATTCCTTATCGCAATCGATTATGGCACTTACGCCACCAAGAACTTGGCAAGATCAATGCAACGTGCGGAGTAGCCCATCTCGTTGTCGTACCAGGAAATGCACTTCACGAAGTTGCCCTCGCCGCCAAGCACCTTGGTGAGCTTGGAGTCGAAGATCGAGGAATGCAGGTCGCCGATGATATCGCAGCTGACAATGGGGTCGACGCAGTACTCCAGGATGCCCTTCATGGGGCCTTCTGCTGCGGCCTTCATGGCGGCGTTAATCTCGTCGACGGTCACATCGCGCTCGAGCTCGGCCGTGAGATCGACCATCGAACCCGTCGGGGTGGGGACGCGCGTCGCGAAACCGTCGAGCTTGCCTTGCAGGCTGGGAAGCACCAGGCCGACGGCCTTGGCAGCACCCGTGGAGGTGGGAATCATGGAAAGCGCGGCGGCGCGCGAACGGCGGAAGTCCTTGTGATGCACGTCGAGGATCTTCTGGTCGTTGGTGTATGCGTGAATGGTGTTCATCAGGCCACGCTTGATGCCAAAGGAATCATTGAGGACCTTGGCAAACGGAGCAAGACAGTTGGTGGTGCACGACGCATTGGAGACGATGTTCATCGTTGCCGGGTCATAGACATCCTGGTTGACGCCCATGACGATGGTGGCGTCCACGTCCGTACCCGGAGCGGAGATGACGACCTTCTTGGCGCCGTTATCGAGGTGCACCTGACAGGCTTCGCCCGTCTTGAGACGACCCGTGGACTCGATGACGACTTCTGCACCGACGGAAGCCCAGTCGAGCTCCTTTGGCTCACGCGTCTGGAACGCCTTGATCTCGTGGCCCTCGACGACGAGCGCACCCTCCTTGGCATAGCACTCCTCGAAGACACGGCCCTGGCTGGAATCGTACTTGGTCAGATACGCCGCGCACTCGAGGTCACTCGGGTTGTTGATGGCGACGACTTCGACGTCCGGATCGAGCTCCGCGAGGCGAAAGACCAGACGACCGATGCGGCCAAAGCCATTGATGCCGATTTTGAGAGACATTCCAGATTCACCTTCCCTGAAAGGTTACATAACGACATAAGTATACCGGAGGAAGCCCGTTTCGGATGTGCGGAAAACAATGAGACAGTTGCTCTGAGCAACTGTCTCATCTAGAAGATGACAAGCTCGTCGCGGTTGATGAACTCGCGGGCACCATGTTCGCCCAGAAGACGGGCGAGCTCCATGGTCGAGTATCCGGCCAGGCCACGTCCGATGATACGCCCCTGCAAATCGACGACGTCGACCGGGTCCCCCGCCTTGAACGTGCCCTCGATCGCAACGATGCCCACGGGAAGCAGCGACCCGCCGTGATTCAGAAGCGCGTCGACTGCGCCGTCGTCACAGGAAACGCATCCCTTGACCTTGCCGCCAAGCGCAATCCAGGACTTGCGTGCCGCAAGGCCGTTCGAGCTCTCGTCGAAGAAGGTCGTGCCCACCCGGCGGCCATGCACGGCATCCGTGACGGCACCGCGTCGACGACCCTCGCAGATGACCATAGGAATACCGGCGGCCATGAGCACGCGCGCCGCCGCGATCTTGGTGATCATGCCACCCGAGCCACTGCGACTGCCCACGCCGCCGGCGCCGTTCTCGATTTCCTCGCTCATCTTGCTCACGGTGTCGAGTAACTCCGCGTCTTCGTTCTTGCGCGGATCGGCCGTGTACAGGCCATCGATATCGCTCAGCAAAACCACGAGGTCGGCATGAATCGAGGTCGCAACCATGGCCGCGAGCGTATCGTTATCGCCGAAGCGAATCTCCTCGACGGCAACCGTGTCATTCTCATTGATGATGGGAACCACGCCCAGCTCGAGCAAGCGCTCGATCGTGTCGCGCGCATGCAGGTACGACTCGCGCTGGCCAGTAGTCGCGCGCGTCATGAGGATCTGTCCCACCGTCACGCCAAAGCACGCGAAGGTATCGGTGTACTGGCGAATGAGCCCCACCTGGCCTATCGAGGCCGCCGCCTGCAACGTGGGCATGTCATCGGGACGGTCCCCGTGCATGCCGAGCACCTCGAGGCCAAGGGCGATGGAGCCGGAAGACACGATGATGAGCTGGACGTCCTCGTCGTGCATGAGATTGGCGCACTCGGCGGCGAGGTGCCCCACGAAGACGGCATCGACCTTCCCGTCCCTGACGAGGGTGGACGAACCGATCTTGATGACAACGCGTCTCATCGTCTAGCCCTCCCGGTCGATGATGTTGTCGTACTCTTCGTCACCCCAGCCAGCGGGCTCGAACTCGAAGGCGACGTCCATGATGCGCACCTCGTCGCCGGCGACGGCGCCGGCCGCGGTCAGGGCACGCTCGACGCCCGCGCGTTCCATGCGGCGCTGCAGGAAGGCGACGGCTTCGTCGTTGTCCCACTCGGTCTGGACGACCATGCGCTCGATGCCCTTGCCACGCACGCGCCAGGCATGCGGTTCCTCTTCCTCGACCTCGATGGCGCGGTCGCGCTCGAGGCGCCTGTGCTCCCATATCTGGTCGTACTCGGGCACCGGGTCCTCGGCCGCCTGTTCGCGCAGACGATGGACCTCGGTCGCCGTCGCCGCGATGAGCGAATCTACGCCCTCGTGGGTCACGGCACTCACCGCGAAGAACGGGATGGGATTGGGAATGTCTATGCCGTCGTCGAGCAGCCGCTCGGAAAGCTCCTCGCTCTCCGCACGCACGTGAACGCGCAGTCGCTCGAGATTCTCCTCGGTGCCGGGAACGTCGACCTTGTTGCCCACGACGATGACGGGACGGTCGGCGAGCTCGGGCGCGTAGAGCGCCAGCTCGCGCTTGATGATCTCGTAGTCCTCCACGGGATCGCGCCCCTCGAAACCACCCGTCAGATCGACGACATGCAAGATGAGCGCCGTGCGCTCGACGTGGCGCAGGAACTCGTGGCCCAGCCCCTTGCCCTCGGCCGCACCCTCGATGAGACCGGGCACGTCGGCAACCGTGAAGCTCAGGTCTCCGTAACGCACCATGCCGAGGTTGGGCGTGAGCGTGGTAAAGGGATAGTCGGCGATCTTGGGGCGCGCGGCCGACATGCAGGCGATGAGCGAGCTCTTGCCCACGGACGGCATGCCCACGAGCGCGGCGTCGGCCATGAGCTTCATCTCGAGTTCGATCCAGAACGGGTCTGTCGGCTCGCCTAGCTCCGAAAACGACGGGGCGCGCCTGGTCGGTGTCACGAAATGGGTGTTACCACGTCCCCCGCGCCCACCTTTGGCGACGATGACGCGTTCGCCGTTATGTGTGAGGTCTGCGATTTCCTCGCAGGGCTGCAAGTCCTCGTCGAGCAGCCGCACGATCGTGCCCACGGGAACGCGCAGGATGAGATCCTCGCCGTTTGCGCCGTGCATGCGCTTTCCCTGGCCATGGGTGCCCTTCTGCGCCTTGAAGTGATGCTTGTAGCGATAGTCGATGAGCGTGGAGACGGTCGCGTCCGCGACGATGACGATGTCACCACCACGCCCGCCGTCGCCGCCGTCCGGACCGCCCTTGGGAACATGCGCTTCGCGGCGAAACGACGTGCAGCCTGCGCCGCCATTACCGGACTTGACCTGTATGCGAACCTGATCAGTGAACGTCCCTGCCATGTCAGATTCCCTTGAAGTCCATGAGCGGCTCGAGGTAGTCCTCCTCGACGCCCAGGCCGTCGGGGGCAATCTGGAAGAGCAGGCTGATCCAACTCTCGAGCGTACGACCGTAGAGCACGGCATCGAGCTCGTCGGCGATGACGGCGTCGATGGCGTCCTCCACGCTTTGCTCCGTATAGGGCCAGACACCGTCCTCGCCCACCCCGAGCGCGTGCTCGATGATCTCGAGATTGGTCTCGCCATAGAAAAGGCCCTTGATGAGCGCGGCATAGCCGAGCGCGACGTCAAAGGGCACCGAATCGCCCTGTCGGATCTCGACGTAGCGCTTGAGGCGCACGTCGGGCCACACCATGCTCATGAGATGCTCGATATCCGCCTTGTCCATGGGCGCGTCGGCATATGCTTCGGCCGCGGTCATCGAACCGGTGGGATGCGCATCGGGACGCGTAATGAAGATGGGCGGCGTGAACAGGAGCCAGTCAGCATAAGCCGCGAAACCGAATCCCTCGTCAAAAAGACCCGGAATGGCGCCGCAGCGCGCGGGATCGACCTCGCGCCATACCTTCATGCGACGAAGCGGCGTGGAGTTTGGCTCCCCCTCGAAAACGGGCACGTTATCGAGCAGGTACGAGAAAACGGGGCCAAGCAGAGTGGCGATGCGCAGCTTGCGCACGGCATCCGCCTCGCTGGCAAAGTCGATGGAAACCTGCATCGAGGTGGTCGCACGCATCATGCGTTCGGCATGCATGCCGGGCAGCTTGGAGAAGTACTCGTCCATGAAGCGATAGCGCGGCTTGGGAATGATGGGGAGGTCGGCCGCGTGGTTCTTGGGATCGTATCCCAACGGCACGAGCTTGTAGTCATAGGGCTTGAGAATCTGCTTCATGCGCAGCGCGAAGTTATCGTACTCGTGCTCGACATCAGCCAGCGAGAGCATGGGCGAGATGGAGAGCTCGAGTTGCGCCGCGGGCTCGATGGTGACGTTGGAATCGAGGCGGAACAGCGACAGGATGTCGCCCTCCTCGTTGCGCACGACCTCGGAATAATAGGGGCTCAGCTGCTCGAGGATATCACGCACGCCCAGACGACCGTGCTTCTCGATGTAGGGCACGCGGTCACCGTCTTCGTCGAGCACGAACTGCTCGATCTCGACGCCGATATAGCCCATGTCACCGCCCTTGCACCCCGATTCGAGGTACTCGATGATTAGTTCGCGATTGTCGAATTGGTCGTCCATGGCAGCCTCATTCGCCGGTGATAATGGTAGCTTCCCATGGTACCGCATTGTCTGCCGACAGGCATGCGAAAGAGACCGGTATACCAGAGTCAGGAAAGCCACCCGCCGGGAAGGACCAGACAATGTGTCAAGGGGTCTGACCCCCTGACACACCAACCCCCTGGCACACCCGGCACGTCTGCACGCCGTCGAATCCTTGGCCTCTTCTGGTGATAGGCAAAACCCGCAGCGCCTGTCGACAGCAAGAAGGGGCGATCCGCCTGGCCCGCCCCTTCCACAGCAACTGCCAATCTCGAACCGGCTTCCTAGAACTTCGCGTACTTCCTGAGATTGCCCTCGAGCTTCTCGACGAACTTCTTGCCGGCCTCGGAAAGCTCCACCCCCTTCTTGACGATGTAGCCCAGGTGCAGCGTCACGTCGGTATCGAGGCGCACCGTGGCAAGCGATGATCCATCGGAGATGCCCACGAGGATGCCGCTCGTCACCGTATAGCCGTTGAGTGCGACGATGAGCTCGGAAAGCGACGCACGGTCCGTGCAGGCGATGCTCTTGTGACGTGCCTCGTCGGCGAGAGCCTCCTCGGCAAAGTACGCCGGTGCTCCCTCCTCCTGCTCGAAATAGATATACGGAAAGTCCTCGAGCTGATCGAGCGTGAGCGATTCGGCGTTGACGAACGGATGGCTCTTGGGCAGCGCCACTCGTGGCGTCGACTCGATGAGCTCGACGAACTCAACGCCTGCCTCCGCGAAGGCCTCTTCGAGGCCGTCCTTTGAGCGCGTGGTCTCGACAAGCACGCCGATTTCGCTGTCGCCGTTGGCGACATCCTCGATGACGCGCTTGGTGGTGCGGTCACGCAGGGCGTACTCGTAGGCGTCCCCACCCAACGAGAGCACGACGGCGGCAAAGGACTGGACGTCGAACAGATAATGCTGTCCCGATACTGCGAATTTCTTGGTCATGATATCTCCCTTGCCTTCCTATGCGTTCTGATTGCGCTCGTCGATGAAGCGCTTGGCCTTGTGCTCGCTTGACGTGCCGAGCTTGTCGGTATCGAACACGAGGACCTTTGCCGGACGCACGCCCGTATGCGTCTTGAGCTCGTTCTCGACGCGTTTCGCGATCTCATCATACGGCTCATCGGAGCCAAAGACGCGCTCGACGGAAACCTCGTAGCGAGTCGTGTAGTTCTCGTCGTACACACGGATGAGGTACTCGCCCGACAGACCCTTGTCATTGCGCACGATGTACTCGATGTCGCTCGGAAAGACGTTGACGGCACTCACGATGAACATCTCGTCCTTGCGGCCCTGGATGTAGATGCGCGTCATGGTGCGTCCACACTCGCAGGTCTCGCGGTTGACGTGGCCGATGTCGCCACTGCGGAAGCGAATCATCGGGCGGGCGCGCTTCTTGAGCGTCGTGTAGACGATCTCGCCGCGCTCGCCATCGGGAAGCACCTCGCCTGTCACCGGGTCGACGACCTCGACGAGGATCTGGTCCTCGATAATGTGCAGGCCATCCTTGGCATCGCACATGGCGGCGCAGGCGCCGTAGATGTCGGACAGGCCGAAGAAGTCGTAGACGCTCGCGTCCCAGATCTCCTCGATGGCCTTGCGCGTCGACTCGATGGAGCCACCCGGCTCGCCCGAGATGATGATGTGCTTGAGCGATGCGAAGTCCGTCTTGGGGTCGTAGCCCTTCTCGAGGGCCTTCTGGCCGAGCTGCCATGCGTAGGAGGGCGAGGACCAGAAGAAGGTGGGCTGGTATTGCTTCATGGCCCACAGCAGGCGATCGCTCGGGACGGCGCCAACCCAGATGCCGAGCGCGCCAAGCTCCTGGGCGCCGATGACGCAGGGACCGCCGACGTAGAGCGCGAAGTTCATGCCATGCAGGTAGCGATCGTTGGGACGCATGCCCGCCTGCCAGAACAGGCGGCTCTCGGCCTTCATGAAGTCCTCGAAGTCACCTTGGGTGAAGGGGCTCATCGTGGGCACGCCGGTCGAACCCGAGGAGGTGGCCATGTAGACGACCTCGTCTTCGGGAACGCCGCACAGCTCGCCAAAGAAGCTGCCGACGCCTTGCGTATCACGCTCCGTCTGCTTGTTGATGAAGGGGAACTTCTGCAGGTCAGCGAGGCTATCGATTTCCGGCGAGACGCCCGCCTCATCCCAGGCGCGTTTATAGTAGGGACAATTCTCGTAGGCGAACTTGAGCTCGTCCTTGAGGTAGCTGAGCTGCAGTTCCTCGAGCTGCTCGCGCGGCATGGTCTCGATCTCTTTGTCGTAGTACTCCTGGTCATATGGAACGTTCTTCTTTGCCATGCCGAGCTCCTTTCGTGTGGTATCGGTCTTGCTCTCGGATAGACGTCCGCTATTTCACCACTCTTTCGAACGTTTGCATAGAACTTTGACCATGCGTAGTTTCCATACCTTGCTATTGATAAAATAGATTGCCAGGTAATATATGCAATCGAAGGATAAATATGACGCTCCAGCAACTTCGCTATCTCATCGCAATAGCCGAGACCGGGTCCATGAGCGCTGCGGCAAAGCGCATGTACGCATCGCAATCGAATCTCTCGATTGCGGTCAAGGAGCTCGAGCGCGAGTTTGGCATCGGGATCTTCACGCGCACCAACCGCGGCGTCGCGCTCACCAACGAGGGAAACGAGCTCCTCGCCTATGCGCGGCAAATCGTCGAACAGGCCAACATGCTCGAGGAGCATTACGCGAGCAAGAGCCATGAGGCACGCTTCTCTGTCTCCACGCAGCACTATGCGTTTTGCGTTCGCGCGTTCATCGACACGGTGGACAGTTGCGAGGACGAGGAGTACGACTTCATCATGCGCGAAGCGGCCACCGGCGAGATCATCGATGACGTGCGCACGCACCGTTCCGACATCGGTATCCTCTACATCGATCGGCACAACGCCCGCGTGCTTCGAAGCGCCTTCGAAGACGCCCAGCTCGTGTTCCATCCGCTCTTCGAGGCGCCTGTCAACGTGTTCGTGGGAGAGCATCATCCGCTGGCCGGCCGCGATTTACTCACGCTTGACGAACTCGAGGGCTATCCGCGTTATTCGTTCGAACAGGGCGTCGCCAACTCATTCTTCTTTTCGGAGGAACCGCTCTCGGAAGTGCCGCACAAGCGCAAGATACGCATTTCGGACCGCGCCACGCTCACGAGTCTGCTCACCGATTTCGATGGCTACACGCTTTCGACGGGCATCCTCACCCCCGAGATGCAAGACGGCATCGTGACCATCCCGCTTGATACCGACATTACCATGACCGTGGGCTACCTCATCCACAAGGATCGCGTGCTCGACGGCCTGCTTGCGGCGTACATCGACAACCTGCGAACTGTCATCAAGAACAACCCGCTCGTCGCCCGATATCTGGAGGAGTGAGAGCGGGCGGAAGCGCGAAAGCGGATACGAGGTGAGAAGTGACCAGACAAAAGTTCCCCAGCGGCTATTGTCTGGTTGCGAGACGGCTGCCTCACTCGTCGGTAATCGACAGTAGCTCGATCTCGTACTCGAGCGTCTTGCCAGCAAAGGGATGATTGAAGTCGACTTGGATGAAATCCTCGGTCGTCTTCGTGCATATAGCCGGAATCCTGCGCCGGGACACCGGATTGACCCAGCTGCCCACGAATCCCTCGTAGATTTCGTCGCCGTTGGGAAAGTCACGGCGCAAGAAGCGCTGTAAGCCCGCCGGGTCATGCTCGCCATACGCCTTCTCGGGAGGCAACACGACGGTGCGCGTCTCACCCACTTGCATGTCGTAGAGCGCCTCGTCGATGCCACGTATGACCTCGCCGACTCCCATGCGAATGGTCGTGGGCTCTTCCCAGCAGACATCCTCGGGAGGCTGGCCCTGCACGCCGCCACGATAGCGAACGTGCGCCATCTTCCCCGAACGCTCGGTATTCGGAAACGCCATGTTTGCCTCCTCGTGTACGACGGGGCGCCGCACGTCGCGACGCCCCGTCCTCCCCTTTAGTCCCTCAACTTCTCGTAAGGCTTGTAGACCGGCGTGAAGAGCACCTGACGCTTCTCGCCGTCCATCTTCGTGGCAAGCTCGCATACCGGTCCGTACATCATCACGTTGGCCAGGCAGTGATGCACGCAGATGGGCTCACGTCCGCGGGCCGTGCGCTCGACGCACAGGTCGCACAGATCCGTGGGGACCGGAATCTTGTTCCAATTGTAGTGTCCCGGCTCGATTTCCCACGGCCCGTCGTCGAACACGCGGATGCCCCACTTGCCGACGGGATAATCGTGTTCTTCCTTGCATGACACCTCGCACGATTGGCACCCCGTGCAAAGCTCGTAATCGATAAGCAGTCCCATTGCCTCCATGGTTACCTCAACTCCCCGAATTTGTCCTGGATGAGCTGCATGTCCGTATCGAAGTTCTCGTTCGTCCCCTCGATGTTGCAGAGCATGCACTTGAACGGCGCCCCGAAGCCCAGTTTGCCGACATGGAAGTTCGGGATGAGGTTATTGATGTTGGAACGGTAGACGCCGTAGTTATGCGGCGCGTTACCGTCCTCTTCCGGGAACCACCAACCATGCTGCGCGTGAATCACGTCGGGCTTCACCGACACCGTGAGCTTCGCCTTGAGGTACGCCTCGCCAAACTGGTTGTACACGCGACACCACTGCCCATCGACGATGCCCAGCTTCTGCGCCGTCTGGGGATTGATCTCCACGAGGGGGTTGGGGTTCAGCTCGCGCAGGCGCGGAATCTGGCGGTGCTCCGAATGGAAGAACGCGTAGGTGCGTGCGCCGGTCGTGAGCACGAAGGGGCAGTCCTTCAGGAGCTCGGGCGTGCTGATGGGGCTGAAGTCGGGCTCCTCGTAATAGGGCAGCGGATCGTCCCCGAATTGCTGAAACCCGAGGTTGTAGAGTTCGACACGACCCGTGGGAGTATTGAAGCCCGGAGCACCATCCGGCCGCATGAGACCCTTCTCGTACTTGTAGTACTCGTTCTTGCTCTGCAGGCACACCTGCTCGCGCAGCTCCTCGAACGTGCGGCTCTTGCCAAAGCGCAGGAACTGCAGCAGATCATAGTAGCTGTCGAATTCCTCGAAGCGCTTGGGATTCAGGCGCTTGCCCAGGATGTAGAGCAGCTCCAGATCGCCGCGGCAGTCGCCTTCGTCCACGCACTTGTTCTGCGTGCCGAAGTACAGGGGTGCGGAGCCATATGCAGCGGCGACCGTGCTGTCACGTTCGACCACCGTGGCCAGCGGCAGCACGATGTCGCAGACAGCCTGGATGGAAGGCGTCATGAAGCAGTCGAAGCCGATGACGAACTCGAGCGAGCGGTTGATGGCCGCCTCCCAGCGCCTGGGCTCGGCGGACGTGCACGCAAGCAGATTGTTGCCCGCAAAGGCGCCGATGCGCAACGGATACGGGTCATCGGTCTCCATGCAGCGCAGGGTGAGATCGGCATGCGAGTTCTGACTCATGCCGCAATAGGCCGGGTACTCCTTCAGGCCGATCATCTTGCCGCGCAGCTCGTCATCGTCGAGTGCCATATAGGGCATGTACTCGTCGTCTTCCTCGGTGTCCGCATCGAGGGCAACCGCGCCTCCGGTGGTTATCTGGCCGCCGGGACGGTCAATGTTGCCCGTGATGGCCATGAGCGCGATGATGCACTGCGCCTGCTGCATGCCGTTGGTCTTCTGGTCGGTGGCGAGCCCCCACTGGATCGTGGCAGCCTCCGCATTCGCGTACAGACGGGCGGCGCCGATGATGTCCTCCGCCTTCACGCCGCAGATCTCGGCCGCACGCTCGGGTGGCATCGTCGCGACGCGCTCGGCAAGTTGCTCGAAGCCATAGCACCACTTGTCGACGAACTCCTTGTCGTAGAGCCCCTCGCGGATGATCACGTCGAGCATCGCCATGGCAATGGCCGCATCGGTGCCGGGGCGCAGACGCAGCCAGACCTCGGCGCGCGATGCCATCCAGGTAAGCTTGGGATCAACGGCGATCAGTTTTGCGCCACGCTGCATGACGTCAACGATCCAGTGGCCCAGGAAGGCATCGGAATTCGAGACGACGGGATTGTTACCCCAGATGACGACGCATTCGGGAATCTGATACTCGGGGGAGTTCTCATAGCGAACCGGGCGAGTCTGAGACATGTCGGCAATCAGGGCGCCGCCATTCTGGCAGAAGTTCAGGGTAGAGCGCGGCAGCATGCAGCTGTCGCCGGAAAGAAAGCCGAGGCAGAAGTTGGGAGAACCAAATCCCCAGTAGCTAACCACAGGTGCCTGCCAGCA
>OGOG01001674.1_pt1 | contig 20962 bp, 17 predicted proteins | sample 1552581 | NCBI WGS metagenome assembly OGOG01 (sample SAMEA2580152, study PRJEB22360) | human gut metagenome | biome: human gut; feature: human-associated habitat; material: faeces | place: Denmark | collected 2008/2010 | reverse complement strand
GAGCCGTATTTGCCGGAATATTTCAATTCACGCCCCTCCGCGAGGGGCGACCCGTTTGCCCAAAACGTGGGGCAAAACTATATAGCCATTTCAATTCACGCCCCTCCGCGAGGGGCGACATGGCTGCATATGACGAGAAAGACAAAAAGGATAATTTCAATTCACGCCCCTCCGCGAGGGGCGACGTAATAATGATAACCAAAGGTTTTCCGCAGCGTGTATTTCAATTCACGCCCCTCCGCGAGGGGCGACGTGTCCGCGTTCTGGTAGCTGCCATAATAGGCGCTATTTCAATTCACGCCCCTCCGCGAGGGGCGACGGATGCGCTGTCGGCATGGTTGGGGGGATAACAATATTTCAATTCACGCCCCTCCGCGAGGGGCGACCTGCGTCTTCAGCAATGACGACACGGTGCTGAAGAATTTCAATTCACGCCCCTCCGCGAGGGGCGACGGACGCGGCGGTCGTCCAGCTGGACGAAGGCGGTATTTCAATTCACGCCCCTCCGCGAGGGGCGACCATTTTCGTTGCCAAGTGCAACGTACATCGTGATATTTCAATTCACGCCCCTCCGCGAGGGGCGACTTCCGGGCGACGTAAATGAGTATAGCACTTAAGTCATTTCAATTCACGCCCCTCCGCGAGGGGCGACCAGATTTCCACGGATGCCCCTGCCGATTGTTTTGTTATTTCAATTCACGCCCCTCCGCGAGGGGCGACGCGGAGCCGCTGCAGCGCACCATCGCCAGCGCAATTTCAATTCACGCCCCTCCGCGAGGGGCGACGGAAGCACGGCGCGTCGCCGATTAAGCCCGGCATATTTCAATTCACGCCCCTCCGCGAGGGGCGACTTGCGCGGCTGCGCGTTTTCGGCGCAGCGGCAAATTTCAATTCACGCCCCTCCGCGAGGGGCGACTCGGATTCGGCGCACAGCGAATTTATCGGATGCTATTTCAATTCACGCCCCTCCGCGAGGGGCGACGGCATCATGCGACTTGCAAAGCAAGGAAAGAACGTTATTTCAATTCACGCCCCTCCGCGAGGGGCGACGCAAAAATCGCAAAAAAATGTGATTTGCCGCTTATTTCAATTCACGCCCCTCCGCGAGGGGCGACCGCGTCGCAGCGGGGGCAACCGGGACGGTGTACATTTCAATTCACGCCCCTCCGCGAGGGGCGACAATCGCCGTCGGCGAAAGCGTGACGTTCACGGTATTTCAATTCACGCCCCTCCGCGAGGGGCGACAGCATTCCTCGACGCGAAAGAGGTGTATGTTTGATTTCAATTCACGCCCCTCCGCGAGGGGCGACTTATCTGCTTGGAAACGGCGTTGAGCTGGAAGACATTTCAATTCACGCCCCTCCGCGAGGGGCGACGTATGTTTGGACGTTGCTTGCAACACCCGTCGAATTTCAATTCACGCCCCTCCGCGAGGGGCGACGGCTTCGCGGAAATGGTGCAGAAACCATTTTGTATTTCAATTCACGCCCCTCCGCGAGGGGCGACCGTCGGGATGCGGTTGTCCTTATGACGCATAGCGCGATTTCAATTCACGCCCCTCCGCGAGGGGCGACGATTACTGCGTCGGCTGGAAGAACAACCGGAAAAGTATTTCAATTCACGCCCCTCCGCGAGGGGCGACGAGCCAGTCAACCATGCACCGCATAACAAGCATGATTTCAATTCACGCCCCTCCGCGAGGGGCGACGGGTCGCGCGGAATAATCTTGATGCCGGGAACATTTCAATTCACGCCCCTCCGCGAGGGGCGACACGTGCCTGTTGGCTTGCGGCTGACGGCGCGGATGACATTTCAATTCACGCCCCTCCGCGAGGGGCGACCTTGCGAATTCTTTTGATAAGAAAGATGGCGTATTTCAATTCACGCCCCTCCGCGAGGGGCGACTTTCAGGGTTTACTACTGTCATGCGGCCTGATATTATTTCAATTCACGCCCCTCCGCGAGGGGCGACAGCGCTCACCGCTATCCAGATATGCCCCGCACATTTCAATTCACGCCCCTCCGCGAGGGGCGACCTGCACGAGCCGGAAGAGCCGCAGGACGCGAATAGCATTTCAATTCACGCCCCTCCGCGAGGGGCGACGAGCGTGGAGTTAAAGATGGACGCATACATCAACGAGATTTCAATTCACGCCCCTCCGCGAGGGGCGACACGGCAGCGTTATACTGCGGCGAACGCCGAAAATTTCAATTCACGCCCCTCCGCGAGGGGCGACTCTGGACGACGACGAAAAGAATACCGTCGTTTTATTTCAATTCACGCCCCTCCGCGAGGGGCGACTCAACCGCGAGAGCGAGAAGGGATTCGGCAAAGCATTTCAATTCACGCCCCTCCGCGAGGGGCGACGGTGCTGACGCTGGATGAAGTGTTGGTAACTGCATATATTTCAATTCACGCCCCTCCGCGAGGGGCGACCAGCATCGAGGCGGCGAGTGTTTCCGCGCTCAAGTGATTTCAATTCACGCCCCTCCGCGAGGGGCGACGGCAGATGTACCACAATTGTCAAGCGAACGGTTTATTTCAATTCACGCCCCTCCGCGAGGGGCGACCGAAGCCGCGCCGCAGCATCGGTATTTGTTCCTATTTCAATTCACGCCCCTCCGCGAGGGGCGACGCGCGCTAACCAGCGCAACGGTCAGCACCGACCGCATTTCAATTCACGCCCCTCCGCGAGGGGCGACTAAATTCGGGCGTTGCTATGATGAGCGCATTCTATTTCAATTCACGCCCCTCCGCGAGGGGCGACCGGCTTCACCCTGCACCCAAATCAGTCCGTTGCTTATTTCAATTCACGCCCCTCCGCGAGGGGCGACCGGAGCGCCTGAAAGACTTCTTGCAAAAAAAGCATTTCAATTCACGCCCCTCCGCGAGGGGCGACCGCGCACCTGCTGCCAGAACGTCAGCTCTTCGTCGATTTCAATTCACGCCCCTCCGCGAGGGGCGACCGGGAAAGGCGCGCGTGACGGGCGAGGCGCTGGTATTTCAATTCACGCCCCTCCGCGAGGGGCGACCTCGTAGCGTGTGAAGAATCACAAGCCGTAACATTTCAATTCACGCCCCTCCGCGAGGGGCGACTTGGCTGGAAAAAGAGCTGGAAAAGAACGTAAAGCATTTCAATTCACGCCCCTCCGCGAGGGGCGACTTTTAACCGACGGAAATCGCGGCAATCCAAATGTATTTCAATTCACGCCCCTCCGCGAGGGGCGACGCCAAGCGCGGCTCCATCGTCGAGCAGTTTCAATTTCAATTCACGCCCCTCCGCGAGGGGCGACGGGCGTGACGGGCTTCCTGCTGGCGAAGGAAACGCATTTCAATTCACGCCCCTCCGCGAGGGGCGACACGTCTCGCCCGACAGCGAGGGCAAACTCTACATATTTCAATTCACGCCCCTCCGCGAGGGGCGACACCCGGAGAGCGCATGGGACAGCAAGGAGTTTATATTTCAATTCACGCCCCTCCGCGAGGGGCGACTGGCGAGAATGGCGGGATTCCAACGCCGCTGGTATTTCAATTCACGCCCCTCCGCGAGGGGCGACTCGATTAACGAGGAAACCGCGGCATTTGAAAAACATTTCAATTCACGCCCCTCCGCGAGGGGCGACACTATTTTGAGCGCATCAGCGGCTCGATGGGCTTATTTCAATTCACGCCCCTCCGCGAGGGGCGACTTCACACCGACACGCTGCGCAACGCTCTCGCGCATTTCAATTCACGCCCCTCCGCGAGGGGCGACTTCATAGGCGAATTGATGTTCGCCTTACTGAGGAATTTCAATTCACGCCCCTCCGCGAGGGGCGACGGCAAAAGATATGCAATTTCTGCAAATCTTTTGTTCAACCCTTACAAATCAGCATGGCTTAACAATCGTGCCACGCAATTTGTCGAGATTATTTTGGTAATATTTCATAGAATCATCGTTTGAATTTTGACATCACGCTGCGCGAGACGGTCGGCCATTCATGTATGATTCACATGCGCTGAAAAGAGTGTTTTCAGCTTCCGCTATAACATCAGCAGTTCTCCAGCTTCAATGCGCGCAGTGCAACCAAGCACATCAATGCGCTCCTTGTAACTATTGCCAAGGCGATAGAAGCGAACGGAGTCATGTTCTGCATCAATTGTCGCTGCCAATTGCGCCTTGAGTGCCGTCAGCTGTGCTGCATCAAGCAGGACTTCAAATACAGAGTTCTGAACACGCCGTCCATAGCGTTCGCAGAGTTTCGCTACACGCCTAAGCCGCGCTGCTCCCGCTTCGGTTGCTGTATTTACATCATAAGTAACAACAACCAACATTTTTTCACCTCCAGACAAACGGCGGATAGCAATCAAGATCCCCGCGCAAGACACGCGCCAGCATCATGGCCTGTACATAAGCAATCAGCCCAACTTGGATTTTTTCTCCGAGATACGGATGCGTGATTTCTTCCTGCTTTCGGTCACGCCACGCGGTAAGTACCGTTTTGCGCCCGCGCTCGTTCAGCATAACAGCCAGCGAATCGTACTCAAAGTCCTTATCCGTCAGCTGACGTTTGTTGAACAGCGACAGCGCCAGCCGGTCGCACAGCGGCGCTCGGAACTCTTCCAGTAAGTCCAGCGCCAGCGACGGCCGTCCCGGTCGAAGCGTGTGCAGCCATCCAGCCGCTGGATCTAAGCCTACCGTTTCAAGTGCCGCTTGAATGTCCCGCGTTTGCAGCGTGTACATAAACGACAGGACTGCATTCACTTCATTGCGCGGCGGTCGTCTGCTGCGCTCCACAAACTGGAAGGGGCATTGTGGGGAAATCATGTCGTCAAAATGCGCAAAGTAGCATTTTGCGGCAGCTCCTTCGATGCCGCGCATTTGGTCAACACCTGCGCATGTCTCCAGCTGTGCTGCATACTGGCTAATAGACTGGCAGGCTGCTCGAAGACTCTCTGCTGTTGCCGCATCCTGCGTCCGTGCCGTGCGCATCAATACATTTTTCTCGTTGAGTAGCTTTCCCACCAGGAGGTTCTGCACGAATTTCATGCGGAAGTCATCATCATCCAGCGCTTGATACTGCTTTTTTCTCAGCAGCACATTGCCGCTGACCGGCCCGCAAATGCGGCTGTAAAAGCGTCCATTCGACGATAGGAACGTCAGCGTAATCCCGTGCTCAGCGCAGAAACCAATCAGCGGTGTGGAGACTGTCATTTCCCCAAAGCACACGATTCCGTCCAGCATCACAGCCGGTACACTTGCTTTCTCTTCGCCGCCAATTTTCACGCAGATATTCTCGTTGCGGCAGAAAAGGTAGCTGTCTGGCGTTGTCACATAGAGGGTTTCCAGTAATTTTTTCATTCCGTCTCCACCCTCTCTGCTTCAAGAAGAAGCGCCTTGCAATATTCCTTCGCGGATGTTTTTACCTTCGGCATACAGTATTCCTGCATCGAGCAACGTTTGCATTTCGGGCCGTAAACTGCCGACGGAATCAGCATTTCGCGGCGGACTTTCCAGAGTTTCTGCACAGTCTGCCGTACCTGTTCACGCAGCGCTTCATCAAGTTCCACATCCACTCTGCGATGCGCGGTAATGTAGAACAGCGCACCTGCCGGGATCGTCGTGTGATACATTTCCTCTAAGCACATCGCCTCCGCGCACAGCTGAATCTTGTATTCTGATTCATCGCGTATCTTCCCATGCTTGTACTCCACCGGCAGCAGCCGCACCGGGAAATCCACTGCGGGAATCGTGCAGCCGTTTTCATCCCGCACCGCTTCAATGCAGTCGCATTTTCCGCTGATTTGCATTTCGTCCGAAAAGACACTGTTCTCGTAGAGCTTCACGAAATCGCCGCGCCGCTCCACGCGCTGTGTATGAACCCGTTCATGCTCGGCGCGACCTTTCGCCGTCTCGACATTTTCTACCCATACACGTTCATTCAGCAGCAGCGCGGCGCGCCGCAGACAGTAATCTGCCTGCGACAGCCACGATAACGGAAGATACTCCTGCTCGTCATCCACGGGTAAACCAGCTTTCTCCCTGCGGCAGTTCATCCCAGACAATTTCCCCATAAGGATTGCTCAAAAAGCCCATCCGTACCCCCGCAGGCACCTTATCCAGCGCCACCTTTGCTTCATAGTCACGATAATTGCGGGGGAAATCCACCTTCTTCTGCACCGTCACCAGTTCAAAGAGTTTATGCGCCGGTGCACAGCCCAATTTGGCTTGACGTGCGCGCTGTTCAGGATTCGTATCCGTTCCTTCGTGCTTGAAGATGATGAGCGGAGAAACGACCTCCATTTCGCCCTTGCTCGCCGAACGGTCATGCTCATACATGTTGAGAATCGCCTCAAACAGCGCCTTCATATCAGCTTCATCGAATCCCGTTTCCGCTGCAAGATTCGCGCTGATGAAGCCACGCACCTCATACAGACCAAAGGGGATAATCTGCTTGCGTCCCATCGTGCGCAGCTTATCTTCAGACGCTTCCTGTTCCGCTTTCTCATATTCCTCGTAGGATTTGTCATTTCCACCCAATGCCGCCGCCATGCGCGTGATGGATATGTCCAGCGGCAGTACCGAATCCAAACTCTTGCCGAAAGCAAGTTGAACAGGACCGCGGACTTGCCCCGCATTGGGGCCAGTAGACATCACAGCCCCAAAGGTGCGCACATCGTAGAAGAGTTCACACGCTTTTTTGCGTGCCGCATAAACCGGATTCTTTTCTTTCGCACCTTCAATCCCCGCTTCGCGCTTTGCCAGCGCAATCTGCTTATTCAGATTCACCGCCTTCTGCACGAAAATCCCCATGCCCGGCGCACCCGGATAAGCAATCTCAATATAGTTGCGAATGCGGCGTTTCGTGGCCACGTCGGTGATAAATCCCTGCATGGTCTGCGGGTCAATCCGGGGCATGTTGCCCATATCCGGGTCGCCGTTCGGGTTGGCATTGGTGCAAGCAACATAGTACATAAATTCGTAACGGTTCTGCAGTGCCATTTTCTTATTCCTCCTCGTCCGTTTCTGCCGCAGCTTTCTGTTCTTTCTTCACTTTCCGCAGTTCATTGAGTTTCCGATTCAATTCCGCTGTCATCTGGCGATACCCCAGTGCAAAGTAAGCCTGCTGCTCCAAGTTCAGCATGGTGGGGATTTCCCCAATGTCACAAGTCACCTTATCCAGCATTTCCAGATACATCTTCAGATAGTCGCCCTTGATTTTGTCCTGGTGCGGTACGGAGAGAATTGACAGCTGCCCCAGCACCAGTGCCGGCATCTGACAAGCAGATGCATAGTAGCGCTGTACAATACCTGCCTGAACATCTCTCATTGCAAACTGCTGCATACTCGCATACACGGCGACCCACGCGCCGCAGCGGTATGCAACATTCGTATTTTCCGCCTGATACATAGCTTCTATCACGCCTTCCTTTCGATTGTTTTTCCGAATCAGCCATACTTTCAGCCATTGGCAGCACATTGCATTGGGCACGGGCGCATGTTTATCTTCTTCGCTGGCACTGGCCATTTGATTGCGAATGTATCGCAGCGCACGAACCGCCACGGAATCCGGCAGCATACTGTCCGTCAAGATTGCGTGCAGCACCGCTGGCGTAATTCCTGAAAGTTCCTTGTCCATCCGCTTGAAAACGTTCTTTTCGCTCTTTTGCCGCGGCATCAGACGAATCATCATTGCTTTCAGCGAATTAATTTTTGTGAATCCCGTTCCACCGAGATCGACCATTTGCAAGTCATTTCGCCATTGCTGGATGCTCTCCTCCAGTTCGCCGTAATTCCCGTGGTCGTAGCTGCGAACCATGACACGCCCTGTAACGCCGGACAGCAGGAGAATGTAATACTGCGTGCTGGCTGGAATCGCGGTTGTCGCTGCTCCGCTTTCAATGCTCTCGATGCGTTTGGCTGCAATATCGCGTTTAGCATCAGGATTTGACGGTGCTTCTACCGTTTCATCAAATTCTTCATCGTCGTCGTATCCATCATCATCTTCCGTCTGCTGTTCTGTTTCCTGATTCTTAGGATCGCCATCCAGTGCTTGCTGCATCGGGTCGCATTCCGCAGGAACATAGCAGTCAAACCAATGGACAAAGCGCATTCCCGCCAACGTTGGCGAAAGCGTTTCGCTTGACATGAGATGGTCAAGCGCCGCTTTCACCGCGTCAATTGATTCCGCAGAAACAGGCGCATTCGCCGATTGCTTTAGCCCGTACGAGCAAAATGCTGGCTTGTCAAAGCAAAACAGCGCATCACCGCGTCCATGTCCGCCGACTTGCAAAAGTCCCTTAATTGGCGGCAGGGTAGCAACCGGCATCGTTTTTTCTCCAGTAATCAGGCACAAGCTTTCTGCCGCGCCATGCTGCGCGAACTGCTGACGAAACTCCCGCCACCATTCCTGCACCTCCGGAATTTCGACAATAGGCGTTCCTGCAATTTCAAATGAAACGCGGTCTGATGGCTTCAGCTTCAGCCGCAGCAGTTCCTGCCGTACCTGTTCGCAGGAGGTTTCGTCCTCCAGCAAATGCATGCAAACTGACAATTCAGGTACTTTCTGCGCTGCCTGCTGAAGAGAAGCAAGAAAGTATCGATGCTTAAGCGTGTTGTCTTTCGGCTTTTTGCCTTCCTCTCTTTGCTCAACTTTGCTTTCCGGCGTATCTTTCCAAAAAACAACCTCGTATTTTTCTACCAGCACATTGCACTTGTCTTTGCCATTCGCCAAGCTGCCAATGTCAGGGCAAAAGTATTCATCCTCGCCGTCCTGCCTCACGCCAAGGAACGTGCCATTCGCGCCAAGGCAAACCCATGCCTTTACCGTCTTTTTCACCATGCCCGGAGGCGGCAGCAGCTGGTAACGCATGGCATAATCGTACAGCGGTCTCAGCATATCGCATCCCCCTTCAGGACTTCCGGGCTATCATAGGGCGGCACTTCAATGACGCCCTGCTTCATCACCGCATGATACAGGGACAGCCTTGTCCGCGTTTTCTTGCGAACCTCCGCGTCATGCAGGTCAAAAATGTCGTACACCATCAAGCCCAAATCCATGTCTTGCTGAATCGGCTTTTCGTTCGGGTCACTTTCAGAAAAGTACGCGACGCATTCCCTTAAGCCGAGCGCAGGCTGGCAAAAGCACTTGCCACCTTTAATTCGCCGTTCAGCCTGTGCATACAGCTGCTCCACCGTACCATGATAATCCGGCCGCGGCACAATCTGCGCGGTAATGCGGTAGCGGACATCATACAGGAAAACCGTTTGCCGCTGTGTCCGCTCATCCTCTGCGCTGATTGGTTCCATATTATTGCCCAATATGGACTTCACTTCGTTGCGCCTGACGCTGATATAGCGGATAGGTTTCAGCACTTCAATTTTTGTAACCATCCAAAAAAATTCTTTAGGTTTCGCGTACACGCTTGACAGTATACCTCGTGCTGCTGATGGTGTTGGGACTGCCTGCGAAAGCCTTTCTACTTTCGTTGTCGGCGAAGTGAAGCACGCCAAGTCACCCCAAACGGTCACTGAAATCTCCATGATTTTTCATCACCTCCATGTTCTTCTCTCTGCCAAATCAGCAGAGAGGATAGCATTATCTTTGTACTATTTCAATTCTCAGCTTGTTACCCTATCAGTGTTTCAAGCTGTCAGTACAAATATAATGTAAATCGAATGAATTGTCAATGGCAAATCTGGTATATAAGCATTTTTTTCACCATATTGGGAGGTCGTTTTTCAGCTGCATCCCCGTATCCATATGATAATCCCCCTTCCTGCGAAGCACCCAATAGCCGGATGGCTGCCTGCTCTCATTCCGTTTTCCCGCAAAATACAGCTGCTCCGCATAACAGTTGAAGTCATCATTCGCATATGCAGTCACGCACAGCTTTGCAGCTTCATGCATCCACTTCGCCGTCACGCCGTTTTCCAAGGCTTCTTCCTTCAGCTTCTCAAACAGCTTGTTTTCAGGTTCATATGGCACAAGCACCTGCACGCCGTCATTCTTGATAATGCGATAGTTTTTCTCGGCCCCTGCATAATCCTGCATTTGGATAGCCTCGCTCAGTTCCTTCTTCCCTTTCAGCTTCCAAAAGAGCTTCTGATAGTAGCGCTGAATGTCGCTCGGTTTCATCAGGTCAATCGGTTTCTCAATATGCAATGCACTAACCAGCATTGCCGCCTTTTCATACCATGTATCAGGATATAGCCTTTCTTCATCCGGAAGGAACACAAGCACTTGTCCCCCTTCAGGATGGCGCCCGTTTCGATTGCATCTTCCTGCCGCCTGAATGATTGATTCCAGCGGGGCCAGCGCGCGGAAAACGCTGTCAAAGTCCAAATCCACCCCCGCTTCGATGCACTGCGTCGCAACCACACGGCAAGGCAAGCCGTCGCGCAGCCGCTTTTTGACTTGCTCTATCACGACGCGCCGATGTGCCGGACACAATTCCGTCGTGATGTAGAATACTGATTCCGTCTCACATACCAATTTCAGCGCATCGAACAGCTTCTTCGCGTGCTTTTTCATGTTCACAATGGTGCAGATGCTCTGCTGTGCCGCCATTTTCTGCGCAATTTCTTCCCACGAGATTCTCTCATTCGGCAAAACTCGCCATGTCACCTGAACGCGGCGAAGTTGCTGATACATATCGGCATGGTTCGGACAAATCTCCGTAGCATGCCAAGTAAGATTAGGGATTGATTGATAATCCGGCTGTGTCGCCGTAGAAAAGAGCATCGTCACATTTTTCTTCGGCAGATTGCAAAGCGCCTGAATGGTTTTGAGCGTCGCAGGAAACAATTCTGCAGACAAGCTCTGCGCTTCATCGAAAATGATTACAGAATTCGCCAACCGATGCAGTTTCCGAAGATTCGGGGCTTTTGCCGCAAACAGCCCCTCGAAAAATCGCACGGATGTGGTCACAATGACTGGCATATCCCAGCGCTGCGCAAACTTTCGCTGCTCTTCTGTCAGCTGCCGTTGGCTATGATCTTCCAGCAAAACGTCATCCCCAAGGATTTTCCGATATTCAATTGCATTCTGTTCCGTCAGCGTAATAAACGGCAGCACAATGATGATTCGCTGCTGACCGTTCTTGCGGCATTGGCGCAGCGCAAAATGCAGCAAGGCCAGCGTTTTTCCTGTGCCAGTAGGCGCTGTCAGGGTGTAAATCCCCGGCGCATGATCCCCCGCCCTGCCGCACGTTTCAAACAACTCATTCCGCAGTGCATTGAGTTTTTTATCAGCCGTTGAGTTCCTTGCCAGTTCCGCCCGATGCGCATTTAAGCGCTCCAGCCAGTTTTCCGCATCACATTTCGGCGGCTCCGGGATGATTTCTCCATCCTCTTCCGCTGATGCGGTGTAATCTGCATCCACCAAGCAAGAAAGCAGCATTCGCGACCAAAGCATCCGTTCTTCTTCCCCAAGCGTCATATTCTTGATTCCAATTCGTTTCCAGTCCGGAAGTTCCTCACGAAATATATCTCTTAGCGCCTTGTAATTCTCTTCTCCTGTCAACGCGACCTCCTTTCCCTCGTTACCTTCCAACCACTTTTGCGTTGTCATGCATTCAAGTAGCGAATACTTCAGCTGATTGTAGCAGAGCAGCGTCCCATGATGCGCATTGATGGCTTCCAAAATGGTTGCATAATTTGTACTTGCAATTTTTTCACTTATGCACTCTTTCGTTTCTTTCCCTGCGTATTTACTCGTTTTGATAAGCAGCCACCACAAAAACGCAGCGCTCACCCTTGCATGGTCTACTCTGGATGCGTTTCCTTCCAAAACATCTTGGAATTTATCTGTGAGCTTGCCAGCATCATGAACCGTTCCGGCCATTTCCGCTTCTTTTTCCATGCCCAGTTGTCTTCCATACTCTTTGCTCAATTCTCCCACCGCGCAAAGATGTTCCTTCACCTCCACCTGCTTGCGTCCGGGACGCTTTGACTTCGCGTACCACTTCTTCATAGTATCTCTCCATCTTCATATTAAATTTGAACGGTTGAACTTCATATTTAGTGTACATAAGTTCCTCTATTTTGTCAATACTCTCAATGGTAAAATTTTAAGGCAACACCGCACAAATGAGGTACCGGTCACTGGCACCATATCCCCCCGATATATTCACCAATTTCCCTACAAATCAATCCGAGTAATAGCAAAAGGCTCTGCCGTTCTTCCTTCACGGAAGTCAGCAGAGCCTTTTTCATCCTATAAAGTTATATTCCAGCACCCGCAAGCCATTCGCGCCATCCGACACATCAGAATAGCACAAACGCCGCGGCTGCTATCATTTTGCTATCAAACAGGCAATCCTGTTTTGAAAAAGTGCGTGTTTTCAAGGCTTTGCAGCCCTTCACATCCACTTTTTCATTATTCCCACTCAATACTCGCCGGCGGCTTGGTCGTCACGTCCAGCACGACGCGGTTCACATGCGGCACCTCATTGACAATCCTTGCGGAAATCGTGCGCACGACGTCGTACGGGATGCGCGCCCAGTCGGCGGTCATGAAGTCGTCCGTCGTGACCGCGCGGATGGCGACGGTGTAGTCGTACGTCCGCTCGTCGCCCATGACGCCCACGGAGCGGATGCCCGTCAGGACGGTGAAATACTGGTGGATGTCGGCGTCCAGACCGGCCTTGGCGATTTCCTCGCGCAGCACCGCGTCGCTCTCGCGGACAATCTCCACCTTTTCCGGGGTCAGGTCGCCGATGACACGAATCGCCAAACCGGGGCCGGGGAACGGCTGACGCCAGACAAGATCGTGCGGGAGACCCAGCGTTTCGCCCAGCGCGCGCACTTCGTCCTTGAACAGCATCCGCAGCGGCTCAATCAGCTGCGTGAAGCCGAGTTCCTTGGGCAGACCGCCGACGTTGTGGTGGCTCTTGATGACCGCCGCGCCCGTCGCCTGACCGCTCTCGATAACGTCCGGGTAAATCGTGCCCTGCGCGAAGTAGTCCAGCTTGCCGAGCTTTTCGGATTCCGCCTTGAATACTTTCAGGAAGTCACGACCGATAATCTTGCGCTTCGTTTCGGGGTCGGAAACGCCCTTCAAATCTTCATAGAAGATTTTGCTGGCGTCGGACGCAACCAGACGCACGGGGAAAGTGTGCGTGAACACATTCACCACCTGCTCGGTTTCGCCCTTGCGCATGAAGCCGTGGTCAACGTAGACGCAGGTCAGGCGGTCGCCGATGGCCTTATAAATCAGCGCCGCCGCGACGGAGGAGTCCACGCCGCCGGAAAGTCCCAGCAGCACGGTGCCCTTGTCGCCCACGATTTCGCGGATGTTGGCAATCGCCGTCTGCGCGTAGGTTTCCATCGACCAGTCGCCCACGCAGCCGCAGATATTCAGGAAGTTTTCGATGACCGCGCGCCCCTCGTCGGAGTGGGTCACTTCCGGATGGAACTGCACGCCGTAGATGCGCCGGTCGTCGTTCGCCATCGCCGCAACGGGGCAGTTCGTGCTGTGCGCAATCGGGTGGAAACCAGCCGGGCACTTCTTCACCTGATAGGTATGGCTCAGCCAGCAGGAGGAAGCATCCGACATGCCGGAGAGCAGGCTCGTCTTATCGTCCATCGTCACAGTGATTCGGCCATACTCGCGCTGTGCCGCCTTTTCCACCGTGCCGCCCAGCAAATACGCCGTCAGCTGCATTCCGTAGCAGATGCCCAGCACCGGCACGCCCAGCTGATACACGCCCTCGTCGCAGCGGGGGGCATCCTGTTCCAGCACGCTTGCCGGGCCGCCGGAGAGAATCACGCCCACGGGGTTTTGCGCGCGAATCGTCTCTAGGCTCGCGTCATAGGGCAGGACGCAGGAATACACATGGCATTCGCGCACGCGCCGCGCAATCAGCTGCGTGTACTGTCCGCCGAAATTCAGAATGACGATTTTCTGTGTTTCCGCCATTGATTGATTTCCTCCACTATTTCTTTCCCAGTTTCAAACTGAAAAGCAGCACCGAATTTTGATACGATGCTACCTTATATTGTGCCACATTTCCGCCGTGAAAGCAAGCCCCTGCACGGCTTTTTTTCCTGCCGGCTGATTAGTTTACACGTTAGCCTTACGTTGTTTCCTTTCATTGTTCCTTTCGGTGAAAATTTCGCCATATTTATCAGCTTTTTTCTTCTTTTGCCGCTTGACAAGGACATTTTTCCGGGTTATAATACCCATATGCCTAACTGTTAAGCTAACAGGAAGAGAGGAATGCTTCATGTTTCGTCAGGATTGTTCGCACCATCTGCTTACGACCATTCTGCCTTTCTGGGAGAACCTGACCGATTGGGAGCGCGGCGGCTGGTTCGGCTATGTGAATCATGACCTGTCCGTGGCGCGTGACGCGCACAAGGGCTGCATCCTCAACAGCCGCATTTTGTGGACGTTCTCGACGGCGGCGCGCGTGACGGGCGATAAATCCCTGCTGCGCTATGCGCGCCATGCGTTCGCATTCCTGCCGCATTTTGAGGATACCGAGCGCGGCGGCGTGTACTGGTCGGTGACGGCGGACGGTGAGCCGCTGGACAAGACAAAGCACACCTATTGTCAGGCATTCGCGATTTACGGCTTGGCGGCGTACATGCGCGCCATCGGCGAAAGCGACCCGGATTACATCCCCGCGCGCGACAAGGCGATGGCGCTTTTCCGCCTGATTGAGACGAAATGCAGCGACGCGGGCGGCTACGGCGAAGCCTATGAGCCGGATTTCACCCCCGTCGGCAACGAGAAGCTGTCCGACAACCCGAAGCTGATGGAGCGCCACGAGACGGCGTCCCGCACGATGAACACGCTGCTGCACGTTTTGGAGGGCTATGCGGAATTATACCGCGCCATGCCGGACGAAGCTGTGCGCCGCGCCGGAGAAGTCTGCTTAGAGCGTTTCCTGAACGTGATGTACAATCCGAGCAAGCGCCGCTTGGAGGTCTTCTACGACCGCAATTATCGCTCTTTGCTGGATATGCAGTCCTTCGGGCACGACATTGAGGCCTCTTGGCTGATTTGGGACGCGGCAGAGACGCTGCTGCCCGAATCAAACCGTGCGCCGTATCTGCACATGTGCCTGACGCTGGCGGAAGCTGTCCGCGAACGCGCATTCACCGACCACGGCTTGGAGAACGAAGTCGTCGAGGGCAAAGTTGACCACACGCGTGTCTGGTGGGTACAGGCGGAGACGGTGCTGGGCTTCCTGAATGCCTACGAACTGACAGGCGCATCCACTTGGCTGAGGCAGGCGGAAGCGCAGTTTGCCTACATCCGCCGCGCCTTTGTTGACCCGCGTCCGAACAGCGAGTGGTTCTGGTCGCTGACCGAATCAGGCGTCCCGACGGACAAGCCGATTGTGGAAGAGTGGAAGTGTCCGTACCACAACAGCCGCATGTGCCTGCGGGTGATGGAACATCTGGCGTAATGTTCCATCGGCTATCGCGCTGATGCTTGCATTCATGCTGTTTTTACCTTTCTGAATGTGCTTTCGCCTTGCGCAGGGATTTCGCTCCTGCGGGAGCGACAAGGGGGCTTTGCGGTCGCCCCCTTGACCCCTTCGCAGTGCACACTCCTGTTTATTGGTTTGTATTGCTGCTTAGGAACGAAAAGCACACTAACTAAAAAACTTCCGATACAATTCAATTAACTTAGGAGAGCACCGAAGGTTTCCAAAGGGCGATCGGAAAGCCCTTTGGTCGCCTCCGCAGAGGCGAAACCCCTGCGTCAACAAGCACAAAATCATCAAGGAATCCGAAAGCCAACGAAAAAACGGACTTTGCCCTCGCAAACATCCACAAATCTGGAGGTTTTATTTCACCATGAGCGGTATCACCATGCGTGACATTGGGCGGCAGCTGGGGGTCAGCGCCGTCACCGTGTCAAAGGCGCTCGCGGGAAAATCCGGTGTGAGTGAGGAAATGCGGCAGAAAATCATCCGCCGCGCATCCGAACTCGGCTATGTCAACCCCAACGCGCCGCAAACCACGCCCACATCCGGTTTGGATGTCGGCATCCTCATTCCGGAGAATTTTTTCTCCGTCGTGTCCTTTTATGCAACTTTCTACAAGCAGCTCGTGCAGGCGCTGACCGACGCAGGGCATTTCGGCATCATGGAGCTGGTCACGCATGACATGCAGACCGCGCTGACCCTGCCGAATCTCCTGCGTTCGCGCCACGTCGATGCGCTCATCTGTCTGGGGCAGCTAACCTCCCCGTATATGCAGCTGCTGACGCGGCAGGAAATGCCCGTCATCTGTCTGGACTTCCACGACCCCTTTGTCACCACTGACGCCATTGTCAGCGACAACGCTTTCGGCGCGGCGCAGTTGACCTACTGGCTGATTGAGCAGGGGCATCGGGACATCGGCTTCGTCGGGGATATCAAGGCAACGTCCTCCATCATGGAACGCTACCTCGGTTTCCTTTCCGCAATGCTGATGAAGGATTTGCCCGTGCGCCCCGAATGCGTTTTTTCCGACCGCAGCCCAGAAGGGAACACGTTCCACACCTTCCAGCTGCCGGAGAAAATGCCGACCGCGTTCGTCGTGAACTGCGATATGTCCGCGCAGGCGCTGATTACCGACCTGCAAAGCCGCGGCTACCGCGTGCCGGAGGACATTTCCGTCGTGGGCTTCGATGATTTCTGCCCGACCGCTGGAAACACGCCGCCGCTGACAACCTTCCGTGTCAATTGCCCCGCGATGTGCCGCATGGCGGTCAAGCTGATTGGCGAGCGCTGCGCGGGCGACCGCAAAACCGTCGGGCGCGTGGTGATTGGCGGCGAATGCGTCTTCCGCGATTCCGCCGCGCCGGTGTCTGTCATGCACTGATTCATGAATCCCGGAGAGCAACTGCTTTCCGTTAAACAACCAAGAAAGAGGTATGTACACATGGCTGTCAAGATGCTCAACGTCCCCTCTCTTCCCAACATTCCGTGGCAGGAGAAGCCGGCTGACTACAAGCTTTCCTCCCCCGTCTGGCGTTACAGCGAGAACCCCGTCATGGGGCGCAATCCCACGCCGGAAATTGCCCGCATCTTCAACTCCGCCGTTGTGCCGTGGGAGGATGGCTACATTGCCGTTCTGCGCGGCGAGCAGGTCAACGGCATCCCGTATGTCTACCTCGGACATTCCAAGGACGGCATTCACTGGGACGTCGAGCGCGAAAAAGTTCCCTTTGTGGATGACAACGGCAACCCGAAAATGCCGCACTACGCCTATGACCCGCGTCTGGTGAAGGTGGATGACACCTACTACATCATTTGGTGCACCGACTTCTACGGTGCTGCCATCGGCATGGCGAAGACGAAGGACTTCAAAACCTTCACGCGCATCGAGAACCCCTTCATCCCCTTCAACCGCAACGCCGTCCTGTTCCCGCGCAAGGTGAACGGCAAGTTTAAGCTCCTGTCCCGCCCGTCCGACTCCGGCCACACGCCCTTCGGTGATATTTTCATCTCCGAATCGCCCGACATGGAGTACTGGGGACACCATCGCCATGTGATGGGGCGTGGCAGCAACTGGTGGGAATCCGTCAAGATTGGCGGCGGCGCTGCCCCCATTGAAACGACCGAAGGCTGGCTGCTGTTCTACCACGGCGTCGCGACCACCTGCAACGGCTTCGTGTACTCCATGGGCGGCGCGATTCTGGACATCAACGAGCCGTCGAAGGTGCTGTACCGCTGCGAAAACCACCTGCTGACGCCGGAAGAGCCTTACGAAACGACTGGCTTCGTGCCGAACGTCGTTTTCCCCTGCGCTACATTGCAGGACGGCGATACCGGCCGCATCGCCATCTACTACGGCGCGGCGGACACCAACGTCGGTCTGGCGTTCACCACGGTAGACGAGGTTGTCACCTACATCAAGGCGCACTCCAAGCTCCAATGGGGCGACGACATCGCGCAGGACGATTTCTGATTTTGCGGGGATGTACGAGTGCGTACATCCCTCTTTTTGTGCAGGAGGAGGCGCCAGAGGCGCTGCCTCTGGACTCCGCAAGGGAGAATGAAACGGGACGAAGTCCCCTCCCTTGACCCTTTCGCGCGATTGAGTTGACTTCTCTTTCATACTGCTTTCGCGTGTTGATGGAGAGATTTCGCCTCTGCAGAGGCGATTCCCCCTGCCACAATCAAAATCAATTTCCTTAGCACCTGTACTAAACAAACAATGCAAAGGAGCGACCACTGCTATGCAAATCCGCAGTTTTTCCTCCCTGATGGAGTCCTACGAGCGCCTCATCGCGCGCCCGAACCCCGCCAATGACCACTTCTATAACGGGCTTTATACCCGCTACCGCTACCCTGTCCTCACCCGCGAGCACATCCCGCCCTTCTGGATGTACGACGCTGACCCTGCGTCGAACCCCTTCATGATGCAGCGGCTGGGCGTCAATGCCACCATGAACAGCGGCGCAATCAAGCTGAACGGCAAGTACTGCCTCGTCGTGCGCGTCGAAGGGATGGATCGCAAGTCGTTCTTCGCCGTCGCCGAATCCGACAAGCCCACTGAGGGCTTCCGCTTCCGGGATTATCCTGTCGTCCTCCCTGATACCTGCGCGGAGGAAACAAACGTCTACGACATGCGCCTGACGCAGCATGAAGACGGCTGGATTTACGGCGTATTCTGCTCCGAAAGCAAAGACCGCACCAGCAGCGATTTGTCCGCGGCGGTTGCGGCGGCGGGCATCGTCCGCACAAAAGACTTGCAGAGCTGGGAGCGCCTGCCAAACCTCAAGACGCTCCGTTCGCCGCAGCAGCGCAATGTCGTCCTCCACCCCGAATTTGTGGACGGGCAATATGCCTTCTACACCCGCCCGATGGATGATTTCATCGAGACGGGTTCGGGCGGCGGCATCGGCTTCGGGCTGTGCAAGGATATTGAGCACCCCGTCATTGATGAGGAGAAAATCATTTCCCTGCGCCGCTACCACACCATCACCGAGAGCAAAAACGGCGCGGGCGCAACGCCAATTCGCACCGACAAGGGCTGGATTCACATCGCGCACGGCGTTCGTAACACGGCGGCAGGTTTGCGCTATGTGCTGTACGCCTTCATGACGGCGCTGGATGACCCGTCGCGCGTGATTGCCGAGCCGTCGGGGATGCTGCTTGGTCCGATGGGGCACGAGCGCGTGGGCGACGTGAGCAACGTCGTGTTCTCCAACGGCGCGATTGCGGATGACGACGGCAAGGTGTACATCTACTATGCCTCGTCGGACACGCGCCTGCACGTTGCCGAAACGGACATTGACCGCCTGTGCGACTATCTGCTGCACACGCCCAAAGACCCCCTGCGTTCGCCGGACTGCGTGCGCCAGCGCTGCCTGCTCATCTCGCACAATCTCGCGTTTATGGGAAAGAAGGACGACTAATGGCGATTGAATTCAAACTTGCGCCCCTGTTTGGCAATGGCGCGGTGCTGTGCCGCCGCAAGGAAGTGCGCGTCTGGGGTACGGCGGCGGATGGGCAAACTATCACCGGGCGCGTGACGACGGCGGATGGGCTGATTCTCTCCGAAGGCATCTGCACAGCGCGCGACGGACGCTTCCTCCTGCATCTTCCGCCGATGGAACAGGCGACCAGCTGCACACTGACCGTCACCTGCGGGGCAGAAACGTGCACATCCACCGATATTTCGATTGGCGAAGTCTACCTCGCGTCCGGGCAGAGCAACATGGAGCTGGAACTGCAAAACGCCGACGAGGGGCAAGATTTAATCGCGGCGCATGACGACCCGCTGGTGCACTACTTCAACGTCCCGAAAAAGAGCGTCTGGGATGACGACGCGATTGCAGCCGAAGCCGCGTCTCATTGGGAGCGTGTCCGCCCCGGCTATGCGCGGGATATATCCGCCGTCGCGTACTTCTTCGCCCGCAAACTCGCGCGGACGATTGACTGCCCTATCGGCATTATTGACTGCTACTGGGGCGGTACGTCCGTGACCTGCTGGATGGACAAGGAAACGCTGGAAGCAACCGCCGAGGGGCAGCGCTACATCACCCGCTACCGTGAGCAGGGCGGCGACAAGCCCTTCGATCAGTGGCGGCAGGAGGAAGATGCCTTTTGGGTTGAAATGAACGCATGGAATGCGCATGTTGCTCAGCTGAAGAAGGACAATCCCGGTATCTCGTGGCCGGAAATCAACGAAACCGTCGGCGCCTGCCCTTGGCATCCGCCGGTTGGTCCCGGTTCGCCGTATCGTCCGGGCGGGCTGATTGAAACGATGACCAAGCGCGTCGTTCCCGCGACGCTGACCGGCATTCTGTATTATCAGGGTGAGGATGACACCGCGAAAACCGAGCATTACGACGTGCTGCTGACTGCGATGGTGATGCGCCTGCGTCAGCTTTTCCGCGACGATTCGCTCCCCTTCCTCAACGTGCAGCTGCCGATGTGGATTGCCGCCGGCGACGAGGATAAGCACGACTGGGCGCGCCTGCGTCTTGCACAGGCACGCGCGGCGAGCGCCCTCCAGCCCGGTGGTCTGGCGATTCTGCTGGACTGCGGCGAGTTCGACAACATCCACCCGACCGACAAGCGTACCCCCGGTGAGCGCCTGTGCGACGTTGCCCTGCGCGTCGTCTATGGCATGGACGCGCCGGAATCCCCCCGCGCGCTGGGGAAGTATACGCAGGGAGATACGCTCGTTGTCACGCTGAGCGCACCTGTGCTGCGCCGGGAGACGGGCGAACTGCTGCTGGAGATTGCCGGGGAGGACGGGGCGTATCACCCTGTGCAGTCGGTGACGCTGGATGGGACGGAGATGCGCTTGCGGAGCGTGGCAGTGCTCCACCCGGCGAAGGTAAGGTATGCATATGTGAATTGGGGGAAAGTGTCGCTGTTTGGGCAGAATGGGCTTCCGCTCGCCCCCTTCGCCTTCGAGGGCTAAAAGAGGATAAACACGCGGAAGAAGCAGGAAGAAGAGACCAACTCAATCGCGCGGAGGGGTCAAGGGGGAATTCCCCCTTGCAGGGTCAAGGGACAGCG
>OGOG01001668.1_pt1 | contig 21024 bp, 20 predicted proteins | sample 1552581 | NCBI WGS metagenome assembly OGOG01 (sample SAMEA2580152, study PRJEB22360) | human gut metagenome | biome: human gut; feature: human-associated habitat; material: faeces | place: Denmark | collected 2008/2010 | reverse complement strand
CCGCTGCAGCCGCCGCAATTGCCATTGCAGCCGCCCTCGCCGCAGCCCCCACAGCCGCCATGCTTGTGGGAGTGCCATGTGGCCCAGCCCACACCGCCAAACACGATAGCACCTACAATGATGGTAGGCAGATTAAAGTTCGTGGCCAGGAATTCCATCATACAGAACACACCCTTTCAAACTGGACAGATGATTTTACTTGATCTTGGAAACGTCGATCTTGACCTCGTTGTCGCCAACGTACTTGTTGGGGCGGAACATCAGGTACAGGAATGCGGCAAAAATCACGATTGCCACGATGGTGAAGAAGTTGAAGCCAACCTCACCGGTGATCAGACCACCGATCTGGTACACGACCAGAGCCGCGCAGTAAGCCAGAGCGCACATATAACCGATGGCGATGGCAGTCCACTTGCCGTTGTTCATCTCACGCTTGATCGCGCCCATAGCAGCGAAGCAGGGAGCGCACAGCAGGTTGAAGATCATAAAGGCGTAAGCGGACAGAGCGGTGTAATCCTGCGCAACTGCTGCCCAGATCTCATCACCGTTCTCAGACAGCTCGCCGCCGAAGTGATACAGAACACCGAAGGTGCCAACCACGTTCTCCTTTGCGATCAGGCCGGAGACGGAAGCGACAGTTGCACGCCAGTTGCCGAAGCCCAGAGGAGCAAAGATCCAGGCGATCTTGGTAGCGATAGCGGCCAGGACGGAGTTGTCCTGATCCTCGACCATGCCGAAGGCACCATTCTCGAAACCGAAGCCCTGCAGGAACCACAGCACAACGGTAGCTGCCAGAATGACGGAACCGGCGCGCTTGATGAAGGACCAGCCGCGCTCCCAGGTGGCACGGAAAACGTTGCCCCATGCAGGCACATGGTAAGCGGGCAGCTCCATAACGAAGGGTGCGGGGTCGCCAGCGAAGAGCTTGGTCTTCTTCAGAATAACACCGGAGCAAATGATGGCAGCCATGCCGATGAAGTAAGCGGAAACAGCAACCAGAGAGGAACCACCGAACATTGCACCTGCGATCAGGCCGATGATGGGCATCTTAGCGCCGCAGGGGATGAAGCAGGTGGTCATAATGGTCATACGGCGGTCACGCTCGTTCTCGATGGTACGGGAAGCCATAACACCGGGCACGCCGCAGCCGGTACCGACCAGCACGGGGATGAAGCTCTTGCCGGACAGGCCGAAACGGCGGAAGATACGGTCCATGATGAAGGCGACACGGGACATATAGCCCACATCCTCCAGGATGGACAGCAGGAAGAACAGAACCAGCATCTGGGGAACGAAGCCCAGCACCGCGCCGACACCGGCCACGATACCGTCCATGATCAGGCCGTACAGCCAGCCTGCCACACCGATGCTCTCCAGGAAGCCGCCCAGCGCGCCCGGCACGATCTCACCAAACAGGACATCGTTGGTCCAGTCGGTCGCAAAGGTGCCGATAGCCCAGCCGCCATCTGCAATGGAGGTGCCCATGGACAGGGAGTACATCAGGAACATGACCAGCGCGAAGATGGGCAGAGCCAGCACACGGTTGGTCACGATCTGGTCGATCTTGTCAGAAGCAGTCAGGTGCTCCACACGGGCCTTTTTCTTGACGGCCTTGTCAACGACACCGTTGATGTAGGAGTAGCGCTGGTTGGTGATGATGCTCTCCGCATCATCGTCCATCTCCTTCTCGCAGTCTTTGATGTGCTCATCAATGTGGTCAGCCAGAGCCTTGTCGAGCTTCAGCTCTTCCACGACCTTCTCATCCCGCTCGAACAGCTTGACCGCATACCAGCGCAGGAAGCGGTCATCGACCTTGCCCTGGATGGACTCCTCGATGTGTGCAATGGCATGCTCCACACTGCCGGTAAAGACGTGGGGCAGCTCACCGGCCTTCTGCTTCTGGGCAGCGGCAACCGCAGCCTTGGCAGCAGCCTCGGTGCCCTCGCCCTTCAGTGCGCTGATCTCAACTGCCTGGCAGCCCAGCTCGCTGCTCAGCTTCTTCAGGTCGATCTTATCGCCGTTCTTGCGGACCAGATCGATCATGTTGACCGCCATAACAACGGGGATGCCCAGCTCGATCAGCTGAGTGGTCAGGTAGAGGTTGCGCTCAATGTTGGTGCCATCGATGATGTTCAGGATGGCATCGGGCTTCTCCTTGACCAGGTAAGTACGGGAGACGACCTCCTCCAGCGTGTAGGGAGACAGGGAGTAGATACCGGGCAGGTCCTGGATGATGACATCCTTATCGCCCTTCAGCTTGCCTTCCTTCTTTTCCACGGTAACGCCGGGCCAGTTGCCAACGTACTGGTTGGAGCCGGTCAGGTTATTGAACAGGGTAGTCTTGCCGCAGTTCGGGTTACCGGCCAGTGCAATTTTAATACTCATTGCGTGTCCTTTCCTCTCTTTGGAATCAAACCACTTCGATCATTTCAGCGTCGGCCTTGCGCACACTCAGTTCGTAGTTGCGCACGGTCAGCTCCATGGGGTCGCCCAGAGGTGCCACCTTACGGACATAGATCTCAACACCCTTGGTGATGCCCATGTCCATGATGCGGCGCTTGACCGGGCCTTCGCCATGCAGGCGTGCCACGGTGCAGGTCTCGCCGACCTTCACGTCCTTCAGAGTTTTCATGCAAATTTCCTCCTCTACTTGTCTTTATTCAGAGACCATTCCAGTGTCGGAGCAGGTCCCAAACAGCGTGCTGCGCTGTTCAGCCGATCATAATGCGATTTGCCATCGTCCTGTCGAGTGCCAGGCGGCTTTCCTTGACCTGTACGATCAGGTTGCCTGCGATCTCGTTGACCACGGTCACTTCGCTGTCCACCACAAAACCAAGCTCTGCCAGATGCAGGCGGACTTCATCTTTGCCGGTGATCTTCTTAATGGTGACGGTCTCGCCCGCCTTCGCCATTGTCAGAGGCATCATAACATTCCACTCCCTTTTTCATACTGTTTGTGGGCTGCTGATGCACCGGAGGGGTTAGTCAGTCGGAACTATCAGCATAGATAGTTTACGCTTACTAACCTTTGTTGTCAACAGTTTTTTCATCATTAAAAGTTAGTTTATATGAACAAACAGTTTTTCTGCCCAAATATCCCAGTTTTTTTATCACAATCAACAACAACTAACTCAAATTCCTGAGTAAAAGTTAGCCATTGTTTACATTTTACCGTCATTTTTTCTGTTTGAAAATGACACAGCCGCCCGGTGCAGTAGTCAAGGCTGCAACGGACGGCCGCGTGTCAAAAGGAGGATTTCTTCCCACCGGAGCGTGGTTTGTTCCGGTGGGTGCCAGGATAAAAAGAGAGTATTGGTAGAGAATGACTTGTCAAGCCGCCACAGCAAGGCGGAAAATGGGGGTACCCTCGTGGAACAGGCGCAGATACACTCTGGTGCACTTGTTCAACTGGGCAAAATGACGTGCGGCGGCATCGGGGTCGCCGTAAGCCTTCCAGCAGCCGCAGCAGGTGAAGTTGCGGCCCTGATTTTCGATAAACCCCACCACATCGGTGAGCGGATAGCCAAGAAACACGCCGATTTCATGGGGAAAATCGGCTTCGCAGCACAGCCGCCGGGACAGCTGCCGCAGCATACCGTCACAATCGGAAGCATCTTCCGGCAGGGCATAGCCCTCGCGTTGCAGGAACTCCTGCACCGCCTCATCGGCCAGCACCTGACGCAGGCGGCTCTCGCGGTAAACATAAATGAGATACCGGTGGGTTTGAGCACAGCCCTTGAGGACCCGGACCTTCAGCCCCTTCTCCCCCAGCTGGTCATTCCAGCGGCGCACCCGGGCAGCCAGGTCGGCGCAGTCCCGGGTCTCATAGCGGAACAGCCCGGCTGGCTTCAGCCCTGCCAGCACCGGCGCGCACTGTTCGATCATCACGGTCTCAAAATTACGCTCCATGGCTGCTTTCCTCCGCTTTTATCCATTTGAGGAACAGCGTTCCCCGCCGCGCCGCATTCTATGCAGGTGCAGCAGTTAGATATTTCTAACCTCAAACTCTAAAAGAATGCGGCACAGACCATTTGTCTGCTGACCGCTTTGTGGTTAGCTGTTTCTAACGCGGCATTATATTACCACAGCTCTGGGGTGGTGTCAAGGGGTTTTGACAAGTTTTCTGCATCAAACTTTTTGCGCGTGTTGCGGCGTGTCGAAATTCATGGTATAGTATAGTCAGCCGCCCGCAAAGGCGGCGAAGGCGCTGTGTCCAAAACGCAGGCGGCAGCCCACTTGCCGGTACCCAGGTGCCGGGAATGGCTGGTTTCTTGAAGAGTTGCCCGCTCCCCGGATGCCTAAGGGCAGAAAGGGGCTTTTCTTTATGGAACCCGGGTTGCGGCTCCCAGCGTTCGCTTCGTGCAAATGCACTCGCGTCCTGCTGGCCGCTGCCCCAACAACTTCTCCCTTGATCCGCCGCTGGCGGCGGTCGTCGTTGTTGCAAATTACATGGAAAATTGCCACAAGCGATAAAAAACGCAAGAAAAAATGACCGCCTCGAAGTTCCCCAACCCAGAGCGGTCATTTTTCTTGACTAATATGGCAAGGGGCTAGTCGTTTGCGGCCAGCGCCTTTTCTATTTGTAGTATAGTCAATTTCCTTTATTTTGTCAAGGAAAGGCTGGATATAAACCTATGCCATCAATCTTTGATTACAAGCACTTCTTTGATGATTATTGTAAAGAATGCTCCCTTGATCTGCACTTATCCTTTGATATGCCCTCTGATTATGAGACCGCTTGTGGAACATTTGACCCTGCAAGCAAAACTGTGTTCATCAATGCAGAGCATCTGAACGCCAAACCTGACTATGAGAAAGCATTTTTTCTGTTTCACGAACTGCGTCACGCATCGCAGTATCTCTGTCCGGAACACTTCGGTTCCGAAATACACCGAAGCCTTCAATATGTCATTGGCTATGATGGTACATGCTATAAGCTGGTAAATGGCCATTACATCTCCTGCAAATTGGATGGCAATGAAGATTATTTTACCAACCTATATCTTGGTCAGCCGCACGAAGTCGATGCCAATACATTTGCTTACAAACAAGTCAAACAGCTCTATGGAGATTCTAAAGAGTTAAAAGCACTGTTTGATTTTTGGATGCCTCGCCATCCTCTCCCTGCCCACGCATACGATCTCATATTTTCGCAAATCGACAAAAGTATTTCTTGTATATCACCTTTGGAGGAAACGATATGACTTTCACACCTTTTGAAACCGCCCGGCTTCGCCTGCGCCCGCAGGAAGCTCGGGATGCCGGGTTTGCACTCTGCATCTGGGGTGACCCCATCACCGGAAAATATTTGTCCGACCCGGTGCTGGACGATATCGATGACCTGAACGAATATATGGAATTGCTCCGCAACCTGAGCGACAGCACCGACTGCTATTATGTCATTGCAGAGGACAAAGTCACCCACCAGCCCATTGGTACCTGCTGTGCTGTGGTCAAGGATGGCGGCAGCTGCTGGGATATCGGTTACTGCATCCACCCTACCTGCTGGCGCAAGGGTTATGCCAAAGAAATGGTAAACGCTCTGGTGCAGTTCGGTGCACAGAACGGTATAAAAACCGTTCTGGCCGATGTTGCCGCCGAAAATGCCGGTTCCTGCGGTGTGATGCGTGCACTAGGTTTCACACCCACTGAAAATGGAACCTTCCGCCGAAGCGGCTCTCAGACCGAATACAAAAATCTGACGTTTAAGAAGGAATTATGATTTCAACCACCCTTTCCCCTCTCGTGGAAAAACTCTCCAATTTTCTCTCTGCCCATCCTGCCGCCCCGGTGCTGGTGGCGCTGGACGGCCGGTGCGGCAGCGGAAAAACCACGCTGGCGGCACAACTGGCCCGGCAGTTCCCCCAGAGCATCACGGTGCATACCGATGACTTCTATCTTTCTCCAGCCAGCCGTGTGGCAAACTGGGAGCAGATCCCTTGCGCCAACATGGACTTGGAGCGTCTGCGTGCCCAGGTGCTCACCCCCGCCCGGGCCGGGCAGGCAATCCCCTACCGTGCCTACTCCTGCCGGGCGGGTGCCTACCTGCCGGAACAATGCTTTGCGCCCCAGCCGCTGGTCATCGTGGAGGGCAGTTACAGCTGCCACCCCACCCTTGCGGACTGTTATGATCTGAAGGTTTTCGTCACCTGCTCCAAGGAAGAGCAGGCCCGCCGTCTGCTGGCGCGGGAGGGAGAACGCTATTCCGGCTTCACCGCCCGGTGGATCCCGCTGGAAGAGGGGTATTTCGCAAAATTCCAGATCGAGCAGACCGTTGACTTTATCCTTGATACGACCTGTTAACTTTTTGCAAATTCCAGCGCTTTGCCCCTGCAAACCTGCTGCAAAATATGTTATAGTTAGGATGGAACAATCATTTTTTCAAGGCAAGGAGCAGCATATGGAACATTTTGTGCAGTTTGAGGATGTTTCCAAATATTATCAGACCGGCAGTGTCCGCATTGCGGCGGCCGATCACCTGAATTTTTATGTAGATAAGGGCGAGTTTTGCATCATTGTGGGTCCCTCTGGTGCAGGCAAGACCACCCTGCTGAACATTCTGGGCGGCATGGACACCTGCGATGAGGGCCATGTCTGGCTGGACGGGCAGGATGTGAGCCATTTTTCCGAAAAAGAGCTCACCACCTACCGCCGGTATGATGTTGGCTTCGTGTTCCAGTTCTACAATCTGGTGCAGAATCTGACTGCACTGGAAAATGTGGAGCTGGCCAGCGAGATCTGCCGTGATCCGCTGGACCCCGCCGCCACGCTGGAAAGTGTGGGTCTGGGCGAGCGGCTCAACAACTTCCCTGCCCAGCTTTCGGGCGGCGAGCAGCAGCGCGTTTCCATTGCCCGGGCGCTGGCCAAGAACCCCAAGCTCCTGCTCTGCGATGAGCCCACCGGTGCGCTGGACTACAAGACCGGCAAGCAGGTGCTGGCCCTGCTCCAGCGCACCTGCCGCGAAACAGGGCGCACCGTCATCGTCATTACCCACAACACGGCCCTGACGGCCATGGCGGACCGGATCATCCAGGTCAAGAGCGGACAGATCCTGTCCAACAAGGTCAACGAACACCCGGTGCCGGTGGAACAGATCGAGTGGTGACCGCTATGCAGAAAAGCTATCGTAAAAATATCCGGCGTGACTTCCGGAGCAATCTGAACCGGTTTCTTTCCCTGTTCGGCATCGTGGCGCTGGGCGTGATGATGCTGACAGGCCTGGTCAGCTTTGCCCCCAGTATGCGCACCGCCGGGCAGAAGTACTATGTCCAGCAAAATGTGTTCGACCTGCGGGTGCTCTCCACGCTGGGCCTTTCGGAATCAGATCTCTCCGCCATTGCCGCCACGGAGGGCGTGAGCGCCGTGATGCCCGTGAAGTATCTGGACACCGAGGGCCGCTGGTCAAGCTCTACCGACGGAGCCGTGCTGCGGGTGCAGCAGCTTCCCGCCGACCCGGCTGCGGATACCGAGGCCAATATGAACCGCCTGACCCTGCTGGAGGGGCGGATGCCCGAAACCGCCAACGAGTGTGTGGTACAGGTGCTGGGCCACGCGGACCCCATCCCGCTGGGCACCGTGGTCACCCTGCCCGAGGACACCGAGGATATCCGCCGCACCGAATATACCGTGGTGGGCCAGGTGCAGGACCCTCAATATTTTTCTGCCAATCAAGAGACCAGCACCGTCGGCGACGGCATCCTGGATGCTCTTGTGTTCGTGCAGAACGGTGAATTGACCGCAGATTATTATACCGTCTGTTATCTCAAAGTAGCAGATGCCGCACAGTATGACAATTACAGCGACGAATACCAGACCGCTGTGGATACTGTGGCTGACCGGCTGGATGCCATCAGCAAGGAGCACTGTGTGGCCCGCCGGGCCCAGCTTATTGAGGATGCCACTACCCAGCTGGACGATGCCAAACAGACCTACAGCGAACAGAAGGCCGAAGCCGAGCGCCAGTTTGCACAAGCCGAGCAGAAGCTGACCGACGCGCAGCGGGAGCTGGATGCCGCCAAGGCCCAGCTGGACGCAGGCGAAGCCGAGCTTGCCGCCCAGAAGGCCGCCCTGCCCGATACCATGCAGAGCGGTGCCTCTACGCTGGTGAGCAGCGAAGATCAGGTATTGGAATTTGAGGATCAGCTTCAGCAGATCCAGCTGCTGGTCAACCTGAAACAGGTGGCTGACCCCCTGCTGGGCTATGCCGAGACCGCTCTGAACAATGCCCAAAAGGCGCTGGACGAGGCCGAACCCGAAGACGAGGAATACACCGAGCTGCGGGACGCGCTTGCCAAGGCACAGGCAGCCTACGATAACATCAAGGGCCAGCTGGACGGTTATCAGGCCCAGCTGGATGCCGGCAAGCAGCAGATGTATGCCAAAGGGCTCATCTCCTCGCCCAACCTCTCCAACACGGACCTTGTCACCGAAGCCAAAGCCGCCCTGCGCAGCATGAAGGTACAGCTGCTGCAGGGCCAGCTCCAGCTGAGCACCGGTACTGCCACCGCCTACACCCAGTTTGAGGCCGCCCGCGCCCAGCTGGACGAGGGCTGGGCACAATACCAGTCCGGGCAGGAGCAGCTGGACGCTTCCCGCACCGAATACGAGACCCAGAAGGCCGATGCAGAGCAGAAACTCGCCGAAGGCCAGCAGCAGATCAACGATGCGGAAGAGAAGATCGCAGATATCCAGAACGGCGAGTGGTATGTGCTGGACCGCGGCAGCACCCTGAGCCTTGTCACGCTGGAACAGTACGCTGACCGGATGGCTGCCATTGCCCGGGTGTTCCCGGTGTTCTTCTTCCTGGTGGCGGCGCTGGTGGCTTCCACCACCATGACCCGCATGGTGGACGAGAACCGCCTGCAGATGGGCACCCTCAAGGCGCTGGGCTACTCCAACGCCAGCATTGCAGGCAAGTACTTACTCTATGGCATTGCCGCCAGCGTTCTGGGCAGCATTGTGGGCATTGCCGTGGGCTTTGTGGTGTTCCCCACCATCTTCTGGTATGCCTACCGCACCATGATGTTCTCCCTCCCCACCTTTACCCTGCACTTCTACCCGGGCCTGGCACTGGGCAGCATGGCCCTCAGCGCGGCGGTCATCGGCCTTGCCACCCTGCAGGCCTGCCGCGCCAGCCTCAAGGAAAAATCCGCCGCCCTGCTGCTGCCCCGTGCGCCTGCAGCGGGCAAGCGCATCCTCCTTGAATATCTCACCCCGCTGTGGAAGCGGATGAGCTTCTCCCAGAAAACCACCGCCCGCAATCTGTTCCGCTATAAAAAGCGCTTCTTTATGACCGTTCTGGGCGTGGCGGGCTGCACGGCCCTGCTCCTCATCGGCTTCGGCATCCAGGATTCCCTGCTGCCCATGCTGACCAAGCAGACCACCGAGCTGACCCACGCCGACCTGACCATCTCCCTGAGTGACGAAAAGGCGCTGACCATGGAGAACGGTCTGGCCGACCTGCTGGATTCCAGCAGCGGGATCACCAGCTGGGGCCGCTATTACACCAAGAGCGTCACCCTTTACAACGCCGAGGGTGAAAAGGAGACCGTCAGCCTGGTTGCCGCCGCAGACGAAAGCCAGATGACCGAATACTTCACCTTCCGCACCCGGCAGGGCCACAAGGCCATTGCCTTTGACGATTCCAGCGTCATCCTGACCGAAAAGACCGCCGAAAAGCTGGGGCTTTCGGTGGGCGACAGCTTTGAGGTGGAGACTGCTGACGGCGGGCGCAGGTCCCTGACCCTGACCGGCATCACCGAAAACTATGTCTTTACCCGGCTGTACCTCTCGCAGGCGCAGCTCAAAACGCTGAACGGTGGTGCTCTGCCCGCCTGGAACGCCGTTTACGGTCAGACCGACTGCCCCACCGATGCAGCCCGTGCCTCCCTCTCCTCCGCCATTCTGGCCTGCAACTATGTCAGCTCCGTCTCCTTCATCGAGGACACCACCCAGATGTTCGATGGCCTGATCGGCTGCCTGAACTATGTGGTCATGTTGGTCATCGTCTGCGCTGCCGCATTGGCCGCCGTGGTGCTCTACAACCTCATCAGCGTCAACCTGGGCGAGCGCAAAAAGGAGCTTGCCACCATCAAGGTGCTGGGCTTCTATGACAAGGAGGTCTACCGCTACATCTTCCGGGAGATCGACCTGCTCTCTCTCATCGGCTCCCTGGTGGGTCTGGTGGTGGGCATTCCCCTGCACCAGTTCATCATCCGCACTGTGGAAATGGACCAGATGATGTTCATCCGTTCCATCGCCCCCCGCAGCTTTGTGTTCAGCGTGGCGCTCACCATGCTCTTCAACTTTGCCGTCTGCCTGCTCATGCGCCGCCATGTCCGCCAGATCAGCATGGTGGAAAGCATGAAAGCGCCGGAATAATTCCCTTATAGACAGAACAACGCCCGCCGGGTGTGGTACTTCTCGTACCGCCCGGCGGGCGTATTGTTTTTGCGTTCTATCCGGCTGCAGTCTCAGCCGCCCAGATAAGCGTTGCGGACGCGCTCATTGGTCAGCAGCTCTGCACCAGTGCCGTCCATGACCACGTGGCCTGTCTCAAGAACATAGGCGCGGTCGGCCACGGAAAGGGCCATCTGTGCGTTCTGCTCCACCAGCAGGATGGTCATGCCTGCCTTGTGGATATCGCGGATGATATCAAAGATCTCCTGCACCAGCAGCGGGGAAAGGCCCATGGAGGGCTCGTCCAGCATCAGCATGGAGGCGTTGCTCATCAGGGCACGTCCCATGGCCAGCATCTGCTGCTCGCCGCCGGACATGGTGCCCGCCAGCTGCCTGCGGCGCTCCTTCAGGCGTGGGAAGAGGGTGAACACCTTCTCCTTGTTGGCCGCAATGGTGGAAGCGGGCTGGGTGTAGGCCCCCATATCCAGGTTTTCCTCCACGGTCATGTGCAGGAACACATGGCGGCCCTCCGGCACCTGTGCCAGACCGGCCTCCACGATCTTATGGGCGCGCACGCCCTTGATGCTCTTGCCCTTGTACAGGATGTCGCCCGTTTTGGGGTGGAGCAGGCCGGAGATGGTTTTCAGGGTGGTGGACTTACCGGCACCGTTGGCACCGATCAGGGTCACGATCTCGCCCTCGTTCACCTCAAACGAAACATCCTTGACAGCGTGGATGTTGCCGTAATAAACGTTGATGTTATCAACTTTCAGCATCGTTTCTGCCATCGGTTCAGCCCTCCTTCTTGCCCAGGTAGGCCTCGATGACCTGGGGATTGTTGCGGATCTCATCCGGGGTGCCCTTGGCGATGATGCGGCCAAAGTTCAGCACCGCAATGCCCTCGCAGATGCCCATGACCAGGCTCATGTCATGCTCGATCAGCAGCACGGCAATGTTGAACTCATCGCGGATGCGGCGGATGGTCTCGGTCAGCTCAGCGGTCTCCGAGGGGTTCATACCCGCGGCAGGCTCATCCAGCAGCAGCAGCTTCGGGCTTGTGGCCAGCGCGCGCATGATCTCCAAACGGCGCTGTGCGCCATAGGGCAGGCTGCCAGCCTGCGTATAGGCCATATCTGCCATGTGGAAGATGTCCAGCAGCTCAAAGGCACGCTCGGTGCAGTGCTTTTCCTCTTTCCAGTAGTTGGGCAGGCGGATCAGCGAAGAAGCAAGATCGTACTTCATGGACTCATGCAGGCCGACCTTGATGTTGTCGATGACGCTCATCTCCTTGAACAGACGGATGTTCTGGAAGGTGCGAGCCACGCCCATCCGGTTGACCTGATAGGTCTTTTTGCCCGCCGTGGGCATTCCATCGATCAGGATGGAGCCGCGGGTAGGCTGGTAAACATTGGTCAGCAGGTTGAACACCGTGGTCTTACCGGCACCGTTGGGGCCGATCAAGCCGGTGATCTCGTTGCGGCCGATCATCAGGTTGAAGCCATCCACGGCGGTCAGGCCGCCGAAATCGATGCCCAGCTCACGGACATCCAGAATGGGCTTTTTGTCCTTATCGCGGTCCGTCAGGAAGCCGCCGGAGGGGACACTGTTCAGTCTGGTCTGGAACTCACTCATGGTCTGCACCCTCCTTCTTTTTCTTGCCAAACAGGACACGCTCCACAAGGCGGCTCATGGAGAAATCGTAGCTGCCCAGCAGTCCGCCCGGGCGGAAGATCATCATCAGGATCAGCACCAGCGAGTAGATGACCATGCGGTAGCTGTCGAAGCTGCGGGTCGCCTCAGGCAGGATGGTCAGGACCGTTGCAGAGAGGATGGAGCCCAGCATAGAGCCCATGCCGCCCAGAACCACCATGACCAGGATCTCAATGGACTTCATAAAGCCGAAGGTGGAGGGGTTCAGCACGCCGATGTAGCAGGCATACAGACCGCCTGCCAGACCCGCAAAGGCAGCGGAGAAGGCAAAGGCCATGACCTTATAGTAGGTGGTCTGGATGCCGCAGCTCTCGGCGGCGATCTCGTTGTCGCGGATGGCCAGCACGGCACGGCCGTGGCGGCTCTTCATCATAGCGTGGATCAGGAAGCAGGTGATGACCACGCAGAGGAACACGTTGGTGAAGTTGGAGTACTTGGGGATGTTCTTCAGGCCCTTGGAGCCATAGAACAGCTTGAAGCCCAGCACATCGTCGATATTGTTCAGGGTAATGCGGATGATCTCACCAAAGCCCAGCGTCAGGATGGCCAGATAGTCGCCGGTCAGGCGCAGGGCCGGGATGCCGATGAGCACACCGAACAGACCAGCCACGATGCAGGCCAGCACCAGACCGATGGCAAAGGAGACACCGTCCGGCAGCGGGCAGAACTTGGTGAACAGGGCGCAGGTGTAGGCACCCACAGCCATGAAACCGGCATGACCCAGCGGCAGCTGCCCCAGATAGCCGGTGGCAACGTTCAGAGAGACCGCCAGGATGATATTGATGCCCACCGTCATCAGCACCTTGTTCTGGTAGGTGGACAGGATATTCCGGGTCAGGTAGGAAAGCGCCACGAACAGCAGAGCCACCAGCACGGCGTTCATCAGGTAGCGCACGGGCATTTTGATCGTTTTACGGTTCTTATTCATCTTCCTGCCCTCCTTACACCTTTTCCTGCACCTTGCGGCCGAGGAAGCCGGTGGGCTTGAACAGCAGCACGATGATCAGGATGGCAAACGTGACGGCATCCTTCCAGGCGGAAAGACCGATGGCGGAGACGAAGCACTCGCACAGGCCGATGGCAATGCCGCCGATCATTGCGCCCGGGATGGAGCCGATGCCGCCCAGAACGGCGGCAACAAAGGCTTTCAGGCCCAGCATGGAGCCCATGGTGGGGGTAGCCTGCGGGTAGGAGCAGCAGTACAGCACCGAGCCGATACCGGCCAGCGCGGAGCCCACCGCAAAGGTAAAGGAGATGGTGCTGTTGACATTGATGCCCATCAGGCGGGCAGCGTCCATATCCTCAGAGACAGCGCGCATGGCCTTGCCCAGCTTGGTCTTCTGCACCAGAAAGGTCAGCACCAGCATGGACAGCACGGTGACCACCAGTGTGATCACGGAGGTCAGACCCAGGGGCACACTGCCGATCATAAAAGTCTTGTTGCCGTAGTAGGAAGGGATGACCTTTGCGCCGGAACCCATCACCAGCTCAGCGGTGTACTCTAGGAAGAAGGAGACACCAATGGCTGTGATCAGCAGGGAGATGCGGGGCGCGTTGCGCAACGGGGTGTAGGCGACCTTTTCGATCACCACACCCAGCAGGGTGCAGGTAATAATGGTGGCGCACACGGCCGTCACCGGGCCAAGGCCCAGCTGGTTCATAACGAACCAGGACATGTATGCACCCACCATGATGACATCGCCGTGGGCAAAGTTCAGCAGCAGGATGATGCCGTACACCATGCTGTAACCCAGTGCGATCAGTGCATAGATGCTGCCAAGGGACAAGCCGTTGATCAGCTGACTAAAGAACACTGTCATTGGATGGACACTTCCTTTCTTTCTACCAAAAAAGCGGAGACAACCTGTTCCGGCGGCCTCCGCAAGGGTACATCATTCTCTGGTTCCGGCATTCAGGCCGCACACCGGTGCGCGGCGCAGAAGCGGGATCAGAACATTTCCTTCAGTTCGGGCTTGCCGTCCACATAGGTCAGGATCGCGGTCTTCTTGACGGGATCGTGGTGCTCATCAAAGGTAAAGGTGCCGGTGATGCCCTCGATGGTGCCGGAGGCAATGGCATCGTTGACAGCCTGCTTGTACTCATCGGTACCGGCCTCCAGGCCGGCATCCTCAGCAGCCTGCACGCCGTAGACCACGGTCTTGGCGGCATCGTAGCCCAAAGGAGCAAAGCCGTTGGGGTAATCCTCGCCGTACTCTGCCTTGTAAGCATCCTCGAACTCGGGGCTGGAGCCCTTTGCGTAGTTTGCGCAGAAGTAGCTGTCCTTCAGCTGATCGGCAGTGGCATAGCCTTCCAGGCCATCCCAGCCGTCGCCGCCCAGGAAGGGAACATTCAGGCCGACGCTCTCAGCCTGAGACAGGATCTGGCCCACTTCCTCGTAGTAGTTGGGGCAGAACACGGTCTCGGGGCCCTTGCCCAGGATGCTGGTCAGCTGGGTCTTGAAGTCCACGTCGCCCTCGGAGTAGCTCTCCTGATCGACAATGGTGCCGCCCAGGCTCTCGAACTCGTTGACAAAGTTCTCAGCCAGACCCTCATTGTAGTCAGCGCCCTTCTTGAAGATGACAGCTGCCTTGGTGTAGCCCAGCTTCTGGTAAGCGTAATCAGCCATCTTGATGCCCTGGAACGGGTCGGTAAAGGTGGCACGGAAGACATTCTCGTTCACGGTGTCGGTCTCGGCATCGTAGGTAACAGCCTCAGCGGTAGCGGAAGCAGTGACCATGGGCATGTTGTAATCTGCGCTCTCGGCAGCAACTGCCAGGGTGGGGGTGGTGGTGACATCGCCCACCAGAGCGGTGATGCCCTCGTCCACCATCTTGGTGAAGCAGTTGACAGCCTGCGTAGCATCACCCTGCTCATCCTCGGTCAGGATCTCGATCTGCTTGCCATTGATGCCGCCGTCGGCGTTGACCTGCTTCAGGTACAGGGAAGCGCCGTTGACAACGGCCTGGCCGTAAACGGAAACGTTGCCGGTCAGGGGGCCCATCACGCCGATCTTGATGGTGTCACCGGAAGCAGCGGCAGAGCCTGCAGCGGATGCGGCAGTGGAAGAAGCGGCAGTGCTGGAAGAGGAGCCGCCGCAGGCGGTCAGGACACCGGCAGCAGCCACGACACCGGCAGCGGTCAGAAAGTTGCGGCGAGAGATCATCTTTTTCATAATACAATATCCTCCTGTTGGAAGTTTTTCGTATGATAGATGCACAAAGCAGGGCGCTTCCCTCAAAGCCGCCCTGCTTTGTGTGTGTATTCATTATAGTCTCGCCGGGCGGGTTGTGCAATTCACAAACCGTCCATACTTTTCCGGGCATTTTCCGGCATTTTATGTGAAAGCCACCAAAAAATCCATGTTGTTTTTGGTTATTTTTTCATTTTGTTCACTTTGTTTCATCGTGAAATGAAGGGCTTTCACCCATGTCAAAAAAGTTACAGCGTCGTTTTTTCTTCTGCCTGCCGGTAAATAGAGGTACGATAAAACACCATGGAGAGCACGGTGCCCACAAGGCTGTCGGCAATGTTGTAGAACTGCTGGATACGCACCCGCCCCGGCGGGCATCCTATCAATGTTTACAGCGGCAAACATCCGCAGACCCTCTTGCGCAAGGGTGCGGGACGTGGTAGGATAAAGGCAGTTAGTTAGTTTTGACTATCTATATAATATCTCATCGAAGATCGGGAGGTTACTGTGATGAACTATCTGGAAATTGAATCTGTGATCGGCCGCGAGATCCTGGACTCCCGCGGAAATCCCACCGTTGAGGCCGAGATCACTCTGGCCGACGGCACGGTTGCCCGCGGCTGTGCCCCCTCCGGCGCTTCCACCGGCGAGTTCGAGGCTCTGGAGCTGCGCGACGGCGACAAGGGCCGCTATCTGGGCAAAGGCGTGACCAAGGCTGTGGAGAACATCAACACCGTCATCGCTGACGCGGTGGTGGGCATGGATGCCTCCGACATCTATGCCATTGATGCCGCCATGCTCCGGGCCGACGGCACCAAGGACAAATCCAATCTGGGCGCAAACGCCATTCTGGCGGTCTCCATTGCCGCCTGCCGCGCTGCCGCCGCTTCTCTGGAGATGCCCCTGTACCGTTTTCTGGGCGGCGTGAACGGCAACCGCCTGCCCGTGCCCATGATGAACATCCTGAACGGCGGCGCACACGCTGCCAACACCGTGGACACGCAGGAGTTTATGATCATGCCCGTGGGTGCACCCAGCTTCAAAGAGGCCCTGCGCTGGTGCGCCGAGGTGTTCCACGCTCTGGCTTCCATCCTGAAGTCCAGGGGCCTGGCCACCTCCGTGGGCGACGAGGGCGGCTTTGCCCCCAACCTGTCCAGCGACGAGGAGACCATCGAGACCATTCTGGCTGCCATCGAAAAGGCCGGTTATCAGCCCGGCAGGGACTTCATGCTGGCCATGGATGCCGCGTCCTCCGAGTGGAAGAGCCCCAAGGGCAAGGGCTTCTACAAGCTGCCCAAGGCCGGCACCGAGTACACTTCCAGTGAGCTGATCGCACACTGGAAGAGCCTGGTGGAAAAGTATCCCATCATCTCCATTGAAGATGGCTTGGATGAAGAGGACTGGGAAGGCTGGCAGGAGATGACCCGGGAATTGGGCGGCAAGGTCCAGCTGGTGGGCGACGACCTGTTCGTTACCAATACCGAGCGTCTGGCCAAGGGCATCCAGCTGGGTGCAGGCAACGCCATCCTGATCAAGCTGAACCAGATCGGTTCTGTTTCCGAGACGCTGGAGGCCATCAAAATGGCCCACAAGGCCGGCTACACCGCCATCAGCTCTCACCGCTCCGGCGAGACCGAGGACACCACCATTGCCGATCTGGCCGTTGCCCTGAACACCTGCCAAATCAAGACCGGTGCCCCCAGCCGCACCGAGCGCGTTGCCAAGTACAACCAGCTGCTCCGCATTGAGGAGGATCTGGGTGCAAGCGCCGTTTACCCCGGCATGGCCGCCTTCAACGTAAAACGCTGATCTCCGCAGCTGCAACCTGCTTTCTTTCCTGTTTCCGCGCAGAACAAAAGGGAGCGTCCCATGGTTTTCCACCGTGGGACGCTCCCTTTGTTCAATCCAGATGGATCTGCCGTTTGGCTGTCTGCAGCGCCCTGCGCAGGGGGCGGTAGAGCAGCAGCATGATGACAAAATTTCCCACGCCGTGCATGGCATCGTAGGAAAGGCCGCTGAGCCACCAGCTCAGGGCAAAGGCCGGAGTTTTTGCCACCAGATACACCGCCGCACACAGGCCGCCGAAGCACAGGCCGTAGATGCCGCTGAACACCGCCCAGCCAAGGGCATTGTCCATCCGACGCAGCAGCCATGCCAGCAGAGCCAGCAGATACCAGACATACAGGTACATGGCCCACCACAGCCCAAAGCCGTACAGCACACCCTGCAGCAGGATGAACACCGTAACAGCCCCCGGCGTTTCCCGGGGCAACTCCAGTGCAAACAGGATGACGAGCAGTGTCACCGGTTCAATGTTGGGCAGGCCGCTCATGGCCTGCTTGCTCACCACCAGCAGCGCACCCATCAGGCCGCTGAGCACCAGCCGCAGCACCCGGATGTGCACAGGCTCCTTACTTCGTGTAGGTAAAGGCATAGCTGTCGCCATCGTGCAGCGCAATGTCTGCCACGCCCACGGTGGTCATCTCGCCGGTGGCATCGGTCAGGCACCACCATGCCTGATCCTTATCCCAGTCGGCAGTCTCGCCGTTGACGGTGGTCACAAAGCCTGCCGCAGCCTCCTCCTCGCTGATAAGCCCGGCTTCCACCAGAGCATCGCTCAGCTTCTCGCCATCGGTCACTTCCAGCGTAAAGGTCTGGCTCTCGCCATCCGCGCCGGTCACGGTAAACTCTGCCTTGACCTTGGCATCCTCGGCCTGCCCGGAAGCAGCCTCAGAGGAAGCGGCTTCACTGGAAGCCGCCACAGAAGGCACCGCCAACGGCACAGAAGGCGGCTTCACGGGAGCCCGCCACAGAGGACACGGCCTCAGAAGAGGCGGCACTGGATGCCGTGCTGGAAGCTGCACCGCAGCCTGCCAGCAGCCCGGCAGCCAGAGCGGCACTGATCACAACGGCCAGAAATTTATGCATGGTTTTCATAGAAAAAGAACTCCTTTGTTTGTTTTCCGCGCGCCCTGCGCGCAGGGTCTATCATATCATGGGTGCGCCCAAAAATCAAGGCACAGCGCAGTTACGATGATGCACCAGCGCTGTGCCGTTGTCTGATCGTTACTTTTCCAAAAACGCCTTCTGGTAGCTTGCAAAGGCACCGATCTGGTTGGCCTCGCTCAGAAACCGGCAGGGCACGATCTCCGGGCGGGGCAGGCAGCGGGCCTGCGCTTCGCTGAAGGGATGCCCCCGCAGGATGTACTCCTCATACACCTCGTTCAGGGTCTCCACAAGGATGGGCTGCTTGCTGATGCCGCCGCCGATGGCCACCTTTTCCAGATCCAGCAAAACGTTCAGGTTGTAGATCTGCACGGCAACGGCCCGGCAGAAGCTGCGCAGGGTCTCGTTGGCCTCGGTCTCCCCAGCGTGGACCGCCTCAAAGAAGATGCGTCCATCCATGGGTGCATCGGCGGGCAGGCCCTTGCGGGCGCGGTAGCCGTTCAACAGGCCGCTGGTACTGCACTGGCAGGCAACGCTCTTTGTGGGGTCGCTCCAGGCATCGGCGTTGGTGTTCATAAAGCTGTACTCGCCTGCCGTGCAGTCCCGGCCGCGCACCAGCTTCCCATCAATGATCAGGCCGCCGCCCACACCGGTGCCGATGATGAACACCGCTGCGTTCCTGCAGCCCTTCAGCACACCCCGCTCCAGCTCTGCAATGGCGGCCGCTTTGCCGTCATTCTCGATCCAGACACGGCAGGCGCCCGGCCCGGGCCGGCCGGGGGCCGACAGGCGTGCCCACGTTGTAGGCCAGCGAGGGTGCCCCGCCGCCCCTGACCACACCCTGCTCGGCATCGATGAAGCCGGGCAGGCTCAGGGCAATGCCGTCCACCTCGTCCTTGTGGGGCAGGTAGATCTCCCGCAGAGTGTTCAGGAAGTGTTCCTGCGAATCCGCCGGGGTGGGCGTGCTGCCCGTATCGGTCCGGTTCAGCTGCTCATCCATCACGGAATACTTGATCCCGGTTCCGCCCACATCAAAAACCATTACTTTCATGTACAGACCCTCCTGCGCTTTTTTTCTATTATTGCAAATCGCTCTCCAAATGTAAAGAGCCATGCGCTCCGCCATGCCGGAAAACAAAAAAATCCCGCGCTGCGGCAAAGCAAAACGCAGCGCGGGAACGAAGATAGCTTAATTCAAGATCGTGTCAGCGCTCAGCGGGCGACAACATACTTGTGCAGGGTCTTGCGGACTGCGCCGTTGCCAGCGTACAGCTCCTTGACCATGCCCTCAATCTGCTCACCCAGGCCGACCTCGTACAGGTCAACACCGAACACATCGGCACGGCTGTACAGTTTCTTCAGGCAGCTGAAGTCCTGCTCGCCTTCCTTGACCTCCAGAGGAGCCACAATGGCCTGCAGCTCAGCCAGCATCGGATCGGGAGAGATCTCGAAAGCCTTGCCGTTGTCATCAATGCCCTTCAGGTAGCGGGCATAACCTGCCAGCACCAGGGGGATCAGCACCAGGTTGGACTTGTCCAGACCGCGTGCCTGATATGCCTTGATGGTCTCGCCGAAGCGGATGGCCAGCTTCTGAGAGGTATCGGTAGCGATACGCTGGGGAGCATCGGGCATGAAGGGGTTGGGCAGGCGGCGGTTGATGACAGCGCCGATGAACTCATAGGGGTTCAGGACACCGGGATCAACGACCACAGGCATTGCCTCGATATAACCGATCTTCTGGATGAAGGAACGCAGATCCTCGTCGGCCATCTCGGCGCTGATGAGGGTGTAACCCAGCATGCAGCCGTAGATGGACATTGCGGTGTGCAGGGGGTTCAGGCAGGTGCACACCTTCATCTTCTCGATCTTGTCAACGGTCTCGCGGTCGCAGTACAGCACACCGCCCAGCTCCAGCGGAGGACGGCCGTTGGTGTAGTGATCCTCGATGCACAGGTACTGGGTCTCCTCTGCGTTGACAAAGGGAGCAGTAAAGGTGTGCTTCTCGGTCACGATGGTGTAGTTGTCCTCAAAGCCGTCCTTGGCCAGCATATCCTGGACCTTTGCGTCGGGACGGGGAGTGATCTTGTCGATCATGCTCCAGGGGAAGGTGATCTTGGTCTCGTCCTGAACGTATGCCAGGAACTCAGCGGGAACCAGACCCTGCTCGACCCACTTGGAAGCATAGGCGTGGACAGCGCTCTTGACCTTGTCGCCGTTGTGAGAGCAGTTATCCATGCTCTGAACGGTCAGGGGCAGCTTGCCGGCCTTGAAGCGCTCGTACAGCAGAGCGGTGACCTTGCCCATGGCCAGAACGGGGGTCAGGCCGCGCTCCAGGTCAGCAGGAGCAACGCCGTAGCCCTTCTCGGTGATGGTGAAGGAGATCATCTGCAGGCTGGGGTTCTGGAAGATCTCGACCAGACGAGCCCAATCCTCGCCGAAGGAGTAATCAGCCTTCAGGCTCTCAGTCACGGAAGCAATGACCTTCTTCTCGATGTCGCCGGTGGACTTCAGGCAGACCAGCAGGCTCAGGTTGTCGTAGGGCTGGTAAGCCTTGTCGATGATCTCGTAGTCAAAGCTCTCAGCAACAATGACACCGCGGTCATACTTGCCGCTGTTCAGGGCCTCGTTCAGGATGGCAGCGGGGAAGGCACGGAAGATATTGCCTGCGCCGAAGTGCACCCAGGTGGGCTCTGCGTGGGTCTTGGCCTTGACAGCCTCCACGTCAAACTTGGGCAGCTCGTAGCCCTTTTCTGCCCACTCGGCGGACAGATTGCCGTTCT
>OGOG01001666.1_pt1 | contig 21042 bp, 18 predicted proteins | sample 1552581 | NCBI WGS metagenome assembly OGOG01 (sample SAMEA2580152, study PRJEB22360) | human gut metagenome | biome: human gut; feature: human-associated habitat; material: faeces | place: Denmark | collected 2008/2010 | reverse complement strand
CCCGCAGCGCGGGGCGGCGCACCCGGCGGATGGGCCGGCGGCAGCCGCTGGTGAACGTGGCGGCCATCGACCGGCGGCTGAATGCCGTGGCGGCGCTGACGGACAACACCGTGGGCCGCCAGGAGCTGCGGCTGGCCCTGACCGGCATGGGCGACATGGAACGGCTGATGAGCCGGATCGTCTACGGCACCGCCGGAGCCAGGGATCTGGTGAACCTGCGGGCGGCGCTGGAGCACCTGCCGGAGGTCAAGCGGTGCCTGACGCCGTTCCGGACAGGGGCACTGGGAAAGCTGGACGAGCAGCTGGAGACGCTGGAGGACATCAGCGGGCGCATTGCCGCCGTGCTGGTAGACGAGCCGCCGTTCTCCGTCCGGGAGGGCGGCATGATCCGCGAGGGCTATGACGATGAGGTGGACCGGCTGCGGGGGATACTCTCCGGCGGCAAGGGGTTTATCGCGCAGCTGGAGGCCCGGGAGAAGGAGAAGACCGGCATCCGTACCCTGAAGGTGGGGTACAACAAGGTGTTCGGGTACTATATCGAGGTGAGCAACTCCTTTAAGGACCAGGTGCCGGCAGACTACATACGCAAGCAGACGCTGGTGAACGGCGAGCGCTATATCACCCAGGAGCTGAAGGATCTGGAGCACGAGGTGCTCACCGCCCATGACCGGGACGCGGCGCTGGAATACGACCTGTTCGCCGCGCTGCGGACAGAGGCGGCGGGACAGGTGACGCGGGTGCAGCTGGCGGCATCGCTGATCGCGCAGCTGGACACGCTGTGCGCCTTTGCCGAGGTGGCGGCCCAGAACCACTACTGCCGGCCGGAGGTGGACGAGTCCGGGGTCATCGAGATCACGGCGGGACGCCATCCGGTGGTGGAAAAGGTGCGGGGCGACGCATTCTTTGTGCCCAATGACACCCACATGGGCGCAAAGGAGGACCGGGTGGCCATCATCACCGGTCCCAACATGGCCGGTAAGTCCACCTATATGCGTCAGGTGGCACTGATCGTGCTGATGGCCCAGGTGGGGTGCTTTGTCCCCGCCCAGCGGGCGCACATCGGCGTGGTGGACCGCATTTTCACCCGCATCGGCGCCAGCGACGACCTGGCGGCGGGACAGTCCACCTTCATGGTGGAGATGACCGAGGTGTCGGAGCTGCTTCGCTGTGCCACGAAGAACAGCCTGCTCATTCTGGATGAGATCGGCCGGGGTACGTCTACATTCGACGGAATGTCCATTGCCCGGGCGGTGCTGGAGCACTGCGCCGGGAAGCTGAAGGCCAAGACGCTGTTCGCTACCCATTATCATGAGCTGACCACGCTGGAGCAGGAACTGCCCAACGTGCGGAACTACAACGTGGCCGTCCACGCCCGGGGCGAGGATATCGTCTTTCTGCGGAAGATCGTCCCCGGCGGTGCGGACCGGAGCTACGGCATCGAGGTAGCCAAGCTGGCGGGCCTGCCGGACACGGTGCTCAAGCGGGCGCGGGAGATCTTGCGGGAGCTGGAGAGCCAGCCCCGGCAGCCCCACACCCCGGCGGCGCGGGAGGACCAGGTATCCCTGGAGGGCATGGCCGAGGGCGCCGTGGCGGATATCATCCGCCGGACGCAGGTAGACGCGCTGAGCCCCCTGGAGGCGCTGAACCTGCTGTATGAACTGAAGAGCAAGCTGCAATAGAAAAGGAGTGAATACCATGCCGCAGATACAACAACTGCCTGCCCATATCGCCGATCTCATCGCTGCCGGCGAGGTGGTGGAGCGCCCCGCCAGCGTGTGCAAGGAGCTGCTGGAGAACGCCCTGGACGCCGGGGCGTCCGCCGTATCCGTGGAGCTGGAGCACGGCGGCATGACGTATCTGCGGGTGACGGACAACGGCTGCGGCATCGCGCCGGAGCAGCTGCCTACCGCGTTTCTGCGCCACGCCACCAGCAAGCTGCGCCGGGCGGAGGACCTGGCGGCTATCGGGACGCTGGGCTTCCGGGGCGAGGCGCTGGCGGCCATCGCCGCCGTGTCACGGCTGGATATTTTCTCCCGTGCGCGGGGCGCCGACAGCGGCGCGTCCCTGCATCTGGAGGGCGGCGTACCCGATGAGGTCACGGCCGCCGGGTGCCCGGAGGGCACCACCGTGTGCGTGCGGGACCTGTTCTACAACACCCCGGCGCGGATGAAATTCATGAAAAAGGACAGTGCCGAGGGCGCGGCGGCTGCCGCTGTGGTGACACAGCTTGCGCTCAGCCACCCGGAGGTGTCCTTCAAGCTGCTGCGGGATGGGCAGGAGGTGCTGCACACCCCCGGCGACGGGCAGCTGCTGTCAGCGATCTACGCTGCACTGGGCCGGGATTTTGCCAAAAGTCTGCTGGAGGTGGACGGCGGTAGCGGCGATGTGCGGGCCAGCGGCTTTGTGAGCAGTCCCGCCGCGGGACACGGCACCCGGGCGCGGCAGCTGTTCTTTGTCAACGGGCGGCTGGTGAAAAGCCAGCTGCTGACCGCCGCCGTGGAGGAGGCCTACCGCAACCGGCTGCTGAAGGGGAAGTTCCCCGGCTGTGTGCTGCACATCACGCTGCCGGTGAACGAGGTGGACGTGAACGTCCACCCGGCCAAGACGGTGGTGAAATTCGCCGCCGAGAAAGCGGTGTTCGACGCGGTGCACTACACCGTGAAAGACGCGCTGGACGGCGAGGGGCGGCCAAAAGCGGCGGAAAAGCCCTTCTATCAGACCATGACGGCACAGGAATTCCTGAAACGACCGGATGCGCCAAAGCCTTCGCAGGCGGCGATGCTGCCCGCGGGGAAGGCCATCGGCTCGGCCGCGGCAAGGCCGGTAGTGACGGCGGCGCCGGTACGGCCCGCGCCTGCCCCTGTGCCGGCCGCACCGGCGATGGCCGTTCGGGATGTGGCGCCGGAGCCGGACAAGCCGTTCACGGCACCGGCCGCGCCGGGCGTGGTGTATCACATCACACCGCCGGAGGAAACGGCGGAACGACCGGAGACGACGCCCTCCCCTGCCCCAGCCGCGGAGCCGGAGCAGCAGGAGATCGCCATGCCGGAGGGCCCCGCCGCGGCGGAGCAGCCCTGGCGCGTGGCGGGCGAGGTGCTGAAGACGTATATCATCTGCGAGGACGCGGAACGGAATGTGTGGCTCATTGACAAGCACGCCGCCCATGAGAGGATGCGGTTCGACGCGCTGAAGGCGCGCACGGAGCCGCCCATGCGGCAGCTGCTGCTGACGCCGGCGGCGGTGACGCTGGCGGCGGAGGAATACACCGCCGTGCTGGAGGATCTGGAGCTGCTGGCGGACTGCGGGTTCCTGTGCGAGGACTTCGGCGACGGCACGGTGCTGGTGCGGGAGGTGCCCGACGATGTGCGGGCCGAGGACGCCGCCGCCACGCTGGAGGAGCTGGCGCAGAAGCTGCGCCTGCACAGTGCGGACCGGGCGGCCCTGCGGGACGAGGTGCTGCACACCGTGGCCTGCAAGAGCGCCATCAAGGCCGGCATGACCAGCGATCCGGCGGAGCTGCGGGCGCTGGCGGCGCAGGTGCAGTCCGGCGCAGTGCGCTACTGCCCCCACGGGCGGCCCGTGGCGGTGCAGCTGAGAGAATACGAGATCGAAAAAATGTTCAAACGGGCGTAAAGCCGCGTCTCTTCCGTTCTGCCATCGCCGGGTCGGCTTGCTGTACACAAAGTACAGCGGCACCGTCCCGTCATCGGCAGAACGAAAAATCCACGACTTTACAGGCCATAACGGCGCTGCGGCGCTTTCCAAAACGGATCGAGGTGAGGACATGGACAACAAGGTCGTCTGCGTGGTGGGGCCCACGGCCTGCGGCAAGACGAAGATGGGTGTGGCGCTGGCGCAGCGCTTCGGCGGCGAGGTGGTGTCCGTGGACTCCATGCAGATATACCGGGGCATGACCGTCGGCACCGCCGCCCCCACGGCGGAGGAGATGGAGGGCGTGCCCCACCACATGGTGGCCGTGGCGGACCCGGCGGAGAGCTGGTCCGTGGCCCGGTATGTCCGGGAGGCGGACGCGTGTGTGCAGGACATCCTGCGGCGGGGAAAGCGGCCGGTGCTGGTGGGGGGCACGGGGCTGTATCTGGACGCGCTGGTGCGGGGGCAGGACTTTGCCGCCGGCAGCCAGGGCGGGGAGATACGCCGGGAATTGCAGGAAAAGCTGGCGAAGGATGGCGCGGAGGCGCTGCTGGAGGCGCTGCGGGCCGTGGACCCGGAGAGCGCGGCGCGGCTGCACCTGCGGGACGAGAAGCGCATCGTCCGGGCGCTGGAGGTCTATTACGAGACGGGGGAGACCATCGGGGCGCACGACAGAAAAAGCCGGGAGATACCGCCCCGGTACGACGCGGCGTACATCGGCGTGGCCTTCCGGGACCGGGAGGACATGAAGGAGCGCATCGACCGGCGGGTGGACGCGATGGTGGCACAGGGGCTTTTGCAGGAGGTGGAGACACTGCTGCAAAGCGGCCTGCCCCGGGGCGCCACGGCCCTGCAGGCCATCGGGTACAAGCAGTTTCTGGCGGTGGCCGAGGGCCGCGCCACCACGGCCGAGGCCATCGCGGAGGTAAAGCTGCGGTCACGGCAGTACGCCAAGCGGCAGCTGACCTGGCTGCGGCGCAACGAGGCCATCCACTGGATATTATGGGAAAAAACGCCGGATTTTTCGGCGGGGTTACAAAATGCGACAGAATTCCTCCTGTCCGCCGGGGTATGCTGATAGCGGCGGGCGGAGGCAGATATTGTGCATATCGTCCGTACAGACATACAAGGAGTGGACGATCATGCAGAAGACAAACAACTTACAGGATATCTTTCTTACCAAGGCCCGGAAGGAGAATGTGCCGGTGACACTGTTCCTGGTGAACGGCTTTCAGCTGCGGGGCGTTATCACGGGGTTCGACTGCTTCGTGGTGGTGCTGGACAGCGAGGGGCGGCAGCAGGTGATCTACAAGCACGCCATCTCCACCATCGCGCCGGCGCGGAATGTCACGCTGTGGGAGGACGCGGAGTAAGAGAACATAGACAAAGAGGAAAGCCCATGAACACTACCTCAGACAACAACACGAACATCCCGGCGGGGAACAACAAGCGCTCGTCGCCGCTTTTGAAGGTGCTGCCTATCGCGGTGCTGGCGGCGGTGCTGGTGTACTTCGCCGCGCAGGTATACAACTACTTCGCCGATCCGATGACCATTACGCTGGTCTATGAGGCACAGGCGGAGGACGTTATCTCCATGGAGGGCTGGCTGGTGCGGACGGAGGAGCCGCTGCCCGGCCAGACCGGCACCGTGTCCCGGGCTGTGCAGGAGGGACAGCGGGTGGCCGCCGGCGAGACGGTGGCCACGGTGTACAGCGACGACAGCGCTTTGCAGACCGTCAGCCGGATCGAGACGCTGGAATTGCAGCTGCAGCAGCTGCAGTTCGCCCTGACGTCCTATCTGGACCCGGATGCGGCGCTGAAGCTGGACACCTCCATCACCGGCGACATCCTGACCCTGCGCCAGACGCTGAGCGCCGGGGACTATGCCGCGGCGGAGAGCGACCTGGCGGCGCTGAAGGCCGCCGTGCTGAAGCGGGACCACGGGAGCTATACGTCACAGGAGGAGATACAGGCGCAGGTCAAGTCGGTGGAGAGTGAGATACAGCAGCAGAAAGCCGCGCTGTCCGGCGCGAAGACCGTGACCGCCAAGGCCTCCGGCACCTATTCCGCCGTGTGCGACGGGTACGAGAGCGTACTGACGGAGGCGTTTCTGGAGGACGTAACGCCCAGCAAGCTGAACGGCGTGAAGGCGGCGGCGGAGCAGAGCAACGTGGGCAAGCTGATCTACGGCGACACCTGGTACTATGCGGTGGTGCTGCCGGCAGAGCAGGCGGCGGCGCTGAAGGATATGGGCCGGGTGGATGTGCGTCTGGCCAAGGGCTTTGACCAGAGCATCCGCATGAGCGTGGTGTCCGTGTCCCGGGAGGAGAACGGCCAGGCGGCGGTGGTGCTGTCCAGCACACGGTATCTGGCACAGACCACGCTGCTGCGTCATCAGGCGGCGGACGCGGTGCTGCACACCTATCAGGGCTTGCGGGTACCGGCCGGCGGCCTGCGAGTCAGCGCGGACGGCACCACCGGCGTGTACTGTGTGGACGGCGAGAACGCCTCCTTCCGGCCGATCGAGCTGGTATATCAGGGGGAGGGCTATGCGCTGGTGAAGCCCGCCGAGGGTGTGCGGGACACGCAGACCCTGCGCTCCGGCGATCAGGTCATCGCCACGTCCGGCGAGCTGTATGACGGCAAGGTCATCCGATAAACACGGCGGCCCCCGCCTCCAGCGGGCGCACGCGGCTTAGATACGAAAGAGACAAGGAGGCACAAGCGATGTCTATTCGGGAAAATTTGGAAGCGATCCGCGCCGAGATCGACGCGGCGGCACGGGAGACGGGCCGCACCGGGGCGGATATCACGCTGGTGGGCGCCAGCAAGATGAACGATGCCGCCGCCTGCCAGGAGGCCATCGCCGCCGGCATCGACGCCCTGGGCGAGAACCGGGTGCAGGAGATGACCGCCAAGCTGGCGGAGGACGCCTATCGCGGCGCGCCGCTGCATTTCATCGGCCACTTGCAGCGCAACAAGGTGAAGCAGGTGGTGGGCAAGGTGGCCCTGATCCAGTCCATCGGCTCGCCGGAGCTGCTGGCCGAGGTGGACAAGCAGGCGGAAAAGCTGGGCATCGTGCAGGATATTCTGCTGGAGGTGAACATCGGCGGCGAGGCGGCCAAAAGCGGCTTTGCGCCGCAGGAGGTGGAAAACGCGGCGGCACAGGCGAAGGAAATGGACCATGTGCGGGTGCGGGGACTGATGACCATCCCCCCGGCGGACGCCACACGGGAAGAAAATGTGGTATATTTCCAAAAAGTACAGGCACTATATGTTGACATAAACAGAAAAATGTACGATAATGGATTAGAATATCTTTCTATGGGTATGAGCGGCGATTTTGCCGATGCCATTCGCGCGGGAGCCAACATGGTCCGCGTGGGCACCGCCATTTTCGGCGCAAGAGACTATTCCAAATAATACGCGGGAGGTATTGCACATGGGCCTGATGGACGAGCTGAAGAAGATCATTCATCCCTACGATGATGAGGATTATGATTATGAGGACGATTTTGAGGAGCCGGTAAAGGAGTCCTCCCGTTCCCTGTTTGACGACCGCAAGGACGACCGCCGTGAGGACCGCCGCAGCGAGGACCGCCACAACAAGGTGGTGAATATCCACGCCACCACCCAGCTGAAGGTGGTGCTGGTGAAGCCGGAGCGCTTCGAGAACGCCTCGGAGATCGCGGACCATCTGAAGGAGAAGCGCACGGTGGTGCTGAACCTGGAGTCCACCAACAAGGACGTGGCCCGGCGGCTGATCGATTTCCTGTCCGGCGTGGCCTATGCCGGCGAGGGCAAGATCAAGAAGGTGGCGGCCAATACGTACATCATCACCCCCTACTCTGTGGACATCATGGGCGACCTGATCGATGAGCTGGAGAACAACGGACTGTACTTCTAAAGAAATCATATAACGGAGGGATCGGCAATGTTTACACCCCAGGAAGTTTCCGAAAAAGTATTCCCGAAGGCGTCATTCGGCGGCGGCGGATACAATATGGCGTCTGTGGATGAGTTCCTGGACGCGCTGACGGAGGACTACACCGCCCTGTTCAAGGAGAATGTCACGCTGAAGGCCAAGCTGAAGGTGTTGGCCGAGAAGGTGGAGGAGTACCGTTCCACCGAGGAGGCCATGCGCCAGGCACTGCTGACGGCCCAGAAGATGGCCGCCAAGCTGGTGCAGGAGGCCCAGAGCGAGAAGGAGAAGATCCTGGCCGACGCGCAGGTGGAGGCCCAGGCGGAGATCCACCGGCTGGACGACGAGCGCAGCGCGGCGGAGAAGAAGCTGCAGGCCGCACAGGAGAAGACCGCGGCGTTCATTCGCCGCAGCGAGGAGCTGTGCCAGGCCCAGAGCGCCTTTTTGCAGTCCCTGCCGGAGCTGGACTTCGTGCCGGAGCAGCCGGAGTCCCCTGCCGCTGAGCCCCAGGCCGACGTGGTGTCTGCCATCGAGCAGGATATCCTCAGCAAGTACATCGACGCGCCGGAGGAGAAGGGCGCCGGGAGCGCCGTTACCGACGAGCCCACCATCAAGCTGCCGCCGGTGGACGGCAGCGCCATCCCCAGCGATTTCCGGCTGAGTCTGGACGAGCTGAAGTTCGGTCGGAATTACAGCGGAGACAAGTAAGCACAACAACAAAAGGCGGCCTTGCGCCGCCTTTTTTCCACGGAGGGACCGATATGACAAAGCCCATCATCGCGCTGCTGTACGACTTTGACAAGACGCTGTGTACCACGGATATGGAGGACTATGCCTTCATCCCGGCCCTGGGATACACCCCGGCGGAGTTCTGGCACAAGGCCAACACCTTCGGCCGGGAGAACCGGATGGACGGGCTGCTGGCGTATATGTACACCATGATCGCCGAGTGCCGCGCCCAGGGAAAGGACCTGAAGCGGGACTTTCTGGTGGCGTGCGGCCGCAGCATGGAGCTGTTTCCCGGCGTGCGGGAGTGGTTTCAGCGGATCAACGCCTTCGGTGAGCAGCAGGGCGTGACCATCGAGCACTATGTGCTGTCCTCCGGGCTGAAGGAGATCATTGAGGGCAGCGGTATTGCCCACGAGTTCAAGCAGATCTACGCCTGCGAGTTCTACTATGACGAGGCGGGTGCCGCCTGCTGGCCCAAGCTGGACGTCAACTTCACCAACAAGACCCAGTTCGTCTACCGCATCAACAAGGGTGTGCTGGACGTGGCCGATGACAAGACGCTGAACGACTCCATGCCCGACGACAGCAAGCGGGTGCCCTTTACCAACATGATCTATGTGGGCGACGGGCTCTCCGACGTGCCGTGTATGAAGATGATGCGGTCCTACGGCGGGCAGGCCATCGCCGTGTACCAGAGCAGCAACCGGGCCGGCGTGGAGGACCTGCTGGCCAAGGGACGGGTGGATTTCATCTTCCCTGCCGACTACCGGGAGGGCACGGGGCTGGACGTGACGGTGCAGAACATCATCCGTAAGATGGCCATCAGCGACGCGCTGACCGCCGAGAATGTCCGCCAGATACAGTCCATCGGGCACACGGAGGTGCCGGGACAGGCGGGGTTGTTTGAATAAAAAGGGCATAAAAAAGAGACGGCCGAGGCCGTCTCTTTTTTATGGGTCTGGATCATGCACCGAAATAGATCATGCCGTTAGCGCCCTCCATGAGGGTGTCGTTTTCAAAATCCAGGATAACCAGTCCGCCCTTGAGATAGTTGTCTTCCTCCATCTCGTAGATCCTGATGTAGATGGTATCCCGGTCAGACTCCTGGGTGCTCACTACAAGAGACCTGGTGAAATACTCACCAGTGACGTCCACATAGAAAGAAAATTCTACAAAGTTCAGGTGGTCGGTGACGGTTCGTGCCCAGTCGGTCATTTCCAACGCATCGTAGACCTGCTCCCGCGTCATGCCGGAAGTAATTCCCAAGAAGGAGAAATCCACCCGTTCGCCCAACCGGAGACTGCCGTTGGAAAGCGTATCCACCGGCCCGGCAGCGCGGTATTCTTCAAGCGTCATGGTGCTGCCGTCCTGGCCATAGACGAGAATACCGTAGCTGGCGTCGGTGATGAGAGATTCCTGGAAGTATGCGGAGGGTGAGGTGCCGTCGAACTGGTGCTCGTTGAGGAACGGCAGTTCTTCGCCGGTGGCGGCCTGATAGTCCGCCTTTACTTGCGCCTCACCTTCGGCATCACCTTGCAGGCGGTAGATCTGCGCCATACGGAGCCATGCGGTCATGATGTCCTAGGAGGTCCAGTCGTCGGTTTCCTCAGCGGCCACAGCCTTTTTCAGGCCCTCGATGCTGCCGGGAAAATCGCCGTCGCAGGCCAGCTGTATGGCGGCCTCGTACAGGGTGCGGCCATCGCTTTCCGCGGATACGGTATTACCGTCGTCACCGGTGGCGCCGGTGGGCTGTTCGCCGCAGGCAGTCAGGCTCAGGACCATAGCCAGGGCCAGCAGCAGGGTGATGAGCTTTTTCATGTCGTTCTCTCCTTTTCCAGAATTTTCCTTTTAACGGATATGCAACTAAAATATACCATGTATGGATAGAAAAGGCAAGCGAAATAAATAAAAACCGCCCCGGGCCATTGGTCCGGGGCGGTCTGCACGCTGTTTATTTTTTCTTCTTTTTGCCCACGATGAGCAGCACCACAACGGCGATGACGGCCACGACCACCAGGGTGATCCACAGGCCCATGTTGCTGGTGTCGCCGGTGAGGGGGCTGGCACAGGCGACGCACAGGCTCATGGCCGCGGCGCACACCGCGCACAGCAGCGCGATCAGTTTTTTCATCTTTTTCACCTCATTTTAACGGTTTCTCCATTCCACCGCCGCCGGCGGGGAAATACATACAGGCGCAGGTCTATTGTACCATAGTTTTTGGGTTTTGCAACCCCGGAAACGTGCGCCCTGCCGCAGGGAAAGATCGGCGCCCCCGCCGATGGGCAGGGGCGCTGCGGTTTACAGATAGTTCAGCGGGTTGACAAACGTGCCGTTGAACTTGACGCCGAAATGGCAGTGGTTACCGGTGGAGCGGCCCGTCGAGCCCATGCGGGCGATGAGCTGGCCCTTGTGGACCTTCTGCCCCAGGGACGCCACCAAACTGCTGTTATGCCCGTAGTACGTCTGATACCCGTTGCCGTGGTCGATGATGATCAGATAGCCGTACCCGCTCATCCAGCCGGAGTACGTCACCGTGCCGCCGTCGGAGGCATAGATGGACGTGCCGTAGCTGTTGCCGATGTCGATGCCGCTGTGGTAGGTGCTGCCCAGCAGGCTTCGATAGCCGAACCGGCTGGTGAGGATGCCGGTGCAGGGCCAGGAGAACGACCCGGTGGGATACCAGGTGGGCCGCTCCTTCGTGCCGCGGAGCTGCTGCTCCGTCACCGGCTGGGACAGCGTCACGCTGGCGACCACCTCGCGCTCCGTCTCCTCGCCGTTGATGTACGTCACGTTGGCGGTCATGTCCGCCTTGCCGTACACGCCCGCGGACGTGACCTTATACTCGCCCTGGTACATGGAGCTGTCGTCGGTGTACTCCACCTGGTACGGCACATCCTGCACGTACCGCTGCCGCTCCACGTTCACCACGGTCAGATAGGGCACGGCGTTGCTGATGGTCAGCACATCGCCCACCCGCAGGATCTTCGGGTCATAGCCGGGGTTCAGCTTCATCAGCGCTTCCACGCTCAGGTCGTATTTCTCCGCGATGCTGTAATAGCTGTCGCCGGAGGTGACGGTGTACGTCACCTCGCCCTCCTTCGTCTCGTTGAGGATCTCGGCGATGTAGCCCAGGTTCATCACGTAGGAGGACTCCACATATTCCTGACGGATGTCCACTTCCTCCGCGAAGTAGGCGTTCACCGTGTCCGCCGTCTCATAGCCCAGCTTCAGCTGCTCCAGCAGGTCCTCCAGCGCGCCGGAGCGGGTGGTGGCCACCACCTTTTCGCCGTCCACATACAGGACATAGGCGTAATCCACCACGCCGAGGGTGTCGCTCAGTGTCTCTTCAAACTCGTCGTCGGAGATCAACTCGCGGCGGGGGAAAACGCCTGTTTCGGCGGTGAGCAGCGCCGTATCCACGGTGTAGCCGCCGTCGCCGGTGGTCGCGCGGGTGACATCCTCCAGCTCCGCCACCACCTTTTCGGCGGCGCGGCGGGAGGAGACGATGCCAAGGTCCTGACCGTCATAGGTCACCTGAGCGCCCAGGGTGTACAGGGACAGAACAGTGGCCGCGGCGGCGATGGCCATGGCGCCGCACAGGAATGCCACCGGGTGCAGATGCATCTTCTCAAAAAAGTGGCGGCGTTTGCCGCCCATCCAGGTCAGTGCCTTGCGCCGGTTGGAGAAGCCCTCGCGTATGGCGGCGGCCCGGCGCTCCAGGCTGCCGCGGAAGAAGAGGAACAGCTGGGCTGCGCCGTATTCGGATTCGGGGAACCGCCTGTCGCGGTTGGCGGCCGCCAGAGCCCGCGCATTGCTGCGCAGATCGGACAGCCACCGACCGATGCGGCGGAAGCCCGCTTGTATGTTCAGGGTGAACAGATCATGGTGCTCATCGCAGAAGCTCCGCCAGCTCATTAAATTGTCACGCCACAGCTGCCACAGCTCCGATAGGGTCATGTGCTCCCGGTTGGGGTCGCGGCCGGCGGCTTTTTTCTGTTGTTGATCCTGCGTCATGGTGTAAGCCCCTAAAAGTTACAAATAGTTACAAAGCGTATGATACAATGATTTTCCTCTCACGTCAAGGATTAAATTGTAAACAAACCTTGCTGTGAAGAGAAAACCTTATAAAAAGGGGCTTTAATGGGGGGAAACGCCGGGTTTTCGGAAAAAACTTTTTGATGAAAAGCGACGGGACAGTGGCCGAGGCGGTCAAACGCGGTCTGTATTGTTCCTGATAAAATAAAAATCCAAGCCCCGAAAGGGGGCTTGGATTTTTTCTTTTTCAAAGCTGCTTGTCCAGGGAACGGATCAGCTGGGCAATGGCGTTGTCGCGGCAGTCGGGCAGGCGGCGGACGCCGGGTGTGTGCAGCACCTGGGGAATGGCGTTGGCGGGGGCGTAGCCCTGGCCGGCCCAGGTGAGCATACTGATGTCGTTGGCGTGGTCGCCCACGCAGATCACGTTTTCCCGTGCCACATCCAGCAGGTCCGCCAGACGCCGGACCATGCCGCCCTTGTTGGCGCCCTTGGCTGTCAGTTCCACCAGGGTCACGGCGCTGGGGACTACCTCATAGTCGTGGTACCAGGGCCGGGAGGCCAGAAAGTCCAGCAGGGCGGGCAGGTGCGCCTCCTCGGTGGAGAAAAGGGCCTTACTGATGGGGGACGGCACGTCGTCCATGGTGTCTACCTCGATGGACGGCGCGTGGGTGATGTGCATATGACGGCGGGTGACGTCGTTGGCGTTCAGGGCGTGGATGGTGTTGTCGTCGTGGTACAGCTCCACAGCCACCTGGGGTAGGGCGGTGACGACCTCCGTGACGTGCTCCCGGACGGAGTCGGGTAAAAAGGCCGTGACCAGGTACTTTTTCTGTGGGAAGTCGTAGATGGCCGCGCCGTTGAACAGCACGGTGGGACCGTTCATGGGGATGCCGTCCACAACCGTTTCAAAGGCGGGCTTGGCGCGGCCGGTGGCCACGGAAAAGATGCCGCCGTTGTCCATGAAATACTCGATGGCGGCGCGGTTCTCGTCAGAGACGGGGGGCATATCCACGCACTTTTGCAGGGCCTCCTCGGTGTAGACAAGGGTGTTGTCGAAATCGCTGACCAGCAGCAAGCCGTTGAATTTACGCATGATTTACGCCTCCGTGCCGCCGTTGGGCTTACTGCCGCCGCTTCTGCGGCGGGGCCGATGGCGGCTGCGCTTCTTCTCACCGCTCACGGTACCCTGGCCGTCCCCGGCGGGCTTGACTGCCTTGGGTGCGGGTGCGCCGGTGCTGCCAGCGGCGTTGGCACCGCCGTTTCCGCCGCGGCGTCCGCTTCTGCGGCGGCGATCACCGCCCTCGCGGCGGGGCTTTCCGCCCTCGGCGGGGGTATCGGAACGCGGGGCTTTTTCCGCAGGGGCGGCGGACTTCTCCGCCGTGCGCTTCTCGCCGTCGCCCCGACGGCGGCTGCGGCGGCCGCGTTTCTTTTCACTCTCCGCCGCGGCATCCGGGTCGAAGTCGCTGAGCAGGGTGATAGTGGGCAGCTCCTCCTCGGCCAGGGGCTCCACATAGCGCTCGGGGCGCTTGTCGGGGACCGCGATGCCGTCGCGGCTGCCCTTGCCGTTCCGCAGGACGCAGACCTCGCAGTTGTGATAGCAGCGGGGACCGTCGGTGCGGTCATCCAGGCGGACGTTCACCGTCTCCTTCAGCACGTTTACGTCGCTGACGTTGCCGGTGCCGTCCGGCGTCAGAACAAAGGAGTCGTTCTTGGGCAGGCGCTTAATGGCATCCTCATAGGCGTCCTGTTCATATTTCAGGCAGCACATCAGCCGGCCGCAGGTACCGGAGATCTTGGTAGGGTTCAGGCTCAGGTTCTGGGTCTTGGCCATCTTGATGGATACGGGCAGGAACTCGTCCATGAACTGGGCGCAGCAGAAGGGCCGGCCGCAGATGCCCAGGCCGCCGATCATCTTGGCCTCGTCGCGGACGCCGATCTGCCGCAGCTCGATGCGGGCGCGGAACACGCCGGCCAGGTCCTTGACCAGCTCGCGGAAGTCCACGCGGCCGTCGGCGGTGAAGAAAAACAGGATCTTGCTGCCGTCAAAGCTGCACTCCACCCGCACCAGCTTCATCTCCAACTTATGCTGCTGGATCTTCTTTTTGCAGACATCGAAGGCTTCCTTCTCACGGCTGCGGTTGTAGGCGGCGGTGTGTTTGTCGTTGTCGGTGGCGATGCGGAGGACGGACCGCAGGGGTTTGACCACCGCGTCATCGGGCACCTGGTGGTTGCCGGCCGCGCAGTGGGCGAATTCCGGGCCCTGGGCGGTCTCCACGATCACGTCGGTGCCGGCGGGGATCGTGAGCCCCTTGGGGTCGAAGTAGTATTCCTTGCAGCCGCTGCGGAAGCGGACAGAGATCACATCGGTCATAAAAGTTCCTCCCATTTCACGGCGAGGGCGCCCAATATCTGGCCCACGCCCGCATTTTGGTCACATTGTTCGGCAAAGCGCTGACTGGCCGCGCACAGTCCCAGCAGCTGCCGCGCCGTCAGCCTGTCCGCCAGCAGAAGGGCTGCCTCCGCACAGGAGGGATCTGGCTGCGCCTTGCCCTGCTGCACCAGCAGGGCTTCGGCTGCGGCGCGCCACAGCTCCTCCAGCTGGGCCTGCAGCGTCTCGCGCTTCAGGGACTGCTCGCGGGAGAGCAGCGCCGTGGTCACCGGCAGCAGACGCCCGGAGGCAAACGCACGGCACAGCTCCGCGGTACCGTCGCTGAGGGGCGCGTCTTCCCCGTCGTATTTCAGCAGAGCACAGCGGGAACGGACGGTCTCCAGCAGGGCGGCGGGAGCGTCGGCGCAGAAGATGAAAGCGGCATAGGGCGGTCCCTCCTCCACCACCTTCAGCAGGACATCCTGATCCCGCTGGTTCAGCTGGCGGCAGTCAGAGACGACGTATACCTTGCGCCGGGCCTCGTTGGGGCGGATGTACACATCCTTACGCAGGGCGCGGACCGCCTCCACCGTCAGCTCCTTGTGCTCTGTATCCAGCACGGGGATCACGTCCGGGTGGATGCCCTCCAGTACCTTGCGGCAGTGGCGGCAGCGCAGGCAGGGCCTGTCCGTCCCCTCGCAGACGTGGGCGGCGGCGAGAAACCGGGCAGCGGCGGTCAGGTCACCCCGGCCCGTCAGGATGACCGCGTGGCTGAGACGGTCCTCCCCGGCGGCGCGGCGCACGGTGCGGGTGAATATGCTGTTTTCCTGGGGCAGCTGGACCATGCGCGTACCTCCCGGTAAAGTGCCTACTAATTCAATATAATAGTATACCACAGGAGTGGGGGAATAGGCAAGACACAAAATCTTCCCTCCGTTCCGCCGGGAGAAGCGCGCCGGGACGGCGGCTTTGTGGGTGCTGCGCCAAAAAGGACGGAAAATAGAGGAAACGGAAATGTGTTACCGGTTTACGGCGAGTGTCCGCAAAGGAAACAACATTTTTTGTAAAAATATCCGCGACAGGGTTGCTTTTAAAAAAAAATATGACTATAATAAATTGTTCTCAATGTTTGGTACAACTATTTAATATACGGAGGAACTGCAATGAGCAAGAAGTATTGTTACCTGTTCACCGAAGGCAACGCCAAGATGCGTGAGCTGTTGGGCGGCAAGGGTGCGAACCTGGCGGAGATGACCAATATCGGTCTGCCCGTGCCCCAGGGCTTTACCATCACCACCGAGGCCTGCACTCAGTATTACGAGGACGGCCGCCAGATCAACGGCGAGATCATGGCGGAGATCATGGAGTATATCGAGAAGATGGAGAAGATCACCGGCAAGAAGTTCGGCGATCTGGAAAATCCCCTGCTGGTATCCGTGCGCTCCGGCGCCCGCGCCTCCATGCCCGGCATGATGGACACCATTCTGAACCTGGGTTTGAATGAGGACGTGGTGGACGTGATCGCCAAGAAGTCCAACAACCCCCGCTGGGCGTGGGATTGCTATCGCCGCTTTATCCAGATGTATTCCGATGTGGTCATGGAGGTCGGCAAGAAGTACTTTGAGCAGCTGATCGATGCCATGAAGGAGAAGAAGGGCGTGACCCAGGACGTGGAGCTGTCCGCCGAGGATCTGAAGGAGCTGGCCATGCAGTTCAAGGCCGAGTACAAGTCCAAGATCGGCAGCGACTTCCCCACCGACCCCAAGGAGCAGCTGATCGGCGCCATCAAGGCCGTGTTCCGCAGCTGGGACAACCCCCGCGCCAACGTGTACCGCCGCGACAACGACATCCCCTATTCCTGGGGCACCGCCGTCAACGTGCAGTCCATGGCCTTCGGCAACATGGGCGACGACTGCGGCACCGGCGTGGCGTTCACCCGTGACCCCGCCACCGGCGAGAAGAAGCTGATGGGCGAGTTCCTGACCAATGCCCAGGGCGAGGACGTGGTGGCCGGCGTGCGTACCCCCATGCCCATCGCCGAGATGGCTGAGAAGTTCCCCGAGGCCTATGACGAGTTCGTGAAGGTCTGCAATATCCTGGAGGACCACTATCGCGATATGCAGGATATGGAGTTCACCGTGGAGCACGGCAAGCTGTACATGCTGCAGTGCCGCAACGGCAAGCGCACCGCTCCCGCCGCTCTGAAGATCGCCTGCGACCTGGTGGACGAGGGCATGATCTCCGAGCAGCAGGCCGTGGCCATGATCGACCCCCGCAACCTGGATACCCTGCTGCATCCCCAGTTCGACCCCAAGGCGTTGAAGGCCACCGAGCCGGTGGGCAAGGCGCTGCCCGCCTCCCCCGGCGCTGCCTGCGGCAAGATCGTGTTCAACGCCGAGGACGCCAAGGAGTGGGCTGCCCGGGGCGAGAAGGTGGTTCTGGTTCGTCTGGAGACCTCTCCCGAGGACATCGAGGGCATGAAGGCCGCCCAGGGCATCCTGACCGTCCGCGGCGGCATGACCTCCCACGCGGCCGTTGTGGCCCGCGGCATGGGTAAGTGCTGCGTCTCCGGCTGCGGTGCCATCAACATGGACGAGGCCAACAAGCAGTTCACTCTGGCAGGCAAGACCTACCACGAGGGCGACTGGATGAGCCTGGACGGCTCCACCGGTAATATCTACGACGGCGCTATGCCCACCGTGGACGCCAATGTGGGCGGCGATTTCGGCCGCATCATGGCCTGGGCCGACAAGTTCCGCCGGCTGAAGGTCCGCACCAATGCCGACACCCCCGCCGACGCCGCCCGCGCCCGCTCTCTGGGCGCCCAGGGTATCGGCCTGTGCCGCACTGAGCATATGTTCTTCGACGGCGACCGTATTGCCGCCATCCGCGAGATGATCTGCTCCGACACCAAGGAGCAGCGCGAGAAGGCTCTGGCCAAGCTGCTGCCCATGCAGCAGGGCGACTTCGAGGGCATCTACGAGGCCATGGAGGGCTGCCCCGTCACCATCCGCTTCCTGGATCCCCCTCTGCACGAGTTCGTTCCCACCGAGGAGGCGGACATCGAGCTGTTGGCCAAGGATATGGGCAAGACCGTGGCCGACATCAAGGCCATCATCGCCTCCCTGCATGAGTTCAACCCCATGATGGGCCACCGCGGCTGCCGTCTGGTCGTCACCTTCCCGGAGATCGCCGTCATGCAGACCCGTGCCGTCATCCGCGCTGCCATCAACGTCCAGAAGAAGCACCCCGACTGGAACATGGTTCCCGAGATCATGATCCCCCTGGTGGGCGAGGTCAAGGAGCTGAAGTTCGTCAAGGACGTGGTGGTCAAGACCGCTGACGAGGAGCTGGCTGCTGCCGGTATGAACATGAAGTACCTGGTGGGCACCATGATCGAGATCCCCCGCGCTGCGCTGACCGCTGATGCCATCGCCACCGAGGCGGAGTTCTTCTCCTTCGGTACCAACGACCTGACTCAGATGACCTTTGGCTTCAGCCGTGACGATGCCGGCAAGTTCCTGCCCGCTTACTACGACAACAAGATCTATGAGAGCGATCCGTTCGCCCGGCTGGATCAGGTCGGTGTGGGCAAGCTGGTGGATATGGCCTGCAAGCTGGGCCGCGCCACCCGCCCCGACATCCATCTGGGCATCTGCGGCGAGCACGGCGGCGACCCCTCCAGCGTGGAGTTCTGCCACCGCGTGGGTCTGGACTATGTGTCCTGCTCCCCCTTCCGCGTGCCCATCGCCCGTCTGGCCGCCGCACAGGCTGCCATCAAGGACGCCAAGTAAGGGCTCGATTTCCCGCATAATACCAAGCGCCCGGCTATCAGCCGGGCGCTTGTGTTTTGGGCGGAAGCATGGTAAAATATAACAATAGATCAACAAAAGCAGACAAACGGGGTCGTATTATTTGCTGGAGGGATCGTATGGAAAGACGAGGGGATAAGGTCGATATTGTGCAGAGGGTTTCCTGCTGGATATCGGATATGGCGTTTGCCAGGTTTAAGAGCTTTAGTGATCGTGTGCTGGGAATACAGATCGATGAGATTCCGACTGTGGAGAGCATCCTTATGCGGCAGAATTTTTCGGTCGTATTTTATGCAGCCATTCTGTTTATACTGACCAACGGGATCTACCTGGTCAAGAACATCGCGGCGCGCTCGATAATCCCCATTGACATGGTGCCGCTTTACATGATGATCGGCGGCTCGCTGGCGATGCTGGTGTTTACGATCGCCTATAAAAAGCGTGGAGGAGAATACGATGCGCCGCCGGCGCGGTTTGCGCTGCTGGCCTACTATGGGGTGGTGATCGCCAGCGTTACCGTCTTTATGGTCTCCTGCAACTTTCACCGGGTCGGGTTGTCCATCTCCATGTGCTATCTGTTTGCGATCATGATCGCGCCCACATACCGCCGTGTGGATACCGTGGCGGTATGTGTTCTGATATTGATCAGCTGGTGGCTGCCCGGACAGCTTCCCTACGCGGAGAACTATGATCTGTTCAAGCATTTCCTGCTGCGATTTTCCATCATTGTAGGGTTTATCGTGCTGCGGTCCATCTTCCTTCGGCAGTCTGCCAACGAACGGCACATCAAGGAAATGGGTCACGCTTTCATCAAGCTGGCCTACAACGACGTGATGACGGAAACACTGAATAAAAAGGCGATGGAGACGTATGGCACGTTCATTGCCGATAAAACCGCGCCGGAACGGGTCAGCGTCATTATTTTTGACGTGGATGATTTCAAATCGTACAACGACAACTACTCCCACATGAAGGGCGACGAAGCGCTGCGGCGTGTGGCCGGAAGCGTGGTCGGGGTGTTGGCGGCGGCTGACCGGTATCTCTTCCGCTTTGGGGGCGAGGAGTTCGTGGCGATCCTGCCGGGTATCGGCGAGGAAGAGGCCCGCCGTATCGCCGGTGCGCTTCTTGACGCGGTGCGCGCCGCGGCTGTTCCAAGAGAGGACCTGCCGGACCGGCACATTGTTACGGCCTCTTTCGGTGTTGCGTGCGGGACAGGCCGGGAATTGAAGGACTTTTCACTCATCGCAAAGGCGGACAGGCAGCTGTATATCTGCAAAAACAACGGAAAGAACTGTGTGGCGGCCAGCGGCGCCATATACAGATGAGGTACGCAGGCGCCCGGCTATCAGCCGGGCGCTTGTGTTTTGCGGGGAAATATGATAGGATGGCAGGACAAAGAAGCAACAAAATGTGATAGGATGACAGCACAAAGAAGCAGCAAAACATGATAGAATGACATTACAAAGAGGCGGAAAAACTGATAGGATGACAGGACAAGGAAGCAACAAAACATGATCGGATGGCGATACAAAAAAGTAACGGAGGGGATACCGCTATGTACGAACTGATACAGCTTACCGAGAGGACGTATTACATCAAGAGCCCCACCAACATCGGCCTCTTCCGGCTGGATGAGAAAAACGTCTGCCTGATCGACAGCGGCAACGACAAGGACGCGGGGCGGAGGATACGGCAGGTGCTGGACGCCAACGGCTGGCAGCTGACGGCGATCTACAACACCCACGCCAACGCCGACCACATCGGCGGGAACCGGTATTTGCAGGGACAGACGGGCTGCAGGATCTACGCGCCGGGAATCGACTGCGCGTTTACCCGGCACCCGGTGCTGGAGCCGTCGTTTCTCTACGGCGGATATCCGCCCAAGGACCTGCGGCACAAGTTTCTGCTGGCACAGGAGAGCGACGCGGCGGAGCTGACGGCGGACAAGCTGCCGGAGGGCTTTGCGTCTATCCCCCTGCCCGGGCACTTTTTCGACATGGTAGGCTTTCGGACGCCGGACGACGTGGTGTTTCTGGCGGACTGCCTGTCCAGCCGGGAGATACTGGACAAGTACCAGATCGGCTTTATTTACGACGTGGCCGGGTACCTGAAAACGCTGGAGCAGGTGCAGACCATGACGGCGAAGGTATTTGTGCCCGCGCACACGGAGGTGACGGAGGACATCGCCGATCTGGCGCAGTACAATATCCGAAAGGTGCATGAGATCGCGGAGAGGATCGTGGACCTCTGCGCTGTGCCCCGCGGCTTTGAGGACATCCTGCAGCAGCTGTTTGCCGCCTACGGGCTGACCATGAGCTTTGAGCAGTATGTGCTGGTGGGCAGCACGGTGCGGTCCTATCTGGCGTGGCTGAAGGACATGGGGCGGCTGACAGCCCTGTTCGAGGACGGCCGGATGCGCTGGGCGCGGGTGTGAGCGCCAACGGAATACGAAAAAAACAAGCGCCCGGCTTAGGCCGCCTGGCATAAGAAAACATACGCCGCAAAAGGCGCGTTTCGCGCAGCC
>OGOG01001659.1_pt1 | contig 21144 bp, 13 predicted proteins | sample 1552581 | NCBI WGS metagenome assembly OGOG01 (sample SAMEA2580152, study PRJEB22360) | human gut metagenome | biome: human gut; feature: human-associated habitat; material: faeces | place: Denmark | collected 2008/2010 | reverse complement strand
ATTTGTTTTTTTGTAATCCATAAATCTATTTATAATTTAGTCTTTAATTACTTTTGTTGATTCATTAAATATCCTTTCAGCTTCTTTCAGGTGTTTGCTTTCAGGAAATTCATTCTTAAAAGCATAATATTCGTCAATCGTTTCACGATAACGATCTACCTTTTTCTCCTCAATACTATTTATAGCCATTTCATACTTAGCGCGTAGAATCAGAATAGACAAGTCTTCACGATAATCCGTATAAGGATAATCCTTCAATGCATTCTGGGCTGTAATAACACAGGATTCGTAATTATTTCCCATGTAATTGCCCAAATTATAATATAAACGGGCAGAAAGTAATTCTTTCATTACAAGCTTATCCTGAAGAGCAAAAATCATAGTTTGAGCTTCTTGCTTTTTAGTGCTTGACGGATAGTATTCAAGGAAAGTCTGTAACTGCTGAATAGCCGTATATGTACCCGACTGATCCAGACGTGGCTCCGGAGTATCCAAATACAAGGCTTTACCTGCATGATAGCTTGCCAATTCTGCAAACATACCACGTGGATAAGTGTTAGCGTAAGTAATAAAAGTCTGGGCTGCCGTAGAATAATCCTTCTGATTATAATAACTCATACCGAGCATATAAAGGGATTCTTCAGCTTTATCGGTTCCTTTCAGAATGGTTATCAACTCATTCAGCAACGTAGCCGCACGTCCATACTTTCCTTTTGCAAAGTAGTTTTTAGCTGCCTCGTACTTGTATTCGTAATCGGTACTTTTCAGCAACTTATTATACTCTCCACACGAGGAAAGCGCAGCAGCTGCAAGTAGAGCTATAATGATTTTCTTTTTCATTCTTTTTCGAAATAATGCGCAAAGGTAAAGAATCACACCGAATAAACCAATTAATCAATGTTTTTTAATATAAAAAAGCGACAAGTTACAAGTCACAATTTGTATAATTCACTTGCTGCCAACAGATCAATCTTTTTATCAGTCAACACCCGGATACAGTTTGCCATGTCATTAGGACGGATTACCACATTGGCAATATGATTCTTGGCAAATGAGTACATATACTCAATGAAAACCCCTTCATCGGATAAATAACGTAACACTTTTGCCAATGCACCGGGCACATTCGGGCAACTGATCCCCACTACATCCGTCACATTCACTGCAAAGTGATGCTCTTTTAGAACCTTATAGGCCTTGTCCGGATCGGATACTATCCCGCGCAAAATTCCAAAATCGGCATTTTCCGCAATGCATAAAGCGGATAAATTGATATTTTCCTTAGCCAACACTTCGGTAACTTCCGTCAATCGCCCAGACTTATTTTCCAAAAAAATAGAAAGTTGTTTTGCTACCATAATTATATGAATTACTTATAATTTCCTGTTATCAATTACTCTTTTAGCCTTGCCCACACTACGTTCGATACTACGGGGTTCAACCAGCTTCACGTCGACTCCCAATCCAAGAACACTTTGCAAACGGCCGGTAAGTTTCTTTTTCAATGTCAACATCTTATTGATCTGGTCCGAATAACAGCCTTCCCTCACTTCCACTTTCAACTCCATGGTGTCCGTGTTGTTTTTTCGATCGACCGTTAAAAGGTAATGAGGTTCAAACTCCGGTAATTCGAGGATCACGGATTCGATTTGTGTCGGGAACACATTGACACCGCGAATAATCAACATATCATCGCTGCGTCCCAATATGCGATCCATTCGTACTAATGTACGTCCGCAATCACATCTATCATAATGCAAAGCTGTCAAATCTTTCGTACGATAACGTAATAATGGCATTCCTTCCTTAGTCAGGTGAGTAAAAACGAGTTCGCCTGTATGACCCGGCAATACAGGTTGCAAAGTTTGCGGATCAACAATTTCGGGGAAATAATGATCTTCATTCAAATGTGTCCCATGCTGGCATTCGCATTCATAACCCACGCCCGGCCCTGCAATCTCACTTAATCCATAAATATCAAAAGCTTTAATACCCAATTTTTCTTCTATCTCACGACGCATGTTCTCCGTCCAAGGCTCAGCACCAAATGCTCCGGCTTTCAGTTTAAACTCCTCCCGGGGAAAACCGGAGTCTCTAATCACATCGGCTAAATAAAGTGCATAAGAAGGGGTGCAGCACAACATAGTAGAACCAAAATCATGCATCAGGGTGATCTGCTTTTCCGTGTTGCCACTTGACATCGGAATCACTGACGCTCCGATATTTTCAGCACCGGCATGAGCCCCTAAGCCACCGGTAAACAATCCATACCCATATGATATCTGAAACACATCCTTGCTACCTGCTCCAAAAGCTGTAAAAGCACGCGAAAGACATTCTGTCCAGGAAGCTAAATCTTTGCGGGTATACCCTACCACCGTAGGCTTACCGGTAGTTCCGGAAGAAGCGTGAATACGGACAATCTGACTCATTGGTACGGCACACAATCCAAATGGATAATTATCCCGCAAATCATACTTTGTCGTAAATGGCAGTTTTACAATATCGTCAATGCTGTTAATATCGTCAGGAGTAATATCCATCTCCTGCATCTTCTTCCGATAAAAAGGGGTGTTGTGATATACGTGTTCTACTATCTTTTTGAGCCGTATACCCTGGATTTTGCGAAGGCTATCGCGATCCATGCATTCAATGCTTTCGTTCCAAATCATCTCTTTATGTTGTATTTCTATTTGTATTATAACCTTTACTCCGGTTTATTATAGTAACTGCAAAGTAAAGGAAATATTTTAGAAATGACATAGATACGGATACAAAAGATACAAATTGCAACCTTTATCACAATTATTACCCCATTATTGCTCCAATTATACATTGAATTTACAACTTACTGTCATTCTACATAGGAATCATGATCTTTCAGGTAAATACGTAGTAATTCAAAAAAGCTCGGCGCATCCAACAAAACGATGTTTTCATTCAAAGATTTCACTTCATCCATCACTTCACAATACCAGGTTGGCTTCTTTAAAATATTACGAAACCAATGAAACGGCATGGCTGAACGTTGCTTTACACGTTCAACGATCCTTTGGGCAGCAACCTTCGGGTCACCCTCATTGATATCCCAATCAGCACGAATCACAGGCATATTTTTATGCAGCAGAGCCATAGGAACTTTTTGAGGCACAATGCCATTCGGACTGAAAGAAGCGTAGCAATCCAGCCCCTCCTGATCCAATCCGGGAGCAAGCCCGTCAATCACAAAACCTGTAATGGACAATCCCCATTTGTCATAATATTTACGACAATGTTTTGCCCATACCGGCAGACCGGAAGGTAATCCGGACAATTCACGCGGTTCCTGCAACATTCCCGGCATTATATAGCCTGCTCCGTTATCTGCTGCGGCAAAATAATCATTCCCGGTTGCCGTCACACGGAAGTTGTGTATTACATGCGGTACCCGTTCCGCCAACACAGGGCTAATGCACCACATCATCGGCAATTTACCCCGATTGGGATCATCCCAGATGGAAGGTGTACGCTGAGACACCCATGATGAAGCATCGTAATCACCAACGTAGAAGATGATAAAGTTCTTACCGTCCACATTTACCTTGCCATCCGCAGTCAACAGCCCCCTCTTTTGCAACTCATCGTGTGTAACCCATGCCTGCTGATATTTCTTCTTCGTAGGAAAATGTTGCCAGAAGGACGAATTAGCCAACGCTCCATATCCTATAGCATCTGCATCTTTAAATGCATTATAGGCACTGATGACACGGCTGAACTCCCATTCGGTAGGCACGTCATCATGAATGCCGGACGCATGCATGGTATATTTATATGCCCAAGACGGAAAACCGCCTATATAACACATCTTCTTATTTTTATTCTGCTGGTAGGCCAGCAATAACATTTCTTTCAGCGTATTCAAATCAGTTCCTACCGGTTGACCGGGTTCGTCCGTAGCGGGTTCGTCTCCCCATGGTGACAAATCGAAGAAGAACGCTTTCTTACTAACGAAAAAATCGTGATTGGTCAATGTATGATGGTTCCTTACCGTAGCGAAAGGATTTTGCTTCCAGTACTGATCAATATAATACGCAGCAAATTCCGTGTTACATTTACCAGTCTTCATATATTTCTCTATAAACCACACATAAGGATCATTTTTCAACGAACCGGTCGACCAACGGTCTGTTCCAATAATTTTAGTGCCTTTTTTCCCCGTAAACATAGATGTCCCGTCAGAATTTAATAACCACCTCTTAACGGGTAATTTCGGACCGTTCAGTATTAAGCGATCGTATAAACTTCCGGGAGTCGTATCATAACGAATGGCAACCAGATTCTCAATGCCCGCTACCGAAGAGGCTACGTTACTTGTAGAAGGCACATTGCCATCATACACTACCGCTCCATTGATTAAGGGCGCATAAGCCGTAAACAACTCCTCCATAGTAGCGAATTTTTGTACCGTCCGACCGTACAACCACTCGTCTTTTTGAGAATATTTGTTCCACCAATAAGTGTCGATATCATTTTCACCTTCCATCACAAAGAACACGTATAAGCAGGGTTTGTCCCGGTTAACTATTCCTTGGAGAGTAGAGACTGCATGAACATCATCCCAGGCAGTATTAATCCCAGTGTTAGTTTTCAAATCCGTCAAGAGTGTATATCGCAAATCGTACATACCTATTCTCTCTCCGGCAAAAGTTTTTTCTCCGGCAAAAGCAGCATTTGTAATCAATAAAAATGCAATCAATAACTTTAAGTATTTCATCGTATAAAACTTATATCTATCGTAATCACTTTTTGTACATTTCCAATTAAAAAAAATCGCTCCACTCATCATGGAGTTAATCTCAAACGGCATAGCAATAGCTAACCTGAAATATGCCCCAATAAAGTGGCAAATATAACATTTTCCGTCCATCCATTTGAAATAGAATTAAAGAATAATATTTTACATAAACCAATGCCTGAAATTGTCCACATTTCCCGGCTCCGGGGAACATCCTTGAATATCACCGATCAAAGGGCGCTTGATCACCGATGAAGGAGGTCTTCCTCACCGATGAACAAACCTTTCATCACCGGGGTAAAAATACATTTTTATATTTGTTGATTATCAAGCATTTAAAAATTACTCTTTTTCAATCCCTGACAAGGACTTTGCAAACGATCGTTTTACCGTTATCAGGAATTATTCTTAACAGATAAAACCCGGAAGGTAGTGCGATATATTCGGACGTACCCAATGAGACGAACTCCTTCATTCTTAAGCCGGTTAAAGAGGAAACCCAAATTTCACCGATCGTATTAGAAGATTCAATCTTAATCCCGCCCTTGACCCCATAGGCATGAACATCTTCTTCATACACTTTTTCCACCGAAGCGGGATTATTACTATCCAGATAAACATTCGCTACTGTAGCATTATTTTTTCTCCATACCATCTTTAACCGATGCTTCCCGGTTAAAGACTCCAAATCGCCTACATTGAATTTATATTTTGTCAACGATCCGGTACGAACCAAAGACACACTTGCAAAAGGAACCAATGCATTGGCTCCGAATGTTTTCAGATTGGCAGAATGATTTCTCCAACGTATGTAAACAGCATGAGAACCAATGATATTCAACTTCAACGAAGCTAAAGTTTCCTTATATTCACCTTCCTCTGTTTGTTCAACAGGAATAGAAGCTACCGGAACCGTAGTATCCTCAATATAAATATCAAAATATGCATCCGTACAATTTGACGGATTGGTATATTCAATCATAAATTGATTATACCAACCGTATCTTTCATTACCAAAGTCAATATCTCTCACAGCTATTTTGGTTCCGTGACTCGTATTGACAATGGCTCCGGTAACTCCATCATATTTTGCCCCTTTCGAGCCTCTATCCACAATGACTACCTGATACAGTCCCCCACCTTTGGCGGGGATACGGATATCGCCTCCATAAACAGATACAATGGAGAATAAAGACAAAACAAATAATAAAATGGATTTACTCATGTCCACCTCCATTTTTCTCAAGATAGCATTTCAATGTGGCACAAAGATCCATGGGCAATAAGAATTCGTAAGTATTTGGGAGATAACTTTCAACACGTTGTAATTCACGGATCAGCCTTTCGTATCCTTCGGTTCCGCCATAATTGGCTGCAATCAGATAAACGTTCCTGAAAACCGGTTTCGAGCTATTCGGCTTCACACTTACCAAATCTTTATACACATCCCCTTCAGCCCAACAATGTGTCCCTTGCAGAATACATACCACTCCTTCACCGTCCTTTCCCGTCTCGTAGCGTTCTTTATTATTGCTAAAACCATCAAAGACACCCTGTAAACCACATGTTCGCATGTATTTTCCAAAACGTTCCTTATCGGTAGTATTCCAGAGGCATCCTGTATGAAAGCCTGCTGTCTCCATCCATTGCCGATTGATTTCAAGCCATTTCTCATAATTCACCTCATTATACTTGTCCCCATAAATAAATTGAAACCCGGAAGGCCCGGCAATCAACTCATCATTCGGAGTCAGGTTCTTATAAAAGAACTCCAATAATACCGGATTCAATTCTTGTAACGAGGCAGCCATTGTCATTCCCACAGGAACTTCACCACGCCCTTTCGCATTCTTGAACATATTATACATCTGATTAGAATCAAACTGCACATTGTCTCCATCACTCCAAACCAAGCTAACATAAATTTTTCCCGGCTGCGCTTCTATAGGTTGTCCTTTACGTTGCTGAAAAGATTTGCGGGGAAATGAACACCAAAAGCTGCCATTGGCATAATAATCGCTCACCATAAAACCGACGTTATACGGGTTTGTGGCATTATTCAATGCATCTCCGTCATTGTCAGCACCATATCCCATGGTAGAAGAACCCGGCTGATAATTCATTTTCCGGCAGATTTTCTGAATCATGTTAAATTCATCCGGATTGGAATTGCTCAGGAAGAAAACAAAACCTTTAGAAGCTGCCGCATAGTCATATATTTTCCAGGGATTAGTAAGATAATCACTACGGAGGCCGGCTGAAAAGCTTAGAGTTTTATGACAATTCTCCGTTAAATGATCGACTGCCCATTGATAGGCTTCCAGTTTTGTAGACCATTTATCTGTTATATCTTCACATTCTATATTCCATTTCAACTCTTCATTGAAAAATTCCTTTATTTCCGAAGTGACAGGTATCCCCTGTTGTTGGGCACAGATCATCTGCGCCATACACCATGTCCATTCTTTAGAAGGGTCCCACAATATCATCTTCCTGAAACGATCTTTATATTTTTCGATAATCGTAGCCAGTCCTGCATATTTTTCTTTTGAGTACTCCCCTTTTTGTAGCTTCCAGTTCACTCCCTGTTTCCCATATACATCTTCAAACTGAGTCAGATGATGGTCTTCATACACCAGATACACCTCTGCTTTCTGCTGATTCAGCACTCCCTGAGCCACTGCTGCTGTAATCTTACCATAACTGTCGTCCCGACGTACATCAAAAACAGAAATCATGTCGATGGGAACATTTTCATTCTTAAAATACAGTCCGGATTGCGGTTCTTTATCCGAAGCATAAGAATCCAGGTGAGGAATTTCCTGACTGATCTTAAAATCAGTTTTAGGTTCCAATAACATATCGTCCAAATAAAAATCAAATCCTGTCTCTTCAGTCGGCTTCATGACATTTGCCATTTCCACCCATATCGCATTATAACTATCAGAGTCAAAATCTATTTCACCTAAGTCCAATGTCAATCCGTCACTTGTTGCCTTTATTCCATCCTCCGTAAAGGTAGCAGAGTTATTGGGATCATATACCACGGACACAGCCGACTCATTCATCGGGATCACCAAGGCATCCTGTGAAGGAGCTTCCACTTGCTCACCGGCAACGGTAGCCGGCTGTGACATTACTGTCACAGCGCTACTCATTCCCAATAAGAGACATATAAAACATTTTATATTCATACGTTGTCTTTTTAATTTTCCGTATCTACTTCCGGAACCACGATCTCCTGTACAGGACTAAAATTATATCTCTTCTGAGGGTTGCCGGTACGGATTCCAATACGAACCCAATACTTTCCGGGAGACAGTTTCTTGACATTTTTTTCTACAACCTGGAACGGTACACCCGGCTCATAATCTCCACGGGAAAATTCCTTTTTAGCTTTGATGGTATATTTTGTCTCGGAATTATTTACCCCTACATTCGGTGATTTACTGGAAATGAATACTTGCGCCTCACTCAGCGTATATAAGTCCTCATCGATGCCTTCCGTATCAATCTCCTTCTCCGTATCCTCAATCGTATACTTTATCTCCAGATTATTCTGTTTACTACCAGCAAGCGCTATCTCATTAATATTCACACGAGCATAAGGCGTCACAGAATAATGGAGTTTAGTCAGTTTATCCTTTTCAAGATATACAACCTCCGGTTCGGGAGCATAAAAAGCCCCCTCTTTTAAAGTGATACGATATTTTCCTGAGAAAATCTTCGTATTCTGAAAGGTCCCGTCTGCCTTTCCCCAAAAGAACTGAGATTGAGTGTTAGCATGGCCGGCTTCCTCCCAACTCAATTCATAATATTCGATTTTATAACTATTGGCGGCTTCTCCCTGCAAAGGTTCGTTTGTCTTTTTATCGACTACAGTTCCTTCCAAACCGGAATTCGGAGCTTCATAATTATCATATTCAAAATATCCACAAGAAGAAAGGAGCAATGCAGATAGACTAAAAATATAATATAACTTTTTCATATTCACTTACCTTTTCAATTATAATATGGATTTTGTATTAACTTCCCGTTTTTAGCAATTTCACCATCAGGAATTCTTTCATAATACATCTTGGCTGAGAACGTATAATAGTACTTGTTTGCAGCAGACTCCTCAAAAACATATTTCTGTTTATTGATATCAAAATAAGGACACAATCCTGTATACTGTTTTGTTTCTATTACTTTATCGGCAATTCGCCAACGTCTCAGATCCCAATACGTTTGATTTTCAAAAGCCAGTTCTATTCTTCTTTCATGACGGACTCTGTCAACGGTCAGTTCCGATGAAGAAAGTTGTTTGATATCAGCCCGCTTACGAATATCATTGATCCATACCAAAGCATCATCCAAATGCTGTCCCATTTCTACGGCTGCCTCGATTCCATTCAAGAGAACTTCGGCATATCTGAAATCAATCCAGTGCTGTTCGGAATAGCTTTCAAGTATTTCGGCAGTCGGCAGGTTTTCATTCAAATATTTACGCATAAAGAAGCCTGTCATGTTCCCGGAATAGTTTCCACATCCACTCTTACCTACAATGTGATAAACCTTTCCGTCTTTAGCCGTGTAAACAGCTTTTTCATAATCAACCGCATCTTCCTTTTTAGAACCATCTTCCAAAATCAGTCCTTTTTGGATAGAGCAAGCTTCTCCTTTGAATTTTGCATTCGGATATATAATCGAACCTCCAAAGCGTGCATCCATGTTTTCAAACAATTCCGACGGATCATCAAAATAGGCACCTCTAGCTCTTTCAGCAAAGTTAGCTGGTGTACCATCCTTACGCTCAAACATTTCTACAAATTCTAAAGTAGGATTCATATTCGAAGAGAATCCACTTCCGCGATATTGATAAGGGACGAAATATACATCCCATCCATGCGCATTAATATTGCGTTGGAAATACTTCACGAAAATATTTTCCGGACTATCTTCCGCCAAGAAAAGTTCTGCAAAGTTCTTCTCTTTATCCGCATTCTTTTCATATAAAGAGAATTTCCGGGACTTTTCAATCTCTTTTACCGCATCATAAGCTTGTTTAAAATAGCCATCGGATAGTGATTCTTCTATCCCGACCAAACCATTCAAATCCATCTTGCCATAACGGGCGATACTCCCTGCATAAAGCATTGCACGGGATTTTAATGCCAAAGCAGCGTATTTAGTAGCACGCCCTTTACCCAACAATGATTCGTTATCCGGTAATAATCGTGCCGCTTCATCCAAATCTTCCGCAATAAAATCATAACATTCTTTTTCCGTATTTCTCGGGACCTTTAAGACCTCAATATCACCGGTATACTCCTGAGGCTCTTTTAAAATAGGTACACCGCCATACCGCTTAACCATTGCGAAATAGTAATAAGCCCTGATAAAGTATGCTTCACCCAGCCAGGCATTACCAAGAACTCCTGAAAAGTTCTTTTGATAAGCCGGAAAGTTCTGAAGGAAATAATTGACACGGCGCACTTTTCCATAATCCCAACATCCCCACCAAGTTCCGTCACCAATGGTAGAAATATCATCCGAAGAATGACACATCGCTTCACCGGAAACATTGGGCAAACGTCCCTGACCTTTACCGGATACATTGAACCCCTGTTGGGTAAAACGAAAATCTTCTATCGGCAAATCATAGTATAGAGTAGTCATATATGATTTTATTCCGGATTCCGACTTAAAGATGGCATCATCTTGCATAATATTAATGGGTGGCACATCTAAATAATCGCAAGAACTGAAGGACATCACCATCGTCAGAAATGACACTAATATTTTATTTATTTTCATAGTCTTTCAAATTAGAATGCTAAGTTCAATCCAAAATTAAAGTTTCTCATAATCGGATACAAATACCCGTAATTACCTTCCGGATGTTCTGGATCTACAAAGTCCAAATTGGATAATGTAAACAAGTTGTACCCACTTGCAAATATTCTCAAACGATCGACCTTGAACTTTCGGGTGAGATTTTTAGGAATAGTGTAGCCGATTTCCATACTTTTCAAGCGTAGATAAGATGCATCATAAGTGGTCTGTTTGCATCGGGCATAATTTACACTATACGATCCGGCATCCCGAGTGGTAGGCCATTTTCCGGGTATCCAGTTTCCGCTTTCATCCTGACGGTATCTGTCATAAAAATGTGCCAAACCATTACCTCCAAAGCATAAAGGATATTGCAATTGTTCAAAATAGATTACATTAAATCCGCCACCGCCCTGAAACAATAGACTCACATCAAACCCTTTCCATTCAGCCGAAATAGCCGCACCGAATGTCATCTTAGGATTTCCGTTATCACCCATATGTTCATATGCATTCGGATAAACGTCATTACTGTCTATGATACCATCTCCATTCCAGTCTTCATATTTCCAGTCACCCGGCAATTGCGTAGCTCCGCCCTGTCCGTCCTGTATCGGAGAATGCCAGATATCATTCATTGAAGTGAACTGACCGTTGGAACCATAAGTCCATCCCATATCCGTATAACGGTTTGAGTATTTATTTCTCCATCTGTCATAAGAGTTGACCGCATCGCTCTCCACTATAAACCGATTCAGATGCCGGGTCAAGGCAAAATTCAAATTCACCGAATAGTTGAAATCGTTGATCTTATTTCGGTGTCCTATAACTATTTCAAAACCTTTATATAAATCCTCATTAATGTTTTCGGATGAAAGCTGAGCGCCCAAAGTGCCCGGTATTTCGCCCAATCTCGAACCTAACAGTTCGCTTCCATATTTCCAGAAAAAGTCCACTTGCGCGGATAACAGCCCATTCCATAGCTCAATATCAGTGCCGACATTCAACGACTTAATCAGATACCAAGTGATGTTTTCATTGGGGATAGCTCTGAATCCTAGCCCTTTATAGACCTCATCGCCATACACATAGCTTGCTCCCGGATAATCGTAACCTGCCAGAAATTGATAGGCCGAAGTTATATCACTTCCCATTACACCATAGGACGCTCTTAGTTTCCAGTTTGAAATAAACGACAGTTGCTCTATATTCTTCATGAAATTCTCTTCCGTAACACGGTATCCGGCAGATACGGAAGGAAAAAATCCCCAACGATGTCCCTTCGCAAATTTAGAAGAGCCATCATAACGGAAACTGGTTTCCAATAGATACTTGGCTTTATAGTCATAGTTGATACGTCCGATTAATCCCATATTGGTGGTTCTATAAACCTGATTGGCGTCAGATGTACCTATTTGCTTCTCTTCAGAACCGGCAAAAAGTTCATCTACGGCATCCATTTCAAAGTTTCTTTTAGCCCAAAGGTTATCCTCTTCTTTTGCACTCTGCTCGTATAAAAACAAGACTTTCAGGTTATGCGTATCATTAAAATTACGTTCATAGTTTAATGATGCCTGCAACAGATTTTGCATACCTTCCCAGGATTTCCCTTTTATAGAAGATGGAGAATTATAGGATTGAGGATTATAAACCTCGCTTTCCTTATCGAATTTATAAAGCGTAAATTGTTTTTGGAACTCTTTCAACCGGGTATTTCTATAATCAAAGCCATAAACAAACTTGGCACTTAATCCTTTTAAGAAAGGAGCATTATAAGTGAGTGAAAAAGTAGTATTCAAAGTCCGGTTCACATTTCTTTTATAGCCCGATTTATCAGCATTTGTTATCATTAAAGGATTCAACCCATACATTACATCATTGGGATAATCTTCATTGTTGTTTGCATAAGGAGTTTCCGTCGGCTTCAACATCCAAATAGCTTTAAACTGTTCCCAGGTATCTTTATAGGGTTGATTTTTCTCGTCTGTCATAGCACTTATCAAAACTTCCGCTTTCAGATGATCTGTAACATCAAATCCCAGATTGGTACGGATATTATAACGATGATAGTTCAGATCACCCGTTTTCCATATACCATCCTCTCCCAGATAACCAAAAGACAGAAAATATTGCGCGCGCTCTCCGCTTCCACTGGCGGATATATTGTGATGTGTTTGTGGTACAAAATTTCTCATAGCCAGGCTATACCAATCCGTAGCCCCTTCTTGCCTATAACGTTCTACATCTTCCTCGGTAAAAGTAGAATTGATCCCTCTACCCATATTTTTATCAGCTTCACGGACCAACTCGGCATATTGATACGCATTCAATACGTCCGGCATACCCGTAGGGTTCTGGAAACCTACACTACCCGTATATTCGACTTTTGTTCTGCCTTTTTCTCCTTTACGAGTCGTGACTAACAGCACTCCATCGGCAGCACGCATACCATATACGGTAGCTGATGCATCTTTCAAAACACTAATGCTCTCTATATCATTAGCCTCCAATCTTTGAAAGTCTGATACTTCCCTTACAATACCATCAATAACTATAAGTGGAGTTTTCATACCACGAATATCCATTTTAGCATCATAACTACCCGGCTCACCCGTGCGTTGTTGAATGCGCACTCCGGGCAGCTTACCTGCAAGCATATTCTGTACGTTGGAGGTCGGAGTGGCTGTCAATTCTTTAGTACTTACGGTACTGACAGCACCTGTCAAAGTTGCTTTCTTCTGTGTACCATAGCCAACAACCACGACTTCGTCCAAAGTCTGTGTATCTTCACTCAGAGTTACTTCTATCGTTGTTTTTCCTTTTACAGATACATCCTTTGTCGTAAATCCTATCAATGAAAATTGAAGAACCGATTTATCGGAAGGAATATTTAAACTAAAAGCACCGTCTATATCAGTAATGGTACCAAGAGAAGTTCCTACTATTACAATATTCACACCCGGCAAAGGTTCACCGGTCTGATCTCTCACAACACCAGATAACTTCTGTTGTTGATTGATGGCTGCCAATGCCATAGTACTATTTACTACAATCAACAGCAACAATAAAAAGAATTGTTTTTTTTTCATACATCCTATTAGAACAAGGAGGACTGGCTAAAGAGGTTAAAAGTCCCTTTTCATCCCATTTACAGGCATCTGCAAAAAGGGATTAAACAGAGTCTTAATTTAGAAACCATATCTTAGCCAGCCCCTGCTGAATACTTATTTTACAACCTTAAAAGCTTGAGCTTTCTCAGATGAAAGAATATTTATAATATATACTCCTTTATCTCTTAAAGAAATCATTTCTGTTACGTTGCTTGCAACACGTTTAGAAACCAATGTTCCATTCGTAGCATAAACACAGATTGTTTCATTTCCGTTTAATCCCTCTATTTGCACGCCTTCAGTAGTGATCGTAACATTGTAAGTAGCATTTTGGGTATATTCAAGTCCACTTTCCCCACTTGTCTGCCATTTAAATACCGGATATGGAGAAATGGTAGGATCAAGTTTCCAAACTTCATCAAAATCCCAACCTAAATCATCTTCATAGAAAGCTTCGGTTAATTCGTCAACAGTTTCACCATTATCCGAATTGGCACCAACTCCTTCTGTTACAACCTGTCCATTCACTAATACGCTAGAAAGTGCATAATTATCGGATACATCTCCCCCATTCCTTTTACCTACGATACGATGAGTTACTTCAGCTTCACCGATGATATTCTTATTTAAAGACAAGCAAGAAGTCACCGTAGCTCCATCATTAGCACCTATAATCCCACCAATATTCGTTTTACCTTCAATTGTAGAAGTTGAATAGCAATACATAACGGTTGCATTTCCCGAACTTACCAATCCGCCCACTGCGTCACCCGTCCATTCTGCTCCTTCTTCGTGAGGAGATTCCGCTTTTATGTCACAATCGATAGTATAGCAGTTAGTAATTGCAGTAGTGCCGGCACACGGGCCTGCAATCCCTCCTGCATTAGAACCCGTACCGATGTTGGAACAAGAGCTATTGATTACTCCGATTTGCTCATACACGGCATTTCGTGTGAGACCGGATAAAATGCCCAAACGTCCGCCACCAACTACATTAACATTCTCAATCAACAAATTTTTAATAGTTCCTCCATCCACAACTCCAAAGATGCTCATATCATGCGCACCCGTATCATCGCCATGCTTAGCCAATAAATTGGATATTTTATGGCCATTACCATCAAACGTTCCGCTAAAACGCTGTTCAGCTCCGTCACCGCTTCCCCATTCAGCCAATGGCCACCAGCCTCCTTCTTTTTCATAAGAAGCAAAATCCAAATCAGCCATCAATTTAAAATAAGCATTCCTGTTCTCACGAACGGCATCAAACTGTGCCGGTGTCTCAATCAGATAAGGATCAGATTTTGATCCGCTACCACCAGCATACAAATTTTCAGCCTCCTGTGCCAACGCACTCGAAGCAAACATCATACTGCAAAAACAGAATGTCGCAATTGTCTTGTAACCATTCTTTCCCATAATACTAAAGTTTTAATAGTTAATAATATAATTAGTTTTTTATAGATTTCGGACGGCAACTCATATCCCATCCAAATTTTTTATTCGGTTTGTCTCCCATTATAAATACCAATGTACCACCATTCATTATATCAGCATGCGTAATATAAGATTTCAAATATTCCTGCCCGTTCAATTCGGCAGACTGGATATATTTATTCTCCTTTGAATTATTGACTGTACATATCTCAAACGCCTTACCATCGGGCAAATCTAAAACAACTTTATCAAAAATCGGCCTGCCAAATACATACACACCATTGGAAGGATTGACCGGATAAAAGCCCAATGAAGAAAATACATACCAAGAAGACATTTGACCACAATCTTCATTTCCCTGTAATCCATCCGGCAATGCACTGTACATGTTCGAAAGTATATAATCTACTTTTTCTGCTGTTTTCCATTGCTCACCCACATACGCATATAGATAGGCCGTATGATGTCCGGGTTCGTTCCCATGAGCATATTGCCCTATTAAACCGGAAATATCCGGTGAAGCATCATTACCCAAGTCCTCATTGACCAAGAATAAACTATCCAATTTCTCCACAAAAGCATTTTCACTACCAAATAATGAAATAAGCCCTTCCACATCATGAGGTACTAACCATGTATATTGCCAAGCGTTACCTTCACAATAAGCATCATTCCGATGAGTCGAACGAACCGGATCAAAGGGGGTCAACCACGAACCGTCTGAGTTTCTCCCTCTAAAGAAATGAGTATCTTTATCCCAATATTTATGGTAAGCTAAAGCTCTTTCCGAGAAGTACCGATAATCTTCCGATTTATCCAACTTTTTTGCAACCTGAGCAACTCCCCAGTCAGCAATAGCATATTCCAAACCTTTAGCAACTGATTCATTCTCTAAATCAGCCGGAATGTACTCCTTTCCGGTCACATATGAGAGACCTTTATAATCGGACATCATTGAATTTTTGATAGCCAGATAAGCACGTTCATAATTGAAGCCTTTGATATCTTTAAGAATCGCATCCGCAATTACTGGAACCGACTGGATACCAATCATTTCATTAGTATCCGAACCATACAAATGCCATACTGGCAAACGCCCTTGCTGTTCGTTAATAGCCAACATAGAATTGATAAAATCGGGAACACGCTCGGGTTGTACCAATGTATATAATGGATGTGCCGCACGGTATGTATCCCACAACGAAAACACAGTATAATTGACAAAACCCGGATCACCATACACATTCTTATCAGTTCCCCGATATTCACCATTATAATCATTAAAAGTGATCGGTTGCATAAAAGCATGATATAAAGCTGTATAAAAAATACGTTTTGCGACAGTATCGGAAGTTTCAACCAATAACTTTGACAATTCTGCATTCCATTTGGCGGTTGCTTCATCTACCACTCTCTCAAAATTCCAATCTTTAATCTCGTATTGGATGTTAGCTGCGGCATTTTCCATGCTTACAGGTGAAATACCTACTTTGACAGAAAGCTCTTTAACAGACTCGGCAACGTTTACATTACCTTTCACATCTACTCCCTGTAAGGCATGTCCCGGTACAGCTATCGAATCATGATATAACGTCAAATGCACTGGTTGTGAAAAAACAGCCGCAAAATAAATCTGCTGTTTCTTTGACCATCCGCTAGAATAACGATAGCCTCTGACAACACTGTCATTTACTTGTTCCAAATAGGTATCCGTCGGGCGATCATCCCCATTTGCATCTTTCAGATTTATCATTACATGCTTTTCAACATTTTCAGGAAAAGTATACCGATGAAACGCAACTCTGTCCGAAGCAGTTAATTCAACTTTCACTTGATGGGATTTCAATATAACTTCATAATAACCTGGCAATGCTTTTTCAAGATCCTTAGTATAACGGGAAGCATAGCCGGACAAAGGATTTTCCTGTGTCCCTGGCTGTGTTTCCTCTTTTCCGGTATAGGGCATAAATAACAAATCGCCTGTGTCACTGCAACCGGTGCCATTGAGATGTAAATGAGAAAAACCTATTAAAATCGAATCGGAATAATGATATCCTGAACACCAATCCCAACCTTTATTTATATTATTCGGTCCAATCTGAACTGCACCAAACGGAGTAGTCACTCCTAAAAAAGTATGACCATGCCCTCCGGTGCCGATAAAGGGATCGACATAAGACACCGGCTTTTCAGTCATGAACGACTCATTCATACTATTGCATCCGAAAATCAATACGGAAGAGCTTATTAATATTAACTTTTGTAATCTCATCAGTGTTTTTTATTATTCGTCATTATTTATTCTGTCTCTTTACAGGGTGCTACCAAACAGACCTAGCTATTATTATAAAATCATTTTTCATCACGACTATTTTATTTTTGTTTGAGGCAAAAGTACATTTCAATGGTTAACAAAAGCATTAATAAAACATTAATAAATGGCCAAACAAAGACTTTTAAAGCACATTTACCGACTAAACATATTAATATTGTATTAATTTACTTTTCCAACGATTCCACCGACATTGGATGTTCCTTCTATATCACAATCTGAATAACTATTTATAATCTGACTATCTGAACTCATTGAACTGGATATACCTCCTACGCAATCTTTCGCAAAAACATATCCCCCTTTTACAAGACAATTTTCTATCACTGATTGATAGAGGGGACCGGTCAATCCTCCGGCATTAGAGCCATGATCGGACAATCTATTCTCGCATCGACTATTAATGATAGAAACATTTTCTATTTTAGAAGAAAATGTGGCTCCGCTTAAAACTCCCAAACGCCCTTCACCAATGATGACACAATTTTCAACCTTCAAATTCTTAATTTCAGCATTTTCAACTACTCCGAATATGCTAAGATCATGCGCTTTCATCTCTATATGCAAATTCGTAACCGAGTAACCATTCCCATCAAAAATTCCATTAAAGCGCTCTATCGCACGTTCACCATTCCCCCACTCTCCCAACGGCCACCATCCGCTTCCATCTTCACGAACATATCCCGAAAAATCAATATCATTCATTAAACGGAAACATTGGTTCCTGTAATTTCGTATACAATCAAATTGTTGAGGGGTCGAAATCAAAAAAGGATCTTCCTCAGTTCCCGTTCCACCGGCAAAAGGAATATTATTATCCAAATAAATACGCAAAAGTTCAAAAAAAGACGGAGCATCCAATAAGCAGATCTTTTCATCTAACTTTTTCAACTCCTCCACTACCTGCAAATACCATGTCGGATCTTTCAAAATATTTCTAAACCAGTGGAATGGAATTCCTTTTCTTTCCTTTATCCGGTTCACTATCGTTTTTGCTGCATCTTCCGGATTTATATCATTCACATCATAATCGGCACGTAATAAGGGCATATCTGCAAATAAGGTTGCATCAGAAGGCAAATGCTGGGGTACAACTCCATTGGAACTAAACGAATAATAACATTCCATACCTTCCCGGTTCAATGCCGGAGCATACCCGTCAACAATAAATCCCGTAATACTTAATCCCCATCGTTTATAATATGGTTTACAATGGTTTGACCATGCCTGCAATCCAGAAGATAAACCGGAAATACCACGAGGCTCCTGAAGCATTCCAGGACTTAAATAACCTGCTCCATTGTCAGCACTTACAAAATAATCATTCTTAGTAGCAGTCTTTCTAAAGTTATGTAACACATGAGGTACCCGTTCTTGCAATACTGGACTTATAGCCCACATCATTGGCACTTTCCCTCTATTAGGATTATCCCAAATAAAAGGGGTACATTGGCTCACCCATGATGAAGCATCATAATCACCGACATAAAACACTAAAAAGTTTCTCCCTTTTATATCCACTGTCCCATCATTTTTCAATAATCCTTTTTCTTTTAACTCCTGATGAGTCACCCATTTTTGAGGATATTCCTTCTCTAAAGGAAAATGTTGCCAGAACGATGCATTAGCCAACGCTCCGATTGAGATTGCATCCGCATCTTTAAATGCATTATATGCACTAATCAGGCGTAAAAACTCCCATTCCGTCGGAACATCGTCATGAATACCTCCTGCATGTTTCGTATATTTAAAAGCCCATGAAGGGAAACCACCTATATAACAGAATTTATCACCTTTATTCTGCTGATATGCCAATAACAACATCTCCTTGAGAGTTGCCAAATCTGTTCCTACAGACTGCTCGGGATCATCTGTTGCCGGTTCATCTCCCCATGGAGACAAGTCAAAGAAAAAAGCACGTTTACTAATAAAGAAATCATGATTATACAAGGTATGATGGTTGCGAACTGCTGCAAACGGATTCTTTTTCCAATACTGATCCAAATAATAAGCAGCATATTCTGTATTACACTTGCCCTTTTTCATATAATTTTCGATATACCAGATATAGGGATCATTTTTGATAGACCCTGTACTTTTCCGCTGAGTCCCCGGAATTATACCTTCACCCGTGAACATAGAAGTACCGTCCTTATTTATAAGCCAGCACTTTACATCCAACTTAGGACCATTTAAGACTAAACGTGTGTATAAACTTTGCTTATCTGTATCGTATCTTATAGGTAAAAGATTTTCCGCTCCTGCTACAGCTGAAGCTACATTGCTTGTAGAAGCTACATTTTCATCATACACTACTATTCCCTCTATATAGTTTGCATAGGCATCCACCAATTCTTCAATCGAATCATAAGTTATCGTCTCTTTCCTGTAAAGCCATTCTCCCTTTTTACGATATTTATTCCACCAATACTTATCAATATCCATTTGATCACGATCTACTCCAAATATATATAATTGTGGATTGTCCCTGTTAACAATTCCTTGCAAAGCTGCAATCAAATGTACATCATCCCATGTCACATTACGTCCTCCGATATCTTCCAAATCCGTTTGTAAAGTATAATGCAGATCGTATAGTCCAATTTTATCCTGAGCAAAAGCTTTATTACAGCAAAAACATAATATGCAGATTCCGCAGATAATTGTATTTCTCATATTTATAATTATATCCGAATTAGTCAATTTCAATTGCTTTCACTCCCTCAAATGTCATTTTTACAGGTTTTATATACCCATTTTCGTCAAAGTACATCTTATCTATGCAAACCTGCCTATGATTTTGGTCTGTATCTCCCAACGGACGGCGGTGGTAGACAATATACCATTCATCTTTTCCCGGAATTTGTATGACGGAATGATGTCCTGCACCTGTAGCAATTTTATCATCTTGCTGAAGAATCTTCCCGACCCGATCAAATGGGCCATATGGAGAATCGGCAATAGCATATGCCACACTATAATCCGCACCTCCCCAACTACCTTCCGACCACATGAAATAATATTTTCCATTGCGTTTTAACATAAACGGTCCTTCAACATAATTTTCCGGGGTAACGGATTTATAGTATGTACCGTCTTCAAAAGGAACAATTCTCAATAAATCAGGACTTAATTTCACCATATTGCAATGATGCCATCCTCCATAATACATATAATAACTACCGTCATCATCCCGAAAAACAAACTGATCGATGGGTTGGGCACCATTTATAATTTTATCAATCAACGGTTTTCCTAAAGCATCTTTAAAAGGTCCGGCAGGATTATCAGCGATCGCCACACCAATTCCTCCACATTGATTATCATTCTGTATATCATTACCTCCGAAAAACAAATAATATTTTCCATTCGCTTTGATAATCGCAGGTGCCCACAAAGCAAATTCAAGCCATTTTATGTTTTCGATAGATAAAACTTTAGGATGTTTAGTCCAGTGTACCAAATCTTTGGAAGAAAAAGCATCCAAATAAGTCTGAACATTATAAATTTGATGCACCGCCCTTGTTTTTTTCTTCAATTCGGGAGCATTTTCTTTTACTTCCGGAGATAAATCAGACAAAGTCGTGTAAATCCAGAATTCATTGTTAAATACAACTCCTTCGGGATCTGCATACCATCCTTCAATGGCAGGATTTCCACTACTCTCCTCTTTT
>OGOG01001649.1_pt1 | contig 21216 bp, 19 predicted proteins | sample 1552581 | NCBI WGS metagenome assembly OGOG01 (sample SAMEA2580152, study PRJEB22360) | human gut metagenome | biome: human gut; feature: human-associated habitat; material: faeces | place: Denmark | collected 2008/2010 | reverse complement strand
GAATGGCGGGAACGCGCCTGCCGATAAGTTGTGATAAGACAATAATTCACGCGTTAAGGCTAGCGGAATTGATCATCTTTTCGTATAACGATAGAAATGAAACGTTGTTTTAATTAAGGAGTGGAAAAGATGATCATCGGAAATATTCATAATCTTCAGCCGTGGCTACCCCAGGAGTTACGCCAGGCGATTGAGCATATCAAAGCGCACGTTACGCCAGAAACGCCAAAGGGTAAGCACGATATCGAAGGCAATCGTCTGTTTTATCTTATCTCGGAAGATATGACCGAGCCGTACGAAGCTCGCCGTGCGGAGTACCATGCCCGCTATCTCGACATTCAGATTGTGTTAAAAGGTCAGGAAGGCATGACCTTCAGCACGCAACCTGCAGGCACGCCGGAGACCGACTGGTTAGCTGATAAAGACATCGCATTTTTGCCGGAAGGCGTTGATGAGAAAACAGTTATCCTAAATGAAGGTGATTTTGTTGTGTTTTATCCGGGGGAAGTGCATAAACCGCTGTGCGCAGTGGGTGCACCAGCCCAGGTTCGCAAAGCAGTAGTGAAGATGCTGATGGCGTGATGACTTTTCGCCGTAAATAACTCCAGGTTTACGGCGAGTTTGTGAAAAGAGCGTTTTTTGATATTTTTTTGTGAGTAGAATTTGTAATGCTTAGACGTTCTTATTAACTCAAGGAGTCCGTCATGAGCAAAATATCAGGTTGGAATTTTTCTCAAAACATTACATCAGCCGACAATTGTAAACAAAAAAATGAAGACTTAGATACCTGGTATGTGGGAATGAATGATTTTGCCCGAATTGCCGGAGGGCAGAATAGCAGAAGCAATATTCTTTTTCCCAGAGCATTTTTGGAGTTTTTGGCTAAGATATTTACCCTGGGTTATGTGGATTTTAGCAAACGCTCCAACGAAGCGGGTAGAAATATGATGGCTCATATTAAGTCCTCATCTTATATCAAAAATAATGATGGTAGTGAGATAATGCAGTTTGTTATGAATAATCCTGAAGGGGAGCGAGCGGATTTATCTAAGGTGGAAATAGAAATTACACTTGCCTCAGCTTTTAATAATGGGATTCGTGAAGGACATACAGTCATTATATTTACACAACCTGATGGTTCGACTAATCGTTATGAAGGGAAGTCCTTTGAAAGAAAAGATGAGAGTTCATTACACCTGATTACTAACAAGATTCTGGCGTGTTACCAACGCGAAGCTAACAAGGAAATAGCTCGTCTATTAAATATTCCGCAGGAGTTAAATAATTCTCAGGACTTGAATAACTCGCAGGTGAGTTGTAAAGATTCAGTTGATTCTACGATTACGGATTTATTAGAAAAACCATTGAATAATGCATTATTAGCAATAAGGAAAGAACATCTGCTATTAATGCCTTATGTATGTAATGAATCGATTTCATACTTGCTTGGTGAAAAAGGGATACTGAAAGAAATAGATGACCTTAACGCAGTAAATAATTATCTTCTTAATAATAAGAAAGCTACTGACAATGAAATTAATGACATCAAAGTTAACCTGTCTCATATTCTTATTGATTCCTTAGATGATGCAAAAGTTAACCTTACACCGGTCATCGATTCGATTCTGGAGATTTTTTTAAAATTCCCATATATTAATGATGTAAGAATACTGGATTGATGTTTTAATAAAAGAATGCAATATTTTGGTGATTCTGAAAAGATAAAGTATGCATGCTCCGTGATAAATCATATTGATTTTAGCCGCGATCAATCTAAAGATTTTAGCTGCGATCAATCTAAAATTAAAATAGCTGAGACCTTATTTTTCAATCTCGATAAAGAACACTATAAAAATAGCCGTAAATTACAGGAATTGATTTGGGATAAGTTGGTTGCATATGTCAATGATTTTAACTTAAGCAATCAAGAAAAATCACGCTTAATACTAAGGTTATTTGATGATGTTAAGTTGCTATTTAATGAAGTGCCTGTCAGCATTTTAGTAAATGATATTTTTTTTGAAGGATTTTTTCATGAAGCAACCTGATTTTGCTAAGTGGTATTTCTATCAATTACTTAAAGATTATGAGGGCGAACAGCTGTATCTTAATGAGTTAGGATATGTTTATGGTAATGAAGAAAAAACAAATGAAATTGTAAAAAACAATCCGGGTTATGTCGTTAAGATTTTTGAAGAAAAGATGGTTAATGAATTAAAAATTAGAACAAGAATGATGAAAATCCTCCGGAAGATTTACGTATAGCAATAGAAAAATATGGATGGAATAATTGAACTATTACTGCATAAAATAATGTGATGCCGGGATGTTTTTGTATTTCCCGGCATCTTTATAGCGATATCAATTATTTACTGAGCGTCGCGACCATCACCGCTTTGATGGTATGCATGCGGTTTTCCGCCTGATCAAAAACAATGCTGGCGGCAGATTCGAAGACCTCATCAGTCACTTCCATTCCGCCATGTAGGCCAAACTCTTCCGCCATTTTCTTACCAAGCGTCGTCTGGTCGTCATGAAACGCGGGCAGGCAGTGGAGGAATTTGACCTCCGGGTTACCGGTCAACTGCATCATCTTGCTGTTCACCTGATAATCACGCAGTAATGCAATCCGTTCTGCCCATTTCTCTTTTGCTTCCCCCATCGACACCCATACATCGGTATAGATAAAGTCAGCACCTTCAACTCCTTTGGCTACATCTTCCGTCAGCGTAATATTCCCGCCATTTTGCTGTGCCAGGGCGCGGCATTCCGTAACCAGCGCAGCTTCCGGCCAGCATGCCTGTGGCGCGACCAGACGCAAATCCAGACCGGTAAGCGCCGCAGCTTCGAGCATCGAATTGCCCATGTTGTTACGTGCGTCACCTGCATAGACCAGCGTCATTTCGTTGAATGCTTTACCGGGTAAATGCTCCTGCATGGTGAGGAGATCCGCCAGCAACTGCGTGGGGTGAAACTCATTGGTCAGGCCGTTCCATACCGGCACGCCAGCGTATTCCGCCAGTGTTTCGACAATCTCCTGACCATAGCCGCGATACTGAATACCGTCATACATGCGACCCAGCACGCGGGCAGTGTCTTTAATCGACTCTTTATGACCAATCTGACTGCCGCTTGGGCCGAGATAAGTAACGCGAGCACCCTGGTCATATGCGGCAACTTCGAAAGAGCATCGGGTACGGGTCGAGTCTTTTTCGAAGATGAGCGCGATGTTTTTACCAGTGAGTTTGGCTTCTTCTTTGCCGCTTTTCTTATCGGCTTTCAGCTTCGCGGCTAACTGCAGCAGGCTGTTGAGTTCAGCTGGCGTGAAATCGAGTAATTTCAGGAAATGCTTATGATAAAACCCGGACATAGATCCCTCCTGTGGCTAACGCCTTAATGAATTAAAATTCAATTTATATGGATGATTATTCATTTGCAAGTCTAAAGCATAAATCTTTGTCACAAAGGTGGAGGCAATGTCAGTGGTGTGTGACAATAAGAGTATCGGCAGGACATTAAGAGGAATGAGCCATGGCAAACCCGGAACAACTGGAAGAACAGCGTGAAGAAACACGTTTGATTATTGAAGAATTACTGGAAGATGGCAGCGATCCGGACGCGCTGTACACCATCGAACACCATCTTTCCGCAGACGATCTGGAAACCCTGGAAAAAGCAGCAGTTGAAGCGTTTAAACTCGGTTACGAAGTGACCGATCCAGAAGAGCTGGAAGTTGAAGATGGTGATATCGTGATTTGCTGCGACATCCTCAGCGAGTGCGCGTTGAATGCCGATCTGATCGATGCCCAGGTTGAACAACTGATGACGCTGGCGGAGAAATTTGACGTTGAGTACGACGGTTGGGGCACTTACTTTGAAGATCCCAATGGCGAAGACGGCGACGATGAAGATTTTGTCGATGAAGACGATGACGGGGTTCGCCACTAATTAATTGATTAAAATGCCCGATAGCACACACTAGCGGGCATTTTTTTAGAGTTCGCGTAGCATCCGCACTTCACAATCTACATGGCCCGTGCAGCCAAGTGCATAGTCGATATGTTGAAAACCTAAATGTTCATACAAACCAATCGCTTCTTTCAAAAAAGCGGTCGTTTCCAGATAGCAGCGTTTGAAGCCCATCTCTCGTGCCTGCTCCATCGCCATTAAGGCCAGTTTTTTCGCCAGCCCTTTACCGCGAATAGCCGGAAGAAAATACATCTTCTGCAGTTCGCAAATGTCCGACTCACTCCCGGTTAATGGCGCAATCCCACCGCCGCCGACCACTTCACCATCGTACTCAACCACCCAATATGCATGACCCGGCTGACTATACACTTGATACAACTCGTCCAGGTTCGGATCGGCGACGGTGTAGCCTTTATCAGCGGTAAGACCGTATTCGGCGGATACCTGACGAATGACGCGGGCGATGGCGGGATTATCCTGCTGCGTCAGGCGACGCATTACAGGTGATTGCGGCGCAATGTTATTCATAGTTTAACCCAATAAAAATAAAGTAATTATACATTTGTTTAATACCACTCTCTTCTTACGTGCGCAAGCGACTTATAAAGTAATAAAGTTTTTGCCAGCCTATTACTGATAAGAGTATTGTAACGTGGCAGAACATTTTACTGTCTGTATATATAAATTATATCAATGGATTTTTTAATTCAGGGAATTTTTATGGCTCAAGTTATTAATGAAATGGATGTTCCGTCCCATTCGTTTGTTTTTCATGGTACAGGTGAGAGATATTTTCTTATTTGTGTGGTGAATGTGTTGTTAACGATTATAACGCTAGGTATCTATTTGCCATGGGCATTAATGAAATGTAAGCGTTATCTCTATGCTAATATGGAAGTTAACGGACAACGATTTTCTTATGGAATTACTGGTGGGAATGTTTTTGTTAGTTGTCTTGTTTTTGTTTTTTGCTATTTCGCAATCTTAATGACAGTGTCAGCAGATATGCCACTTGTTGGCTGTGTTTTGACTTTGTTACTGTTGGTTTTGCTTATATTTATGGCAGCAAAAGGACTGCGTTATCAGGCCTTGATGACCAGTCTCAACGGCGTAAGATTTAGTTTTAATTGCTCTATGAAAGGGTTCTGGTGGGTAACCTTTTTCTTGCCGATTTTAATGGCCATTGGGATGGGGACTGTTTTCTTTATCTCGACAAAGATGCTACATGCCAATAGTTCAAGTAGTGTTATTATATCTGTGGTTCTGATGGCAATAGTTGGTATTGTTTCCATTGGTATTTTTAATGGTACTTTATATAGCCTGGTAATGAGTTTTCTCTGGAGCAATACCAGTTTCGGTATACATCGTTTCAAGGTGAAATTAGATACTACGTATTGTATAAAATATGCCATTCTCGCATTTTTAGCTTTATTACCTTTTCTCGCTGTTGCTGGTTATATTATCTTCGATCAAATATTAAATGCGTATGATAGTTCTGTGTATGCAAATGATGATATTGAGAATTTACAGCAATTTATGGAAATGCAACGTAAAATGATAATCGCGCAGTTAATCTATTATTTTGGGATTGCTGTTAGCACCAGTTATTTAACGGTGTCGTTGCGAAATCATTTTATGAGCAACCTGTCACTGAATGATGGGCGTATTCGTTTTCGCTCAACTTTAACGTACCACGGTATGCTTTATCGCATGTGTGCGTTGGTGGTGATATCCGGGATTACGGGCGGTCTGGCTTATCCACTGCTGAAAATATGGATGATTGACTGGCAGGCAAAAAATACGTATTTGCTGGGCGATTTGGATGACCTTCCTTTAATCAATAAAGAAGAACAACCAGATAAAGGCTTCTTAGCCAGGATTTCACGGGGAATTATGCCTTCTTTACCATTTCTGTAAGAGATAAAAAAGGCCGGAGCATGCTCCGGCCTTCGTTTTCATTACTGTGTTTTGATTACAGCGCGGCGATAACAGCCTGCTGTTCAATCAGCTTCGCTTTCGCTTCTGCATAGCCTTCCAGCTTCTCACGCTCTTTCGCGATGACCGCTTCCGGTGCGCGGGCGACAAAGCCTTCATTCGCCAGCTTGTTCTCGATACGGCTGATTTCGCCTTCGATCTTCGCCACTTCTTTCGCCAGACGCGCCAGCTCATCTTCTTTGTTGATGAGGCCAGCCATCGGGATCAGCAGCTCTGCGCCGTCGATGATCTTCGTAACGGAAACCGGACCTTTGTCATCGGCAGGCAGCACGGTGATGCTTTCCAGACGCGCCAGGGTTTGCAGGAAGCCACGGTTTTCATTTACGCGACGTTCTGCATCCGCGCTGCAACCACGCAGCAGCAGCTCCAGCGGTTTGCCCGGCGCGATATTCATTTCTGCACGGATGTTACGTACCGCAACGATCGCCTGTTTCAGCCATTCGGTGTCGGCCAGTGCGGCTTCATCAACCTGAGATGCATCGTACTGCGGGAACGGCTGCAGCATGATGGTGTCGGCAGTGATACCGCAAAGTACTTTCACACGCTGCCAGATGGTTTCGGTGATGAACGGAATGATCGGATGCGCGAGGCGCAGCAGACCTTCCAGTACGGTCACCAGCGTATGGCGAGTACCGCGCAGTTCGGCTTCGGTTCCACCGTTCATTACCGGCTTAGTCAGCTCCAGATACCAGTCACAGAACTGGTTCCAGGTGAACTCATACAGAATGCCTGCAGCGATATCGAAGCGGAAGCTGTCCAGCGCTTCGCGGTACGCTTTGATGGTCTGGTTGAACTCTGCCAGAATCCAGCGGTCCGCCAGCGACAGCGTCATTTCACCACCGTTGAAGCCGCAATCCTGACCTTCCGTGTTCATCAGCACAAAGCGGCTGGCGTTCCACAGCTTGTTACAGAAGTTACGGTAACCTTCCAGGCGCTTCATATCCCAGTTGATGTCACGACCGGTAGACGCCAGTGCCGCCAGGGTGAAGCGCAGCGCGTCAGTACCGTGCGGCTCAATGCCGTTCGGGAACTGTTTCTCGGTGCGCTTACGGATTTTGTCCGCCAGCTGCGGCTGCATCATATTGCCGGTACGTTTTTCCAGCAGTTCTGGCAGCGAAATACCGTCAACCATATCCAGCGGGTCGATAACGTTACCCTTGGATTTGGACATCTTCTGGCCTTCGTCGTCACGAATCAGACCGGTCATGTAAACAGTGTGGAACGGCACCTGCGGTTTGCCATTTTCATCTTTGATGAAGTGCATGGTCATCATGATCATGCGGGCAATCCAGAAGAAGATGATGTCGAAGCCGGATACCATCACGCTGGTTGGGTGGAACTGACGCAGGGCGTCGGTGTTTTCCGGCCAGCCAAGGGTAGAGAAGGTCCACAGTGCAGAAGAGAACCAGGTGTCGAGAACGTCTTCGTCCTGACGCAGGACAACATCAGCACCGAGGTTATTTTCTTTACGCACTTCGTCTTCGTTGCGGCCAACATAAACGTTACCCGCTTCGTCATACCATGCCGGGATACGGTGACCCCACCACAACTGACGAGAGATACACCAGTCCTGAATATCGCGCATCCAGGAGAAGTACATGTTTTCGTACTGCTTCGGTACGAACTGAATGTCGCCGTTCTCAACCGCTTCAACTGCCGGTTTCGCCAGGACATCGGCACGCACGTACCACTGGTCGGTCAGCATCGGTTCGATGACCACGCCACCACGGTCGCCATAAGGAACGGTCAGGTCATGTGGTTTAATTTCTTCCAGCAGGCCGAGTGCGTCAACCGCAGCAACGACCGCTTTACGTGCAGCAAAACGCTCCAGTTTCTGGAATTCTGCGGGGATCTCGCTGGAATAAACGTCAGATTCGTTACCTTTGGTATCGAACACCTGGGCACTTTCACGGATATCGCCGTCAAAGGTCAGGATGTTGATCATCGGCAGGGCGTGACGTTTACCGACTTCATAGTCGTTAAAGTCGTGCGCCGGGGTGATCTTCACGCAGCCGGTGCCTTTTTCCATGTCGGCGTGTTCGTCGCCAACGATCGGAATACGACGGTTAACCAGCGGCAGAATGACATATTTGCCAATCAGATCTTTGTAACGCGGATCTTCCGGGTTAACGGCTACGCCAGTATCGCCCAGCAGGGTTTCCGGACGGGTAGTCGCAACCACCAGATAATCTTTACCGTCTGCGGTTTTCGCGCCGTCAGCCAGCGGATAGCGGATGTGCCACATCGAACCTTTCGATTCGCGGTTTTCCACTTCCAGGTCAGAGATAGCGGTGCGCAGTTTCGGGTCCCAGTTTACCAGGCGTTTGCCACGGTAAATCAGGTCTTCTTTATACAGACGAACGAAAACTTCTTTCACCGCATTGGACAGGCCTTCGTCCATGGTGAAGCGTTCACGCTCCCAGTCCACGGAGTTGCCGAGACGGCGCATCTGACGGGTAATGGTGCCGCCAGATTCCGCTTTCCATTCCCAGATTTTGTCGATGAAAGCTTCGCGGCCGTAGTCGTGACGGGTTTTACCTTCTTCTGCGGCAATCTTGCGCTCAACGACCATCTGGGTAGCGATCCCGGCGTGGTCAGTACCGACCTGCCACAGGGTGTTTTTGCCCTGCATGCGCTGATAGCGGATCATGGTATCCATGATGGTTTGCTGGAAGGCGTGACCCATATGCAAACTGCCGGTGACGTTCGGCGGCGGGATCATGATGCAGAAACTTTCCTGGCTTTCATCGCCATTAGGCTTAAAGTAGCCCTGCTTTTCCCAGTGCTCGTAAAGCGGCTGTTCGATATCTTGTGGGTTATATGTCTTTTCCATTATTTCCAGGTTGCCGTATTCAGGTTGAAACCAGCCACGCGGTAGGCTTTATAGCGTTCGCGCGCCAGTTGTTTCAGAGAATCTTCATAAGGAACGAAGTCTACCACTTCTGTGAAAGCGGTGGCAAAATCTGCAAAGCTTGTTCGCAGACTAATCAATATATCGCGCGGGCTGCTGCTGCGTTTTTGCGGCCAGGCGATCTCCACCGGCGCACCGCCGCGCGGTCCTTCTCCCGCTAAATTATGCGGAACAAAGCTTTCTGCCGGACGCGCCCACAGGGCTTCATCCAGCCGGTAAGCCTGCTTTTCATCTTCACAGGCGATGAGTACGCGCTTACCACTGCGCCAACGTTCTGCGGCAATTTCACACACCAGTTGCTCAACGGCGCTTAAGCCATCGACGGTGGTGTCATTGTCCAGAAGGTAGAACGTCGCGTTTTTCATAAATGGGGCTTCTTGTGGTGGATTTAAATATTGCTGCATTCCTCACCCTAAAAGATGAGCAATGAATTTCTATTGCGCTCGATCGGTTCCCTCTCCCTTAGGGAGAGGGTTAGGGTGAGGGTAAAACGCAAACTTACTCTTCGCCGTTAAACCCGGCGCGGTTTAACAGGAACTGTGCCAGCAACGCTACCGGACGACCGGTTGCGCCTTTCGCTTTACCAGAACGCCAGGCGGTACCGGCGATATCCAGGTGCGCCCAGTTGTACTTACGGGTAAAGCGTGACAGGAAGCAACCTGCGGTAATCGCCCCACCAGGACGACCGCCAATGTTCGCCATATCGGCAAAATTGGACTCCAGTTGTTCCAGATACTCGTCACCCAGCGGTAAGCGCCATGCGCGGTCACCGGATTGTTCAGACGCGGCAATCAGTTCATGGGCCAGCGGATTGTGGTTCGCCATCAGACCAGTAATGTGATGACCCAGCGCGATCACGCAGGCACCGGTCAGCGTCGCCACGTCAATCACCGCTTCCGGCTCAAAACGCTCAACGTAAGTTAACACGTCGCACAGTACCAGGCGGCCTTCAGCGTCGGTGTTGAGCACTTCAACGGTTTGACCAGACATGGTGGTTAACACATCGCCCGGACGATAGGCGCGACCGCCTGGCATGTTTTCACAACCTGCCAGCACGCCGATAACATTAATCGGCAGTTGTAGCTCCGCGACCATACGCATCACGCCGTAAACCGCCGCCGCGCCGCACATATCGTACTTCATCTCATCCATGCCTTCTGAAGGCTTGATCGAGATACCGCCGGAGTCGAAGGTTAAACCTTTACCCACCAGCACGATTGGGCGTGCATCTTCCGACGCGTTGCCTTTGTACTCAATCACCGACATCAGCGATTCGTTTTGCGAACCCTGACCGACCGCCAGATAAGAGTGCATCCCCAGCTCTTTCATCTGCTGTTCGCCGATAACGCGGGTAATGACATTCTTGCTGTAGCTGTCAGCCAGCTGGCGCGCTTGTGAAGCGAGGTAAGCGGCGTTACAGATATTCGGCGGCATATTGCCGAGATCTTTTGCTGCTTTAATCCCGGCGGCAATCGCCAGACCGTGCTGGATCGCGCGCTCACCGCTGGTCAGTTCACGGCGGGTCGGCACGTTGAACACCATCTTACGCAGCGGACGACGCGGTTCGCTCTTGTTCGTTTTCAGCTGATCGAAACTGTAGAGCGTCTCTTTTGCCGTCTCGACAGCCTGACGCACTTTCCAGTAGTTGTTACGGCCTTTAACGTGCAGTTCAGTCAGAAAGCAGACCGCTTCCATTGAGCCAGTATCATTCAGCGTATTAATGGTTTTCTGAATAACCTGCTTGTACTGACGCTCATCCAGCTCACGTTCTTTGCCGCAACCAATAAGGAGAATTCGCTCGGAAAGTACATTCGGAACATGGTGCAGCAACAATGTCTGCCCCGGTTTTCCTTCCAGTTCGCCCCGACGTAGCAGGGCGCTGATGTACCCATCGCTGATTTTATCGAGCTGTTCTGCAATCGGAGAAAGGCGACGTGGTTCGAAGACGCCCACGACGATGCAGGCACTCCGCTGTTTCTCCGGGCTACCGCTTTTTACACTAAACTCCATGCACTACGCTCCTGAATCTTAAAGACAACGGCGGTGGCTACAGATAGAATTGCAAGCTTTCGTAACTCATGTCCGCTGTTGCGATGACTTCGTGTTAATCTTAACGTTATTACGGCATTGGCACGTCAGAACAAAATCTGAGAGGTGAATCCGTTGAGTATAATTATCTTAGCGACGATTTCGACGACTCAAGAGAATAAATGACGTTTAAGCCATGAAACAAGCTAAAATCCTGCAAAAGACGAGTTTTTACGGGCGTATTTAAAGTGATAATCATAAGATATCTGGTGCGGGAGACGCTCAAAAGCCAGCTGGCGATACTCTTCATCTTGCTTTTGATCTTCTTCTGTCAAAAGTTAGTGAGGATCCTCGGCGCAGCGGTTGACGGCGATATTCCGGCGAATCTGGTGCTCTCCCTTCTCGGGTTGGGCGTGCCGGAAATGGCGCAGCTTATCCTGCCATTAAGCCTGTTCCTCGGGCTGCTGATGACGCTGGGCAAACTGTATACCGAAAGTGAAATTACGGTAATGCATGCCTGCGGCCTGAGCAAAGCGGTTCTGGTGAAAGCGGCAATGATCCTTGCGGTATTCACGGCAATCGTCGCGGCGGTTAACGTGATGTGGGCGGGACCGTGGTCATCGCGTCATCAGGATGAAGTGTTAGCAGAAGCGAAAGCGAACCCTGGCATGGCGGCGCTGGCGCAAGGGCAATTCCAGCAAGCGACTAATGGCAGTTCGGTGCTGTTCATCGAAAGCGTTGACGGCAGCGATTTCAAAGATGTGTTCCTCGCGCAAATTCGACCAAAAGGTAATGCACGTCCTTCTGTGGTGGTGGCCGATTCCGGACATTTAACCCAGCTGCGCGACGGCTCCCAGGTCGTCACTCTCAACCAGGGAACGCGCTTCGAAGGCACTGCACTGTTACGTGATTTCCGCATTACGGATTTCCAGGATTATCAGGCGATCATTGGTCACCAGGCGGTGGCGCTCGACCCGAACGATACCGACCAGATGGACATGCGTACATTGTGGAACACTGACACCGATCGTGCCCGCGCAGAACTGAACTGGCGTATCACGTTGGTATTCACCGTGTTTATGATGGCACTTATGGTCGTACCGCTGAGCGTGGTTAACCCACGTCAGGGACGCGTACTGTCGATGCTGCCAGCCATGCTGCTGTATCTACTTTTCTTCCTGATCCAGACCTCCCTGAAATCGAACGGTGGTAAAGGTAAGCTGGACCCGACGCTGTGGATGTGGACCGTTAACCTGATTTATCTGGCTTTGGCGATTGTTCTCAACCTTTGGGACACCGTGCCGGTCCGCCGCCTGCGCGCCAGTTTTTCGCGTAAAGGAGCGGTGTGATGCAACCTTTTGGCGTACTTGACCGCTATATCGGTAAAACTATTTTCACCACCATCATGATGACGCTGTTCATGCTGGTGTCGCTGTCGGGCATTATCAAGTTTGTCGATCAGCTGAAAAAAGCCGGGCAGGGGAGTTACGACGCGTTAGGCGCAGGAATGTATACCTTGCTGAGCGTGCCGAAAGATGTGCAAATCTTCTTCCCGATGGCGGCTCTGCTTGGGGCGTTGCTTGGTCTTGGGATGCTGGCGCAGCGCAGCGAACTGGTGGTGATGCAGGCTTCTGGTTTTACCCGTATGCAGGTGGCGCTGTCGGTGATGAAAACCGCCATTCCGCTGGTCTTGCTGACGATGGCGATTGGCGAATGGGTCGCGCCGCAGGGCGAACAGATGGCGCGTAACTACCGTGCGCAGGCGATGTACGGCGGCTCGTTGCTCTCTACTCAGCAAGGCTTATGGGCGAAAGATGGCAACAACTTCGTCTACATTGAGCGGGTTAAAGGTGACGAAGAGTTAGGTGGCATCAGTATTTATGCCTTTAACGAGAATCGTCGTCTGCAATCCGTACGCTATGCCGCTACCGCGAAGTTTGACCCGGAACATAAAGTCTGGCGTCTGTCGCAGGTTGATGAATCTGATCTGACCAATCCGAAACAGATTACCGGTTCGCAGACGGTGAGCGGCACCTGGAAAACCAACCTCACGCCAGACAAACTGGGCGTGGTGGCGCTGGACCCGGATGCACTCTCCATCAGTGGTTTGCACAACTATGTGAAGTATCTGAAGTCGAGCGGTCAGGATGCCGGACGTTATCAGCTCAACATGTGGAGCAAAATCTTCCAGCCGCTATCCGTGGCGGTGATGATGCTGATGGCGCTGTCGTTTATCTTTGGCCCACTGCGTAGCGTACCGATGGGCGTGCGTGTGGTCACCGGTATCAGCTTCGGTTTTGTCTTCTACGTACTGGACCAGATCTTCGGCCCGCTGACGTTGGTTTACGGCATCCCGCCGATTATCGGCGCACTGTTGCCAAGCGCCAGCTTCTTCTTAATCAGCCTGTGGCTGTTAATGAGAAAATCGTAACCAAGCAAGGGAGCGAAAGCTCCCTTTCACATTGTTGATAAAGTCAAATACGAGTTCGATCGGTCCCCTCGCCCCTTTGGGGAGAGGGTTAGGGTGAGGGGCACAGACCGCACCTGACTTACCTTCTTCTCCCCCCCAGCAAACTCCCCAGCACACCACGCACAATCTGATTCGTCACCTGGCGGGCGGCGCTTTTCGCCATTGTTTGCACCACACCATCTTTCTTCCCGCCGCGTGGTCCGGTAGTGCCAAACAAAATATCCTTCAATCCACCGAGAATACCGTCATCCACCGCCACCTCTTTCCCTTTCGCGGGAGGATTATTTTGCTGCTCGGTACTGGCCTGAAAGCCTTTTTGCAACATCTCATAGGCGGATTCCCGGTCCACGTCATCCTCGTACTTGCCATACACCGGGGAGTGATTAATCAGGCCGTTACGCTCATCTTCCGTCACCGGCCCCATTCGCGAACAGGGGGCAATCACCATCGCCCGTTCCACCACTGAAGGACTTCCTTTCGCATCGAGAAACGAGATTAACGCCTCGCCGGTCCCCAGTTCCTGGATTGCCTTTTCGGTATCAAACACCGAATTGGCCCGCATGGTTTGCGCCGCAGCTTTTACTGCTTTCTGATCTTTGGGCGTAAAAGCCCGCAAAGCGTGTTGAACGCGATTACCTAGCTGCCCGAGCACATTATCCGGAATATCTGACGGGTTTTGCGAAACGAACCAGACGCCCACGCCTTTTGAGCGAATAAGCCTTATCACCTGCTCAATCTTATCCAGCAGTACCTGTGGCGCATCGTTAAACAGCAGATGTGCTTCGTCGAAGAAAAACACCAGTTTTGGTTTCTCCAGATCGCCCGCTTCAGGCAATTGTTCATACAATTCTGAAAGCATCCACAGCAGGCTGGCGGCGTACAGTTTCGGCATCTGATAAAGCTTCTCGGCGCTGAGGATATTGATAACGCCTTTACCGTTGGCATCGGTACGCATCCAGTCTTTGATATCCAGCATCGGCTCACCAAAAAAGTGCGCCGCGCCTTGCTGTTCCAGCGATAACAGCCCGCGCTGGATGGCACCAACCGATGCGCTACTGATATTACCGTACTGATTCTGGAAAGATTTGGCGTTATCGCCGATGTACTGGGTAATCGCCCGCAGATCTTTAAAGTCGAGCAGCAACAATCCCTGATCGTCAGCAATACGGAAGATGATATTCAGCACGCCAGATTGCACATCGTTGAGATTCAACAGCCGCGCCAGCAACAGCGGCCCCAGATCCGAAACCGTCGCCCGCACCGGATGGCCTTTCTCGCCAAAGATATCCCACACCACCACCGGATTAGCATGCGGTTGCCAGTCATTGACGCCGATATTTTTAAGCCTTGCGAGTAGTTTTTCCGATGCCGTTCCTGCCTGCGCGATGCCGGTCAGATCGCCTTTCACATCGGCCATAAACACCGGAACACCGATTTCCGATAGAGACTCCGCCAGTTTTTGCAGCGTGACAGTTTTACCCGTCCCCGTTGCGCCAGTAATCAGCCCGTGACGGTTAGCCATTCCCGGCAGTAAAAACAGTTCTGTGTCCGGCGTGCGGGCAATTAACAGGGGTTCGCTCATGAGATATCCTCCAGTTTCCTGCCTGGAGTATAGGCAACGGCTGTGCACTCTTCACCGCTAAATTCAGCAGATTGCGAGACGCCTTCCAAAGAGATTTAAGTGCCGGGCGACAGGCACCCGGCAAAGGGATCAGAAGTCGGCTTTCAGAACCACGCGATAACGCGCCTTACCGTCGCGCACATGCTGGATGGCGTCGTTAATTTTCGACATCGGGAACAGTTCGGTGGTCGGCGCAACCTTGCTGCGGGCGGCAAAACGCATCAGCTTACGCAGCTCATAAGGTGTGCCGGTTGCTGAACCAGAGACGCTGCGGTCGCCCGCAATTAACGTAAAGGCCGGAACAGACAGCGGCGTGAGAACCGCACCGACCGTATGGAAATTACCGCCATAGGTCAGCGCCTCAAAATAAGGCTGCCAGTCGAGGCTGACGTTGACGGTGTTGATAATGAGATCAAACTGCCCCGCCAGTGCTTTCAGTGCCTGCGGATCGCGGCTATTCACCACTTTATCGGCACCCATCGCCAGCACTTCCTGCTCTTTCGCCGGATTAGAACTAAAGGCTGTCACCTCGCATCCCATTGCGTGCAGAAGTTTTATAGCGATATGCCCCAGCCCGCCAATACCAATTACCCCAACGCGGCTGGTGGCAGTGATATGGTGCATCAACAGTGGTTTAAAGACCGTGATACCGCCGCACAACAGCGGCCCGGCAGACTCGATATCAATATTTTCTGGCAGCGGAATCACCCATTGCCAGTCCGCACGCAACTTCTCGGCAAAACCGCCGCGATTCATAATTGTTGGCACCGCACCTTGCTCGCAGTTGATCTGATTACCGCTAATACAGGCATCGCAATGCCCGCAGCTGCGTGCCGTCCAGCCAATCCCGACACGCTGACCGACCTGCAAACCTTTATCCTGTGCGGCGCTCCCGAGCGCCACCACGCGACCAATCACCTCATGCCCGGCAACCAGCGGATACTGTGAAAATCCCCATTCGTTGTCGATCATCGACAGATCGGAATGGCAGATCCCGCAGTAATCCACCTGCACTTCAACATCTTGTGGCTTCAGTTCACCGGGATCGTACTCATAAACTTCCAGTTCGCCGCCCGCTTCTTTTGCGGCATAGCATTTTATCATCGACATTTTTTGATCCTTCTCTGGTGTTGTCTGGGAAGTGTAGAGCATGGCAGGGCGGGGTGCCTGGAGTGTGACAAAGGTTACACATCGCTGTATGCAATGCTGAAAATTTCAGCACTTAGCGAAGTGGGAGCAAGCTGGCGCTTGCATGGTGGCGTGCGCCAGGTATAATCCACAACGTTTTCCGCATACCTCTTCAGTGCCGAAGTGGCGAAATCGGTAGACGCAGTTGATTCAAAATCAACCGTAGAAATACGTGCCGGTTCGAGTCCGGCCTTCGGCACCATTAGTACTTCCAAGACCATCCGAGAAAGTCCAAATATCCCTTTAAAATCAAAGCTTGCAGCGATTTTTACGTCCTGCGTCTTCCGAGGTTGTCCGTTGAAATCCGGATATCATTGGGGGCATAATTGGGGGCATCTTAACTTCGATTAGAAATGTGCCCCCAAATGAAGCTCAACGCCAGACAGGTCGAGACCGCAAAGCCAAAAGACAAAACCTACAAAATGGCCGATGGTGGCGGTTTGTATCTTGAGGTTTCGGCCAAAGGTTCCAAATACTGGCGAATGAAATACAGACGTCCCTCTGACAAAAAAGAGGATCGCCTCGCTTTTGGTGTTTGGCCTACTGTGACACTTGCTCAGGCAAGAGCAAAACGCGATGAAGCTAAAAAGCTTTTAGTACAGGGCATAGACCCAAAAGTCGTACAAAAAGAAGCCCAGGCCGAGAATTCGGGGGCATATACTTTTGAAACTATCGCCCGAGAATGGCATGCCAGTAACAAGCGCTGGAGTGAAGACCATCGATCGCGCGTTCTTCGCTATCTTGAACTTTATATCTTTCCATATATCGGCTTGTCTGACATTCGCCAGCTCAAAACCAGCCACCTGTTAGCCCCTATTAAAAAGGTTGATGCCAGTGGCAAGCATGACGTTGCACAGCGTCTTCAGCAGCGTGTCACGGCTATTATGCGTTATGCCGTACAGAACGATTATATCGACTCTAATCCAGCCAGCGATATGGCCGGTGCGTTATCGACAACCAAAGCGCGACATTACCCCGCCTTACCCTCTAGCAGGTTGCCTGAGTTTCTTGCTCGTCTTGCTGCATATCGTGGCCGTGTAATGACACGGATTGCGGTCGAGCTTTCGTTACTTACTTTTGTGCGTTCCAGCGAGTTACGTTTCGCGCGTTGGGATGAGTTCGATTTCGATAAATCTCTCTGGCGAGTGCCTGCAAAACGAGAAGAAATTAAGGGGGTTCGTTACTCGTACCGTGGGATGAAGATGAAAGAGGAGCATATTGTTCCTCTCAGTCGACAGGCGATGGTTTTGTTAGAGCAGCTTAAGCAGATTAGTGGCGATAAAGAGGTGTTGTTCCCGGGAAATCATGACGCAACTAAGGTCATGAGTGAAAACACGGTGAATGGCGCATTGCGTGCCATGGGTTATGACACGAAAACCGAAGTTTGCGGGCACGGATTTAGAACGATGGCGCGTGGTGCGCTGGGTGAGTCAGGGTTATGGAGCGATGATGCAATTGAACGTCAGTTAAGCCACACAGAACGTAATAATGTGCGTGCGGCTTATATTCATACTTCAGAGCATTTAGATGAGCGGAAATTAATGGTTCAATGGTGGGCTGATTATATTGATAAAAATCGTTTTTGTTATATAACACCATATGACTTTGCTAAAATCAGCTTTATTAAATAAAATCAGAGGGGATTCCCCCCTCTGATTATTTAAAGTAACATGCTACGCCTTTCCTGCTCTTCATCTTCTAATTTCTTTAGGGATAGATGACAATAGTCTTCATGAAGTTCAATCCCTATAGAATTAATACCGAAATCTAATGCAGCTCTTCCAGTAGTCATACTGCCAGAATAGGGATCAAGTACTAATGAACCTTTCTCCATTTTTTCTAAAAGAATATTAGGGATTTTCTTTGAAAAAGGAGCGGAATGACCATAAATATTTTCACCTTTGATTATCTTAAATACAGGTGTGCTCTTATGCTTTGTAGGTATATTATCAGCAATATTGTTAAATCTACCACTTTCAGACTTTGCAAAGATCAATATATGCTCCCAGCAGTTAAGTGGTGCTTGATAATATGGGGAGTTATTCCCTTGATTAAAGTTCCTATTTCCTTGGATCTCCCCTTTATCCCAGACGCAATTGCCAACTAATTTAAAACCGGCTTTTTTTGCTAAGTATATGATATAAGAACTTAATATTAGGCGTTTTTTCCCCATCTGAGAGAAGACAATTGTGTTTTCGTTATCAAAATAATCAAAAATGTTAAAGAGAAATATCCCTCCCTCTTTAAAGGTACGGTATGTCTCTTGAAACATTCCATATATATCATATAGATAGCAGTATATATTTTTCCAGCTAGAATATTCTTTAGCATTATAGTATGGAGGTGATGTGATCGCCCCATCAAAGATACTATCGGGTAATTGTGATAAAACTTCAAAGCAATCGCCGTTATATAATTTAATATCATCCCTTCCCGTGATGTTTATTACAGGCAAGTTAATATCTTTTTTAGTTTTCTTTTTAACTAAAAATCTAGAGAAAAAATGAAGGGATTCATATTTCTGATAATAATATAAATTTGGTTTTACTTCCCATTTTTTTATGCTAATATTCCTGTACGGGAATGTTACATCTATTTTTGAGTTATTTATAATATTTACAGTGTCATCTGCTAAAGAATAGCATGATATAAGGAAAGAGTATATTTCCTTTTTGGAGTTGATATAGCTTATATCCCTTCTCCATTTTTTCAATACTTCTTTGCAAATTATATTCCTATCATCAAGGATAGCTTGCTGACGCATTATAGATACAAGAGAGTATCTTTTGCCTCGATTGTATTTGCTTTTATCACCGCAAAAAACATTATTACACTCCCAACTCTTAACACCTAGAACTGGATAAGAATTCCCTCTTACATTATTACTTCTGCAAGTAGGGCAAGGGACTATTCTCTCATCTCTCATGTTTTTTTCGAAGAGAACAATAATATTTTCTTTTTCACCTTCATAAGCAACATAGCAGTCTTTATAAGTGAACCCTTCATTCAGTAACTCGAATTTAGCTTTTTCAAGGTTTAAATCTTTTATATGTGAACAAGTGTCTGATTCAACTCTTTTGTACTCAAAGAATTTTTTATTCAATGGTGCTTCGACAAATTTCTCGGCGTAAATGCTCAGGTCAGCAATGATTTCCCAACGATTAACAATGGAATCGTCAAATACAAAGGCTAAATATGAATGATTATCAAGAGTTGTATATTGATCCTCTATTAAATTGAAAATACACGATAAATTTTCTTCATATGAAGCGTATTGATCAATTATTGAGTTTGCATTTACGATTGAAAGACCATTTTTTCTATTTATTTGTTCACTATGATTGTTTTTTAAATATTCCCAAAAAGACTCTTTATGAAGTTGCTCGATAGAGAAATCTTCACTAATTTTAGGGTTTTTTATAAACGCGTAGTGAATAAATGAACAGAAAATTGATTCAATTACATCATCTGACTTCTTATCATTATTTAAATACCAATCAATATCAATGAACGATTTATTTCTTTTTTCCTCTGCGTGAGAAATGATGTTTTCTTCGAAACAAGAAGAAAATCGTGAAGAAAACCAGTGTGAAAAATTTAAGTCAATACGGTTTAGTGCATTTTGAATTAAAATTTTATCGTGGTAATTAAAAATAAAGCCTTTTTTTGCAAGTTCATTTATGACGTATCTAAATACATCCTGATTCAGTTGTAGTCTTTCGTTTAACAAAAAACCAAGATTATTTATTAACACTTTTTCATTGTAGGTGCTCTGTGTGCATTGAACTGAAATGTGTTCAGCTAGTTTGCGTTTTAGTTGCTCATTGGGATTCCAAGATGTGTTGAGTGTTTTTCTAAAAAAATCAATGAGGTAATTACATAGCAGCATTTGATCACCTGTGTTTATGCTAATTTCGCATATATGAAAAATGATGCAATTATACCAAGTTGGAAACGTTAATTCATCAGTTCTTTGAGAAAAAAATGAAGACTATATATAGAAAAGAATATGTAAGTATTTTGCTTTTTCTTAAATCTGCAAGGATTAAAAAAAAACTACCTCAAGAAGAGTTAGCCTCACTCTTAGGTAAAGATCAAACATACGTTTCCAAATATGAAAGTGGCATCAGAAGATTAGATGTTGTGGAGGTTTTTGATATATGCAAAGCATTGGGTATCAATATGACAGATATTATTTCAATAATGGAGAGTGAGATATGAATATTGGTTTATACCCAAATGATAGTAGAGATTGGGGAGAAGACGATTGGCATCAATTTTTGCAAGAATTAGTTAATAATAATTTAGTGTCATATGAGCAGATCACTTCTCTCGTTTTGGGGCATTTAAACCCATCTCAAGTTGGTACATCAATAGCCTCTAAAAAAACATTTCAGGCGCATTATCCTCCTCGTCAATGTTGGGCTGCTGTTCGTTCTTGGCATTTTGAGCAGTCGGGGCGATGCATCGACTGTGGAACTCGCCTTGAATTACAGGCAGATCATGTGCTTCCGCGAGAATTACTAGGTGATGAAGCTGATCGGCTTGATAATATGGCTTTGAGATGTCGAAGGTGCAACGTTATAAGAAGGCCAAGTCATAGAAACGGTGGAATAGCTCATCTTACTACCGAATCAGCACTAATGTGGTTGCTCTTTACTCGTCAGCCTACAAATTATCAAACATATCGAGATTTGTGTCGTGCATATGGAATGACTATGGCAAGTATCCGTTTCGAAGAAGCATGGGCTATGGCAAGATGGCTGGAAAGAGAAGGTTTGTATTATATAGACGAAACTTCTATTTTTTGAGAATCGAAAAATATATTTCTGCCCATGACTTTCGCGTTTAACCTTGAGACTAAAGTCGCGCGCAGTGCTTTCCCCGCCTCGCCCGCCCGCTTTGTGGGATGGTTTTAATGCAGTTGCGCTGACACGCTCAGGCCACGCCGGGCGTGGCGCGATCTGCAGAAAATGAGGCAGGAAAACGCATGCAAAGCCATGCACCTTATCGATGCATGGCTTTTTCCAGTAA
>OGOG01001646.1_pt1 | contig 21255 bp, 17 predicted proteins | sample 1552581 | NCBI WGS metagenome assembly OGOG01 (sample SAMEA2580152, study PRJEB22360) | human gut metagenome | biome: human gut; feature: human-associated habitat; material: faeces | place: Denmark | collected 2008/2010 | reverse complement strand
ACAGAACTCCAAGACTACCTTCCCTGTCATCGCCTGAGAGATTTTCACCAGCCATCTCTTCTCTAGGCAGCCCGAAAACAGGTACTCCTTCTCTTCCTCGTTTTTCGCATTTCCTTTATTATAATGCACCTTGCGGCATTTGTCAAGGGAAATTTTACGAGGTTTTTGTGAAATCCCTGTTTATCCGGCTTTTCGCTGCTTTTCTGCCAGATACTGATTCAGCCCATCGAACAGCGTAAAGGCAACTTTCTGCTGATACTCGGTCGATTCCAACAGGGCAGCTTCTTCCGGATTGGATAAAAAGCCGCATTCTGCCATAACCGTTGGATTTTCACTGAAATAGCAGAGGAATAATTCTTTTCCGCACTGCTTGATTTCCCGTTTATTCTCCGGCTGAAGCTGGGCAACAAATGCATCCTGCAAGGCTTGTGCAAGGGTGCTGTTGTCCCGATTGGTGCTGGAATAGAACATTTGTGCACCGCTGTAAGCGGCATCTGTGAATTGATTCTGGTGAATGGAAACACAGACCGCCGGGTCATACGCATTGAACAATGCCAGCCGGCGATCCATGTCAGAGCTTTTCTGATTGGCGATTCCCTCAATGCCCTCTTCGTGAATGGAACGGTCTGTATCTCGGGTAACAACAACCGTGTAGCCCTCCATTTGCAGCATTGCCCGCAGATGGAGCAGGATTTCCAGATTGATGCCCTTTTCGGATACGCCATTCACGGAGGTGCATCCGCCATCCATACCGCCGTGTCCGGCATCTAATACAATGGTGGGCGGTTCATAAGGGGGACGGGTTGCAAGCGTTTGTACAGCTTCTTCTGCTTTCTGTCCGCCAAAATAGACCGCTGTCACCCCACAGACACAGGCAAGCACTACAATGACGGATTTTCGGAGAACCAACTTTGTCAATGATTTCATATGGCGTTCCTCCCTATCACTCGTTATTCCATCTTATGAAATCTCGTGTGGAATTATACGCCATTTGCCTTGTCCATTCCTCAGAACGACACAATCAGCTGCATTTTAAAGGCTTCTTCTCCATATAGGATTCCCGAAAAAAACAAGAATTATTCAGCATCTGTATGCGGCAATTCTAAATATCCCTGAACCTGCAAAATAAACCGCATTAAAATCGTTGTATCCCGTTCTGTCAAATTCTGATCCATATTGACATCGGCGTTTTTCAGAGCTGTATCCGAAAGCGTCAGAACCTGTGCCAGATACTTATTCAGTGTAATGCCGTCTGCCAAATCTACAACACCATCCAAGTTGACATCGCCATAATTGATATTTTCCAGTGTGTCAGTTGTTGTGACTGTTGTGGCGGTCGTTGTGGTTGTGGAGGATGTTCCAGTGGTAGTCGTTGCAGAAGTTGTGGTTTCGCTGCTGCCGCCGGTCAACGTCAAAACGCCATAGCCTGCGGTGCTGGTGTAGCCCATACCGGTCAAGTCGTTCCAGTTGCTGATTGTAGTCCGCTTTCCATCGCCTGTTCCGTCATCGTTTACCTGTACATCGAAGCCGAGTACCTGTCCATTTTTGAACGGAGCGATTCCGAACGGAATTGCCATTTCTACCAGATAGCCCTTATCCGTCTTTGCGGTTGCAGATACAAAACGGTCTGTGGAAAGTCCGTCGGTAATCGTCTTTTCGTTGTCGTAGTTGACACGAGCCTGTAAATCGTCTGTTTCGTAATAGTCTGTCTTGTGATTGTTTTCATCGAAGAATACTTCTACCGTATCCTGTTCATAAGCGTTCGCACTGGACTTGCTCAGAACCGGGTCGGTGACTTCTGTCAGAATATAGAGATTGTTTTCATCCCAGAGCATTTTTGCCGTTCCGGTCGCACCATTGTTGCCCACGCTGAAGGTGTTGACATCAATGGTCGGAGCATCGTCCCAAACGGAATCAATCGTTCCATCAATGGCCGGTGTGCCATAGGTAGCCGTTGCAGATTTCGGCTGTGCTTTCAGTGTCACAATACCGCAGGTTGGAACCATTTTCGTTATAATTCCATTTACAATGAACTGTTTAATGAAGTCCAAGTCGTTCCACGTATAGAAATAGTTAAAATGAACATCTTCATAAGTGCCGTCCGATTTTTGTACATAAGCAGTCACATTGCTTTCTGCAACCAAATCCAGATAAACGGTACTGCCCGCTTTTCCGGTCAGCGGAACAGAAATGTCCATGCTATCCTTGCCATCAAAATCCGTTACCGTTTCCAGCAGTTCGCCTTGCTGGTCGGTTGTGCTGCCATATACGGAAAGACTACTCAGTCCTGGGTCAAGGTTGGAAACCCGAATCACCAAGCCATCTGCATTCCAAGCAGCCTTGAATGTCATATCACTTGTAGAGGTGCTTTTGTCTGTGCTCAATCTTTGCAGGGTCTGCGGTGTCTGAATCGCAAATGCCTGCTCTAAATCTGCATCAGATGCGTACTGATAAGCGTTCATCGTCTGAATCTTTTCCACTTCGGAATCCGTATCAACAACGGCATAGTAGGACGGCTTTGCCTGATAATCCTTGTCGAACAGCAGCGGATAGCCGCCAATCCAGCTGGTGGAATCGGTAATGCCCCAGATGACAACGGCAGACAGATTCACGCCGGATGCTTTCATTTCCTTGTACATCTTAAAGCAATCCTGATACCGCTGTGCCAGTTCCAACTGGTCAGCTACGGCGTTGGATTTCTGGGAAACATCCAATTCGGTTACCTGAATTTCCAGTCCCAAATCCGAATAGGTCTGCATTGCCTTTTTGTATTGGTCAATGGTCGGTGTACTCATAGAGATATGCGACTGCATACCCATTCCGTCAATCGTTCCGGCAGCAATCAGCGGCTTTAAAATATCGCTGACGATGTAGTTCATCTTGGCGGTGTTGTATTCGTTATAGTCATTATAGAACAGCTTGCAGCCAGCCGGTGCATATTTTCTTGCATATTCAAATGCCTTGAGAATATAGGACTGGTCGCCGTAAACCTGCACCCATGCAGACTGTCCGTCCTTGACATTGTTCGAGCCAGCCTCCCGAATCGTTCCGGCATCGGATGCCGCTTCGTTTACAACGTCCCATGCATAAAATTCTACATCCGGATATTCTTCTGCAAGCGTTGTCATCACATTTTTGATGTAGTTTTCCAGACGCTTGTTCATGGTGTCCTTGTCCACCCATGCACCGTCTGCTTCGTAATTTTCCTTGAAGAACCAGTCTGGTGTCTGGCTGTGCCATACCAACACATGACCACGAACCGGAATGTGATTCTTTGCTGCAAATTTCAGCAGCTTGTCTGCACTCTTGAAAGAAACCTGCGGGTTGGTATCATCGCCAGTCTGCTTGAGATAGGCAATGCTTTCTGCCTGATTCAGAACGCTGTCCGGTTTCAGTTCGTTGCCCAGCGTTAAGCTGTTGTAATGCTTCAGAATCAAATCCTGAGAGGCTTTCTGTGTCAGTTCGGAATCGGTTGCTGCACAGCCCAGCTTGAATTCATCTGCATAGGCATCTTTCAACGGGGTCAAATCGTCCTGAATGGCAGGGTCTGGCAGCTGCTTTCCGGTGCAGTCGTCAACATAGAAATCCATCAGGTCTTGTTCTGCTGCCGTGGGAACGTAACCCGTCTGAATATAGACTGCACAGTTTACAGCACCCTCCGGAATTGTCAATTCGCTGCCGACATACGTCCATTCGCCCTTGTTTGCTGTTGCGGTGGCAATGGTATAATAGTTTTCCTTGCCGTTCAAGTCATATTGCAGGTTGATGGAAAATTTCTGCTGGTTTGACCACTTGTCTTCGTTGTACATGACATAGCAGCCCAGAGAATAATATTTGCCGCTTTGCAGCATATCGGATTTGTTGATGCTTGCACCGTTCCAGAGCTGTGTTCTTCCGCTGATGAATAAGCTGTAGTCCCCGCTGTGGCTGGCAGTGTTCACAACGCTGGCGGTTGCAGAGCCTCTGCCCGTCCAGCCCTGTGCCGTTCCATCATCAAAATCATTGTTGTATTCGGTTGCATAGGAAACATCCACTTTTTCCCCGTTGACTGTAATATCATCAATGTAATAGCACTGGTCGGTGTTTGCTCCCGGCATTTCCACATATAGAATGATGTTCGTGACGTTCTCCGGAATGGAATAACTGCCCGTCAACTGTGTCCATTCGCCTTTCTTGGCACTGACATTCTTGATGTCCTTGTACTGGTCTTGTCCGCTGCTGTCGGTGTAAAGCAGCTTCAATGCCATGTTCTGATAATCGTTCCCATCTGCAAACATAGCATAAGCAGAAAAGGTATAGGTCTGCCCCGGTACGGCAACGCCGGACAAGGAGCAGCGAGGTGCACCCCAGCTTGCGGTGCGGTCAAAGACATACAGCGAACTATCCCCACTGTGTGCATAATCGGACGTAATGGAAATGGTCGAGCCAACGCCTTTCCATGCTCCATAGCCGTCTTCAAACGTGCTGTTCATCAGCTCTTCCGGTGCAGCCTGTACCGGAACGGCAATTACAGTGCTTGTGATTGCCAAAGCTGCCGCTGCTGCGAGAGCAGCCATGCGATGTTGTTTCATTTGTAAAATTCCTCCTTTTTCGTGTTGAACTATTGCTATGAAACTATTTTCCTGTTTCTATCGAAAGTATAGCAGAATTTCACGAAAAAGTCAATCATTCTTGCAAAAAATCTGTATGATTGATTCACAAAATACACATTGCATCGCCAAAGCTGAAGAAGCGATACCGTTCGTTTACGGCAACATCATAGGCGTGCATCGTTTTTTCATAGCCCAGCAACGCCGATACCAACATAATCAAGGTGCTTTCCGGCAGGTGGAAATTGGTCACCAGTCCATCCAATACTTTAAACTGATAGCCCGGATAGATGAAAATATCCGTGTAACCATCTGCTGCAACCAATTTTCCATCGTGTTCCGTGGCAACTGCTTCCAGCGTCCGGCAGGAGGTCGTTCCAACGGCAATCACCCGTCTCCCATTCTGCTTGGTCTGCAAAATCTTGTCAACGGTTTCCTGTGGGAGGTGATAGTGTTCGCTGTGCATCTTGTGTTGCAATACATCATCCTCTTTGACCGGACGGAATGTCCCTAACCCAACGTGCAGCGTTACAAATGCCGTTTCTACGCCCTTTTCTCGCAACGCTTGCAGCATCTCTTTGGTAAAATGCAAGCCAGCCGTCGGAGCAGCTGCCGAACCCAATTCCCGAGAATAAACGGTCTGGTAGCGTTCTTTATCTTCCAGTTTCTTCGTGATGTACGGCGGCAGCGGCATTTGTCCGATTTCATCCAGCACTGTATAGAAATTTCCGTCACAGGAGAATTGCACAATGCGGTTGCCATCCGGCTTGACTTCTACGACCTCCGCCAGCAGCTTTCCGCCGCCAAACGAAAACTTCGTGCCGACTTTTGCTTTCTTGCCCGGGCGGCAGATAATCTCCCACAGCTTATCCCCTTTCTGCTCCAGCAGCAGGAATTCAATAAATGTCCCGTTGTCTACTTTTTCCCCGTAGAGCCGTGCCGGCAGAACCCGGGAATCGTTCATCACCAGCAGGTCACCCTTTTGCAGGATGTCGCATAAATTATAGAAATGGCGGTGGGTAATCGCTCCGCTTTCCCGATCCACTACCATTAAACGAGAATGATCCCGAGGGGTAACTGGTGTCTGTGCAATCAGCTCTTCCGGCAAGTTGTAATAAAAATCTGATTTTTTCATGATGTTCTCCTAATTTTTTTCAAAATAATATTGACATACCACAGAAAAAATGGTATGATGGTTTTAAGATAGAGGTGCACTCTCGATGAGTATGCTCCGCCTGGGCAGACCAGCCTGTAAAATGCGGAACGGAAAGGTGCGAGTGCCGAAGAACAGAACGGGGGTCGATTCTGTTCTGGTTGCAGTGTTCCGAACAGGGCTGTAACTGTCATCGTTATGATGGAGCGCTATCGGCATGAATCTCATGTCAACCTATCCTATTATAACGCATACTCTATCGGTTTTCAACCGGTTTTTTTTATTTTTAATGATTTTTTGGAGGATTCACAAATGAAACAGTGGAAAGTTGGTATCATCGGTGCAACAGGTATGGTTGGTCAGCGGTTTGCAACCTTGCTGGACGGTCATCCGTGGTTTCAGGTTGTCGCTCTGGCAGCCTCCCCTCGTTCGGCTGGCAAGACCTATGAAGCAGCCGTTGGCAGCCGTTGGGCAATGACAACCCCGATGCCGGAAACCATGAAGGACATGGTAATGCTGGATGCACAGGCTGATATCGAAAAGATTGCCGGCATGGTAGACTTCGTATTCTGTGCAGTTGACATGAAGAAGGATGAAATCCGTGCCCTCGAAGAAGCGTATGCAAAGGCTGAATGCCCAGTTGTTTCCAATAACTCTGCACATCGGTTCACACCGGATGTGCCGATGGTCATTCCGGAAGTAAACCCGGAACATCTGGATATCATTGCCAGCCAGAGAAAGCGGCTCGGCACAAAGAAGGGCTTTATTGCTGTCAAGTCGAACTGCTCGATTCAGAGCTATGTTCCGGCACTCTCTCCGCTGCGGAAGTATGGCATCAAGCAGGTTCTGGCTTGCACCTATCAGGCAATTTCCGGAGCAGGCAAGACCTTCCAGACTTGGCCGGAAATGGTTGACAATGTCATCCCGTTCATCGGCGGCGAAGAAGAAAAGTCTGAAAAAGAACCGCTGAAGGTTTGGGGCAAGGTAGAAGGCGACCAGATCGTTTCCACCGAAACACCGCTCATCACCACACAGTGTCTGCGTGTTCCGGTTTCGGATGGTCACACCGCTGCTGTATTTGTTTCGTTCGACCAGAAGCCGTCGAAGGAAGAGATCCTGAACGCTTGGAAGGAATTTGCTGGCGTTCCGCAGGAACTGGAATTGCCGCACGCTCCAAAGCAGTTTATCCACTACTTTGAAGAAGACAACCGTCCGCAGGCAAAGGTTGACCGCAACCTCGAAGGCGGTATGGCAGTTTCTGTTGGTCGTCTGCGGGAAGATACCCTGTTCGACTACAAGTTTGTTTGCCTCTCTCATAACACCCTGCGTGGTGCTGCAGGCGGTGCAGTTCTGCTGGCAGAACTGTTGGCTGCAAAGGGCTATTTTGACTAAGTAGACTTTGATTTCTAACTTTTAATACGAATAATACGAACCAATTTGAAAGGAGCGTTTCCACCATGAAAAATACGATTTTTACCGGAGCTGGCGTTGCCATCATCACACCAATGTTGCAGGATGGTTCGGTAGACTTTGAAGGACTGAAGAAGCTGATTGATTTTCAGGTTGACAATGGCACGGATGCCATTATCATCTGCGGAACAACGGGCGAATCTTCCACGCTGAGCGATGAAGAACATCGGGACTGCATCCGGTGTGCAGTTGAACACACCCACAACCGGATTCCGGTCATTGCCGGAACCGGCAGCAACGATACCAAGTATGCCATTGAACTTTCTCGGGAAGCACAGGAACTTGGTGCAGATGGCTTGCTGCTGGTAACACCATACTATAACAAGTGCACCCAGCGTGGCTTGATTGCACATTATACTGCCATTGCAGACAGTGTTGACATTCCGATTATCCTCTACAATGTACCGAGCCGTACCGGCGTTGCCATTGATGTGGCAACCGTAAAGGCTCTGGGTCAGCACAAAAACATTGTTGCTGTGAAGGAAGCTTCCGGTAACATCGGCTACACGGCAAAGCTGGCTGCACAGTGCGGGGATTTGGTTGACATCTACAGCGGCAACGATGACATGATTGTTCCGATTATGTCCCTGGGCGGTAAGGGCGTTATTTCCGTTCTGTCCAACGTCATGCCGAAGGAAACCCACCAGATGACACAATATTGTCTGGAGAATAACTTTGCTGCTGCTGCAAAGTTGCAGCTGGAATACCTGAACCTGATCAACAAGCTCTTCATCGAAGTCAACCCAATTCCGGTCAAGGATGCTCTGAATCAAATGGGAATGCCGTCCGGCCCGTGCAGAATGCCGCTGTATGAAATGAGCGACGAACACAAGGCTGCTCTGCATGATGCCCTTGCTGCACACGGCTTGGTTTAATCCTGCCGTTCCCACAAAAACAAAGGATGTGAAATCATGACAAAAATTGTTTTATGCGGTGCAAACGGAAAAATGGGGCACACCCTCGCTGGCTGCATTGCAAAACGGGAAGACTGCACGGTCATCGCTGGGATTGACAGCTACACCAAACAGTATGACAGCTTTCCAATCGTAGAAACTGCGGAACAGCTGCCGGAACAGCCGGATGTCATCATCGACTTTTCCAACCCGTCTTCTCTGGATATGCTGTTGAACTATGCGTTTACCCATCACGTTGCATTGGTACTGGCAACCACTGGTTACAGTGAAGCACAGATTGCACAGATTCACACAGCAGCGGAACAGATTCCGGTCTTTTTCACCTTTAATATGTCCTTGGGCATTAACCTGCTGGTCGAATTGGCAAAGCGGGCAACTGCCATTCTGGGTGACCAGTTTGACATTGAAATCGTGGAAAAGCACCACAATCAGAAAATTGATGCACCGAGCGGCACGGCAATCATGCTGGCAAATGCCATCAATGAAGTGAAAGACAATCGGTATCACTATGTCTATGACCGTCATGCTCGCCGCATGAAGCGGGAAAAGAACGAAATCGGCATGCACGCCATCCGTGGTGGCACGATTGTTGGCGAACACGATGTGATTTTTGCCGGCAACGATGAAGTGATTACCCTTTCCCACAGTGCAGCATCCAAGACCGTCTTTGCAGAAGGTGCTGTCAATGCCGCTGTTTTCCTCAGCGGAAAGCCGGCTGGACTGTACGACATGAAACAACTGATTGAACAGTCTTAACAGCTGAAACAATTTAATTAAAAAAGAAACCGGATGGGTTCGATTTGATACGAACTCATCCGGTTTTCTTTCTGTCCAGTAACTTGTTATTCTGCGTTTTTCAACGCTTCGCCAAGCGGAACTTTCTTTACTTTTCGATTTTGCAGAAACGCAATAACTGCATATCCGCAAATACCCAATATCACCATCTTTACAAAAACATAAAACGGAACATAATATTCCAGCCACCCCGGATAATCTGCAAAGACCTGAATACAAACATATTTCATGATGTAATGACAAATTGGAATCGTCAGAATCATGGAAGCGATTACAATGATGGAAGTCGGCAGGACGTAAAGCCCATTGATTTCCGAATTGCGATAGCCCAAAATCTTTGTCATAGAAATGGACTGTGCATTCTTTTCAATGATAATCTTCGACAGCAGGTAGACAATCAGCATGAACATGATAATGCCAAAGACATAGAAGATTGCCATCATGTTACCCATGGAAACTTTCAGCTGACGAGAAGTCTTTGTCATATCGTCTACGGTAATGACGGTTGCAACGTATAGGTCATCAATATCCGTAATTTCCGTATTGCTGAAATACCCATTGAAGGAATCTGCATCGAAATCAAAGGTCTTGTTGAACTGTTCCTGCGGCATAAAGATGGCAATCGCTGCCGGATAATCATAAACCCCATCTACATGGAATGTATATTCCTTGTCCCCATAGGATTCCTTGATGGTGATGGTATCGCCTTCTTCAACGTTCAACTTGTTGGCGTATGCAGTGGAAATGATAACACCATCATCTTTCGTTTTCCAATCCAAATCTAAGTACGCACTGTCTGACTGAATGCCATAAACGGAAACTTCTTCACTCTTCTTGCCGTTCTCTTCCAGCGTTTTCAGAGAAGTTGCACTATACTTTTCTGCTTCTTCATTTTCAGTTTCCTGCGGTGCTTTCAAGAGATACTGATAATCTGCAATCATGTTGCTGGTAATCTGATCCTGAAAATGGTCTAACATCGGTTCAAACATAAAGCCGAACATCAAAATAAAGTTTGCGAACAAAATCCCAATCACAATCGTGATGTAGTTCGGCAGGTTCTGGAAAATGACACGAATCCGAAACCGCTTTAAAATACCAATCTTGCTGTTCAGGCGGAATGCTTTCTTCTTCTGATGCCGTTTCAAGTCCCGACGAATGAATTTCAACGGGGACAGGCTCAGCTTGTTCATCAGAACAAACAGGTTCATCAGGAACATCAAAATCAGCGGAATAACGGTCGTCTTTACAAACGCATCTGCACTCCAGATGGTCACATAGGTTGGCAAGCTGTAACTGCCGTAGTACATGGAGGCTGCAAAGTCTTTCAATGCGGTATATCCTAAGATGTTTCCGATCAATGCCGCTACCAGCATCACCAAAAGCGGCATCGTCAAATAGTGCCGAATCAGTTCCCCTTTGGTGTAGCCGGATGCTCGCAGCGTTCCGATGACATTCGCTTCTTTGGAAATCGTGTTGCTGGTTGTAATCGCAAAGACAAACGCAATGATCAACACTACAATATATAAGAATACGGTAATGCCTGCATTGTCGCCCTTGATGTCATCACCCGTGAACTGAATCGCCTGATTCGTATACTGTGGAATGTAGTTGGTGACAGCATTCATGGAAGCGGTTGCATCTGCACTTAACGCCTCTAAGAAATCATCGGACTGTTCTTTTGCAGCATTGTCATCTTTCGGCGGATTGTCATAAATCCACGAATAACTATAATGTAAGTGTGCTGTGCCAAATGCATCGAAAGCATCATCGGTTACAATCGCAACACCAAACTTTACCGCATCAAACATCATATCCGATGCACTGGAAAAAAGTGCACTGTAATCCGACAAGGCAACCAGTCCGCTGATGGTAAACGCCTTGTCTTTCAACGTCAACGTATCGCCAATTTGCAAATCGTTGTTATCTGCATACATACGGTCAATTGCAATTTCAGAGTCTGTAGCAGGAAATTCCCCGTCCATCAGACAAATCTTGTCGACTTCTTTCCGGTTCTTGAAAATCCGGAGCGTACTGTCTACTTCCTTGGTGTCATATTCCAAATAATAATTTGGATAGATGGAAACGTCTTCATCGTCCTCGATGGTTTTTAGCAGGTCATCGCTGCCCTCTGCATAGAGTTCAAAGTTTCCGTCTTCAATGTTGTATTTATCGAAGCTCTCATCGTATGCCTTTGACATACTCGAAGCCGCCACAATAAACCCCGATACAATGGAAATCATCCCTGCAAGGAAGATGAATAAAACAATGTATTTTCCAATCTCGCTTTTTAATTCCCGTGGCAACCGTTTGTTCAGAGGATTTCTCATCAAAATACCTCCTTACCATTCCAGTTCCGCAGCCGGAATCTTTGTTTGATTGACCGTATTGGTACGAATCATCCCATCTCGCAGCTGTACCACACGGTCTGCCATGTTTTTAATCGCATCGTTATGGGTAACCATGATAACGGTATTGCCGTATTTTTTGTTGACGGTTTCAATCAAAGATAAGATTTCTTTGGAGGTGTGATAGTCCAGTGCACCGGTCGGCTCATCGCAAAGCAGAATATCCGGATTTTTGACAATGGCTCTGCCGATGGCGGTTCGCTGCTGCTGCCCACCAGAAAGTTGATTCGGCAGCTTGTGCCGATGTTCATAAAGCCCCAGCGTTTTCAACAGGTCATCCACATTCAATGGATGGTCGCTTAAATATGCCCCCACTTCTACATTTTCTTTGATATTCAAGTTTGGAATCAGGTTGTACATCTGGAAAATATATCCAAGATGTTTCCGCCGATACAGCGTCAACGTCTTTTCATTCATATCAGCTGTCTTTTCCCCGTCAATCGAGATGTAACCACTGTCGGCGTTGTCAATGCCGCCGATGATGTTTAACAGGGTGGATTTTCCGCTGCCAGATGGGCCTAATAGCACACAGATTTCCCCTTTTTCAATGGAAATATCAATGTCCTTTAAGACCTCCACACGGCTTTCTCCCTCACCAAAGTGCTTTTTGATGCTGCTGATTTCAAGAAACATGCTCATCCTTCTTTCTGATTGTCGTAGTACGTTGCTTTTTAGTTAGGATAAACTAACCATGATTCATCATAGCACTTTTTGAAAAAATTGTCAAGCAAAAAAATCCATTTCCAGATAGTTCGTAAATTGTAACAGCTTTCCGAATATTTCATGATAATTTTTATGCAAATTATCGTTCTATTTGTTCTGGCGATTGTATCAATAAGACCGGAATTCCCACCTGTTTGGCTGCTTGTATCTTCTCCGGCACGCCGCCTCTTGCTCCGCTATCCTTGGAAATCAAAACAGAAATCTGATGCTCCTGCAAGTAGGCAACCGTTTCTGCTATAGAATAGGGCGGCATTGCAAACCAGAACGTCGCCGGAACGGCTGCCTGTCGGGAAGCGGCTGTGTCTAACACCCGTGCAAATGCCCGATGAGAAAAATCAGACACAGCTGCTGCATAAAACGGCAGCGTTTGAATGCCCACCGTAAAGAACAAGTTTCCCGTGCACGAACAAAGCCAATCTGCGGCAGCTTCTTTGCTGGAAACAATGTGCAGCTTCTCATAATCATAGTGCAAGGTTGGGCGGGAAATGCGCATATAGGGAATCTGCTTCGCTTGACACACTGCCTTTACCGTTTCCGTCACCACAACTGCAAACGGATGGGAGGCATCTACCACTTCATCAAATCCGGTGAGTGCCTCCGCAAAGCCAGCAACATCCAACCGCCCAACGTGTACGGTGCAGTTCGTTCCGGCTAAAATTTCTTTCCCGTAAGGCGTTGCCACAAATGCCGTCACAGAATCTGTTTCCGGCAGGGAGCGAATCCAATCCGTTGCATCACTCGTTCCGGCAATTACGGCAATTTTTCGCTGTTTCATACGTTATACCCTCTTGGCGTAATCATCTTTCCGTTTTTCAGATAGGTCTGTGAATTTCCAATCAAGACCACACAGAACATATCAACTGGTTCCTCTTTCAGTTTGGAAAGTGTGGTGAACCATGCCGTCTGGTCGGGTCTTCCAGCGTTGCGGACAATGCCAACAGGCGTATCGGGAGCACGATAAACAGCAATGCGGTCAGCTGCATCCGCTAAATAGGTTGTGCGTTTTTTAGACTTCGGGTTGTACAGACAGATGACAAAATCCGCTTCCGCTGCACAGGTGATTCGTTTTTGAATCAGAGAAAGTGGTGTCATTAAGTCGCTCAAACTAATCACAGCAAAGTCATGCATCAGCGGAGCACCTAAAATCGCAGCGGCTGCACTGGCAGCAGTCACCCCCGGTACTGCAATCACTTCTACATCTGCCTGCTCTGCTGCAATTACTTCTAGTAAAATGCCGGTCATGCCGTAAATGCCACTGTCCCCACTGGAAACCAGTGCAACGGTTTTCCCCTCCAATGCAATCGAAACTGCCAGCTTGCAGCGGTCAATCTCCTGCCGCATCGGCGTAGAACGAAACTGCTTATCTGGGAACTGCTCCTGTAATAACTGAATATAGGTCGTATAGCCCACGATCACATCGACAGTTTCCAGTACAGAAACGGCTTGTGTGGTCATATGCAAAACATCGCCAGGTCCGAACCCGACTGCATAAATGGTTGGCTGCATGAAAAATTCCTCCTTATAAAACAATGGGCTGCAATTCACAGCGGCTGGCTGCCAAGGTGACACCCGGATATTTTACTTTTCTGGTCAAAATCGTACCCTTTCCGGCTGCCAAATAGCTGCACGCCTCGGAAACAGATGGCAGCCCTGTCACCTGTTGCACAAAGGCAGAGGCTTCAAACAAATCTCCGCAGGCTCGAATGTCTGCATCCGGTACAATTTGCAGCGGAATGTGATACGTTTCACAGAGCTGTAAAATGGCTGGTTCTGCCTGCTTTCTGGAGATGGTTGCCATCGCTTTTATCGAATCGCAGGCATATTGATATGTTTTCAAGAACTCTAAAAAACAGGTTTTTAGGTGCACAAATGGAATCGCTTTCTTGCAGCCCACACCAATTACCAAATCCTTTGGACGCAGGTATAATGTTGGCAGCGTTTCCAGCTGTGTTTGGGTGCGGTCAGAGATGACCACCTTTCCGGCAGAGTTTGCCTGCTCGGAAAAAGAAATCTGTGGGTATTGTTCTGTTCCGGTAACTGGCAAATCAGATTGCAGCCAGATGGACTTCCCGTTCAGCAATGCACCGCTGATTTGTTTCAGAACGGAGATATTCTCAATTGCAAGATGATTGTTCTTTGCCACTTCGTCAAAGGCAAGCTGCCCTTGCAAATCGGTTGCAGTGGTAATCACAGGTTCTGCGTGCAAAAATGCTGCTATTTTTCGTGTCCAGTCATTTGCTCCGCCCAAATGTCCTGAAAGCAAGCTGATCACATACCGCTGGTCTTGACTTACCACCAAAACCGCTGGGTCGGTGCATTTCGTCTGCAAGAGCGGTGCAAGCTTCCGGACGGCAATTCCAGTTGCCAAAACAAAGACCAGCAAGTCTGCTGCCTGAAAATCCTGTGCAAGGATGGCATCGGTAAATGTTTCTTTTCCTCGCAGGATTCCGCCGAATTGCTGTTGCAGCGGTTCGGCAATCTGCTTTCCAGCTGCGGTCAAATAATAATAATAGTTCATGATTCGATGCCTTTCCGGTATTCATGCGTAAAGGTCTTATCATAGAGTTTTGAGAGAGCGTAAGTGTCCCCCAAAAATTCCCCAACCAGTACCAATGCCGTTTTCTGAATGCCAGCTGCTTTTACCTGCTCTGCAATCGTTTCCAGCGTTCCAGTTACAAGCTTCTGGTCTGGCCAGCTTGCCTTATAGACTACCGCAACCGGTGTTTGCAAAGGATAGGAAGTGGACAACCGCTGTACCAACTCCGCAATTTGTCCAACAGACAGAAAAATCACCATGGTTGCTTGATGGGCTGCCAGCGATTCGATTTGTTCTCGCTCCGGAACGGGCGTTCTGCCTGCCATACGGGTCAAAATCACCGTCTGAGAAACATCCGGCAGCGTGTATTCTTTCTGCAAAGCCGCTGCTGCTGCCAAAAATGAACTTACTCCAGGCACAACTTCATGGGCAATTCCCATTTGGTCTAATGCATCCAGCTGTTCCCGAATCGCACCATAAATCGACGCATCGCCTGTGTGTACCCGAACGGTTGTTTTTCCGGCTTGTTCCGCCTGTTTCATAACCACAAGCACTTCTTCTAATGTCATGCCGGCACTGTCATAGACCACGCTTTCCGGCTTTCGGTCTGCCAGTACTTCCGGATTCACCAACGAACCTGCATAAATCAAAACATCTGCATGGTCAATCAGCCGCTTTCCTTTGATGGTCAATAATTCTGGGTCACCTGCTCCAGCTCCTACAAAATAAACCATTGTTTCTGTTTCCTTTCTTTATTTGCTCTGTGGATGGCGGATGATGAGAGTGGTAAAATAAGAGGTCGGCTCTGCGGTTGGCGTTCCAATCCATTCCCCTTCCATGCCGATATTTTGCAGCATCGTGGTGTGTTCCAGCAGCTGCCGTTCCTGCAACATGGGAACGAGCCATGGCAACGCTTTTCCGGCTTTCATCAGCACCAATGTGTCGAACTGCTCCAATGCCTGTTGAATGGTTTCTGGTGCTACTCCGCCCGGCAAAACCAGTAAGGATTCCTGCCGTTCGCATAAGCTGCACTTTGCCTTTGCTGCTCCGGCAGAAAAGGCAGAGATACCAGCAACCACTTCCGTTGCATAGCCATCTGCTTCTAGCACCTGCTGCACATAAGCAGCCGTGCTATAAATCGAAACATCGCCCAGTGTTACCATTGCCACCCGTTTCCCAGCTTGCAGGCAATCTCGTACAGGCTGCAACAATTCTCCCCGTAACCGCTCCCGATAGTCTAAATGCTTTTGCATGGGAAACAGCAGCGGAATGATTTCTTTTCCGGAAAATGAAACCACTTGTTCTGCAATGCGTGCCGCTGCGGACGGTTCGACTGCTCTTGTAATGGGTGTTACCAGTACTTCTGCCGTTTCTAACACTTGCTTTGCTCGCAGTGTCAAGTCCAGCGGTTCTGTTCCAACCCCGACCGCATAAAAAATTCCTGTTTTCATGATGATTTCCCTCCTGTACAAGCAAATAACAGCACTGGATGATAGGGCTGCAAGACGTGATACCGCCCTACTTTGCGACTCTGTCCGCTGAAAACCGGAATGATTTCCAGCTGCGGTGCATCTTGCAACAATTGTGTGACTTCCGCCTGTGTTTCCAAGGTCACGGCACTGACGACCAGCCGCACGGGTTTTGGCAGCTGTTGAATCTGCCGCAAAATCTCCGGAAATGCTCCGTTGCTGCCACCAATAAAAATACAATCCGGAACGGGCAGTTCCGAGAGAACGGTTTCAGCTCGTCCTGCAAGAACTGTTACATTTTCTGCTTGCAAATAGGCACAGTTCTGTCGCAAGATGTCCAGTGCTTGTTCCTGATATTCTACCGCATAAACCTGCCCGTAAGGGCAGCACTTTGCACAGGTAATGGAAACGCTGCCCGTTCCAGCTCCCAAATCCCATACAATCGAATCTGGCTGCAATCGCAGTTTACTGATAATCACTGCCCGCACTTCTTCTTTTGTCATCGGTGCACCATTTCGCAAAAAGGCATCATCCGGCAAAAATCCAGCTGTTCCAACGGGTTTCGGGTTTGGATTTCGGACAGCCGTCACACAGAGTGCTGGATTTTCTGCGGAACAGAATTGTTCCGGTGTGCCGCTCCAGGTCTGTTCGGTTTCATAGGTCAAGTCTGCACCAATATACATCGTGGTATCAGAAAGCTGATACTGACAGAGTGCCTGTGCAATCTGCCGAACGCCATCTTTTGCAGAGCAGAAAAAGAATGTCAATGCATGCTGAGCAACCGCACACGCAATCGAACCAGCTGTATAGGGCTTTCCGTGCAGGCTGCTGATGAACGCATCTTCCATTGTTAACCCAAACTTTGCCCCCAGTAATTGCAGCGAACCAATCCCCGGAATTACGGTGATTTCCCAATCTGGATACCGATTCCGAACCGTTCGATAAAAGCTATAAAGTAACGGGTCGCCGGAAACCAAAATGGCAACCGAATTGGTTTCCAGCAGGGTCGGCAGCTGCTCCAATAAGGCTGACAATTGTTTCATGGGAATCTGTTTCTTTCCGGCTGCCAGCTTGAGAAACCGCTCCGAGGCAATCACACAATCCGCCTGTTCTAACACCTGCTTGGCAAGGGGCAGCAAATAGTCCGGCTGCCCACTTCCGCCACCAACCAACCATAATTTATGCATCCTGACACCACGCCTTTCCAACTTGTGATACTTGTTCTGTTTCTGCCAGCACCGTTCCAGTGCGGTCTAATAGAATCAGTCCGATTTGCATCGTTCCATGCGTTCGCTTCTGGCAATTCTCTAACGCTGCCTCTGCAATGCTCTGCCAAACAATATCGGAAAACGGCATCTTTGTAAGCCGTTCCTGCATTTCTGTGGTGGTGTTGCAAGCATACAGCTGTTGAATTTGTGCTGTGGTCGCCCCAGCAAGTGCAGCATGCGTGCAGAGAATTTCCCGTTGTCCGCCTGCGGTGTGGCTATGCAGATAGAAAATATTCGCTGCTGGTTTCATCAGCTTTCCGGCAACGCCTGCCAGCAATAGCGTCTGCATCCCAAATTCTTCGGCACAGTCCAGCAGATACCCCAAATAATTGCTGCACAATACAATTTTTCCGGCATGTTCATAGCGTTTTTTCAGGTAGGTTTCCCCAGCATAGCCCGTCACCAACGCACACGCTGTTCCATATTCTGCCCGACACATAGACAGCTCCAACCGCAGCGACTCCCGTACCGCCTCTTCACTCATCGGACGCACGACACCCGTTGTTCCTAAGATGGAAATTCCTCCAACAATCCCCAATCGCCCATTAAATGTACGTTCTGCAATCTGTTCCCCGTTCGGAACGGAAATGGTTACGATGGCACTGCGTGTTCCAATCACCGACCGCACTGCCTCAGTAATCATCGTTCGGGGCACGGGATTGATGGCAGGTTCTCCGACAGGAACACGCAAGCCCTTTTTCGTGACGATTCCAACCCCTTCGCCAGCTTGAAACGTCACTGCTCCGTCTGTTGTTCCAATTTCTACCTTGGCACAGACCAAACAGCCGTTGGTCTGGTCGGGGTCATCACCAGCATCTTTCCGAATGCCGCAAATCGGGGCTTCCTGCGGTTCGACCGCAAGGGAAAGCGGCTTGCCAGATGGCAGTGTGTATGCAATTCGATCCGGACAAGTTCCAGCCGTCTGCCAAAGCACCGATGCCAGAGCTGCAGCTGCTGCACAAACACCCGTGGTATATCCCTCTCGCAATGGTTTCATGCCTGCTGCTCCCATTCTTCCAAAATCTGATAAATCTTTTTCGTGTCCAGATGTTCCCGAATTGCATCTGCCAGCTGATTGTATTGCCGTTCTTTCTCCTGTTGAAAATCCCGTACGGGGGACAATTCTTCTGCTCGTCCAGTCTGTTTCCGGAGCAGTTGCAGCAGGTCTGCTGTAGTTTCAGCTGTATCAAAAAATCCATGCAAGTACGTTCCATAAACCGTTCCGGCTTCGTTGCAGTAACCGTTTAATGTGCCGTCTGCTCGTCTGGTAAATGGCATCGCATGGCTGCCGGCAATCGAACGCCCCATATGAATTTCATAGCCCGTAATTGCACTTCCTGCCAGCGGTGCAAATATGCCGGATGGCTCTGCAATCGTCCCTTGTACTTGCTGCTGGTGCTTTTGGGGTTGGAAAATGGTTTCCATGTCCAACAGTCCCAGCCCTCGCAGGCTGCCGCCACCCTCGGTTTGGTCGGGGTCGGAAACCTGCTTGCCCAACATCTGAAAGCCACCGCAGATTCCAAACAGCAAGCAGCCTTTTTCATGCAGTTTCAAAATGGCTGCTTCTAAGCCGCTCTCTCGCAGCCATCGTAAATCGGAAAGCGTGTTTTTTGTTCCCGGCAAAATCAACAAATCCGGTGTGCCCAACTCTGAACGGTGCGTAACATAACGGACAGAAACGCCCTCGATGCCGGACAATGCTGCAAAATCGGTAAAGTTTGCAATGCGGGGCAATCGAATCACAGCGATATCCAGTCCTGTTCCATCGGCTGTTTGCACAGATAACTGCTCCGCAAGGCTGTCCTCTTCCTCTAAATGCAAGGGCAGATATGGCAGCACACCCAACACCGGAACGCCTGTCAATTCTTCCAGCATTGTCAAGCCACTCTCTAAAATGCTGATGTCCCCACGAAATTTATTAATGATGATGCCCTGAATCCGGCGGCGTTCCTCCGGTCGCAGCAGGGCAATTGTTCCATAGAGCGAGGCAAACACACCGCCTCGGTCAATATCGCCCACGACAATCACGGGCGAATCCGAAATGGCAGCCATGCCCATATTGACAATATCCACATCTCTTAAATTGATTTCTGCCGGACTGCCAGCCCCTTCTAATACAACAATGTCATATTCTTCTGCCAGCGATTCATAGGCGGTGCGAATCTCCGGAATCAGTTCCTGTTTTCGCTGGTAATATTCTTTCGCCCGCAAGTTGTCATAAACTTTCCCGTTCACAATCACCTGCGAACCGGCTTCGCTGGTTGGCTTTAAAAGAATCGGATTCATGCGAATATCCGGCGCAATGCCAGCTGCTTCCGCCTGCATGACCTGTGCCCGTCCCATCTCCAGGCCGTCTTTGGTGATATAGGAATTGAGTGCCATGTTTTGCGATTTAAACGGGGCAACCCGATAGCCATCTTGATGAAACATCCGACACAGCCCAGCAGTAACAACGCTTTTTCCGGCTGATGACATCGTTCCAACTACCATAATGGACTTTGCACGCATAGAAAATGCCTCCTTTCTGGTTATAAACAAGCTTTTAATGCCTGTAACAAAATCTGATTTTCTGCATGGCTGCGAATCGCTGTACGGTAGTATGTCGCATCCAACCCAACATAATTCTCACAGTGCCGAATAAGAATGTGCCGATGCAGCAACCGTTCCTGCAAGTCCGTACAAGCTGCACGGAAAAAGACAAAATTCGCTGCTGGTTTCCAGACTTGCAGCGTTGGAATGGCTTGCAAAGCATGATAAAAAGCAGGCTGTTCCTGCTCTAAAAAGGTCTGAAACTGCTGCTGGTAAGCAGTATCCTGCAAGGCAGCGATTCCGGCAGCAGCTGCCAGCGTATTCACCGACCAAGGCTGTCCAGTCTGACGAACTTTTTTAATCAAGGCAGTATCTGCACAAACGCCATACCCCAACCGCAAACCCGGAATGGCAAAGCGTTTCGTCAGCGATTTCAAGAAAAAAACATTCGGATACGCTGTGCAGCTTGCAAGCAAAGAGGCTTGCTGTGCCTCGCTGGTCATGTCGCAAAAACATTCATCCAATATCACCCGAATGCCATTTTGCAAGCAGCAATCCAGAATGGGAAGCAACTGGCTTTTTTGCAGCAGTGTTCCAGTCGGATTGTTGGGGTTGCAGAGCATCAGACAATCATATTGCCCAGTTTGCAGCTCTGGCAAAATCACATCGGTTATTGTCAAATTCGGCGACATCTGCCAGTATATCACGGAACAGCCGATTTCCTGCAAGGCGGTTTCATATTCTAAAAAAGATGGAACAGGCAACAAGGCTCGTTTCGGATGCAGACACTGCAACGCCCGAAAGAGCACATCTGCCCCACCATTTCCGCAGACAATTTGCTCTGGCTGCAATGCATGATGGGTTGCAATCGCCTGCGTCAAGGCAGTCTGCTGTGGATCTGGATAGTGCACCAAGGTGGGAATGGCAGCAAAAATCGCCTGCTTGACCGACTCCGGCACACCAAACGGATTGATATTGGCGGAAAAATCCAGTAAATCCGGTGCATTTGTTTGTTCGGTATAGATGTTTCCGCCGTGCTGCATGGATGTCATAACTTCCCTCCTATCACAGACTGAGCCACAAGAGCAAACCACCCACCAATCCGGCAAACAGCAGGCTGCTCCCGAACAACAGTTTGTTTGCAGTCAAAATATCGGTTGGCTGTGCGTGTCTGGTTGCATCGCCAATTGTTGGCTTTTCTACTACTTTTCCAAAGTAAACATGTGTTCCGCCTAGCTGAATCCCCATTGCCCCAGCGGCAACCGATTCTGTTTGTGCGGAGTTTGGGGAAAGATGTTTCCGCCGATCTCGCAAGTAAATCTGCAATGCCTGCTTTCCGTCCAACCGTAGCAAAACAGCGGTTGTCATCATCAGCCATGCGGAAATGCGAGCCGGCAGCCAGTT
>OGOG01001630.1_pt1 | contig 21394 bp, 21 predicted proteins | sample 1552581 | NCBI WGS metagenome assembly OGOG01 (sample SAMEA2580152, study PRJEB22360) | human gut metagenome | biome: human gut; feature: human-associated habitat; material: faeces | place: Denmark | collected 2008/2010 | reverse complement strand
TGCCTTCTGCGAGGCCGCACCGCCCCCCCGTTTGCGCCTCCTTATAATAGGAAGGAACATAACTATGAGAACACATTCTCCCAATGAAACACGCGAACTGGCGAAAAGGCTGGCGAAAGAGCTTCGGAGGGGGGATGTGCTTCTTTTGTGGGGCGATTTGGGCGCGGGCAAGAGCGAGTTCACGCGCGGACTGGCGCAGGGGCTTGGCGTGACGGCGACTGTCACCAGCCCGTCGTTCACCATCCTCAACGTCTACGACGACGGGCGAATTCCCCTGTACCACTTCGACTGGTATCGGCTGAACAGCGTCGAGGAGCTGTACGAAATGGGCATGGAGGAGTTCCTCGGCGGCGACGGCGTGGCGGTGGTTGAGTGGCCCAGCCAGTGCCCCGAAGCCATTCCGGAAACGCACCTTGCCATCCGCCTGACCCCGGTGGACGAAACGACACGCGATGTGACCATTACTCCGATGGGCGGATTCCGTGAAATATCCTTGGAGGAAGAACAATGAAGCTGCTTGCTGTGGATACATCCGGGCCGGTGTGCGGCGTGGCGATTTTGACGGAGGACGGCATTCGCCATGAGTGCGCCGTCATGAACCACAAGACGCATTCGGTCAACCTGCTGCCCATGATTGACAACGCCTTCCAGTCCACGGGGATGACGATTCAGGACATGGATCGCTTGGCTGTCGTGGTCGGGCCGGGGTCGTTCACGGGCGTCCGGCTCGGCGTCAGCACGGTGAAGGGGCTGGCGCACGGCGCGGGGAAGCCCTGCGTCGCGGTCAACGCGCTGGAAGCAATGGCGGCGGGCATCAGCGGATTCAGCGGTGTCGTCTGCCCGATTCAGGATGCGCGCGCTGGGCAGGTGTACGGCGCAGCGTTCTCCGCGGGAGAAAATCGCCCGAATCGGCTGATGGCTGACACGCCGATGAAGGTTGAGGACTATGTGGCGGAAATCAGCCGCTTCGGCGACCGCTTCCTATTCCTCGGCGACGGTATGCCCGTGCATCGGCAGAAGTTGCAAACCCTGCTGGGGGATGCTGCCACGTTCGCGCAGCCGCATCAGGCGTTCCTGCGACCGGCAGCAGTGGCGTACCTTGCGTCGCTGGAGAAGGAAACGGTTGATTACCTGACGCTCATGCCACTCTACCTGCGCGCTCCGAACGCCGCGCTCAACAAGAAGCTGACAGAGGGTCTCCATGCCTGAAATCACGATTCGCCGGATGACGATGGACGACGTGGACGGCGTGTATGCCGTGGAAATCGGCACGTTTGTCGATGCGTGGAGCCGCGACGCCTTCGTCAGCGACATGAAGAATCCTGTTGCACGCTACCTCGTGGCGGAGCAGGACGGGAAAATCATCGGCTATGCGGGCGCGTGGGTCATCCTCGATGAGAGCCACATCACCAACATCGCTGTGCTAAAGGAACACCGCGGGCAAGGGACGGGAAAACGCCTGACGCACGGGCTGCTGCAATACATCTCTAACCTCGGTGCGGCGTACGCGACGCTGGAAGTCCGCCGCAGCAATGAAATCGCGCAGAACCTCTATAAGTCGCTCGGTTTTGTGCAGCTTGGCGTTCGCAAGCGCTACTATGCCGACAATGGCGAAGACGCGCTCATCATGGTCTGCGACCACATGCCGGCGGCTGACCCGGATTTCACGGAAGCCGAAACGGTATTTGAAGAATAAGCAATGGCGCTCGTCACATGACGGGCGCTTTTTTGAAAGGAGCGCCTATGGCAACGATTCTGGTGACGCACGGCATCCCGGCAGAGGGATTTTCGCTGCTTTCGGGAGAGAAAATCGTGATTCCGAAGCCGCTCATGCAGTTTTCACAGGACGAACTCGCGGCGCTGATTCCGGCGGCGGATGCGGTCGTTGCGTGCGGCGTGCTGCCGGGTGAAATCATCCGCCGGGGGACGAAGCTGCGCATTATCGCGGGCTATGGCGCGGGCTATGACGGCGTGGACGTGCGCGCGGCGGCGGAATGTGGCATACCGGTCACGAACCTGCCCGACACCGTAACAGACAGCACGGCGGAACTCGCCATCGGGCTGATGCTCGCGGTTTCGCGCAGAATTGGGGAAAACAGCCTCCGCGCGCGGGCGGAAGCGCCGGAAAACCTGTTCGGCATGGGCAGAAACATGGGGCGCAGTCTGCGCGGGCAGACGCTGGGTCTCCTCGGCTGTGGGCGAATCGGCAAGCGGACAGCGGAAATCGCGGTGGCGCTCGGAATGCGCTGCATTGGGTACAGCCGGCACGGGGTGAATCATCCGCAGGTGGAAAGCGTGACCCTGCCGGAGCTGCTGGCGCAGTCTGACGTGCTGTCCCTGCACTGCCCGCTGACGCAGGAGACGCGCCGACTGCTTGACTGTTCTGCGCTGGCGCGGATGAAGCAGGGGAGCATCCTCATCAACACGGCGCGCGGGGCGATTGTGGACTGCGACGCACTGGCGGATGCGCTGGAATCGGGGCACCTGCGCGGCGCAGGGCTGGACGTATACCCGGATGAGCCGCACATTCCGCCGCGGCTGATCGCGCTGCCGCAGGTTGTGCTGACCCCGCACATCGGCACGAACACGCAGGAGACAAGGCTGCGGATGGCGGAGGGGTGCGCACGGCAGATTGCGGATGCGCTGGCGGGAAAACGGCCGGCGAATGTGGTGAACGGGATAGAATAATGTCAAAATTAAAACAGCAGCAGGGGCGACAAGCGTCTCTGCTGCTGTTTATGTGAAGGCAAAATGGCATGTTCAGGCGATAGCACTTTATTTCGTCCACGCGTCAAACTCTTCATCTGTTGCCAGCACGGTGTGTGAGCCGCCGACGGAATGTTCCGTTCCTTTGGCGTAATCAATGCCGCTGGTGGCGTAGTTGTAGGTTAGGGCGACGCGGTGCTTTTCCACCACGGGATTGGGGTGGGGGATGGCGGACAGCAGGCTCTTGGTGTACGGATGAACCGGGTGAGAGAAAATCTCCTCCTTCGTGCCGGATTCCACCATGTAGCCCAAATGCAGCACGCCGATGCGGTCGGAAATGTACTTCACCATGCTCAAATCATGTGCGATAAACAAGTATGCGCACTGCGTTTCCTCCTGAATGTCCTTCATCAGGTTCACCACCTGCGCCTGAATCGACACATCCAGCGCGGAAATGCACTCGTCAGCGATAATCAGCTTGGGGTTCATAATCAAGGCGCGGGCAATGCCGACGCGCTGACGCTGACCGCCGGAAAACTGGTGCGGATAGCGGGCAGCGTGCTCCGGCGAAAGTCCGACTTTCTTGAGCATTTCGCTGATTTTCTCCTCGCGCTCCTGCCGATTGGCGAAGCGGTGGTGGATATCCATGCCTTCGCTGATGATGTCGCCGACCTTCTTGCGCGGATTCAGGCTCGCCATCGGGTCTTGGAAAATCATCTGCATGTCCGAGCGGAGCATACTGCGCGTGTCGCGGTCAAGCGCGCCGGAAATCACCTTGCCGTTGAAGGTGATGCGCCCGTCCGTCGGGGTGTACAGGCGGATGATGCTGCGTCCGATGGTCGTCTTGCCGGAGCCGGATTCGCCGACCAGCCCGTAGGTTTCGCCCGGATAGATGTTGAAGGACACGCCGTTGACGGCCTTGACCGTGTAGGTGCGGGAGACGGGGAAGTGCTGAACAAGATTTTCTACTTTCAATAGCGGCTCGCTCATAGATACTTGGCAGCCTCCTTCTTCGCCCGTTCAAGGCGCTCCTTCAATTCCTTCGGCATCTCAAAGGCGGGTGCATCCGGGTGGAGCAGCCATGTGGCGGCGTAATGGGTTTCGGAAACTTTGAACAGCGGCGGTTCTGCCTTCTTGTCGATGACCATGGCGAAGCGGTTGCGCGCGGCAAAGGCATCGCCGACCGGTTCATGCAGGAGGTTGGGCGGACTGCCCGGAATGGAGTACAAGCGGTCATCCGCCGTCTCCAAATCCGGCATGGCGGAAAGACCCCATGTGTAGGGATGGCGCGGCTCGTAGAAGATTTCCTCCACATTGCCCACTTCGACGATTTTCCCGGCGTACATCACATTCACATAATCCGCCACCTTCGCGACGACGCCAAGGTCATGCGTGATGTAAATGACGGACAGGTGCATTTTCTGCTGAATCTGTTTGATGAGGTCGAGAATTTTGCTCTGGATTGTCACGTCCAGTGCGGTGGTGGGTTCGTCGCAGATAAGAATGTCCGGTTCGGCGGAGAGCGCAATGGCGATAACGACGCGCTGCCGCATACCGCCGGAAAGCTGGTGCGGATAGTTGCGGAAGCGCTTTTCGGCATCGGTGATGCCCACCAGTTCCAGCAGCTGCAGGGCTTTCGTGCGCGCCTCGTCCTTCGGCATGTGCTTGTGCAGCAGCATGCCCTCCATAATCTGCTTGCCGATGGTCATCGTGGGGTCAAGGCTCGTCATCGGGTCTTGGAATACCATCGCGAGGCGCTGACCGTTGTATTCCGTGCGCAGCTGCTTCTTGCTCAATTTCAGCAAATCAACGGTTTTGTCCTGCCCGTGCCCGTCATCGTATGTATACAGGATTTCGCCGCTGTTGATGGTGGCGTTGCTGTCCAGCAAGCCGACGGCGGCTTTCATCGTTACGGATTTTCCCGAACCGGATTCGCCCACGATGGCGACGGTTTCGCCCTTTTGCAAATCCAGATTGATGCCGCGGATGGCATGTACCATGCCGGCGTTCGTGCGGAAGGAAATATCCAGATTCTTGATTTGCAGAATGGTTTTTGCTGACATCTTGAATCCTCTCCTTTCACATGTCTTCCAGCTTGGGCGCGAGCGCCTCGCGCAGTCCGTCGCCGATGAAGTTGAAGCCCAGCATCAGCAGCGCCAGCACCAGAATCGGCGGAATAATCTGATACGGCAGGGTAGTAATGTTGTTGAAACCGTCCTCAATCAGTGTGCCGATGGAGCATTGCGGCAGCACAATGCCGACGCCCACGAAGCTCAGAAACGCCTCGGTAAAGATGGCAGTCGGGATGGAGAACATCACCTGCGTGATAATCGGGCCGATGGTGTTGGGCAGAATCTCCTTGAAGATAATGTGCCCGCTGCCTGCACCCAGTGTGCGGCTGGCGAGAACATACTCCTGCTCCTTCATCTTCAGCATTTCTGCGCGGGCGATTTTGCTCATGCCAATCCACTCGGTCAGCAGCAGCGTTACAATCACCAGACCGATGCCTTTGGGCATAAAAATCGCCAGCACGGACACGATCACCAGCCGCGGAATACTGTTGGCGATTTCGACGAAGCGCTGCATGATGCTGTCCACACGTCCGCCGAAGTAACCGGATAACAGCCCGTAGCTCATGCCAATGAGCATATCAATGATGATGGCGACGAAGACAATCATCAGCGATACGCGCGCGCCGTACCATGTCCGTGTCCAGAGGTCGCGGCCGAGGTCGTCCGTGTCGAAGAGAAACGTTTTATCGGCATAAATGTCGTCGTAAGGTTCGCCCGTCACCATCTCGTGGATGGCAGGTACACGCGGACTGATGCCGACGGCGGCCTTCTTGCGTCCCTTGGCATTGAGCGCCGTGACGATTTCGTCATACGCATATCCGCTGAAAAGCGGCGCGACGAACGCCAGAAAAATCATCAGCAGTACCAGAATCAGCCCAATCATGGCGCGCTTGTTGCGGACGAAGTGCGTTGCGACACCCTTCCAGTAGCCTTGGGAAGCATAGTTGGTGTCGGTCGCAATGTCTGCCTGCTCCAACTGCGCAAAGTCCCCGGCGACAGGGACGTATTCCGCTGCCTGCACCGTCGGGCAGGTTTCTAACTGTTTCATTCGTTTGTTTCCAGATGCAAGAGGCAGAGCGGTCTGCCTGAAGAGAACCGCTCTGCCTGAAGATTTCGATACGATTTTAGATTGGCTCAGCCTCTTCTAAAAGCGCACACGACTGATTACTTGATGACGGCACTCTTATACACGCGGTTCAGCGCGACAGGATGGAATTCAATCCCTTCAACGCCCTCAGTAATCAGGTTTGCATTTGCCTTGGTGAACAGCAGCGCAATGACAGCTTCCTGCATGACGAGGGTTTCCGCCTTGAACAGCGCCTCCCAGCCACTTTTTCATCCGGGTTTCACCCTTTCTATATTTTGAAATGCAGGAACGATGCACGAAACTTGCATTTCATGGACGAATCATACCATCAAGAAAAAGTAAAGGGGCGATGAACGAAAAAACATGAAATGTGAAAAGTGGAGTGCACAGAGGAAAAATAAGAACAAGGGAAAAACAAAGGAATGTCCCAAATGGTGCGGAGAAAAGCAAACGCCGAAAAGTTCGAGAAGCCGTTTGAATACCATATACCTGAATCGGCAGTGAAAACATCTGGTATCACATGGTTCCTAAATGCTTGACTTTTCTTGCTGCCTATGTTATCTTCCTATTGTAGCGCTTGCTTTTTCTGTAGCCCCTTGCCGACGACTTGCATCTCCGCAAAGGGAAGGTTATGCCACACTCCCCACCACCGTTAGGAGGTATCACAATGGATGACATTCTGTTTACCTGTGCAGGAACGAGCGACCCTGTTCGCGGCAATCGCGACGGCGGCATTCTGCATATCATGCGCTATTATCACCCGAAGCGAGTATATCTCTTCCTCAGCCAGCAAATCGCCGACTTGGAAGCACAAGATCACCGCTTTGAAAAGACTTTCCAGCATATGCAGGAAGTCTGTGCGGCGCAAGGCATCGTTTATCAGCCCAGTCTTTTTATGCATAATAGCCAGCTGTGTGACGCCTCCAAGATAGACCTCGTCGAAAAGCCGCTGCTGGAATATTTCACCTCTGCTGCCGTAGAGAATCCGAATTGCCGCATTCTGCTGAACCTGAGTTCTGGCACGCCCCAAATGAAAACGCTGATGCAGTTTCTTTCGGTTGATTCCCCTTACCATGTGTTAGGGGTTCAGGTTGATGGCCCGCAGAAAAAGAAAGGCGAAAAAGACCCGCCGCGCACGGACGATAGAATGTATAACGTCGACTATGAGTTGGAAACAAATTATGATGATGAGCCGGATTGTCTGCCGGAAGGCGAACGGCGCAACAGAACGTCCGAGCCGGAAATGTTTGCCATCAAACATCAGCGCCATCGCCATCAGCTGCTGAAGCTGCTGGAGCGGCAGGACTATGACGCCATGCTGGATATGTCGCAGAATTTACCCAAACAGCTGCAAACGCTGCTCCAGCATTTGAACGCAAGAAACAACTTGCAAAGCGAGGAAGCCTACAAGCTGTCAAAGGAGCTGCCGGATTTAGGCTTTCCGCTGTATCCAGCGATGAAAAGTGATTCGCATTACCGCGATTTAAGCGAGTACTACCTGCTGCTGCGCAATCTGCAAAAACTGGGGCGATATTCGGAATTTGTACTGCGGCTGAATCCGTTTTTGACGGAGCTGCTATATACCCTGCTTATGCAGACGGAATTTGCTGGCTATCTGAAAAAGAACAACGGTCGAATTGATGTCGCGACGGATGTGCTGAACAGCAAGCAACCGGAACTGATGAAAAGGCTTCAAGCCGAAGCGCAGAGAACGCTGCTTGATTACAAAAATTTTAGCATCTTTCTTGGCATTTCTATGCTGCTTGTCACAGATACACTCTCCGACGCGCATCGGAATTTCCTTCGTGCCTGCAATGCGCTCAACACAGCGCAGCGCAACACAGCCGCGCATCAGCTTCATGCTGTGCTGGAAGAGGACATCAAGCACGATTGCTTCTTCGGCATCAAGCACTATGGCTCTGCTGAAATTGTGCAGAAATTAGGCGAACTGCTGGCACAGGCATACCCGGATGTGTGCGACAAGTCGCTTTTCAGGATTTACGACCGCTGCAACGACTACATCAAGGCGCATTTGCAGCTGGGCGCTGCGAACCTCTAATTTTTGTGCCCCAAATCGGCAGCTTTTTCAGAGGTTCGCACCGCTTTGGGGATTGTTTTGACCAGTTTTGGGTGTTGTTTTGTCGAACTTTCGCTTGACTTTTTCTGCTGTTTGTGCTATTCTTCCATTATCAGCACAGCTTCTTTTGTGGGGTTTTGCTGATGCAGCTTAGCCCCGCGAGGGGACGGTTACGATTGGGCGGGATTACGTGCGCACACCAGTCGTTTTGATGCAGCTTAGCCCCGCGAGGGGACGGTTACACGATTGACGTCAGGGCAGGCATGAGGATCTTCAGGATGCAGCTTAGCCCCGCGAGGGGACGGTTACTTCATTGCGCGGACGGAAATGTCACCTTGGTAATACGATGCAGCTTAGCCCCGCGAGGGGACGGTTACTGAGCATAGACGTATTCACCGAAATTCTGCTTGGATGCAGCTTAGCCCCGCGAGGGGACGGTTACTTAACTACTCCACGCTCTCGCTAATTCTTCCAGTTGATGCAGCTTATCCCCGCGAGGGGACGGTTACAACAATCGAAGTAATTCTTGCACCGAGATCAACCGATGCAGCTTATCCCCGCGAGGGGACTCCGTCCATATGTTTTCTCCGGCAAATTTCCGCCATTTTATTGACAATTCGCACATTCTCTGCTATACTTCATGGTGAACTTTTCCTTCTTGTTAACGGAGGTGGTTTTTTGAACGAATTAACTTTACAGGCAACCTTCGCCGGTTTGCTGCATGACATCGGCAAACTTGTCTGGCGCGCTGGACTGGGGAAACGCACGCACGCGTTCGCAGGCGCGGAATACTTGAAAGCACATTTTGCTGATCCCAAAGCGCAGAATTTCCTCGCCTGTGTGCAGTATCATCACGAGAAGGAGCTGCGTGCGGCTTCCTTGCCGGCGAATCATCCCGCCTATATCACCTGTGCAGCCGACTCGATTGCCGCCTCCATCGACCGCCGCGGCATCGAATCGGGCAATCAGGATTATGACGCTTCACAGCCGCTGCTGTCCATTTTCTCGCATCTCAATGGCGAACACCCCAAACAGTTTGTCGCTCCTATTCAGCCAAGCGGCAGCGTTCCGTTTCCCGTTTCCAGCGCGTCCGTCGCAAAGGCTGACTACGAGCAGCTCTTCCGCCATTTTGAGCAGGGCTTATCGCACATCGGCTATGGCGCGGAATGGCTGAATGCGCTGCTTGCCTTGCTGGAAGAATGCACGTCCACCGTGCCTGCCAGCACCTATCGCGCGCAAAGCGAGGATGTTTCGCTGTATGACCATCTGAAAGTTACCGCTGCCGTCAGCGCCTGCATCAGCGAATATCTGCTGGCACAGGGGATTGACAATTGGCGGGACTATTTGCAGTCTCCCACCTCTGATTTCCGCAAAACCAACGTTTTTCTTTTGTACACCGCTGATATTTCCGGCATTCAGAAATTCATTTACACCGTCGCCACCCGCGGCGCACAGCGCGCACTCCGCAGCCGTTCCTTCTTTCTGGAGCTGTTCATGGAGAATTACATCGACCTTGTGCTGGATGCGTGCGGTCTCAGCCGTGCGAATCTGCTTTACAGCGGCGGCGGGCATTGCTATCTGCTGCTGCCCAACACGGATGCCGTCAGAGCCACAGTGCGTGAAGTCAACCGAAAGACAAATGACTGGCTGATTGCGCAGTTTGGCATCCAGCTTTTCCTTGCCAATGGCTGGTGTCCGTGCAGTGCTGATGCGCTGTGCAATCGCCCCGCGGAAGAATCCCCCTACAAGGAGATTTTCGCCAAGGCTTCCGCTGTCCTCAGTCAGCATAAGCTGCAGCGTTATTCCGTTGCGCAAATCAAGCGCTTGAATCAGTTTGCCGATGCGCTTTCCGGGCGCGAATGCACCGTCTGCGGGCGCGTGGACAATTTGCAGGAGAATCGCTGCCCGTGGTGCCGCGCATTCGAGAACATTTCGCGGAAATTGCAGAATCCGCAGTATACCGCTTTCTGCATCACCCGCGATTCATCCGCATACGACTTGACCCTGCCTGACCGCAATGGTCAGGATGTTTCCCTGCTTTTGCTGACGGAGGACGAAGCCGCCAAGCAAATTGCGCAAGACCGGCAGATGATTCGCTTGTACGGCAAAAATCGCACCATTCTCGGCGCGCAGATCTGCACACGACTCGACTTGTGCGATTATTATGCCAGCAATCTGAACACATCGTTGGCGGCGCAGTCCGAGGGGATTCGCCGCCTTGCCATCTGCCGCATGGATGTGGACAATCTGGGCGAAGCGTTCGTTTCCGGCTTTGAGCAGAAGGACAAGCCGCTGCCGAAGGAACGGTATCATTTCGTCACACTCTCCCGAACGACCGCGTTTTCTCGGCAAATGTCGCTCTTCTTCAAGCGCTATATGAACCTTGTGCTAACGCAGAATGAACAAAAGCCGCTGCAAACTGCCGTCATTTATTCCGGCGGCGACGATGTGTTTCTGCTGGGCGCGTGGAATGACGTCATCACCGCGGCAACGCGGATTACGGATGCTTTCCATGCTTATACATCCGGCGCATTGACCATCAGCGCAGGCATTGGGATGTACGATGCGAAATATCCCATCCGCATGGCTGCCGAAGAAACGGCTGCCTTGGAGCAGCACGCCAAAAACGAGCCCGGCAAAAATGCGATTGCCTTGTTTGATCCGCAGGAACATCACACCTATTCGTGGCCTGTCTTTACCAGCGCCGTCCTGGGCGAAAAATATCAGGCGCTGAAAACCTTTTTCGATGGGCAGGATGAGCGCAGGATGGCTTTCCTGTACAACATCACGCAGCTGCTTCGTCTCGCATCCACAGACAAGCTGAATCTGGCACGGTTAGCCTATCTGCTGGCACGCCTGAAGCCAAGCAGCTTTGATAAGGAAAAAAGCGCACAGTACGACGCATTCTCCAAGGCGGTGTACCGCTGGGCAGCCATTCCGCAAGAGCGCGACCAGCTCATCACTGCCATCTACCTATATGTCTACTTGAACAGAAAGGTGGAAGATTCAAATGGCTTACAACAATAACTACAATAGCTATAACAATCAGCGGCAGCCATCCAGAGGCGGCTTCACACCTGCGCCTGCCGCTCCGGTTGTAGCAAAGGCAATCCCGGAAAACTATGTTGATCTTGCAGAAACGCTGATGAGCGCAAATTCAAAAAGCATCACAACATCCAAGCTGCGCAACTGGTTCAGCATTGCCAACGATATCTATAATGTAGAAAGCCGCAGCAGCGAAATCGGCCTGAAGCCGGAAAGCTGTACAAAACTGCTGAATTTGCGCGTGCGCATTGTCTACGATGCCGGCAAGGATTCCAAGATTAAGGATTTTGTCACCAGCGCGAATTTGCTTTCGTATATCAAAGGCATCGGCGAGAGTCGAGAACAAATGATTCGTTTTGCGCAGTACATGGAAGCCTTGGTTGCTTATCATAAATACTTCGGCGGGAGGGAAGCATAACAATGTACGGAAAAATTATCATCCACTGCGTTTTGACCGTCAAAACAGGATTGCATATTGGGGATTCATCTGCCTTTTCTGCCATTGGCGCAGTGGACAGCCCGGTTGTTCGCGACCCTTACACCAATCGGCCCATTATTCCCGGCAGCAGTTTGAAGGGAAAAATCCGCACGCTGCTTGTTCGCAGCAAATGCAAGGATATTGAGCGTATGCCCGACCACAAGGATGACGACTCCGCCATTCTGCGGCTTTTCGGTTCCGCTGCGCCTGTCAAACGTTCCCGGCTTCAGTTTGCTGACTGCTTTGTATCCAATGCCAGCGATTTTGCAAGCATTGGTTTGACGGAAGTAAAGGCGGAAAACACCATTAACCGTCAAACCAGCCAAGCTAATCCGCGGCAAATTGAACGCGTTACAGCAGGCGTTCAGTTTGGCTGCACCATTGTGTACGATATTGAAAATTCCAGTGAGCTGACCCCCGATTTGCAGCTGCTGGCGCTTGGCATGAAGCTGCTTCAGATGGACTATCTGGGCGGTCATGGTTCGCGCGGCAGCGGGCGGGTCGGCTTTTCCGATTTTTCTTTCCAGCATTTTCAGGATGAAACCTCCGACCAAACGTTGATGGACATTTTCAAGGAGGCCGAGAACTATGAATTATTCCCTAATTCGTCTGCGATTTGATGGCCTTGCTCACTTCGGCACTTCCGATTCCGCGCTTTCCTTATTCACATCAGAAGATCATTTCTATGCCGATACGCTCTTTTCCGCACTTTGCCACACTGCATTGTCTCTCCACGGCATTGATGGACTCCATTCGCTCCTTCAGCAGGCTGCGGATGGTTCATTGCTGCTCAGTGACAGTATGCCGTGGCATCGTACCGCGCACGGTGTTGATTACTACCTGCCCAAGCCTTGCAGGACTTTTTCTCGTCTCCCGCAGAAACAGGACATGCCGCAGGGCAGCCGCAAAGCAATGAAAAAGCTTGCATGGATTCCCGTTCGCAGCTTTTCTGATTTCTGGCGTTCTATTGCCGGAGAAGCCTCTTATCAGCCGCAGCCGGATGCTTTCGGGACGCTTGCAGGCAGAACGCAGGCCGCCGTGTCCGACGAAACGGATGCCGTTCCCTATCAGGTGGGCGCATATCGTTTCTTTCCCGATTGCGGTTTGTATGTGCTGATTGGCTGCAAGGAGCAGCGTCAGCTGGATTATTGCGCCGAATTGTTTACGGTGCTTGGTTTGTCCGGCATTGGCGGAAAAACCAGCGTCGGCTACGGGCGTTTTACCGTCGAAGAGCAGATTCGTTTGGACGATTCTGATGATTCCCAGCTGGTATTCCTCCAACATGCACTGGCGGACGCATCTGCGCCCTATCAATTGCTGCTGACAACCAGTTTGCCGCGCGATGATGAGCTGGAACAAACCATGCAGCACGCGCAGTATCGGCTGATTCGCCGGAGTGGTTTCATCCAATCAAACACATTCAATGCAGAGCCATTCAAAAAGCAAACGCAGTATTACCTTGCCGCCGGCGCAACTTGTACGCAGCGTTATCACGGGGATTTGTACACCGTTGCCGAATCGGGCAATCACCCCGTTTACCGCTATTCCAAGCCGATGTTTCTGGGGGTGAAGGCATGATTGAATCAGGAACGCTCCAATGCTTTGACTTGACGCTGACAACGCAAGGGCTGCTCCACGTTGGGGACGGTAAAGTCATCCCGAAAAAATTTTACATGCTGAACGGCAATACCATCTCCTATATTGATGAAGAACGTATGTTTGCCCTCCTCCTCCGTCGAAATCAGATGGAGCGTTTTGAAGCCTATTGCCTTGGTGCGGACACAGATTTAGGACGCTTCTTCAAGAGCATTGCACTTTCTCCCGCTGAGCAGCATGCGCTTGTGCGCTGCACCTTCCGCAGTGCCGATGCACTTGATGAAAACCATTCGTGCAAGGAAATTCGTCCTTTTATCCGCAACACGGCCAATCAGGTTTATGTTCCAGGCAGCAGTATCAAAGGCGCGCTGCGCACAGCCCTGCTTTTTTCCATGATTCAGCAGGATGGCAGCAAAAAAGCCCCTCTTGATTGGCAGAAGCCAAGGGGCGCTTTTGAAGCACGTTATCTCCATCAATTGTATCCGCAGATTGAGCGCGATACACCGCAGAAAGACATTCTACGCGGACTTTCTGTTTCCGACAGTCAAGTCATCGCAGACAGTGCCATGTGTTTAAGCTGCAAGTGCGATGCCAGCGTCAGCGGCGCTGTCCGCAAACTGCCCCTCTGCCGTGAGTGCATTGCACCGGGGCAGCTGATTCATACTACGCTGACGTTGGACCAGTCCATCCTGCGCGGCAGAATTACCAAGGAATCCTTGCTGCGTGCCATCCAAACCTTTGCCGCATACCATCAAAAAACGTACGCTGAACATTTTACCGTGCCTGACCATGCGCATTATCAGCTTGCAGCGTCAACGCTCTTTCTTGGCGGCGGCGCCGGCTTTTTCAGCAAAACACTGTCGTACCCCTATGAGGGAAAGCAGCTTGCTTTGCAGCATGTTTCTGCGTTCATGTGCAAGTCTTTCCGTGCGCATCATCATGAAAACGACCCTGCACTGGGCATTTCCCCGCATACTATGAAATATGGACTGTATCATCAGGAGTTATTCCCGTTCGGTCCATGCAAGGTGGATATTCTATGATAAAACAATACCGAATCAGCTTGGAAAGCAAGCAAGCTGGGCTCAATGCGTCGATTGCCTATCCGCTTTACGCATGGCTGTTGTCACAAGTGCCGACTGAAGTTGGTACGGCGCTTCACGAGCAAGCCACCCGTCCAATCAATCAGTATATTCTTTGGAATGCTACTGCCAATCGCGGCGAATGGGTGGTTAACCTCATGACCGACGAGATGGTCGAAATATTTTCGCCTGTCTTGAATGCGCTCTCCGTCATTGCTCTGCGAAGCGGCACATTGCTTGCCACCGCAGGAAGCACCGTGGAAGTCCCAAATTTCCAGCATCTGTTGAAGTGCGGCGAATCGCTGTCAAACGTTCAGCTTTTTCCAATCCACTTTCTAACGCCCACAACGTTCAAGCAGGATAAGCGTTATGTGATTTTCCCGCAGGAATCGTTGATTTTACAGTCCCTGATCTCCCGCTGGAATGTCAGTTTTCCTGAAGCCCCGATGGATGACGAAGATGCGTTTCAGGCACTTCTGCGCGGCATTCACATTGTGGATTACAATTTGCACACCACACGCTATCCAATGAAGCAAGTGCGGCTTCCTGCATTTCAGGGGCGGATTAGCATTGAAACGCGCCTGCCTGCGCCCATGATGGCGCTGTGGACAACGCTGTACAGCTTTGCCCCTTATGCCGGGATTGGTGTCAAGACGACGCTGGGGATGGGCGGCGTGTCAATGATGAAGGCATCCAATCTGCCTGTGTGACCCCTCTATTTAATGATATATTTTTGATGCCAACACATGAACGACAGGCGTTCCCGATGGAAAGCTCCTGTGATTAACCAAGCCACCTCCTATGCGAGTAGAAGAATCGCATGGGAGGATTTTTGGTGTGCCCCGCATAATACTACTTCCAGATTCACCTGCGCCATCTGCTCGCGCCTTTTCCGCTCTGTCGTCCGGTCATTCCACTTAGCGTATATTGATTTTTCTTTGGTGATTTTTGAGACGTTGCGTCAAATGGAAAGCAATCCGCAAATCAAGGCGCGTCTTTCGCAGATTCAGTATTTGGTTGTAGATGAGTATCAGGATATCAACAATCTTCAGGAAAAGCTGATTCTTCGGATTGCGGAGGCAGGTGCGAATATTTGCGTCGTGGGCGACGATGACCAGACAATCTACCAGTTTCGAGGCAGCAATGCGGACAACATGATTACCTTCGCACAGCGATATGCCCATGTGCATCAGGTGCATTTGGAGCAGAATTTCCGCTGCGCACCGGGCATTGTGGATGTGGCGGATTGCGTGATTGCCAACAATGCGTATCGCCTGCCGAAGAAGATGATTTCCGGTGCGGTCGCGCTGCAGGCAGACATCGAAGCAAATCGGTATGATGACAAAGAAGCGGAATTTGCCGCAATCGCTGAACGCATCGAAGAACTGCATAGGGCGGGCGTGCCGTATCGCGAAATTGCAATCCTCGTCAGAAAGGGAAAGTTGGTTGCACAGCTTTCTCCTGCGCTGAATCGTGCGGGAATCCCATATGAAGCCGATAGTGCGGAAAATTTCTTCACTGGCGACTATTTTCAGCGTTTTGTGGATACCCTGCGGCTTTTGCAGAATGTCAATAAGGCGAAACTCACCGAATGCTGGCAGAGTCTTGTTGATGCATCTGCACTCACAACGGGGTTTAAGTTCCTGCGAGGAATAAGGGGTGGTTTTCAGCCATTTAGCAGGATTCTGTGTGAATTTTGCGAGAAAATCAACTTCTTGGATGATGCAGCGGAAGACCTTGATGCGCGCAGAATGAGTTTGGATGGAATCAAAAGAATTTTAGACGACTTTGATGAAATCTATGGCGATTATCAGCTGTCAGCGCGCGTCGATATGCTGCTGAAATTTCTTGCGAAACGAGCGGCACAGGAATATCGGTACATCAGCTTTCAAGAGAAGTCCCCCGACAATGATGCCGTGCAAATCATGACGGTTCACAAGGCAAAAGGGCTGGAATTTCACACGGTTTTTCTGCCTGAACTTACGAAAAATGAGTTTCCCGCGCGTACGCTGGGCGGGAAGCAATATTATCATGTGCTGGGCGGCACATTTGCGGAAAACAAAGACAAATATCAAAGTACGCTTGATGATGAGCGGAAACTCTTCTATGTTGCTGTCACCCGCGCAAAACAAAACCTGTACATGTCCTATGCATCGGCAACGCAGCCGGTGTCATGCTTCGTACAGGAAGCGGCACAGTCACCGTATTTGCAGATAAACGACCGCGATTTGACCTGCAATCCGAAAGCCTCCGTTGATTCCGACAAGGCAGAACTCGCCCAGTATGCACGCAGTCAGCTGCAAGATTACTACACGGAAGCGTGCCACATTCTTCCGGAGGCAGATGCGGACTTAAAGCGCATCGAAGGACTATCGCCCGACGAGATGATTGCGGAAGCAGAAAGAAACAGCTTGCTGTAACCTGCGCTTTCATATTTTCATTCATACAGGAGGTGAACATATGCCGCAAGACTTGCCAACCCTTGCGCTTTCCATCCTGAACGTCAGCCGAAACACGCTGTCCATCCACCTGCGGTTCATGAATCTTGCCATCAGTCGTCTGCGCTGGCTGTCCATCCCGGATGCTGTGCAGGAAATGCCGATGCTGCAGCCGCTGTGGAATTTAGCGTGCGACATGGCGGTGGAGGGGGCATCAACGACTTGAATCTGCCGATGCTCACGAACGCGCAGACGGCAGGGCAGGTGCAAGTCCTCCAGCAGATTGCGCCGAGGGTCAACAATCTGCTGACGGCGGAGAAGCTCTATACGTATCTGCGGATGAATCCGCCGAGCGAAACGGAATTTGCCCGCCTGAAGCGCCTGTTTTCGCCGGATAATCACGCACTTTGGTATGCACCGACTGCGCGCGTTGCTATGGCGGAGGAGCAAGCAACGGTGGATAACGGTGGCGGTACATCAGGTACATCACAGCGCGGTCAGCCGAACGACGGTCAGCCGAACGACGGTCAGCAGGAGGATGCCAGCACGGCGCAGGCACAAGCGGTGCTATCCGCCCTCTTGCAGGGCTGGCAGCACATTGCCGAGCAGATGCAGACCGACTTGGAGACGTTCCACAAGCAGCGCGGCGACGAGGCAGGCGGCATGATGCAGAATCTCCGCGCCGTCAACCGGGAAAAGTACGACTACACGGCGTTCCTGAAGAAATTCGCCGTGATGGGCGAGGACATGCGCATCAATGACGATGAGTTCGACTATGTGTTTTACAGCTACGGGATGCAGCTTTTCCCCGAAAAGCGGATGCCGCTCATTGAGCCGCTGGAATACAAGGACGTGAAGCGCATCCGCGAGTTCGTCATCGCGATTGACACGTCTGGGTCGGTGATGGGCGAACAGGTGCAGGCGTTTTTGCAGAAGACGTACAACATCCTGCAAAGCACGGAGAGCTTTTTCAGCCGCATCAACGTCCACATCATCCAGTGCGACGAGGACATTCAGGAGGACATCAAAATCACCTTGCGGGAGGAGTTTGACCACTATCTGCAAACGATGATTATCAAGGGGCTTGGCGGAACGGACTTCCGCCCGGTATTCCAGCGGGTGGATGAGATGATTCGGGACGGGAAATTTGCCAACCTGAAAGGGCTGATTTACTTCACGGATGGCTACGGCTTATTCCCGGAGCGGATGCCCGCCTATAAGACCGCGTTTGTGTTTGTGGAGGATGGCTGCGAGATTCCCGAAGTGCCGGTGTGGGCGATGAAGCTGGTGCTGACGAGGGAAGAGGTGGAGGAGATGGCTGAAAGCACCAATAAATGACGCGGAGGAAAAGCAGATGGATACAGCCTTATCCGTTGCCGCACTTGTAGTATCCTTGTTTTCGGCGGGGTTCACGCTGTATACGTTCATCTGGACGAAAGTCCGAGACCGGAAACAGGCGACACTGGAAGCATACAATCGGCTGCAAGAGCAGGTGCTGGATCATTTGAACGTGTACATGCCCAAGCAAATTGCGGAGATTGCGAAGAACACACGTTCCGAAGAGTACAAGCAGATAAGCGCCTATGTTGCGCGAATCGAGCATTTCTGCGTTGGTGTCAACCAGAAGATTTATGATCGAAACGTGGTTTACGAACTAGCGCAGGGGTACTTGGACGGCACGATAAAGAGCCGAATTGAGCCGATGATTGAGAAGAAGAACCGTTTTGGACACGATTATTACGCCAATATTCATCAGTTTTATGATTGGATGGAGAAGGAACGAAAAGAAAAGGAGCGCAAAGAAAATGAGTGACTTTCAGATTGAAAATGGCGTGCTGGTGAAGTATACGGGGAAGGGTGGGGATGTAGTAATTCCTGATTCGGTCACTTCCATCAGGGATAGTGCGTTCGATTGGTGCGGCAGCCTGACGAGTGTAGTGATACCTGACAGCGTCACGTCCATCGGGAACTATGCGTTCAGTGTCTGCAGCAGTCTGACGAGTATAACGATACCTGATAGCGTCACTTCCATCGGGAGGTCTGCGTTCGAATACTGCAGCAGCCTGACGAGTATAAGCGTTCCTGATTCCGTTACTTCCATCGAAGCACCAGCATTCACGGAATGTGAAAATCTGCAAGACTTCACCTGCCCTTCTTCTTTCGCGAAGCAGCTGCAAACCATACTGCCTAAAACGAAGACAACCATCATCCTTCACATCCCCGATATTTCCGACATCAACACCAAATTTCGCCCCGGCGCAGCAGTCGGTTTTGCGGAAGACAACCGCGATTGCACCGACGAAAACGGCAGGAAGTACATTAAGTACATCAAGGCCAACGCCGCAAAGCTGGCAGGTTTGGCAATTGAGCACCCCGCGTTGTTCTACCTGATGCTTCGTGAAAAGCTGATTTCCGCCAAGGATTTGGACGCATTCACAAAAGCCGTGCAGGACAGCGGCAATACGGAGCTGGTTGCGGCAATACTGGACTATGCCAACAGCAGCGTTTCCGAAAAGGACAAGGCAAAAGTTCAGCAGAAGAAAGAAACGCTCGACACGAATGTGACGAATTTCCTGTTTGATGCGGAAAAAATTGAGCAAATCAGCGGGAAAACGTTCACTGTCACAGGCAGGCTCAAGACGTTCGCCAACCGCAACGAGCTGAAAGTCTGCTTGGATGCGTGCGGCGCGATGCTGACGGAGAACCTTTCACGCAACGTGAATCACCTCATCACGAACACGCCGGATTCGGGCACGGCGAAGAATCGGGAGGCCGAATCGCTGGGAATTTCGCGCATCACCGAGGCGCAATTCAACGAAATGGTTGGCAGAAAAGTGTAAAAGATGCCCTCCGCCGGTTACTCACAACCGCGGAGGGCATTTCTATATCCTCATTTCGTCCTCTAAAAAGTGCGAATTTGATATTTTGATACACAAAAGGTGGAAACTTGTTGAGGAGATTAGCACCTTCACCTCTTGAACCCCATGAAAAGCATTCGACGAACCGCAAACCCTTGCGCCACAAGGCTTTGCGGCACTTTCACAAGTGCCTAATAACCCCGAAATAACCCCGTCAACATGAACGGAACAATTTTAGCCCCTGTGCTGTGTATGTGGTTCAATGTCAAGGCGACAATAAGCACAGGAGGTTTGCTTGATGAAAGTGAAGATGACGAACGAACTGCCCGCCGAAATCATGGAGAACGGCATTCACTACACCCTTGTGGGCGACTACTACTTTCCCACCTGTATGCTGGCGGATAGGTCGCCCAATGGCAAGTGGGCATCTCTGTATGAGCGCTATTTGCAGGAGAAGCATCCACACGAGTATGTCAGGCTGATTTGGGCAGACGAGCTGTCGGCGTTGCTGAAATCCGTGCAGAGGGAGTGCGAAGAGCGGGTGGAGGTGCTTGTTCGGGAGATGGCGGAGGTAGAAGGCGTGGATGAGGAGATGAAGGAAAATGAGCAGATGGAGTGGGTGCGGAGGATGGAGATGATTCGCGGCAGGGTAGAGGAGGTTGTGCGCGAGGAAATCATAGGATAAGTGAAGAGAGGAACGGCAGCAGGAATAGGGGAGTTCCTGCTGCTTTATTCGTATAATAATTGCTGTCATGGAAAGACGGACAACCGATACAGATAGACTGTTGAAAAATCAAGCAGTAAATGATATAATCATCATGGAAAACAGGGCAAGGAGGCTGGTGTTGTGCTTGCAAGAAAGAGCGAAAAGGAGCTTGCTCTGCGCAGCTCTGCCGCGGAATATCTGACCTTTGTCGCCGCCACCGGCGAGAGCGACGTCAGCTTCGAGATGCGCTACGAGGATGAAAATATCTGGTTGACGCAGAAGATGATGGCGACATTGTATGACGTATCCGTAGCAGCAATCAATCAGCACTTGAAGAAAGTCTTCGAGGATGGTGAGCTGCGCGAGGAATCAGTTATTAAGAAATACTTAATAACTGCCGCGGATGGAAAAAGCTACAACACCAAGCACTATAACCTACAAGCCATTATTGCCGTCGGCTTCAAGGTCAATAATCAGCGTGCCGTGCAGTTTCGCAAATGGGCGGGTCAAATCGTGAAAGACCATACGATTCAGGGCTGGACAATGGATGTGGAGCGCTTGAAAAAGGGGCATATGTTCACGGACGAATACTTCGAGCGCCAGCTTGAGCAGATTCGGGAAATACGGCTGAGTGAGCGGAAGTTCTATCAGAAGGTCACAGACCTGTACGCAACGGCGTTTGATTACGATAAGGACGCCAAGACGACACGCCTGTTCTTTCAGACAGTGCAGAATAAGATGCACTTTGCCGTCCACAGATACACGGCTGCGGAGCTCATCGTGGAGCGCGCGGATGCCAGCAAGGAGCATATGGGGCTGACTACATGGGAGAATGCGCCGAATGGCAAGATTTTGAAAACGGACGTGACGGTAGCCAAAAACTATTTGAGCGAACAGGAAATGCACTATCTGGAGCGCATCGTCTCTCTTTATCTGGATTATGCGGAATTGCAGGCGGAGCGCAAGATTCCCATGAGCATGGAGGACTGGGCGAAGCGTCTGGACGGCTTTTTGGACTTTAACGGAAACGAGCTGCTGACAGGGCCCGGCAAGATCAGTGCGGAGCAGGCTAAGCTCCATGCGGAGACGGAATATGAAAAGTATCGGATTATTCAGGATCGACTGTACGAAAGTGATTTTGACCGTTTCCTTATGCTGGAACAGGAAGTGAATCACAAACCATGAAAATTTTTTAGGCAATCCCGCACAAAGAAAGAACAGCAAAAAGGTTAGGAAAGAGGTATAATAA
>OGOG01001616.1_pt1 | contig 21482 bp, 17 predicted proteins | sample 1552581 | NCBI WGS metagenome assembly OGOG01 (sample SAMEA2580152, study PRJEB22360) | human gut metagenome | biome: human gut; feature: human-associated habitat; material: faeces | place: Denmark | collected 2008/2010 | reverse complement strand
AGCCGAGCTGTGCCAGCCAGCCGCCGCCCCAGATCCAGTGGCCGGAGATGGGGTAGACGATCAGGCTGATGGCGGCGGAGTAGCAGCAGTAGGCGCTGAACTTTGTGCGCTCGGCCATCGAGCCGGAGACGATGGTCGCGGCAGTGGCGCAGAACACAGTCTGGAACACCGCGTAGACCCAGACCGGCAGCGTGCCGAAGTCATAGCTGCCGCGGATGAACGGATCAAACCCGCCGATGAGCGCACCGGAACCGGCAAACATGATGCCGAAGCCGACGAGCCAGTAGCACGGCGTACCGATACAAAAATCCATCATATTCTTCATCAGAATATTGCCGGTATTTTTTGCACGGGTCAGGCCAGCCTCGCACAAGGCAAAGCCCGCTTGCATGAAGAACACCAGAAACGCTGCAACCAGTGTCCATGTAACGTCTGCGGAATTGTACATAGAACAGAACCCCTCTCTTACTTTGCAAAACAGAAAGGCGCCGGACAGAATCACACTGTCCGGCGCCTTTGCCGTTCTTTCGTTGCGCTTATGCTATCACAGAGTTGCGGCCTAGTCAAGAGGGCGGGGACATATTTTGTTCATGTTTGTAGAAAATGCTGTACAACCAGCCGAAAATACCGCTGAAAAATTGTGCATCCTGTAGGGGCCGGGCATGCCCGGCCCGAAGCTTACCGCCATATCCTTTTTACGATTCAATCCGTAGGGGAGGAATTCATCCCTCCCGGGCACCCTCCCACCGCCGCAAACGGCCGCGGCGGCCAGAGGGCTGGCCGCCCTACACCCCCACATCAAACCTGTGCGTAGGGCGGGGTGCCCTCACCCCGCCGCGGTTTACCGGCATATCCCGTTTCCCCATCGCCGCCCTGTAGGGGCCGGGCATGCCCGGCCCGCAGTTTACCGCCATATCCTTTTTACGATTCAATCCGTAGGGGAGGGAGTCATCCCTCCCGGGCACCCTCCCACCGCCGCAAACGGCCACGGCGCCCAGAGGGCTGGCCGCCCTACACCCCCACATCAAACCCGTGCGTAGGGCGGGGTGCCCTCACCCCGCCGAAACCTGCCGCCCCCTACATGCACCATCTGTACATTTCCCTAAATTTATTCATTTTTTTGTAAAAAAATCTACCCAAAAAATTTTCTTTGTGCTATAATATCATCAAATAGCCCTTTATCGGGGGCTGCTACCATTCAAAGGAGGATCATCCATGCCCAACCTAGCTCTTCTTGCCCTTGAAGCCAGTGACGGTACCGTTGTGCTGACCAGCATCACACTGGTTTTCGCGATGCTGGTGGCCCTGTGCCTCATCATCACGCTGGAAGGCAAGATCTTCGACAACATCAACAATAAGAAGAACGGCAAGCCTGCCGCGCCGAAGGCCCCTGCGGCCAAGGCTGCTCCTGCCCCCGCTGCCAAGCCCGCCGCCCCTGCGGCCAAGGCTGACAACGGCTCCATCCCCGGCGAGATCATCGCCGCGATCTCCGCTGCCGTGGCCACGGTCTGCGGCGGCAATGCCGTCATTCGCGGCATCAAGCGCGTTTCCAAGCCTGCCGCCGGTTCCCGCCGCGGTGCCTGGGGCGACGCCGGTGTGCGTGAGCACACGACGCCCTTTATGTAAGGAGGTACGGAAATGGGTGCTATTTTTACCAATATTGCAGAGATTTTTGCCAAGTCCGGCTGGGCACAGATCTTCTTCACCGAGGGCGGCTGGAAGTACGCCGTCATGCTGGCAGTGGCCTGCGTGCTGCTGTATCTGGCCATCGTCAAGCAGTTTGAGCCTCTGCTGCTGCTGCCCATCGGCTTCGGTATGCTGATGACCAACCTGCCCCTCGACGGCATCTTCCACATGGACATCTTCATCAACTCCACCAACCACATCGACTGGGCGCTGCTCGGCTCGTCCGGCGGCATGGTCGACTATATCTACTTAGGCGTCAAGCTCGGCATTTACCCGCCGCTGATCTTCCTCGGCATCGGCACGATGACCGACTTTGAGCCGTTGATCGCCCGCCCGTCCAGCCTGCTGCTGGGTGCTGCTGCACAGCTGGGCATCTTCTTCACCTTCGTCGGCGCTAAGATCCTGGGCTTTACGAACCAGGAGGCCGGTGCTATCGGCATCATCGGCGGCGCGGACGGCCCCACCGCTATCTACGTCACCACCAAGCTGGCCCCGCACCTGCTGGGCTCCATCGCGGTTGCCGCGTACTGCTACATGGCGCTGGTGCCGGTCATCCAGCCGCCCATCATGAAGGTTCTGACCACTGAAAAAGAGCGTCAGATCGTCATGACGGCGCCTCGCCGCGTGTCCAAGACCGAGAAGATCCTGTTCCCCATCATCGTTACCATCATCGTTGCCCTGACTCTGCCTGACGCCGCCATTCTGGTCGGCTGCCTGATGATGGGCAACCTGATGAAGGAGTCCGGCGTTGTTGAGCGTATCACCAAGACCGCTGGCAATGAGCTGATGAACATCATCACGATCTTCCTCGGCTTCTCCGTCGGCTGCACCACCAACGCCGCCACCTTCCTGAACATCCAGACCGTTGAGATCATCGTTCTGGGCATCGTCGCCTTCGGTGTCGGCACCGCCGGCGGTGTTCTCCTGGGCAAGGTCATGTGCGTTGTCACCCACGGCAAAATCAACCCGCTCATCGGCTCCGCCGGTGTTTCCGCCGTTCCCATGGCCGCCCGTGTTTCCCAGAAGGTCGGCCAGGAGTACAACCCCCGCAACTACCTGCTCATGCACGCCATGGGCCCCAACGTTGCCGGTGTTATCGGCTCCGCTGTTGCGGCCGGTATCCTGATCAACATGTTCGGCTGATAAGAATATGAAAAGCGCCCCCGCGCGGCAGAAGCCACGCGGGGGCGTTTTTTGGCTTCTCCCTCGGGAGAAGCTGCCGCCCGCAGGCGGCTGATGAGGGCAAAGTTCACCACGGCATCCCGTCAACGGGGTGTCCCCGCGAACCTGCAAAAGCCCCTCAGACCTCGCAGGCTCGGCCAGTCCTTCGGACCCGGACCCCTCTGTCGCTCCGCGACATCTCCCCGCGCAGCGGGGAGTCACCCCACTTCGTGAGGAGCCTTTCTCGCGGGCTTCGCCCGCGCAGCAAGCCGCCCCTTACAGGGGAGGTGGCCGAGCGTCAGCGATGGCCGGAGGGGCTTTGCCGCGTTCACTCCACCTCAAACCTCTCCCCGTCGATCTCGACCCATGCCACGGCCTCGGGGTCGAGGATGTCGTAGCTGTCAACACGCAAGGTCATCTGTCCGGAATTTTTGTTCTCGCGGCCATAGAAACCCTTGTAAAATTCCCCGTCCCAGCCGTAGGTCAACTCGGTGCCGTCGGCGCGGAACAGCTTTACGCGGGACTGCACATCGTATCGCGAGGTATCGCCCAGCGGCAGACTGCCGTGATTCATGCCGATGACGCTGACCGCCAGCGGTTCAATACGGACCTCTTCAATGTCAAACGTTGCGTCGGGATATTGCTCGGCTTCTTCGTCGGTCATATCATAATGAAACCAGTGTCCTCCCTTCAGCGCGATGGTTTTCTTCACATCTACTGTCAGTGTTGGGGGCGCATCCGGCAGCGTGATTTTTACGCTTGCCTTGGCGCTATAGTTTGTCAGGTCGCCGATATACAGTGTTCGATTGTTGCCTTTCTCGTACAAAAGAGGTATATCCACAAAGCAGGATAGAGTGTCGTTCTCGCTTGCTTCATAACGGCCGTCCCACGGGCCGACGGCATAGCCGCTGATCGGCCCGACATCGACGTTGCTTGCGCCGTAGTCCCACTTTCTCTCGCTGGCGCCTTTGGGCTTGTACAGCGTAAAATTCGCGGTGTCCCACACCAAATCATCGCCTTCCATTCCGCGCGCGTTATCCACATCGTACAATATCCGTAATGTGTACTGCCCGCGCAGCAGCGCCTTTACACTGACCGTGTGGCCGTTGATCTCGGCGGTCAGCGGTTCGTCCAGCACCTCGCCGTATTTCTGCACCAGTGCGTTCGTCTCGTTGGCGGCGCTCATGGGGTGGAAAAGCCCCAGCACCACCGCGCCCGCGGCCACTAAGCAGAGCGCTGCCGCCGCGGCTGCCAGCCGCCAGCCGCGCAAAACATGCACCCTTGGGCGGCGCGCCAGCACTTTTGCCCGCAGCGCCGCGGTTTCCTCCGCCGTCAGGGCGTCTGCCAGCGGCGGGTGGTCGTTCATCCAGCGTTCCAGTTCGGTCATAGGTCAGCCCTCCTTCAATAGCTTTTGCAGTGCCAGCCGTGCGCGGTGCAGCCGGGTGCGCACCGTTGCGGCAGGCATGTTGAAATGTACGCCCAGCTGGGCCGCCGTCTCGCCATACACGTACCTGCGCAGAAAAAGCTCCCCGTCGGGCGGCGGCAGCGCCATGACCTGCGCCATCAGCTCGCGGGTTTCCAGCTCACTTTCCAGCGCAACGGCCAGCTCGGCGTCGTCGCGGTCATCCAGCGGCAGCGTCTCGCCCCGGCGCAGCAGCGCACGGTAGCGGTCAATGGCGCACTGCCGCGCCGTCCGCACCACCAGCCGCCGCCGATGGGTCTCGTCTGCGGGCAGGTGTGCCCCGCGCCAGAGCTTGTAAAAGGTGTCGGCCTCGGCCTCCTCGGCGTCCTGCGGATGGCCGGGCAGAATGGCCCGGCAGACGGACCGCACCGCGCCGCCGTAGTCCCGCAGCAGGGTGTCCAACTCGTGCTCTGTCATGGGCGTCGCCCCCTTTCATAAAGATTATACGACAAAAACGGGCGGGGTGTTTCAACTTTTTTTGGCTTCTCCCTCGGGAGAAGCTGCCGCCCGCAGGCGGCTGATGAGGGCAAAGCTTCCGTCGCATCCCACAAACGGGAGACCACCGCAAACCCGCCCCTTTACCGCCCGCCCGGTTTGTGCTATAATACGTTTGATAATGGGGAAGTATTGGAAAAGAGGTGCATACATGCTGAAAGTAACCCTGCTGGGCACGGGCGGCACGCAGCCGCTGCCGGACCGCGCACTGGCCGCCGCCGCGGTCACGGTGGGCGGGCGCAGCGTGCTGCTGGACTGCGGCGAGGGCACGCAGGTCGGCCTGCGGCGGTACGGCGTCAGCGCGTATCGGCTTTCGGCGGTGCTGCTGACCCACTACCACGGCGACCACATTCTGGGCCTGCCCGGTCTTTTGCAGACCATGGGCAGCCTGAACCGCACCGAGCCGCTGACGATCTACGGCCCCAAGGGCATCGAGCCTGTGGCGCAGGCCGTCACGGCGCTGGCCGGGCCGCAGGCGTACCCGGTGCGCTGGCAGGTTGCAGACGAACCATTCAACATAGACACGCTGAAAATCACCCCGTTCCCGCTGACCCACCGCGTACTCTGCTGCGGCTATCTGCTTGCGCTGCCCCGCGCCGGGCGGTTCGACCCCGCAAGGGCGCGGGCTGCGGGCATCCCGATGCCCTACTGGAAAACGCTGCAAAGGGGCGAGCCCGTCGGCGGCTGGACGCCGGAGCAGGTGCTGGGTGCGCCGCGCCGCGGGCTGAAGGTGGTCTACGCCACCGACACCCGCCCCTGCGCCGCGCTGGAGGCCGCCGCCCGGGATGCCGACCTGCTCTGCATGGACGCGACCTACGCCGACGACGCCGACCTGCCCAAGGCGGAGCTGTACGGCCACGCCACCTGCCGGGAGACCGGCGCACTGGCCGCTGCGGCCAACGTGCGCCGCCTCTGGCTGACCCACTACAGCGCCGCCGTGACCGACCCCGCGCCGGGCCTGGCCGCCGCGCGCACCGCGTACCCCGCCGCCGTGGCCGGGTATGACGGCCTGACCGAAGAACTGGAATTTGACAGAGAGCCATGACCGAGAAACGAAAAAATCTGCTGTTTATCGCTATAATTCTGGCGCTGGCCGCGGTGCTGTGGCTGGCCGCCCACCACGGCGGCACGGGCCGCACGGCGGTGCTGCGCTACGGCGACCCGCAGGTCGAGCAGCGCATTGATCTGCGTAAAAACGCCGAATATGACATTGACACCGGTCTGTACACGATCCACCTGCGGGTGGAAAACGGCGGCATCGCCTTTGTAGACAGCCCCTGCCCCGACCACCTGTGCGAGGGCTTCGGCACCCTGAAAAACGAGGGCGACTGGGCCGCGTGCATGCCGGCGAAGGCAAGTTTGACGATAGAATAAGAAAAAATAAAAGATAATAGATAAAAGATGAAAACAAAATCCGTAGGGGCGGATTCCATATCCGCCCGTCAACAGGCAGACGACCGGCGGGCGCATATAGAATGCGCCCCTACGGGGGCAGAAAATTTTGAGCGGAGCGCAGCGACGCCAACCATCGATTTTATTATCTATTCTCTAAAAAAAGGAGCAGCCATGAATCCAACCTTCAAGCAAGTAACCAAGACCCGCTACGTCCAGCTGGTTTCCGAGCTGGCGCAGGAAATTTTCGTCCAGCATTACACCAAGCTGACGCCCAAGGTCGCCGCTGCACTGGCCGATAAGTATCAGAGCGACATCCTGACCGACGACGAGATCCACAGCGGCGTCATCAACTACTTCTTAATTTACCTCGGCACCGAGCCGGTGGGCTATTTTGCGCTCGACCTCGGCCCCGCGGGCGCCATGTGCCTGAGCCGCCTTTTCTTAAAGGAAAAGGCGCGCGGGCAGGGCATTGGCCGCAGCATCGTGGCTTATGCGCAGAAGCTGGCCGAGGGCGATGGCCGCAGCCGCCTGTATATGCGGGTGTGGGCACGCGACCTGAAGGCCGAGGGCTTTGCCAAAAAGTGCCGCTTCCGCAAGGCCGAGACAGCCCCCGTGGAGGTCCTGCCCGGCACCACGCTGGACATCACGACTTGGGAGAAGCTGTGGCGGTAAAGCTGTAGGGGCCGATGCCTGCATCGGTCTGCGGGGCGTCGAGGACGCCGCCCCCTACAGCGCGGGAAAAGCAAAATCTGGAGATACACCATGAAATTTCTGCACCTTGCAGACCTGCACCTGGGCAAACGGGTCAACGGGTTTGATATGCTGGAGGATCAGCGGTTCATCCTTGAACAAATTCTGACCCTCTGTGAAAAACACGGCGTCGAGGCCGTCGTCATCGCGGGCGACATCTACGACACGCCGGTGCCGCCCGCCGCGGCCTGCACGCTGCTGGACTGGTTCCTGACCCAGCTGGCCGCACGCCGCATCCCGGTGCTGGCCGTCTCCGGCAACCACGACAGCGCCGAGCGGCTCGACTTTGCCAGCAGTCTGCTGGCCGAACAAAACGTACACATTGCCGGGCGTTTCACCGGCTGCCCCAAGCAGGTCGTACTCAATGACCGCCACGGCCCTATCGAGTTCACGCTGCTGCCCTTTGTGCGGGCGGCCACGGTGCGCCACTACCTGCCCGACGCCGACATCACCGACTACGACTCCGCCGTCGGCGCGGCGCTGGCCGTCTGTGAGCCCGCCGCCCCGCGCCGGGTGCTCGTCGCCCACCAGATGGTGGTCTCCGGCGTCTGCCCACCGCAGCTCTCCGGCAGCGAGACTGCGCCCCTGACCGTCGGCACGGTGGATTCCATTGATGCAGCGCGGTTTGCGGGCTTCTGTTATGCGGCGCTCGGCCATATCCACCGCGCCCAGCGCGTCGGCATCGACGCCGTGCGCTACGCGGGTGCGCCGCTCTGCTACCATCTGGACGAGTGCGGGATGCAGAAATCCGTCACCCTCGTGCGGGTCGGCAAGCGCGGCGTGGAAAAAATCGAGCAGCTGCCGCTGACGCCCCGCCGCGCCATGCGCCACCTGACCGGCCCGCTGGCCCGGCTGACCGCCCGGCCAACCGACACCGAGGACTACATCTGGGCGACCCTGACCGACCCGACGCCGCTGCCCGACGCCATGGTGCAGCTGCGCGCCGCCTATCCCAACGCCATGCGGCTCGACTACCTGCCCCAAGGCGAGGTCGCGCACCCGCTGGACATGACCCAGGCCGTGCGCGGCAAGCCCTTTGTCGAGCTGTTCCAGGACTTTTTCACCAAGATGAACGGACGTCCCCTGACAGTGGAGGAAACCGTGGCTGTGAAAAGATTGCGCGAGGAGGCGTCAAAAAGCGAATGAAACCCCAAAAGCTGATCCTGACCGCCTTCGGCCCCTATGCGGGCCGCACCGAGCTGGACTTCTCGGCGTTCGGCGGCAGCGGACTGTTTCTGATCGGCGGCGACACCGGCGCGGGCAAGACCGCCCTGTTTGACGCCATCACGTTTGCGCTCTACGGCGAGACCTCCGGCGAGAACCGAAAAACCACGATGCTGCGCAGTGATTTTGCCGCCCCCGACGCCGAGACGAGCGTCGAGCTGGCCTTTACCCACCGCGGGCGCAGCTACACCGTGCGCCGCTGGCCCGACCAGCAGCGCGCCGCCAAGCGCGGCACCGGCATGGTCAAGGTGCCCGCCAAGGCCGAGCTGATCCGTGAGCCGGACGAGCCGGTCAGCGGTGCATCAGCTGTGACCGACGCCGTGGTCAAGCTGCTGGGCATCGACGCCAAACAGTTTGCCCAGGTTTCGATGCTGGCGCAGAACGACTTTACCCGGCTGCTCAACGCGCCGTCCGCGGACCGCGCGGCCATCCTGCGCCGCATTTTTGACACCGCCGACCACCAGCGCCTGGGTCAGGCCGCCGTCGAGCACGCCCGTAAGGCCGACGAGGAATGTAAGCGTCTGGACGATGTACTTTTGATGCACGTTGGCGCGTTGATCGGTGACGGCGCCGACGAGGAGACCGCCACCGACCTGGCCGAAATGCAGGCCGAGCGCGACCCGTTTGCCGCAGGGGCTGCCGCCGAGCTGGGCAGGCTGCTGTTGGAGGCCGACGACGCCAACGAAAAACGACAGACCAACGTCATGAACGAGCTGGACGAGAAGATCGCCCGCGGTGACGCCGGCCTGAAAATTGCCGAGGAACGCGCCGCCCGCCGCCGCCAGCTGGCCGGGCTGGTGGCCGAGGAGCAACGCGCCGCCGATGTGGAGCACCAGACCGACCTCATTATGACCGATCTGGAAAAGCGCACGGCGAATGTGAAGGAAAATATTGCCAAAAACGAGGCGGACCGCGCCGCGCTGAGCCAGGCCGAGGCCGACCTGCTCAAGACCGACCACCGCATTGAGCTGGCCGAGGGGCTTTCCGCCGACTGCAGGCAGCTCTTGCAAAATCTGGCGGACGCCGACAAGGCCGACGAGGACGCCGCCGCGCGTCAGGCAGAGTATGTGGCCGCACAGGCTGCACTGGACAGCGCCGAGGAAGAATACAGCACGATGCAGCGCCAATTAAACGCCAACCGCGCGGGCCTGCTGGCCAAGGACCTGCAAAAGGGCAAGCCCTGCCCGGTCTGCGGCTCCACCAAGCACCCGAAAATCGCCGCGCTGCCCAAGGACCACATCACCGAAAAGCAGCTGGAGGAGCGGGAAAAGGCGCTGACGGCCCAGCGCCGCAGCACTGCCGCGGCCAGCCGCACCGCCGGTGACGCCGCCGCCCACGCGCATGAGCTGCGGGCGGCTTTGCAGCGGGACGCGGATGGATTTTTCGCGCGCCGCGGGGACCGCTACACCGGCAAGCCCGCCGCCGAGCTGACGCCCGACGAGCTGAAAATCGCGTTGACCGCCCAGCAGACCAGCCTGACCGAGGGTCTGCGCGGCCTGCAGGCCGACCACCTGAAGCTGAAGCAAAAGACGGACCGCGCCCGCAGCCTGGCCAAGCAGGCCGACCTTTTGAACGGCCAGCTGGCAGACCTGGAAAAGCAGCGCTTTGCGGCCACCCGCCGCGCTGCCAACGCCAAGGCCGGGCACGCTGCCGCCAGCGCCCGCGTGCAGCAGATGCGCGAGACGATGCCCAAGCGCGACAACCCCGACGCACTGACCCAGCTGCAGGACGCGCTGGCCCGCCTGCGCCGGGACCGCGCTGCCGCCATGGCCGCCCGGGACGCCGCCGTACACCGTCTGCACACGAACCGTGCCGCCATCGACGCGCTGCAAAAGACGATGCGGGAGAGCGCCGCCGCTCGCGAGAAGCGTGCTATGTGGGACAATCTGTCCAAAACGATCAACGGCAATTTGACCGGGAAAATCAAACTTCCGTTTGAACAGTACGTACAAGCGTTCTATTTTGACGGCGTGGTCGAGGCCGCGAACCTGCGCTTCACCCGCATGACCGACGGTCAGTACCGATTGCTGCGCCGCAAGAGCGAGGCCGTCGGCGGCAAGACCGCGCTGGACCTCGACGTGTTCGACGCCTACACCGGCAAGACCCGCCCCGTGGGCAGCCTGTCCGGCGGCGAGAGCTTCATGGCCGCGCTGAGCCTGGCACTGGGCATCAGCGACACGATCCAGCAGAACGCGGGCGGCGTCGTCATCGAGACGCTGTTCATCGACGAGGGCTTCGGCTCGCTGGACTCCGACAGTCTGGAAAAGGCCGTGGACACGCTGGCCGGGCTGGCCGGGGGCGATAAGCTCATCGGCGTCATCTCCCACGTCGAGGCGCTGCAGGACCGCCTGACGAGACAGATCCACGTGACCAAAACACGGGCGGGCAGTAAGGCGGAAATTGAGATTTCTTAAAGGCTCCCCTTTGAGGGGAGCTCTGCCCGCAGGCGGTGAGGGGTGGCCGGGTGTAGACCTGTAAAGTGTGTGTCTCCCGCCCACCCCTCCGCCCCGCGGGCACCTCCCCTCAAAGGGGAGGCTTTTTAGCTTGCACTTATTTATAAAAAGTATAAAAATATGACAAAATCAACGCTGCAACAACAATTAGAAACCCTCTCCGCGGCGCGTTACCCGCTGCACATGCCCGGGCATAAGCGGCGGGTGCCGCCCGCACCGGGGCTGGGCTGCTATGCCTGGGACCTGACCGAGATCGACGGCGCGGACGACCTGCACGACGCGGACGGCATTCTGGCCGACGCCATGGCCCGCACGGCGGCGCTGTACGGTGCGCGGCGGTGCTGGTACCTCGTCGGCGGGTCCACCGTCGGCCTGCTGGCGGGCATCCGCGCACTGGCACCGTTCGGCAGCACGGTCATTGCGGCGCGCAACTGCCACAAGGCCGTCTACCACGCGATTGAGCTGGGGCAGCTGAAGGCCCGCTGGCTCACGCCGCCCGTGGACCCGCAGTTTGGCATCTACGGCAGTGTGCGCCCCGCCGATGTGGCCGCCGCGCTGGACGCTGCGCCCGACGCCCGCTGCGTGATCCTGACCAGCCCGACTTATGAGGGCGTTTTGAGCGATATACGTACTATCGCGGAAATCTGCCACGCCCGCGGCGTGCCGCTGCTGGTGGACGAGGCCCACGGTGCGCACTACCTGCCCTTTGCCGCCCGGTACGGCTGGCGCGGCGGGGCCGTAGCCGCAGGGGCCGATCTGGTCGTGCAGAGCGCCCACAAGACGCTGCCCAGCCTGACCCAGACCGCGTTTTTGCAGCTGAACGGCGATCTGGCAGACCCTGCCGAGGTCGAGCGCCAGCTGGACGTGTTCGAGACGAGCTCGCCGAGCTACCCGCTCATGGTCAGTCTGGACGGCTGCACCCGCTGGCTGGCCGACGAGGGAGAGGCCGCCTTTGCCGCGTGGCGCGCCCGGCTGGATGCCTTTGACGCGGCGGTGCGGGATCTGAAAAATACAAAAATACTGTGCTGCGGCGCGGACGCACTGGCGGCGCATCCTGACTTTTTTGCGCATGACAGCGGCAAAATTTTGCTGCAAATCGGCGCGGCGGGGGCAGCTTGCCTGCGGGCCGACGGCTTTGAGCCCGAGATGGTCTGCGGCCCGAACGTGCTGGCCATGACCAGCCCCTGCGACGACGCCGACGCACTGGAACGGCTGGCCGATGTGCTGCACGCCTGGGACAAAACGGCGGCCCCGCCCGCGGCCCCGCGGCATATTCTGCCCGCCCCCGGCGCGGCCCGCTGCACGATTGCCGAGGCGCTGCTGCGCCCCGCGCGGGCCGTAAGGATGCGGGATGCGGTGGGGGAGACCGCCGCGGAGTATCTCTGGGCCTATCCCCCCGGCGTGCCGCTGGTGGCACCGGGCGAGGAAGTGACGGCAGAGCTGGTGACGGCCTGCCGTGCATTGGAGCAGGCCGGAACCGCGCTGAAGCATACAGGCGGCAGCGGGGCGGAGGAGATTGCGGTTTTGTTGTAAAGGGGTTCCGACGGGCCTCGCGCAGACTATCGTTTTTCCTCCACCCCTATTGACAAACCCCGGATTTCCGTGTACAATAATAATAATTCTAAAATGTATAAAGGGGTGACTGTTTTATGAAGCACATCCAGACTCTCGAGACCCGCGACATGGCTAAGAGCCTGCTGAACGGCGGCTGCGGCGAGTGCCAGACTTCCTGCCAGAGCGCCTGCAAGACCAGCTGCGGCATTGCCAACCAGCCTTGCGAGAAGACCGACAAGTAATTTTTGCTGGCTTTGATGCCGGGATGCCGTGTGGCAGCCCGGCATTTTCTATGATACAAAGGGTGCGGCGGGCGCATATAGAATGCGCCCCTACAAGGGGAATGCCGTAGGGGCGGATTCCATATCCGCCCGTGGCTGTCCGCCGCATTGCACCATAACAAAACGGAGAAAACCATGATCCATCAATACAAATTAAGCGGTTACAACATTGTGCTGGATGTCTACAGCGGCAGCGTGCATGCGGTGGATGACGTCGCCTATGACGCCATCGCCCTGATCGACCAAGGCAGCAGCCGGGAGCAGGCTGCTGCAGCCCTCGCCAAAAAGTACGCGGACCGCGCCGATGTGACCGCCGCCGACATCAGCGACGTGCTCGACGACATCGACGAGCTGACCGCCGCGGGCCAGCTGTTTGCGCCCGACGCCTACGCCGACCACGCCTTTGACTTCAAAAACCGCTCCAACGTTGTCAAGGCGCTCTGTCTGCACGTCGCCCATACCTGCAACCTGAATTGCAGCTACTGCTTCGCCGCGCAGGGCAAGTTCCACGGCGAGGCCGGTCTCATGAGCTTCGAGACCGGCAAGCGCGCGCTGGATTTCCTCATCGAAAACTCCGGCACCCGCCGCAACCTCGAGGTCGATTTCTTCGGCGGCGAACCGCTGATGAACTTTGAGGTCTGCAAGCAGCTGGTTGCCTATGCACGCAGCATCGAGAAAAAGTACAACAAAAACTTCCGCTTCACGATGACGACCAACGGCATCGGCATCACGGACGAGGTCATCGACTGGTGCAATAAAGAATGCCACAACGTTGTTTTGTCGCTGGATGGCCGCAAGGAGGTCAATGACCGCTTCCGCGTTGACCTCGCGGGCAACGGCAGCTATGACCGCATCGTGCCCAAGTTCCAGAAGCTCGTCAAGGCGCGCGGCGGCCAGGGCTACTATATGCGCGGCACGTTTACGCATCACAACGTTGATTTTACGAAGGACCTGTTCCACATGGCCGACGACCTCGGCTTTACCGAGCTGTCCATGGAGCCGGTTGTCGCCCCGCCGGACTCCCCCGAGGCCCTGACCGAGGAGGACCTGCCCAAGCTGTTCGACCAGTATGAGCTGCTGGCCAACGACATGCTGCGCCGCCAGAAGGCCGGCAAGCCGATCACGTTCTATCATTATATTTTGGACCTCAAGCACGGCCCCTGCATCTACAAGCGCATTTCGGGCTGCGGCTCCGGCACCGAGTACATGGCCGTGACCCCCTGGGGCGACCTGTACCCCTGCCACCAGTTTGTCGGCGACCCGGCGTACAAGCTGGGCAACGTCTGGGACGGCGTGACCAACACCGCCCTGCGCGACGAGTTCAAGCTGTGCAACGTCTATGCCCGCCCCGACTGCAAGGACTGCTGGGCACGCCTGTACTGCGCGGGCGGCTGCGCGGCCAACGCCCTGCACGCTACCGGCGACATCCACGGCACTTATGAGTACGGCTGCAAGGTGTTCCGCAAGCGGATGGAGTGCGCCCTGATGATGCAGGTCGCCCAGCGCCTTGACCCCGAGCTGGCGAAGAACGCCGTCCGGTTTGAGAGTGACTGCGACGGGTGTGGTGAGGGCAACGACGGCGCGTGCGAGAAATAAATAGCCATTGAGTATGCCGCTCTGTAGGGGCCGGGCATGCCCGGCCCGCAGCTTACCGGCAAGCACTTGCTTGCGGTTTATGTTGCGGGCCGGACATGTCCGGCCCCTACCGCGTCACAATGGCAAACGGCAGCTGCGGAGGGGTCAAGACCCCTCCCTACAGATCGGGGTCCACGGGTGCTTTGTAGGGAACGGTCTTGACCGTACCGGGGACGTGTGCCGTTATTGCATGGTAAAACATTGTTGAGGCGTAGGGGCCGGGCATGCCCGGCCCGCAGCTTACCGGCAAGCACCTGCTTTCCGGTTTATGTTGCGGGCCGGACATGTCCGGCCCCTACAGGAATATAAAAGATAAACACCTGTCAGCTGTTTATCTGCCAATCGCCGCGCACTTCTCCTTCAGCCAGACCTTCTCGTCCTCGTTCAGGCGGGGGCTGAGTATCTCGTAGACGTGGGCGTGGTAGTCGTTCAGCCAGTTGATCTGGTCGCGGCTCAGCTCGTCCACAAGGACCGGCTCGGTGGAGATGGGCACCAGCGTCAAAGGCGCAAAGCCCAGCCAGTGGCCGTACTGGTTCTCGCCCAGGTCGATGCATTCCAGCTCGTTCTCAATGCGGATGCCGACCTCGTCGGTCTCGTAGATGCCCGGCTCGTCGGTGATGGTCATGCCGGGCTTAAAAATCACGGGGTTGTTCGGGCGCAGGCTCTGCGGGCCCTCGTGCACGCCGGAGATAAAGCCGACGCCGTGGCCGGTGCCGCAGCGGTAGTTGACCTTGTGCGCCCAGACCGGGCCGCGGGCAAAGGTATCCAGTGCAAAGCCGGTGCAGTAGTCCAGGAACACCGCGCGGGCCATGTCGATGTGGCTCTGCAGCACCCAGGTGTAATAGCGGCGCTCGTTGTCGGTCAGCGGGCCGACGGGGTAGGTGCGGGTGATGTCGGTGGTGCCGCAGTCGTACTGGCCGCCGTTGTCCACCAGCAGGAAGCCGCGCGGCTCGATGACGCTGTTCACGTCGCCCTCGGCGTGGTAGTGCATCATGGCGGCGTTGGCGCCGTAGGCCGCAATTGTGGAGAAGCTGTCCTCAAAGTAGCCGGGCATCTCGGCGCGGCGCTTCTGCAGCATCGTGTCGATGTCGATCTCGGTCAGCTGCTTACCCTCGGCCAGCGACTTTTCCAGATCCATCTGGAACCGCACCACGGCGATGCCGTCGCGGATATGGCACTCGCGGAGGTTCTTCAGCTCGGTATCGTTCTTGATGCCCTTCAGGGCAAAAATCGGGTCGGCACCAGCCACGGTCTTGTGGGCGGTCAGGGCCTCGTACAGGGCGTAGTTGGTGGCCTTCTCGTCCACCAGGAACACCTCGTCGGCGGGCAGGGCGTGGACGGCGTCGATAATTTCCTCATAGCCGCGCAGCGTCACGCCGCTCTCGGCCAGCGTAGCGGCGTCGGCGTCGGACAGGCGGCCCGGCGCGATAAACAGCGTGCAGGCGTCCATCGTGACCAGCGCGTAGGCGACGGCCAGCGGGGTGCAGGGCAGGTCGCGGGCGCGCAGGTTCAGCAGCCAGCCCACGCAGTCCAGACCGGTCACGGCCAGTGCGGTGGCACCGGCCTTCTGCAGCTCGGCACGCACCATGGCGATGCGGTCCGCGGCAGTCGCGCCGGTCTGGGCCGGGGTCAGCAGCTCACAGGGGGTGTTGGGCAGGGCCGGGCGCTCGCCGGTGGCGTCCCAGATCGGGCTGGCCACGTCCTGACTCTTGAGGGCGGCACCCTTCTTGGCCAATGCGTCGATGTACTCCTTGGCAATCGTGGCGGGCACGCAGCTGCCGTCCAGCAGCAGGGTCTGGCCGTCCGCAAAGTGGCTCCCGAGGTACTCGGCCACGGTGGGCACGCCCGCGGAGCCCGCGTGCATGCACTCGATCTCGCTGCCGGCCAGCTGCTTGTCGGCCTGCACGTAGAAGCGGCCATCGCACCACAGGGCGCTGCCGGTTTGGGTCACAACGAGGGTCGAGTTCTCGCCGATGAAGCCGGAGAACCACGGCAGAGCGTTATAATAGCCGGGCAGGTACTCGCTGCAATGGGGGTCGCTGGTCATGATGAGCACCCCGTCCGCGCCCGCCGCTTTGGCAGCGGCACGCAGCGCGGCGATTTTTTCATTGGTAGTCAAAATGGATCGCTCCTTTTTGTAAGAAAATTCTGGGTTAAATATATCATACCACCTTTGGGGAAAATATTAAATAGCAAATTTGGCAGAGCTGTAGGGGCCGGGCATGCCCGGCCCTCAGCCTTCCCATAAGCGCGCAGTTTCCGGTGTGCCGCGGGCCGGGCATGCCCGGCCCCTACAGTGCTGCCCAAATCCCATAAATTTTGCAAAAAATTCAAAATTTCCCGCGCAAAATGGCGCAAAACCCCTTGACGTGTTTGTTATAATAGTATTAGCAGTTAGTGTAATAGATTGCCAACCAACTGAACATCTGAACACATCTTGAATAGAGGTACCCAACTATGGCTGAAAAGAAAACCAAAATCGACATTTTCTCCGGCTTCCTCGGCGCCGGCAAGACCACACTTATCAAAAAGCTCATCAAGGAGGCCTTCGCCGGTGAGCAGATCGTCCTGATCGAGAACGAATTCGGCGAGATCGGCATCGACGGCGGCTTCATGCGCGAGGCCGGCATTCAGGTCAATGAGCTGAACTCCGGCTGCATCTGCTGCAGCCTGGTCGGTGATTTCCGCGAGGCACTGAAGAAGGTCGTCGAGACCTACCACCCGGACCGCATCCTCATTGAGCCGTCGGGCGTCGGCAAGCTGTCCGATGTGACCCGCGCCGTCGAGGGCGTCGCCGAGGATCTGCCCGTCATCCTGAACAGCTTTGTCACCGTCGCCGACGTGAACAAGGTCAAGATGTATATGAAGAACTTCGGTGAGTTCTATGACGACCAGGTCAGCCATGCGTCCTGCATCATCCTGAGCCGCACCGGCAACGCCAGTGAGGAGAAGGTCGCTGCCGCCGTCGCCCTGCTGGCAGAGAAGAACCCCACCGCCACCATCGTCACCACCGACTGGACCGTCCTGACCGGCGCACAGATCGTCTCCGTCATGGACGGCAAGCGCGACCTCGTCGCCGAGCTGCTGACCGAGGCCCGCGCCGCCAACGTGGCCCATGCCGAAGAGGATGAGCACGAGCACCACCACCATCACCATCACGACCACGATGAGGACGACCACGACTGCTGCTGCCATCATCATCACGACGAGGATGACGACGAGGACGAGCACGAGCATCACCATCACGACCATGATGACGATGAGGACGAGCACGAGCATCACCATCACGACCATGAGGACGATGACCACGACTGCTGCCATCACCACGACGGCGAGGATGAGCACGAGCATCACCATGAGCACCACTACGACGAGCACGGCGTCTGCTCCTGCGGGCATCATCACCACCACGACCACGACGCCGACGAGGTGTTCACGAGCTGGGGCAAGGAGACGGCCCACAAATACAGCCGTGAGGATCTGGACAAGGCCCTGCACGCGCTGGACGAGGGCGCTTACGGCATGATCCTGCGTGCCAAGGGCATTGTGGACGGCGGCGACACCTGGTACGAGTTCGACATGGTCCCCGGCGAGCATGAGATCCGCCCCTGCGGCCCCGACGTCACCGGCAAGCTCTGCGTCATCGGCTCCCAGCTGAAGGAGCATGAGATCGCGGAATTGTTCCACGTTTGATAAGAATGCCTTCCCCCTTGGGGGAAGGTGCCCGAGGCCCCGACCGAGGGCGGATGAGGGGCGAGCCTGCCGCAGCAGCCCACTAAGGACAGGCCGCGATTCGCTCTCCCCTCATCAGTCCGCTTCGCGGACAGCTTCTCCCCCGGGGGAGAAGCCTTTGACTGCTACTAACCGAAAGGACGTCCCCTATGCCTAAACAAATCCCCGTATATCTCTTCGTCGGCCAGCTGGAGAGCGGCAAGACGAAATTCATTCAGGAAACGATGGAGGACCCCAACTTCGACTCCGGCGACAAGACCCTGCTGCTGGTCTGCGAGGAGGGCGAGATCGAGTATGACCCGTCCAAGTTCGCCTTCGGCGGCGTGCACGTTGCCCAGATCGAGGATAAGAGCGAGCTGACCGCCGAGAACCTGACCGCGCTCGAAAAGAAGTCCGGCTGCGGCCGCGTCATCATCGAGTACAACGGTATGTGGCTCATTCAGGACCTGTACGACGCCCTGCCTGACAACTGGCTCGTCTACCAGAGCCTGGCCACCGCCGACGGTACGACCATCAAGACCTACGCGGGCGACAGCGCCATGCGCAGCCTGCTGCTGGACAAGCTGCGCGGCAGTGAGCTGCTGGTCGTCAACCGCGCCGAGGCTGTCAACGACGACGAGAGCCGCCAGCTCATCCACAAGCTGGTGCGCCAGGCCAGCCGCCGCTGCGACATTGCCTACGAGTTCAAGGACGGCAGCGTCGCCTATGACGACATCCCCGACCCGCTGCCCTTCGACGTGGACGCGCCGGTCATTGAGATCCCCGAGGAGTTCTTCGGTATATGGTACATGGACTGCATGGACGACCCGAAGAAATATGACGGCAAGACGGTCAAATATCTGGCTCAGGTCTGCCAGACCCCCCAGGCCGGCAAGGGCGCGTTTGTGCCCGGACGCTTTGCCATGACCTGCTGCGTGCAGGACATCCAGTTTGTGGGCATGCCCTGCAAGTACGACGATTACAAGTCGCTGGAGCAGCGCAGCTGGATCAACATTACGGCCAAGGTCAACGTCAAGTACCACCCCATCTACAAGGGCCAGACCCCCGATTCCACCGGCCCTGTCCTGACTGCCATCTCCGTCGAGCCGGGCGAAAAGCCCGCGCAGGACGTGGTGATGTTCAGCTGATATTGCAATAGAAAAGCACCTGCCTTCGATAAAAAGGCAGGTGCTTTTTGATTTATAGAGCGGTAGGGGCCGGGCACGCCCGGCCCGGCGGTTTGCGGCGGACGGGCGCTTGCGGGAAGCCTGCGGGCCGGGCATGCCCGGCCCCTACCGCGAGGGTCGAGACACTCCCGGTTATCTTGTGAACGTCTGCTAACGGAAAACCTCCGGCCCCTACGGCGCAAAAATCAACCGCGCGTCCCCGCGATCTTGGAATCGGTGCTCCACCCCTGCAAATCGGTGGGCGTCAGGCTGCTCATCCAATTTTCGCGCTCGGTCTCCCACTGGTCCCAGGCGGCCTGGCTGCGGATGGCGGTGCCGCTCTCAAAGGCATCGTCCCACGGGTTGGCCGGGTCGGGGTCGGTGGGGTCCCAGCCGCGCTTCTCGGTGTCGGCGGGGTCGGTGTAGATCGTGCCGGGCTTTCCCATCGGGCCGGGGTCGTCGGCGTCGTTGTAGATGATGACCGGCGTGCCCAGCGGGCAGTTGTCGTAGATCCACTTCACGTCCACCACGGCCAGCCGGATGCAGCCCAGACTGGCGCGGGTGCCCAGCAGGTTGAACTCGTCGTACTCCACATCGTCCTTGTGCTGGCTGTAGTAGGGCACGCTGTGGAACAAGTAGCTGTCATAGATGCGGGTCGCGTACTGGCCGTAGCTCGGGCCCATCAGCAGCCGCCAGCTGTAGTCCACCGGGGTCGAAAAATACCCGGTGGGGGTGTCCATGCCGCCGCTGCACACCATCGCCATGAACGGAACAGCGTACTTTTTTGTGGCAGAATCCACGGCGTAGACCGTGACCACGCCGCCTGCGTTGTTGACCGCCAGCAGGTAGGGGCAGCCCTCCTTCGCGTCCAGCGTCAGGCCGTAGGCGGCAAACTGCGTTTCCAGGCCGGCCAGCGTCTTTGCGGCGTTGTCGTCCCAGGTCGTCGGGTCCTTGATCTGCGGCGCGTCCTTGGTGGCGTTGCTCGTGGCCGTCGCCATCGCGGGGGCCACTGTCGGCTCAGGCGTCGGCGTGGGGCTTGTCTCCGGCGTGGCGGCGGGGGCCGCCGTGGACTGCGGCGTCGGGGCGGGCAGCACATCCTGTGGGGCGTTGGGCATCTGCACGCAGGCACACAGCAGCGCAGCTGTCAGCAAAATTGGAAAAATGCGGCGTAGAATCGACATAAAATCTCCTTAGTGTTTGGTGACGCCGTACTCCTCGGCCACGAATTTCTCCAGCGCGGCAAAGCTGCGGCGGACTTTTTCGGTCTCGATGCAGTACGCCATGCGGAAGTAGCCGGGGCAGCCGAAGCTGTCACCGGGGACCAGCGCCAGGTCATATTTCAGCGCCTTTTGGCAGAACGCCTTTGCGTCGTCCTCCAGCGCCTTCGGGAAGATGTAGAACGTGCCGTCCGGCTTGACGACGGTGAAGCCCAGCGCGATCAGCTCGTCGTAGATCAGGTTCATGTTCGTCTCGTAGACGGACAGGTCGCTGGTCACGTCAAGGCAGCGCTCGACGGCCATCTGGATGAGGGACGACGGGCAGTTGTGGCCGGTCCCGCGGGAGATCTGGCCGCACATCGGCACGATGTACGCGGCGTCCTCGCACCGCGGGTTGGCGGCCACATAGCCGATACGCTCGCCCGGCACGCTCAGACTCTTGGAGAAGGAGTAGCAGGTGAGCGTATCATCGTAGAATTTGGCGGGGTATGGCGTGACCCTGCCGCCAAACGAAATCTCGCGGTACGGCTCGTCGGAAATCAGGAAGATGTGGTGGCCGTATTTGGCGCTTGTCGCGGTCAAAAAGGCGGCCAGCTGCTGCAGGGTCTCCTCGCTGTAGGCGGTGCCGCTGGGGTTGTTGGGGCTGTTGATGAGCACGGCGGCGGTGTTCTCGTCCACGAGCTGCGCGAACGCCTCAAAGTCGATCTGAAAGTCCGCGCACCGCGGCGGCGTCACGCGCAGGGTAAGCCCCGCGCCCTCGATGTACGGCTTGTACTCGGGGAAGAACGGCGCAAACGTTACGATGTTCTGCCCGGGCACGCCGACGCAGCGCACAGCATGGGCCAGCGCACCCGCCGCGCCCGTCGTCATAAAGATATGGTCGGCGGTGTAGTCCATGCCGAACCGGCGGTTCAGGCTTTCGGCCACGGCCTTGCGGGCGGACGGCAGCGTCAGCGTCGGCGTATAACCATGCAGCCTGACGGGGTCGGTGTGGGCCAGCAGGTCCGCGCAAGCTGTGGTGAACTGCGGCGGGCAGGGGACAGACGGGTTGCCCAGCGAGTAATCGAACACATTCTCATAGCCGATCTCCGCGCCGCGGGCGGTGCTCCATTCAGAAATCTGACGGATAACCGACTTGGAGCCCAGCATATCTTTATAGTGCTGTGCAATCATAATAACAGCTCCTTTTTGTGAAAAATGTTGTAATTTGACCCGAGAACGGCAGTCTCCCGGAAACTCGCTTTCTTTTGGCAGCAAAAGAAAGCTCGCAAAGAAAACTGCCGCTGTTTCGA
>OGOG01001611.1_pt1 | contig 21527 bp, 18 predicted proteins | sample 1552581 | NCBI WGS metagenome assembly OGOG01 (sample SAMEA2580152, study PRJEB22360) | human gut metagenome | biome: human gut; feature: human-associated habitat; material: faeces | place: Denmark | collected 2008/2010 | reverse complement strand
CCTCCATAGTGGCGGCTTCACTATACACACGGATGATCGGCTCCGTATTGCTCTTGCGTAAATGAACCCATTTGTCGGCAAAATCAATCTTCACACCATCGATATCGTTTATCTCTTCATCCTTGTAGATCTCCTTCACCTTGGCGAGAATGGCATCCACATCGATTTCCGGTGTAAGATCCACCCGGTTCTTGGCAATGAAATACGGAGGATAAGTGGCACGGAGTTCGCTCACTTTCTTTCCCTCATGAGCCAGATGACTCAAGAACAAGGCGATACCGATCAACGCATCACGTCCGTAATGACTGGCAGGATAGATCACTCCGCCATTTCCTTCACCGCCAATGACAGCATCGGTAGCTTTCATCTTCGTTACCACATTCACTTCGCCAACGGCAGCGGCATTGTACTCCATTCCGTATTTACGGGTCACGTCGCGCAAAGCGCGAGTCGAACTCAGGTTGGAAACGGTATTACCCGGAGTATGCTTCAATACGTAGTCGGCAACTGTAACCAACGTGTATTCCTCGCCATACATCACACCGTTCTCGCAAATCATGGCCAACCGGTCAACGTCCGGATCGACCACGAAAGCAACATCAGCTTTACCGCCTTTCATCAGTTCCATGATGTCACCCAGATTCTTCTCCAACGGTTCAGGGTTATGAGCAAAGTTCCCGGTCGGTTCGCAATAGAGTTTTTCCACGTGTTTCACTCCCAGGCGTTCGAGCAGTTCGGGCAGGATAATACCCCCTACGGAATTCACACAGTCGATGGCAACACGGAAATCAGCCTTTCGGATGGCTTCCACATCCACCAAATCGAGTGCCAGCACACTGTCGATATGTTTTTGATTATAAGTCAGATCTTTACGATAAGAGCCCAAATGGTCTACATCGGCATAGTCGAATGCTTCTGCCTCGGCAATACGAAGCACTTCGTTCCCTTCGGCAGCATTGAGGAATTCCCCATGCTCATTAAGAAGTTTCAAAGCATTCCACTGTTTGGGGTTGTGCGAAGCAGTGAGAATTATACCACCACAGGCACCTTCCATCGTGACAGCCAGTTCGGTAGTCGGTGTGGAAGCCAGATCGATATCCACGACATCCCATCCCATGCCCATCAGCGTACCTACCACTACGTTCTTCACCATTTCACCGGAGATGCGTGCATCGCGTCCCACGACAATCTTATTGCTATTCGACTTGCATGTCTTACGGATCAACGTGGCATAAGCCGAAGTAAATTTCACAATATCAAGCGGATTCAGACCGTCCCCTGCTCCTCCGCCGATTGTCCCGCGGATTCCAGAAATAGATTTGATTAGAGTCATACGAATAAATAAGTATTAAATATAGATTTTGTCAGTGAAACTAATAAATAGTAAAATTCCTTATATCATAGAAGTAAGGATATACATACTTTTGAGCCAAAGTATGCCCGCTCTTGGAAGGAACGATCAGGCGGACGTGCGCCCCGTCTTTCACATACTGCAAAGCCAAAAGCCATCCTTCGGGAACGGTCACATTGCCATACTCACCATACTGCGACATTCCGTATCCATAATACATAGCCAGCCCCGGCTCACTCACGAAAAGTCCGTAGCTTGACGAATTGCTGACCGTGTAACGGAAGCCTTCGGGATAGTCATTCAAATACTGGCGGTAAGGGTTATCTACATTCGTAGCAACGGCCGTATCACCTTGCATAATGTCGACTTCGACGTAACGGGTCAGGATCAAGTTATTGTTAGTAAAGGGAAGGGCGGCTTCCAGGCTCGGATAGGGAGTAGAACTGGCACGCGGATTACCGTAACGTTTCACAATCTGCATGTATACTCCGTTAGAGAAGCCGACATACTCATTCCGGTCGGTACCCTTTGTGTTTTCGGGGCAGATGGTGACAGTATCTTTTTCAAAGTCTTCTACCGTAATAACATCGATTCCATGCTCTTTGATAAATGCATTTACCGCGTTTTTCTCGTCCTCGAGTTGTTCTGCATAAGTTTTTGAATCATCGCATGCCTGGAACATGGCTCCAAGAGCCAACAGGGAAATAAATAATGATATAAGTTTCTTCATTCGTCTGTTTCTTAACTACATATTGTGTACAAATGTACCGTAAAATAGTTGAAAGTCGAAAGTGGGGAGTTGAAAGTTCAAGTCTTTTAACTTTTATCTCACAGATTTTACTACTAATCACTTACCCGATTTCGGACATTCACTACATAACAATGGCTTATACTTCTGCAACGCCTGTTCGAACACTTCTTTAGCCTCTTCTATCGTGCCGAAAAACTCCCCTCCCGAAGCATTGAGATGCCCTCCGCCATTGAAAAACTCGGCTGCTACCTTATTACAGGGGAAGGTACCGACAGAACGTAAAGAGATTTTAACCATCGGCTTCTCCGTATCTTCACGTAAGAAACAAGAGAAACAGACATTTTTTATAGAGAGAGGAATGTTGACAAACCCCTCGCTATCCCCTTTGAGATAATCGAACCGGCTTTGCTCTTCCTTTGTCAGAGAGATCAGTGCGGCATGGCAGTCGGGATATACCTTCATGTTGGACAAGACATATCCCATCAGCCTGAGCCGGCTCTCAGAATACGTATTGTACACCTTGCGGTAGATATCGTCTTTGTCAATCCCTTTCGACAAGAGTTCGCTGATGATGAAATAGATTTCACGGTTATTGGAGTTGTAAGTGAAACCACCGGTATCTGTCATCATACCGGTATAGATGCATTCCGCCCCTTCAAGGGAGATATCGCTGAAATACCCCATGCGGCAAATAAGACGGAAAACGAGTTCGGAAGTAGAGGATATCTCAGGATGGGAGATCGTGATCTTACAAAACTCCTCCGGGTGAAGATGGTGGTCGATCATGATCTTACGCGCGGGGGAAGCGGCAACCGCATCAGCCATATCGTCTATGCGCTTCAACGCGTTGAAGTCAAGGCAACAGATGATGTCTGCTTGGGCAATCAATTTGTCGGCAAAATCTTTGTAGCGGTCATAGAGCAAGATGTCCTTACTGCCGGGCATCCATTTCAGGAAATCAGGGAAAACATTGGGAACAATCACATTCACAGTCTTACCTTGTGAATCGAAAAAGTCGGCAAGCCCCAGGGAGGAGCCGACAGCATCACCGTCGGGCGACACATGAGATACGATTACTATTCTGTCAGCACGTTCAAACCATTTGGTAAAATGATCTATTTTAGATTGTTCAATAACTTTAGTCAGCATATTTATCTCTTGTATTTATTAGAGCCTGCAAAATTACGATAATTCTTTGTACTTAGAGCAAAAAGCAGACAGAACCTTTTTCGGAAAGTGATATATAACGAATCCCCAATTGTCTGCACTCCTCTTCATACGCCTGTTTCTTATACTCGGGAAGGGAAGAGTCAAGAATCACACTCCGCGCTGCAAACAAATTGACCAATCCTCGCAGATCTCCCGCATGCCCTTCGCATAAGTAAAGATAATCGATTAATAACGGTTGGGAAACCTTTTTGTTCCGCCAACGGTCATCATTCACTATACAAATCCGGCAACCGGAGAATGCAACAATATGGTTATCACAAGCAAGACAGCCGTCTTTGAAGTCGGAGAAAACCGGCTGCGGAGCTTTCAGACGTGCATGCAACCAATATCCGGAAACCGCTTTGCATAAGCCTTTCTGATCTGGCAGACTGTCGGCATAGGCCAGCCATGAACGACCGTCAGAAGCAATGCAATGCACAACAGGAGAATCATGCACATTGTAGAACCTTACACCCTGCCGGGGACGATCGTAAAACCGCATCGCTACATGCCATGCGGAAATGAAAAACAGACAGGACAAGCACATCATTGCAGTCTTCCCTTTATGCACAAAAAGATATCTCAATGATAAAAGTAGAAAGAGATAGATTCCTACAACTTCTACCCTATCCACCCAAACTCCGTCAACAGACGACAAGGGAAGCCGCTCCACCCATCGGACACCACCGTTTAAAAGGTCTATCACCACTCGTAGCACTAATGCCACCCAGGATTGCATCATCGGGAATGGCATAAAAAGCAATAGAAGAACGGCCAAATACATGATGATCGAGACCAAGGGAACTACAAACAGATTGGTCAGCAAGAAATGAGTCGAAAAACGGGAAAAATAAAGAAGTACCAACGGAGAAGTACCTATTTGCGCTGCAATAGAGACGCTCATCACTCCCCAAACATACTTCCATCCCCGGCTTGAAAAAGGAATCAAACGAAACAAGCGGGGTTGCAACAACAGGATGACAGCTACCGCACAAAAAGAGAGCTGAAAACCGACATCGAACAACCAGCACGGATAAAATAACAGCATAAAGAATCCTGCCGCCAATAAGGTATTGAGTGAAAAAGGCTTCCTGCCAAACAAGCCGGCAATGGCAAACAAAGAAAACATAGTTACCGACCGTACAACAGACGCAGAGAATCCGGTGAAAACAGCAAAGCCCCAAAGTAGAAGGACAAGCAAAAACACCCGCAATAATGCAATGCCTTTATAACGCCCCGGCAACCGACGCAAGAAGAACCAGAACAAGGCATACAACAATCCGATATGAAGTCCGGATAAAGCCAGCACATGGCTGGCTCCCGATATGGAATAAGTCTCACGGATGTCCTCGCTCAGTTCCTCTTTATATCCTACTGTCAAGGCGGATAATACCGCAAGATCATCGCCAGTGAAACCTAATCTTCGATAAGCTTCCAAAACCGTCTCCCGACAACCGAGTACGTGTTCTTTGAAGGTATGCGTTCTGCTTTGTGCAAGGAGTTTCCAATCATGGTTGTATGCAAATCCAATTACACTCACTTGCTTCCGGGCGAGGAACCGGGCATAATCAAATTCATCTGGATTACCATTGTTTGTTGGCGGAGAAAGGGAGGCATACACCAATAGTTCATCCCCTGTAGTCAGCCGCTCACTCAGAGAATCCTTACCGATATGGAGCAATGCCTTCAAAGGCCGAAAGGATTGGCGGGTGACAGGGGCGGTTTGTCCTGTACTAAAAGCATCACCATTCGGCCCGCGAGAGGATGGACAAGAAGGAGGACGGATTGGCTCTATCCGTGCCTGACAAACAACGACTCGTTCTTTCTTCTTCGGCTTTTCCGTAATTACGGCCCGATAAGCGGCCTTTTCATTGGGCAAGCCGAATTCCGACTGCCGTAGCACTCCGTTCATCCTTACAACCCCTAACATGAAAAAGAAGGACATCAGGAACGCACCAAAAAGCCACCGGTAAGAGTACCGTTTCAAGAAATAGAGGACAATCAATAAGGCAAACAAAAAGAGAAGTAAACCGTAAAAAGAAAAGGCAGTCCACCCCGACTGCCCTTGATAAAAAGTTACATCTCCACAATAGACACCCAACGCCAACGGAAAGAAAAGGCGAAGAAAAGGGTATCGATGAAGCATTAAAGTAGTAATTAACGGCCTTTCAACCGACGGATCATCGCCTCGGGATCTTCAGCGGCAAAGATGGCATTTCCGGCCACCAATACATCCGCTCCGGCTGCTACCAACCGGGCACCTGTATCCGCATTTACCCCACCGTCTACCTCGATCAACGCTTTCGATCCGGTACGGTCGATCAATGCACGCAATTCGCGGACTTTCTCTACTGAATGTTCTATAAACTTCTGACCTCCAAAGCCCGGATTGACACTCATGATGAGTACCATATATACATCATTGATAATGTCCTGGAGTAGAGCCACCGGTGTGGCCGGATTGATCGTCACGGCAGGCTGCATACCCGCTTCCCGGATTTGCTGGATCACACGGTGCAGATGTGGGCATGCTTCATAATGCACATTCATCACATGTGCGCCCAGCGCTTTCACTTCAGGGATGAACTTCTCAGGTTGTACGATCATCAGATGTACATCTAACGGCTTTTTACTCAGCCGGGCGACATATTTCAGTACCGGAAATCCGAAAGAGATATTAGGCACAAACACCCCGTCCATTATGTCTATATGCACCCAATCGGCTTCACTACGGTTGATCATTTCGATGTCTTTGGCCAGATAAGCAAAGTCGGCTGAGAGGATAGATGGTGATATCATTGGTTTCATGAGCTTGACTGTTTTTTTAATTGGGATTATACAATGATACAAATGTAGGGGGAATAAACGGAAGTAGCAAATTTATCCAAGCATAATCCCCTGTAACCCTTGGGGTAGCTGCTGCTCTACATAGTAGCTACCGGCAAAGGAACGTAGGAAAGCTAAAGTCTGTTCGCTTACCCGAGGTATCTTACTCACCGGGGATTGCCTTTCTTTGGAACTTTGCTGATGAGAGGGAGTAGTCTTTTTCTTCATAGGCATATACACTAAAAAGTTTGTTTTCTTCTAAAACGAAGAAAGCAAACTTTTTAGTATATAGCAACTTAGTTAAATTTAATCAACGGTCAGTACGATACCATTCTTTTCGGCCATACGGCGGAGGTTGAGGATGGCATAGCGCATACGTCCCAAAGAGGTATTGATGCTTACACCGGTCTGTTCGGCTATCTCCTTGAAGCTCAAGTCCTGATAGAACCGCATATAAACAACTTCACGCTGTTCGTCGGGAAGGAAATCCATCAGACGGCGAACATCATCGAGTATCTGACGGTTCACGATCGCAGTTTCTATCGTGCCTTCCGCCAAACCGATATTATTAAGAATATTCACTTCCGTCTCGTCACAAGAAACCAGATTCTCCGATTTCTCCTGGCGGAAAGAGTCAATAATCAGATTGTGCGCAATACGCCTCAGCCATGCAGAAAATTTGCCATTCTCATTATACCGGCCCTGACGAATCGTAACAATTGCCTTCATAAAAGTCTCCTGAAAGATGTCTTCCGTCATCTCAGAATTGCGTACTATGAAATAGATATAGCTATATAGCTTATCTTTATACCGATTCAAAAGTACATTAAATGCCTGGTTCTCTCCCTGTGCGTAGAGAGAGACTAACGCTTCGTCAGCCTTATTATTCCATGTTTCCATTACGTGTGCGATTAGATATAAATTTGCGTAATGTGTTCTATAGGCACATAGGTTTAAGTTGTTTATACTGCCACAAAGAAAAGCAATCCCGGTGAAAAGTCCAAAAGAAATGAGAAATATTTCTAATGAAGATCACAAATTGTTTATAAACACCGTTCCCTCCGCCAAATGGTAGCCTCGCAAAAGTTCTTTCGTCATGAGCCTCTTCTTGCCCGGAAGCTGGAGAGAGAGAATATTCACGAATCCATCGGCAGCAGCCACTTTCAGATAGTTCTTACCATCGGTAAGGATGGTTCCGGGAGCAAGACGATGGGCTTCCATGACCTTTTCACTCTCAAATATTTTCACTGCAACGGTTTCACCTGCCGGATTCGTCCATTCGCTCCAGGCAGCAGGATAGGGTGAAAGTCCGCGTATAAAATCATAGATACGCTTTACCGGCTGGTCCCAGTTGACACGGCAGGTATCTTTAAATATCTTTGGTGCCGGACGGAGTTCACCGACCACTGCCATTTCATCCTGAGAGATCGGTTTGACGGAGCCGTCCAGAATGGCATCCACCGTTTCGACGACCAGGCGGCCTCCCAAGGTCATCAGCTTGTCATGCACGATTTCCACATTGTCGGTATCGGCTATCGGAACACGCACCTGCTGAATCACTTCACCGGTATCGATCTCATGCTTGAGGAAGAAAGTCGTAATGCCAGTCTCCGTATCACCGTTAATCACAGCCCAATTGATGGGAGCCGCCCCGCGATACTGGGGAAGCAGAGATGCATGCAGGTTAAACGTTCCCAACCGGGGCATATTCCAAACCACTTCCGGCAACATACGGAATGCCACTACTATCTGAAGGTCGGCTTTCCAGGCACGCAAAGCCTGCACGAAAGCCTCATCTTTCAGCTTTTCCGGTTGGAGCAAAGGGAGGTTCTGCTCCAGTGCATACTGCTTGACAGGAGAGAACTGTATCTTATGCCCTCGTCCCGCCGGCTTATCGGGCATGGTAATGACCCCGACTACATTATAACCGCCTTCTACCAGACAGCGCAAAGACTCCACTGCAAAATCCGGAGTCCCCATATAAACGATTCTTAAATCTTCCTTCTTCATCATCTCTTCTCCGTTTTTCATTATTAATTATCAATTTTTCATTTCCATCAGTCTTCCGAGAAATGTACCAGCACCTGCCTGTACGAATTGAATATCTTCGATTTTGAAACGAACCCGAGGTATTTGCCCTCTTCGTTCACTACCGGCAGATTCCAGGCTTTCGTGTCATCGAACGTCTGCATCACCTGCTCCATGCCGTCCGTATCGAAGAGTTTGGCAGGAGCGGAAGTCATCAGTTTGCTGACCGTAAAACGATGGTAAAGTTCTTGGCGGAACATGATATTACGAATATCATCCAGAGATACAATGCCCAACAAAACGCCCTCCTTGTCGGTCACGGGAAATATGTTCCGGTGCGAGGAAGCGATGGCCTTTACCAATTCCCCAAGATCCATTTCGGGATGGACGGTCACAAAATTATTCTCAACGACATTCTCCATCTTCATCAGTGTCAGCACGGCACGGTCTTTATGATGGGTCAGCAATTGTCCTTTCTTCGCCAGACGCATGGAGTAGATACTGTGCGGCTCGAAAACGATAATTGTCAGATAGGAACTGACCGAGACGATCATCAACGGCAAAAAGAGGTCGTATCCGCCCGTCAGTTCGGCAATCAGGAACACGCCTGTCAAAGGAGCATGCATCACACCGCTCATCACACCGGCCATACCCATCAGTGCGAAATTCTTTTCCGGCAGATAGGCCGTATACTGCAAATCATTGCTGAAATGAGAGAAAATAAATCCCGCGATACATCCCAAATAGAGAGAAGGGGCGAATATACCACCGCATCCTCCGCCACCGTTGGTGGCACTCGAAGCAAAAACTTTCAACAGGACAATCAGAAGCAGGTAAACCAGCAGCAAATTGCCGTAACCGTAGAACAAGGAATTGTTCATCACCGTGTCCCAATCCGCATTGCTCGTGCCATTCAGCAAAAGTTCTATCGTCTTATAGCCTTCACCATAAAGAGGTGGAAAAAGGAAAATAAGCACACTTAGCATCACGCCGCCGAGGGCGAGCTTCTTGTAAGGATTCTTAAGTTTGCCGAACACACCCTCCACCGAGTACATGGCGCGGGTGAAATAGAGTGAAACCAGCCCGCAGAATATCCCCAAAAGGATGACGTAGGGGATACGCTCCAGCTCGAATGCCTGGTCGAGATGGAACTTGAACATGGCTTCCGTACCGGTAGTGATGTAAGACACCGTGGCCGCTGTCACAGCGGAAATAAGCAACGGCAAAAGTGAAGTCATGGTCAGGTCGATCATCAAAACCTCCAGGGTGAATACCAGTCCGGCAATCGGAGCTTTGAAGATGCCACCGATTGCACCGGCAGCGCCACAACCGACCAAGAGCATCAGCGTGCGGTGTTCCATTTTGAACACGCTTCGGGGATTGGAGCCGATGGCAGAACCCGTCAGCACGATAGGCGCCTCCGCCCCGACCGACCCACCGAAACCGATGGTAATGCCGCTGGCGATAATCGACGACCAGATGTTATGCCGCTTAATGCGCCCCTGACGACGGGAGATGGCATAAAGGATTTTCGTAACCCCGTGTCCGATATCGTCTTTCACTATGTTGCGGACAAACCATCCCGACAGGAAAATACCGATCACCGGATAGACCAGATAAAGGTAGTTGGCTTCCGTCGTGTCGAAGTTGTCGGTCAGGAAATCTTGTATCCAGTGGATAAAGTTCTTCAGTATCAATGCCGCTATGGCGGTGAAGATGCCCGCGAGAAAGCTCAATATCAGGATGAACTGCTTTTCCTTGATATGATCCTCACGCCAATGAATAAAGTGCTGTATAAGACTAATTTTTTCTTTCTCCATGCCCTGATTTACTCACGGATAATTTTAATGACTCCGCCCTTTTCTAATTTAATTATACTCGATGGTTTCGGACGGTTCCTGTCGTCCTGACGGTAGCCGACGATATAATCGACCTGCGATTTTACTTCCTCGCTGATCTCGTTGAAATTGGCAGCTCCGGGCTGTCCGCTGATATTGGCGGACGTGGAGACGATGGCTTTACGGAACTGCTGGCAGAGGCGGCGGGAGAACTCTTCGTTCGTCACACGGATACCCACGCTGCCGTCCTCGGCAAGGAGATTCTCGGCAAGGTTACGCGCACCGCCATAAATAATGGTGAGCGGCTTATCGGCCAATTCGATGAGGTCCCACGCCACATCGGGTACATCAGCGACGTAAAAGTCCACTTTCACGGGCGAGTCCACCAGTACGAGCATGGCCTTGCTGTCGGCACGTTTCTTGATCTCGTACACGCGGCGTACTGCATCCGGGTTCGTGGCATCGCACCCGATTCCCCATACGGTGTCGGTAGGATAAAGAATGACTCCTCCCTCCCGCATCACCTGACAAGCTTTTTTAATATCTTCTATCATTTCTTGATTTTATATCTGGTGAGTTTAACGCGCAAAAGTACTACTTTTGTACCGTAATAACAAAGTTTAAGAGAAAACAAATGGAAGAAATTCAGTTTAACCATACCCTGCCTATACAACTACGCTTCAATGATGTAGACAAATTCGGTCACGTCAACAATACCGTTTACTTCTCTTTTTATGACTTAGGCAAAACGGAATATTTCGCTTCCGTCTGCCCGCACGTTGACTGGGAAAAAGACGGCATCGTCGTTGTCCATATAGAAGCCGATTTTCTGGCACAAATCTTTGCCACCGACCATATCGCCGTACAGACGGCAGTTTCCGAAATAGGAACGAAAAGTTTCCACCTGACACAACGGGTCATCGATTTAGAGACCAACGAGGTGAAATGCATCTGCAACTCCGTAATGGTAACCTTCGATCTGGAAAATCATGTATCAAAGCCTCTTACCGAAGAGTGGATCAACGCCATTTGCAAATATGAAGGAAGGGATTTGAGAAGAAAGGGTTGAGAAGGGAAGGGTTGAGAAGGGTTTAAAAGTTCCGGAAGAGGTTTTTCAGATAGGTAAAAGGAAAAATATCCTGATGATTTTATAAGGTTTGATCATCTGTATTTTAACAGGTTGTTCATCGGTGAGGAGGAGGCTATTCATCGGTGAGGAACCGCGTGTTCATCGGTGAGGAACTGGACGTTCATCGGTGAGGAAGAGATCAAATTTTGTAAAATTGGGTAAAGTAAGGTGATGTTCATATATCTACATGACATTTTCCATTATATTTATAAATATTTTACAAAGTAATAAATCTCAGCAGATTTCTATAACAATTCTTGATTTCTCTAAATATATTTTTTATCTTTGACGCATTGCATTAGTGCAAGTGACTCTATGGAACTATGTATAACTTTTAATAACTACTGCTCATGAAAAAACTTATCTATTTATTCTCGATGTTATTACTTTTCTCTAGTTGCACAAGTATGATAGAAAGATGGCTTGGAGGGGATGATTACGAGGAAGAATCTCCTTATCTCAAACACATGCCCGAAAAGACTATGGAAGGCAATAATACCTTTGGTTGCTATATAAATGGCAAGTTGCTGGCAGTGCAGGGCACCAAGGGAAAAGAAGGCTCAGACTTTGTTACCGCCAAACGAATCGAATCTGATAACAATTTTGCTATCGGGTGGTTGCCTGCTTATTATTTAGATATCTCTATAGAATTTGAAGATAAGGATATGGGACATCTATGTGTTAGATTCGACACAACTAATTTGAAAGAGGGTATTAATCATTGCGATATGTTTTGTAACAAATACGCAGTCAATGATTCTGTAGATGTAAATGTAACATTCTTAAATGAGGAAAAGCACATCATTTGCGGTGAATTTGATAAAGCCATTTTGTATGATTCCGACAATATTAAAGACTTTATCACCCTCACAAAGGGACAATTCGATGTGAAATATGAACTTCGTGAATATAACTCTGAAAATCGCTAGATTATGAAAACACAAGTAAGAATTAGTATGCTTGGACTATTTTTATTGATAGCCAATACCACATTAACATAAGACGATAGCTAAAACCAATTACAAAAACATACGAGCATGAAAAAGATCATATTTTCCCTTATCGCACTGTTTAGCTTCAGCCTAAGCTGTCACCCACAATCCTATACTGAAATCAAGAAAACGAAAAAAGCAAAAACGACATCCATTTCTTTAGATCCTCACTTGCAATCACGAAGAACCTTAAGGGGGTACAGAGGATTTATTGACGCAGGTTATGCTTTCGACATATCCGGTCACAAATATAGCAAAAGCACTATTATCAGGGATGAAGCGTCCGACCTGCCCGACTCCGAATACGTGAATTCCAATTATTTTGAGATATCCACCTCCCACGGCTTCCAGTTCAACAACTTTTTCTTTCTGGGCGGTGGTGTAGGTTTGGACTACTATACAGGCAGAGAAGCTTTTTGTGTACCTATTTTTGTGAACTTCAGAGCCAACTTCATGAATAAAAAAGTAACTCCATTCGTAGATGTGAAACTAGGATGTGCCGTAGGCGACTTGATAGGAGTCCATTACTCATTAGCTTTAGGCGCACGCATTGCAACTTCCAAAAAGACGGCAGTCCATCTATCTTTGGAACTCGCTGTTCAAGACAGCGACGAACTCCTGCTGGAAGATGATGATGATTGGCTCTTCGATGCCAAGCCTTACCTATTCACGACATTAGGTTTGAAAGTAGGTTTCGAGTTCTAAACAATTCCAGATACATTTCGAGCCGCCAGCCGGCTCAGGGGGAGTGAAAACTCCCCTCCCTGAAATATTTTCGTCACATTCCACCTGTGCTTACTGTTTTTTTTCGTACTTTTACAGCTTGTTGGGAAGCAACGGCTTTCCAGCACCCTGAGAAAAGAAAAAGAAAAAACAATATATAAAATGAATCACAAATGGAATTATCAACCCATCACATCAGAACAGGCAGAGACAAGCCAGATATTGGCTCAGGAATTAGGCATTAGCCCGATTCTCGGACAACTCCTGGTGCAACGGGGAATCACACGGGCGCATGACGCCCGCAAATTCTTCCGGCCGCAACTGCCCGACCTACACGATCCATTCCTGATGGAGGACATGGACGTGGCAGTGGAACGTCTGAACAAGGCAATGGGAAAGAAAGAACGTATTCTTATTTATGGAGATTATGACGTAGACGGCACAACGGCTGTGGCGTTGGTCTACAAGTTCATCCAACAGTTTTATTCAAACCTGGACTATTACATCCCCGACCGCTATAACGAAGGCTACGGCGTGTCCCACAAAGGAATAGACTATGCTGTTGAAACAGGTGTCAGCCTGATCATCGTACTCGACTGCGGCATCAAGGCTGTGGACGAAATCACGTACGCTAAAGAAAAAGGAATCGATTTCATCATCTGCGACCACCATGTGCCGGATGATGTGTTGCCGCCCGCAGTAGCCATTCTCAACGCCAAGCGACTCGATAACACATACCCCTACGAACACCTCTCGGGTTGCGGGGTAGGCTTCAAGTTCATGCAGGCGTTTGCCATCAGCAATGGCATCGAGTTCCACCATCTCATACCGCTGCTCGACCTGGTGGCAGTCAGCATCGCATCGGACATAGTACCCATCATGGGTGAAAACCGCATCTTGGCACACCACGGGCTGAAACAGTTGAACAGCAACCCGAGTGTGGGCATGAAAGCCATCATCGATGTGTGCGGACTGGCGGACAAAGAGATTACCGTGAGCGACATCGTATTCAAAATCGGGCCTCGCATCAACGCTTCCGGGCGCATCCAAAACGGTAAAGAGGCGGTGGACTTGCTGACAGAAAAGGATTTCTCTGTGGCTCTCGAAAAAGCGAATCAGATCAACCAGTACAATGAGACGCGGAAAGACTTGGACAAGAGCATGACCGAGGAAGCGAACCAAATCGTAGCGCACCTTGACGGATTGGCCGACCGACGTTCCATCGTGATCTACAACGAAGAATGGCACAAAGGCGTCATCGGCATCGTGGCTTCACGATTGACGGAGATCTATTACCGTCCCGCGGTTGTACTGACGCGCACGGACGACATGGCAACCGGATCGGCACGTTCCGTTTCAGGTTTCGATGTATACAAGGCAATAGAACATTGCCGGGATTTGCTTGAAAACTTCGGGGGGCATACTTATGCCGCAGGACTCTCGATGAAAGTAGAGAATGTGGCTGCATTTACGGAACGCTTCGAAAGCTACGTTTCAGAACATATCCTCCCCGAACAGACCAGTGCCGTAATAGAGATCGATGCGGAGATCGACTTCCGGGACATCACTCCGAAGTTCTACAACGATTTGAAGAAGTTCAACCCCTTCGGCCCTGACAACCAGAAACCCGTATTCTGCACCCATCATGTATACGACTACGGAACAAGCAAAGTGGTGGGCCGTGACCAGGAACATATCAAACTGGAACTGGTTGACAACAAGTCCAACAATGTAATGAACGGCATCGCCTTCGGACAGAGTTCGCATGTACGCTACATCAAGACCAAACGTTCCTTCGACATCTGCTACACCATCGAAGAGAATACGCACAAGCGAGGAGAAGTGCAGCTGCTGATAGAGGACATCATGCCGATTGAAGAAAACTGATTAATTAATAATTAAAAATGAATAATGAATAACGAAGAAAGAAGGAGTTGTTCATTATTCATTTTTAATTATTAATTATTAATTGAATACCATGTCTTATCAGGAAATACTCAAACAATACTGGGGATATGACACCTTCCGGGGAATCCAGGAAAAGATCATCAACAGCATTGGAGAAGGACGGGACACGCTGGGACTGATGCCGACAGGAGGTGGTAAATCAATCACCTTCCAAGTTCCGGCTCTCGCCAAAGAAGGCTTATGCATCGTGATCACCCCACTCATCGCTTTGATGAAAGACCAGGTACAAAATCTTCGTCAACGGGGCATAAAAGCCGTAGCCATCTATTCCGGCATGACCCGGCAGGAAATACTGGTCGCACTGGAAAACTGCATCTTCGGTGACTACAAATTCCTCTATATCTCCCCCGAACGACTGGATACAGAGATATTTAAAATCAAACTTCGTTCCATGAAGGTGAGCATGATCACCGTGGACGAGAGCCATTGCATCTCCCAATGGGGTTACGATTTCCGACCGGCTTACTTAAAGATAGCCGATATCCGCGACCTACTCCCCGGGATTCCTGTACTTGCCTTGACAGCCACAGCCACTCCCGAAGTGGTAAAAGACATCCAAACGCGGTTGAAGTTCAAGCAGGAAAACGTGTTCCGCATGAGCTTTGAACGGAAAAACCTAGCCTACATCGTCCGCCCGACAGAAAACAAAACAGCCGAGCTTCTCCACATCCTCCGCCGGATGACGGGAAGCGCCATCGTCTACGTCCGTAGCCGACGACGTACCAAGGAAATTTCCGAACTGCTGGTCAACGAAGGCATCACAGCCGAGTTTTACCATGCCGGGCTGGACAATGCCGTCAAAGACCTCCGCCAGAGGCGATGGCAATCCGGAGAATCGCGTGTCATGGTGGCAACCAACGCTTTCGGAATGGGAATAGACAAACCGGATGTCCGCATCGTTATCCATTTAGACCTGCCGGACTCTCCCGAAGCCTACTTCCAGGAAGCGGGACGTGCCGGACGTGACGGAGAAAAGGCATATGCCGTCATTCTCCATTCCAAATCGGATAAAGCCACGCTACACAGACGTATTCCCGATACCTTCCCCGACAAAGGCTACATCAAGGACGTCTACGAGCATCTGCAATATTATTACCAGATGGCGATGGGCGATGGACTGGGATGCACCAAGGAATTCAATCTTGAAGAGTTTTGCCGGAAGTTCAAGCACTTTCCCGTTCCGGTAGACAGTGCCCTCAAGATACTTACCCAAGCCGGATACCTGGAATATACCGATGAACAGGACAACGCTTCACGTATCTTGTTCACCCTGCGACGTGAAGAACTTTACAAACTCCGTGAGATGGGAAAAGAAGCGGAAGCCTTGATACAAGTCATCCTCCGTTCTTACACCGGTTTATTCACTGATTACGCTTATATCAGCGAAGATACCCTTTCCGTCCGGACAGGATTGACACGCCAACAAGTCTACAACATTCTCGTAATGATCTCCAAACGCCGGATCATCGACTACATCCCACACAAAAAGACACCTTATATAATATATACGCGCGAGCGCGTGGAATTGAACCGACTGCACATACCACCCTCCGTCTACGAGGAACGCAGGAAACGCTATGAAGCCCGCATACAGGCCATGGTGGAATATGTCACTTCGAAAACAGCTTGCCGAAGCCGGATGCTCCTCCGATACTTCGGTGAAAAGAATCTGCATAACTGCGGCCAATGCGATGTATGCATCAGCCACCGGACCAGCGATGAGGTCTCTACCGTGACTTTCGAAGCATTGAAAGAAAAGTTGCTCCATTTGCTGAAAGCCACCCCCCTCACCCCTGCCAAAGTGGAAGAACTAATAGAAACAGACAAAGAAGTGCTGACACAAGTCATCCAATATCTGTTGGAAGAAGGAGAGATTGAAATGAGGGACGGGATGCTATGGGATAAATAGGCTTGCACCCTCTCACCACATCTAAGATTTATAGAACTGAACCGTATCATTATCAAAACTATTTTCCTTACATTTGCAGTCAGAATCAAATAAACACATATACATATGCCAAACTTCTTTAAATCTTTCTTCTCCGGAAAGTCCGACACACCGGAGAATGAAAAGCAGAAAGCTGATCAAAAGAACTTTGAAATCTTCAAATACGACGGGTTACGTGCGCAACGCATGGGACGGCCGGATTATGCCGTGAAATGTTTTACCGAAGCCCTTGCCATTGAAGAGGATTTTGAAACTATGGGATATCTGAGCCAGATTTACATCCAAATGACTGAATTGGATAAAGCCCGAGAAATACTGAACCGCATGGCTGAAATGGAACCTACACTGACTTCCACTTTCCTTACCATTGCCAACGTCTGCTACATGCAGGAAGATTATGAAAGCATGGAAGCCGCTGCCACAAAAGCCATCGAACTGGAAGAAGGAAACGCCATGGCACATTACCTGCTGGGCAAAGCCATGAATGGAGCGGGCAACGATCTCATGACCATAGCCCACCTGACCAAAGCGATCGTTCTGAAAGATGATTTCACCGAAGCACGCCTGTTGCGTGCAGAAGCATTGCTGAAAATGAATCAACTGAGTGAAGCTTCCGAAGATATAGATGCTATCCTCGCCCAAAATCCGGACGAAGAAGCAGGTATCCTGCTCCACGGAAAACTGAAAGAAGCGGAAGGAAAACCGGAAGAAGCGGAAGCGGATTACCTTCATGTCACCGAAATGAATCCATTCAATGAACAAGCTTATCTCTACTTGGGACAACTTTTCATTACGCAAAAGAAGCTATCCGAAGCTATCGCCCTTTTCGATGAAGCCATCGACCTAAACCCCAATTTCGGAGCTGCCTATCATGAACGAGGACGGGCCAAACTCCTCAACGGAGATAAAGACGGCTCCATAGAGGACATGAAGAAAGCACTCGAACTGAATCCGAAAGAGAGCGAAAACCTGAACGGACAATTCGGCAATCAAGCAGAAAAGCCAAGCGACAGCGTGTTTGGAGGATTGATTTAGACAAACCTAAATACGGGTTCCTAAACTCGGGAAGAAAGATGAGCGAAATTTAAGCAAGCACCAACCGGAGCAGCCTCTAACAAAAAGAACAAAATCATAGCAAATGCAAAAAAAGATCTCTTTTTGCTTGCATTTAAAAGAAAAGTATTACTTTTGTCCCGTAATCAAAACAGAAGCATGAACGTTATGAACATATTCACTTTTACATATTACTTCTTTTTTTACTTTTACTTTAGCCAGAAAGTAGAGCGGGAGTTTGTATGTATCAAGTGACAGTGATGCTTAAGAACTGAATGAGTAAAGTAATCATATGAATCCCGCTCCGAAATGGATGCGGGATTTTTTTATATATATCATCAAAGGAAATGAAAAAGATAGCAATTCAAGGGACACTCGGGTCATACCATGACATCGCCGCGCACAAGTACTTCGAAGGGGAGGAAATAGAGTTAATCTGTTGTTCTACTTTCGAAGATGTGTTCCAGTCCATTCGCAAGGACAGCCAGGTCATCGGTATGCTCGCCATCGAAAATACCATTGCCGGAAGCCTGTTGCACAACAATGAACTATTACGTAGCAGCGGCACACAGATCATCGGTGAATACAAACTACGCATCTCGCACAGCTTCGTTTGCCTGCCCGAGGAGGACTGGGACGATATCACGGAAGTCAACTCCCACCCCATCGCCTTGATGCAATGTCGCGAATTCCTGCAACAACATCCGCAGATAAAGGTAGTCGAAGGCGAAGACACGGCACTAAGTGCAGAAATCATCCGGACAGAGAACCTGAAAGGTCATGCCGCCATCTGTTCGCGGGCTGCCGCCGAACGCTATGGGATGAAAGTGTTGCAGGAAGGCATCGAGACAAACAAACACAACTTCACCCGTTTCCTGGTAGTGGCCGATCCGTGGCAAGTAGATGAGATCAGAAGAAACCAGTCGGCGGAGACCAACAAGGCGAACATCGTATTCACCCTGCCGCATACCGAAGGCAGCCTCTCGCAAGTTCTCTCCATCCTCTCGTTCTACAACATCAACCTGACCAAAATACAGTCACTCCCCATCATCGGGAGGGAATGGGAATATCAGTTTTACGTGGACGTGTCGTTCAACGACTATCTGAGATACAAGCAATCCATCACCGCTATCAGTCCATTGACCAAAGAACTTAAAATATTAGGCGAATATGCAGAAGGAAAATCAAACCTATAATATCGCTCCGGCAAACAGGCTGGCAAGCGTAAGCGAATACTACTTTTCAAGAAAGCTGAAAGAAGTGGCACAGATGAATGCCGAAGGAAAAGATGTCATCAGCCTGGGCATCGGCAGTCCTGACATGCCGCCTTCGGAAGTGACGGTCAAGACGCTTTGCAGCGAGGCGCAGAACCCGGACGGGCACGGCTACCAACCTTCCGTCGGCATCCCCGAACTCCGCAAGAGCTTTGCCGGATGGTACAAAAAGTGGTACGGCGTGGAATTGGATCCTGCCAACGAAATTCAACCGTTGATCGGTTCGAAGGAAGGCATCCTGCACGTCACCCTGGCTTTCGTCAATCCGGGCGAACAGGTGTTAGTGCCCAACCCGGGCTATCCGACGTACACCTCGCTCAGCAAAATCCTGGGTGCGGAGATCGTGAACTACAACCTGAAAGAGGATGAAGGTTGGCTGCCGGACTTCGATGAACTGGAACGGATGGATCTGAGCCACGTGAAACTGATGTGGACCAACTATCCGAATATGCCGACAGGTGCCAACGCCACGATGGAGATGTACGAACGCCTGGTAGATTTCGCCCGACGGAAGAACATCGTCATCGTGAACGACAATCCTTACAGTTTCATCCTGAACGATCGTCCGTTGAGCATCCTCAGCGTTCCCGGGGCAAAAGAGTGCTGCATCGAATTCAACTCGATGAGCAAAAGCCATAACATGCCGGGGTGGCGTATCGCGATGCTGGCTTCGAACGCCACGTTTGTTCAGTGGATTCTGAAAGTGAAGAGCAACATCGACAGCGGGATGTTCCGAGCCATGCAACTGGCGGCAGCCAAAGCTTTGGAAGCAGATGCCGAATGGTACGAAGGAAACAATCATAATTACCGGAACCGCCGCCATCTTGCGGGAGAGATCATGCAGACATTAGGATGCACCTACGATGAAAAGCAGGTGGGGATGTTCCTGTGGGGAAAAATCCCCGCATCGTGCCGGGATGTAGAAGAGCTGACGGAGAAAGTGCTGCATGAAGCCCGTGTTTTCATCACCCCGGGATTCATATTCGGAAGCAATGGAGCGAGATACATACGGATTTCACTTTGTTGCAAGGATGAGAAACTGGCGGAGGCATTGGAGAGGATTAAAAAGCTGCCACTCCCTGCACCCTCTGTCGAAAGATGAAGAATGAACCAGAGATATCGATAGCATGCAACAGAAAAAACGATTCCAATCATGCAAGTGATTATACATCTCATTATGAATCATTTAAACCCCATTTATCTGCTATCAATATTCGGTGTAATGACTATTAATCTCGAGCGGGATAACCATTAATATCCAGCGTGATGGTTCTTAATATCCAACGCGATAACCATTAATACCCGACACGCTGGTTACAGATAACCAACAAGCAAGGTATTCATACCTTGAAAACGAAGTATAAACAACAGTAATAGAGCTAAAATATATGGAACTCGAATCTATTTTACTACCGGGCATTGAAGCCAAGCGACCCATTGTCATCGCAGGCCCCTGTAGTGCAGAAACAGAAGAACAGGTAATGACCACTGCCAAGGAACTGGCAGCCAAAGGACAAAAAATATTCCGTGCGGGAATCTGGAAGCCCCGTACCAAACCGGGAGGCTTCGAAGGTGTCGGAGTGGACGGACTTGCCTGGTTGAAAGAGGTGAAGAAGGAAACAGGCATGTACGTTTCCACCGAAGTGGCTACCGCCAAACACGTGTATGAATGCCTGAAGGCCGGCATCGACATCCTTTGGGTAGGTGCCCGCACCACCGCCAACCCGTTTGCCGTCCAGGAAATTGCCGATGCGTTGAAAGGGGTAGATATCCCTGTACTGATCAAGAATCCGGTCAACCCGGACCTGGAACTGTGGATCGGTGCTTTGGAACGTATCAACAACGCTGGTTTGAAACGTCTGGGAGCCATCCACCGGGGGTTCAGTTCGTACGATAAAAAGTTGTACCGCAACCTGCCCCAGTGGCACATTCCTATCGAACTACGCCGCCGCCTTCCGGAACTCCCGATCTTCTGCGACCCCAGTCACATTGGCGGGAAACGCGAATTGATAGCCCCGCTTTGCCAACAGGCAATGGACTTGAATTTCGACGGACTGATCGTAGAAAGCCACTGCAATCCGGACTGCGCATGGAGCGATGCTTCCCAACAGGTAACACCGGACGTGCTGGATTACATTCTGAACCTGCTCGTCATCCGTAAAGAAACGCAGAGTACGGAGAACCTGAGTCTGCTGCGGAAGCAGATCGACGAATGTGACGATAACATCATTCAGGAATTGGCGAAACGTATGCGCGTGGCACGTGAAATCGGAACCTACAAAAAGGAACATGGTATCACCGTCCTTCAAGCCGGACGCTACAACGAGATTCTGGAGAAACGTGGCAACCAAGCCGAACAATGCGGCATGGACAGCGAATTCCTGGTCAAAATATTTGAAGCGATACACGAGGAATCGGTACGCCAACAGATGGAGAT
>OGOG01001603.1_pt1 | contig 21557 bp, 19 predicted proteins | sample 1552581 | NCBI WGS metagenome assembly OGOG01 (sample SAMEA2580152, study PRJEB22360) | human gut metagenome | biome: human gut; feature: human-associated habitat; material: faeces | place: Denmark | collected 2008/2010 | reverse complement strand
ATTATAATTATTACTATTAATGATAGTAAAAATACTATTATAAATATTCCTACTTTTTCATTAGTACTCTTATCTTCCATACAGCCCTCCTTATCCTATTTGATAAACATTTAATGTTGAACATTCACCTAAACTATATGTTGCAAATGCATTTGTTTTTTCGCTTCCTGGATCTGCCATAATTACATCATTATTAGTTACTCCCACTACAGCAACCCAGTGTTGACCATTAGTAGTTTTAACTCTCATGATAGGATATAATCCTTGATCTAAATATCCTTTAATTATATTAATCTTGTTTTGTGCGCTTCCAGTAAGAGAAACTCCATGATATTTTTCTGAGAATGTCGGAACTATTTTTGAAATATTAGCCGCTCCAACAAAACTACCACTACCATCGAATGAACCATATTCATTTAATTTTCTTACAAACGTTCCTGGATTAAATTCACTTAACGTTGTAGTAGCACCACTTCTAGCTATCTGAATGGCAATAGATGTAATAAAGCATCCATAACCTCCAATAGTTGCTCCACTATTTCCAAGAGGAACATTACACCAAGCAGCAGGACAGTATTGTTTCCAGCTTAGAGCTTCACCAGATTCAGCTGATTGACAACTACTTCCACCAACATTAGAAACCCTAATGATTTTTCCTGCACGATTATCACTTTTAGCAAAATTAGTAACATCAATTGGTTTTCCAGCTTTTGCATTACTAGTATTCCAATTACTTTCACTACCGGCATCATAAGCAAGGATTTTTCCATCATCTACGGAAGCAATGATATTCATATGACCATTAGCTCCACCACCAGCATCACGAACTAAAATATCTCCTGCTCGTAGTTTTGAAGTAACATCTTCGCTAGCTGCCACACTAACCTCTTGCCATCCCATTTTTGTCGTCCAATCAGTACTAACAAATGAAACCGTATCATAAGTATTACTACCAAATTCATCTTTAAATCCATATTCATATAGAACCCAATTTACAAAAGCACTACAATTGATCTTTTTATCACTTGGTGGTATAGCAACAGAACCACTAGTATATTGATAGCCATCATTAGCAATTTGCTTCCATATTCTTGCAGCCACTTGTACAAATGCACTATCAGTAACTTCACTAGTTGAAGAACAATTCATCTTTTTTATTTCAGTTACTTCAGGATAAGCTCTTAAAATAATTTGGACATAATCCATTCCTGATTCGGCCCATCTTTTCCAAACCCAATCATCTTTATTTCCATTTCCTACAGCATATCCCATTTCTACAACTTTACCATCTTTATCAAGTCCAACCATACCAAGTGTTTCTTGCCAAGAACTTTTTAAAGTAGAATTAGGATAATTTGATAATGGTTCTTTATATGTATTTGCATGAGTATTTGCTCCACTATAGACAATTCCATATTGATTACCAGCAGCAACATCTTTAGAACATCCTAATTCTGTATTACAGTAAACCTGATCTGCAACACAAGATCTAAGCTGCAACACAGTTTGTCCACCACTAGTAACATATTTAACGCCTGAAGAATTTCCCATAACAGTAGGACGAGCTAAAGCAAAACTACGAGCCGCAATCATATGTACCTTTTCAGTTTCAGTATTAAAAGCTTGTCCTATTTCTCCATAGGTAACACCAAGTACATAATTTTCAAAAGGAACTAAATCTTCATCAAGAGCCCTACCATCAGTTCCGCCACAAAAGGAAGAACTCATAAGTCTTACTTGTAAATTAGAGATAGTTAAAGGATCAGTATTGTAACCATGAACACCTTTCAATGAGTACTGACAACTTCCACCAGTAACAGTTGAACACCCACTTGTTTTAGGATGTACTCGATCCATATACTTCTCTATATATTCGAAAACACGATCAACAGCTGCATCTACTCTTGCAGCAGAAATATATTGAGGAAAATATTCTTCAGTCAAAAATTTTCTATATGTCTCTTCACTATAAACAGTACTTTCACCCAACATACCATCAGCTAGCTTATTAATCTCATCCTGTGTCATATCATCCAAAGTAACAACAGTGTCATATTCACGCAGAATATGATATGTAGCTGTAATATACATAGTATTTATTGATTTACCATTTTCACTATATGAATCTTTAGTGGCAATAACATTATCATAAAACTTTTGAAGTTTAGGATTATTATTAGCATAATATGAGGTAGAACCCTTTTCGCCCTCTTCTATATCATCATCAACCGCACTTAAATCATTATCGCTATTAAATGTATCTGCAGCTCCCAATAAAATAATCAAAAAAATTACTATTCCTACAAAAGGTAATATGGTTTTTTTCATTAAAGATATAACCTCAGCCGAAATAATTACATTTTGGTCATTGTCATTTTTAAACGGATTGTTAAAGATTTTTTTTCTCTTTGAAGATTTTTCAGAATAATCAGAACTATTAGAACTTTCTCTTCTTTTTTGAATATCATCAAAACTTTTTCGCATGGCCCCTTCTTTATTATCAAGGCCCGGAATTTCTTGTCCTTCATCAGTTAATCCATTTTTAGCAAAATTTTTTCTGGGTATGTTAGAATTATTGTCTACACTTGAATGATTAGGGAACGCATTATTAGCTCGATTAATATTAGGATTAGAGCTAGGTGAAGATTTTGCTTCAGAACCACCAAAAGCATTTAGACCCTTATTTACACCATCAACTACTCCAGCATCATCCAACTTTTTAGCAAGCTTTTTTGTTGCTTTGCCACCAGGACTTTTGGCAAATTTTTTAGCGGTTTTATCTTCTGCCTTCTGAGCAATTTTACCTACCACTGGAGCATTACGAACTTTTTCCCATTGTCCATCAGTAGCATAATCAAAAGCTCCCCTTGATGCTGTTTTTCCAAGTTTTTCAGCCGATTGTTGTTCTTGCTCTTTTTTATTCATTTGTTGATTATTGTCCATTGCCTCACCTACTTCCTAATATACATCAAAGGATATTAAATATTAATATCCTCCTCCACTACCAAACGAATCAAGTTCATCTTTAGTAACAGCTACATTAATTTGCATTCTTCTATTACCACAAACAAACAATGCTTCTCCTTGAGAAAATTGTTTAATTCCCTCTTTTTCACTATCATTTAAATCTATTAATTTACCTAAATCATCAACAGCCTGCTTCTTTAATCCCATAACTAAGTAATAAGCTGCATTATCAAAAATAGCTTTTCCTTGAGTAATAACAGAAGGATCAGAAAAGTCACTTGGTTGTTGTGTTATTATAATAGCTCCGGTATTATATTTACGAGCACGTCTTTGAATTTGCGCTAAGAAATCAGCTCCTAAGGCATTTTTATCTCCTAATAAAACATGTGCTTCATCTACCATTAAAATAGTATTAATGTTAGGATTTAAACATAATCCCCAAGCATATTTTAAAATATTAAAGAACAAAGCATTTCTAACATTAGAATCACTATTCATTAACTCTCTAATATTAAACACCATAAAATCACTCTTAGAGGTAATAGTAGTATGACCATCAAAATAGAATTTTAACTCTTTTGTAATTGGTCTTAATTTTAACTCTAATCTTTCCAAAATATCTTTTTCTTGAGTTTGCTCAGTCATAGACATCAAACGTCCTTTTACTGTTGCATAAACATCCGTAAAAGTAGGATAATCAGCAGATGTAAATTTAGAAAAATCCGTATTATAATCAATACCAAAACGTCTATAAGTATCCTGAACAACCTCACTAAACATTGTTAAAACATCTTCTTGAATAGATGGGTCATAATATTTCATAAAGGCTTTCAAAGTTTGTAAAGTACGAGTTAAAACTGTATAACCTAAACCCTGTTTTATTTCCTCTTCATCGGCATCAACTACAACTTCAAGTGGATTAATTAAACCAAATTCTCCACCTTTACCAATTTCAATTGTATCTCCACCCATTGCTCTTGTTATATCATGTAATTCGTTTTCTGGATCAATCGCAACAATTTGACATCCATTTCTAATATGAGTTCTAAGAAGTAATTTAGCTGCTGTAGACTTACCAGAACCAGAAGTACCTAAAATAATCATATTAGCATTATTTCTATTAGTTTCTTTACGCACTTGATATAAGAATTGATTAAATAGGATTACTCCGCCTGAGAAATCGACACCCAGTAAAGTTGATAACCCTGGATCTTTTATACTATCAAATATAAATGGATACATAGCTGCAATTGTTTGAGAAGGCATTGGTGTACCAATACGTTCTTCTATATCTTGTTTTGGAAAGATAGGAAGAATAGATTTTAAAACCTTTTCTTGTTCAAAACGAAGCGCAACAGCTCTAAGTTCCATAGCATCCAAATAGTTTCTAACATTAGTCTTCATTAGTTCCAAATTTTCTTTTGTATCAGCTGTTATCATAACATGCATTTGAAAATCAAAAATACGTGCCTGACTAGCTGCTAACATAGAAGTAAAATATTGAAGATTATCCATCTCTTGACGAATTTTTTCTTTATAAGTAAGATCTTTTTCATTTTTGTAACGATCTTCTAACTCAACAATTTGTTTATTTAACATTTTAGACATTACAGAAAATGGTACAGGAATATGTTTTACAACAACTTTAATTCCTGGAATATTAGTAAGTGTTGATAAATAACCAGGCATAATAGCCCCTGGATAAGATATAACACTAAGTATCGTTGCATACTTATCACTAATATAAAATTCACTAGCCTTGAACTCCAAACTCTTAGGAGCAAGCTGACTTCTTATTCCTCTACTCATGCAGGCATCACCACTCCAAATCCAGTATCTCTTCCCCCATTAAGGAAATTATTTAAAACTACTCTTAAATCATCATTAGTAGTCTGAGATGCATTTAAACCACAACTTGCCAAACCATTAATCATCAATCTAATTTTTTTCTGTGCCTCATTTATATCTTTTTCCTTAAATAATAAGTAATACTCTGTATCAACAACATTATTATTTATAAATGATTTACCTTTTTCTATATCTTGATCTATTAATTTACGTATTGCTGGAGACTGTGCTTTATTGTATAGCAATTGCAACTGTGACATATAAACAGATATATCAACAGGTCTATCTGAAACTACTAACCAAAATTCAAAATCCAGCATATTATAAAAGTTTTTCAAACTAATTAGTACATGATTCTGCATATCATTATCTAGTATAAAAATATTTCTAGGTGTAATTTTAACTCCTGTTACAAATTGTTTTGTTGTAGTTAAAATCATACCATTTTGTATATCTTTTATAGGCAACCAATCTTCTGTGTATGGACTACCACTACCTTTGTTTTTTTTCATCGCTAATTGCACACCAACCTTTCCAAATATATTTCTGACGTGATGTCAAGAATATAAAACACTCTGTGATAACTACTAATACATTATGATAATGCGGAACTGGTAAAACCAGGCCTGCACATATCAGTGCAGGAGCCAAAACTAGCAAAGCCGAACTAACAGAACTAAGAGAAAATATTAACATCATAATCAAAGTAACTGAAATTCCACTTGCAAGTAATATCAGATCAATTGGTCTAAATATTCCAAATATTAATTCACCCTGTTTTGTATTAGCTGGTATTAAATAAGTATTCACTTATATCACACTCCCTTTTTATTTGCTATCATTAGCCTGTTTATTAGCCATATGCTTGACATGTGTCATATCATATTGATAATCTGCAACAGCGCCAGCAGCTTTTCCCATAAGAGTTCCAGAATTATCAAAAGCAGTTGATGCGTTAGTTATATAACTAGATACATCTCTAGCAAAGGATGAACTGTTAACAGCACTCTGCAAAGCTTTGAAATCAGCTTCAACTGATTTGGCATTATTAGGATTGCTAAGATATGTATTTGTTTGACTTTTTAAAAGTTCATTTAGCACATTGGTATCAAAATCGCTAACATTATATTGCCCACCATTATATGTAAAATTACCACTTGAATCTTTTGCCCCCATAGCAGCAATCAATTTTTCATAGTTAGCTACAACACTTCTAGTCGTACCATTTGGACCTTGAATGTTAACACTACCAGTTATATTACTATTTTTTCTAGCCTCCTCTTGAGCTCTCTTTTTGAAATTACCAATAGCTTCTTTTGCCTTAATATTAGCATCCAATGCTTGTTTATCCCTATCAGCAAGAGACTGTCCAGTCCATAGTTGTGATTGTCTATCATTAAATCTACCTATCATAGTAGAATGTGATGCACGCTGTGCATTACGATTCTGCTGAGCTCTTACAACATTTTTATTAAAATCACTATCCGCACCAGAAAGAGCATTTGCACCTGTAATAAGGCCTCCAGCTCCACCAAGCAATGCAGAACCTGCTGCACCAACACCACGTCTAAAGAAATTACTAGCTCGTGCAGCTATAGGGTGTTGAAGAACATCTTCCCTCTTGGGTTGTTCTTGCCTAAATGCTCTCCAGTTTGTAGCAGCAGAACCAACTGTACCAGCTAACATTGAACCAGTAGCTTGTAATCTACCCAATCCACCAAATAATTTAAATTTACCTGTATCTTTAATCCCAAGCGAATCAGCAATAAATTTAGGAGCTGCCTTAGCAAACATTAGTAAACCTAAAATAATAAATAGTTTAGCAAAAATAGGCACAATACCAGTAGCATCATCAAGATGCAATCCAAAACCATTACTATCCAATTCCTTAATAAAGAACACAATCAAATTTAAAATACCTAACCTAATAAATAAATCAGCAAAGGTGGTACCTATCATCTTCAACCAATTTTGAAAAGTACTTTCTGTTTTTGGATCAATATAACTTAAAATTGGTACAGGGGCTATTAATTTTAAAATTGCTAATTTAAACACCCTGATTGCAGCATCAACTGTAAAACTTACCAATAAAATAACAACCAGCACACCTATTAATGTTGAAAAAATATAAGAATAACTAAAAGCATAATAAGCTCCATTTTGATAATCAACTATAGCATCAGCTGCAGCGTTTGCTCCAAATGCACCAATTAAAAGTCCAATAGGACCACCGATAACTGCACCACCAGCTCCACCAGCTATTGTACCCAAAACAGTTCCAATTTTTTGTCCAATACTTTCCTCAGGACTACAACTAACATTAACCATACTTAAAACATTAGATGGAATCATAGTAGATTCATATTGATCATATATATCGGCATAACTGTCATCATCATACTGACTAGATAAAGCATCGGCAGAACACACTCTATTCTTGTCATCTTCAGGATCAAGTCCATCAACTAATACATTAGGAGTAACAAAACTCTTTAAAATAATACTTGATAATTGATAACCACTATATGAGTCATCAAGGGAATATTCTTCATCATTATCATTATCGCCAAGAATTAATTTAGAAATAGTATTTTGTGATAAAAGTCTAGATTGAATTTCAAATAAAGTTCCAAATAATATACCATTATTATTCATTCTAGCATTCCAAGACTCTTGACTATTATTATCATAAGAATCTTCGCTACCAACATTAGGAATATTTAGCGGTACCATTAAAACAAGCATTATAAGTACCATTACAATTCGCTTTATAATAGAAGAAAAGCCATTTTTGTTATCATTTAAACTATCTGGATTCATAATACCATTAAATAAAGAAATAGCCACTTTAAACATGATAATAACGCCTAGTATCAACTGAACTCTACTGTAAAAATTTCTAACTGTTTCTCCTTCAATAATAGTAGCAGTTGCAACATAATAAAATATTTGATAGAGTCCTGAAATTAGTGAATATACAAAACTATCCAACTTAGCAAATAAACCACGTATAGCATCAGAAAACCAACCCTGTCTATCTAAATCTGACATACACTATCCACCTCTTTTCCTATTGAATTCCACAAGCTTGATCACCAGATGTATTGTTTATTAAATTAAGAATAAAACTAGTAAGTAAAGGAACAAAATATAATCCTACTGCACATATCAGTCTTGTAACTAACTTTTTACTAATTTTTTTCATATTATCAGCATCAGGTGATAATGCATTCTTAGCAAAATCAAAGCCACTTAAAACTATAACAAGTAATGGGCCTATAATTTTAGCATAATTAAGAAATTTTTGAAGCATCCATGCAATAGTACTATCATCATTAGGATCACCAAAAACATATTCACAATTGTTATTGTTTTGATTATTATCATTACGTGCAGTATTATGTCCTCCACCACTACTATGAGCAAGTGTATACACATAACTATCTATCTTTCCATAATTAAAATCCTTAGTTTCACTAGCATAAACATCAGTAAAAGAAACTAATGTAATTAGAAAAACAATAGTACATAATAATATTTTTTTTAATTTATTTAACATAGTATCACTCCAAAACATTAAACCATCTTCAGTATACCAAATATAAAAAAAAATAGCAATGAAAATTGCTATCACGAAATAATTATTATTTAGCTGCGGCTGCCCAACAACTGGTCCAATCGTTATTACCTTCAACAGCGTCAGTACCTGCCTTACCAATAACGTTCATAACTAGACTTACAATTGTAGCCATGAAGAATATAACTGCAGCATATAATACTCTCTTAAATAATCTACCTTGTGCTGCTTTGATTTCTTTATCATCACTTGCTAAAACAGCTTTACCCAAATCAATAGTTCCCATTAAAATTAACACAATTGGAATACCAATCCAAATTATAGGGAAAATTCCTTGTCTTATAACTTTAAAAATTGGAAGTAAACCTCCACAACTATCATTAAGATTAGTTTTTACAGCTAACTCGAATAAACTAGACATTTTTACTAACTCCTTTCGTTAACAATATGATACATAATTTTTCTATCTTTGTCAACTATTCCAAATATAAATTAAGCCTTTAAAATCTAAATAATCCTAAAATTTTACCACTACTTTTTTTACTATTAGTATCATTTATATTACTAAGTCCAACATTATTAATTAAATTAAGGATTTCTTCATTTCTTCTTCTTTCATCCAAAGGAGGAAGATTGTAAAACACCTTAGTTCTAGCCTCATACTCAAAATCCTCTATATCTTTATTATTTAAAAGACTCTTATTCAGTATAATTTTTTTACCATTTAATTCATTAAATATATTCTTATTAGTTCGCATAAGTTTATTTAATCTAATTGAACTAGGCTCAATCAAATATAATACATCACCACAAGATGAATCATCTTCACATTCATTTAAATCAACTAGTATAACTGAGGCAGTAGTCAATTTATTTATAGTTGATGTTAAATTATCTCTTGTAGTACTAATTGTATTTCTAACATTGAAGTATTGTAAATCATGTTTATTCACTTCAATGGCATAAACTGTTTCTCCATAAATTCTTTCTAGTTCTCTTTTTAACATATATATTAATGTAGTAGACCCTGCGTGATCCGTTACATTCTTTATACCAATAACTCTACATCCACTTTTCACCTTTTCTTGTACCGTTTCCGTTAACTCTTTTACCTGTTCAACTTGTGCTACATCCTCACGTGTGTTGGTATGGGTAATTAAATATTTAACTCCTGCAATATTATTAGTAAAATTATATAATCCCATATCAACAAGTCTTGCTAGATAACTTTGTGAAGAAACTTCAGCTACTTTTGGTAATAATAAAATTATTTTATTAGGATCTAAGGCCTGAACAATTTTTTCAATATTTGAAGTATTAATATAATCTTTAATAGCAGTAGCATCCAATACCATCTTATTAAAGTAAAAATTTTTAAATATAGACACAATTTCTTGAGCATCAAAACATCCTGTCATACTTTTAATTATATCTATATCTAAATTAGACAATTCATTTTGTCTTTCATTTGCAATTATTACATTCATTAAACCACCTGCTTAATCATTCAATTTCTTAGTCGTTTTAGTTGAACCTTCCAACATAAAGAATCTTAAATTAGGTAAAACTCTATTAATTATTGGAACATCAATTGATACAAAAGTTTTTACTTTTATATATCTCATATCCATAGAAGTAGCGTTTTCATCTACTATCTTATAACACCAACCTTCACCTAAATCATTATTCCAACCTTCACTACGATTACATTCTTTAGCTGTAAAATTAGTAGAAGCGGAATATCCAATTAATTGTGAATAACTTGTAATTTCTTCTCTAATAGAGTTTTTGGCTCTATTACTTGTTAAATTTTCTTCTTCCTGTAAAACATCAATAATTTTACTTTTCATCTTAAAAGCCTTACTATAATTAACAGAAAATGCCAAATATCCACTAATTATAATTATAAACATAAAGACTAAAGCTAATGAAGGAATTGCTCCTATTGAATCTTTCATAAATAATCACCACTCTACTATTTTCTAATAATAATTGGTTTAGTTCTTCCCGTAACTTGAAAAAATTTAAAGGCTCCCATTATCCTATTAACTAATGGAATATCAGTACTAACAAAAGTAACTACATCATAGTATCTAGTCTCTTGTCCATCTTTCCATTTTGATTTATTAATATAGCTGTAGCACCAACCTTCTTCATCAATACAAGTCCAATAATTTTCACTTTTGTTTTGTAAAGAAGCTATTGCTGACTGTCCAGGATGATAACCCACTCTATTAACAAGACTTTCTACTTTCTCTTTAAATTTATCATTATTAACATTACCTTCATACTTCTCTATTAAGGTAAGTAAATTGTTTTTTACCTGAAATGCCTTATAATAATTAACTCCAAATAAAACAAACCCTGAAACAACCAAAATAAAAGCAAAAAGCAGTGTTAAATTAAAAACACTCCCAAAAGAATCCTTCATATTTTAACACCACCTTTCACAACAAATAAACTACTCAATAGTTTTATTAACAGTATTCCACTGATTATTAAGACTATTTCTAATATTAGGCCAAATAACAGCTGTAAAAAAGGCTGCTATTGCTGCTATTGCAATAATTGTTACAACAGTCATATTTAATTCTCCTGACGCTTCTTTCATATAAGAATCCTCCTCCCTAGTCTCTATAAAAATTATAGTACACTAATTATTATTTTTCAATATATTTTTTATACGTTGACACCTACGCCCCAAACATACTCATCATAGCTATAAGTAGTATTATCATAACTCCAATACCTGTCGTTACAAGCATTGTCATAGTTTGTCCTTCCATCTTTCCTAATCTTTCTTTATACTTAACCTCGCGGGCTTTATTCTGAAGACTAGAAACACTTCTCGAAAACATCATTAATCTATCCTGTTTTCTCTCTTGAGAACCGATTCCTAAACGATATAAAAGTCTCATCATTCGCATTGAATCTCTAACCGGATAAGTATTTGCAAATTCCATATAAGGATCAACAGATGCATCACCTGCATTAATTTTTTCTATCATTTTCTTTAATCCAGGTTTAAAAACATCTGGTGCATCATCAATACTCTTTCCTAATGCAACAGGAACAGTATAATGCTGTACCAAAATTTCTAATCCCTTTAAATAGTATGGCAACATAAGATCAATTTCATGCAAATGAGCCTTATAAAAATTATTTAATTGTATATATGGAAGTTTAAACATACCATAAAAAACAACTACACAAATAACAAAATTTAATGCGTTAAAGTCTCCCATAAATAAAATCATAAAGATACATGCGACTAAAACAGCATTAGTAATTCTTTTTTGAAACAAAGTATCAACATCTACTCTATCTCCATACTTTGCATATAATAGAAATTCATAGTTATCCTCTTTTAATAAATCAAATACCTGTGAATTATCAATCATAAACCTTTTAAAATCAATAGTCTTATTATATACTAATATTCCGATTATTATCAGTATAACAAAAAATATTTCCATCCCAGCCATTATTCAGCACCTACATTCTCATTATAATATTTTTCTCCTTTTATAAGGAAATAAGTATTAATAATTAGTATTCCATGGAGTAATAATCTAACATACCATCTTTGTAACATAATAATATATGATTCTTTTCCTAATAAATATTGTACTAATAGTACCAAAACATATAACATCATACCAAATTGTAAGAATTTTTTATGGAAGTTTTGTCTATCTATTCTATCTCTATAAACACCTTCTACAAGAGTATCGATATCTAATTGCATCTGCTCCAAACTATCTTGACTATTTTGAGCACCTTCTTTTGTAATCTGTAAGAATAATTGATGCATGTTTTTTACTATATAATATGGATATAAATTATTGAAATAACTTACAGATTCATCAATACTACCATTTTGATAGGCAAGTTCAATAACTCTATCAACATCACCAGCAACTGGATCATCTAAAAGACCTGATTCCCTAACACCTTCAAGGGATTTTACAAATGATTGTGTTGTTGCAAATTCCATAATAGTGTTACTTGTATATACCTGAATTTGTTCAAAAATGAATTCACTATATATTCTTTTACAACGTAAGAATGATAAATATGGAACAAGTGCTACAGCTCCTAAAACATAAATAATACTAACAACTAAATTATAAAAATATAAATAAGAAATAACTCCTGCAAAGGCTCCTAAAAAAACTGCCTGCATAATGTATTGTCTTGGACTAAGTTCTTGACCTAACTCTTTTGTTTTCTCACGAACTTTTTTAAATGAATAAGGAGCAAATTTGTCATATAAAACCGTAACTTGATCATTTATAAATCTACCTACATTTTGACCTTCATAATTTCTATATAACATAATTAAGATTGCTATTGCTAATAAAATAATTAATTCCATAATTTTACTCCTTTCTATACATTAGAATCATTTAATAATGAATTTATATCTATAGTATTAATTACCCCAGGGGGTTGATTTTCTGGCTTTTGAGGAGCCTGTTGTTCCTCTTTTTCCATTCCATCAAAAATATTATTCATATCTAAGTTAACATTATTTTGTTGTCCCATCATTTGATTTATAGAATTATCTACTTTAGGTTCAACAACTTGTTGGCTTTGATTATTTGTAAATAAATCCTTACCAGTAAATGAAAAATCTTTAGTAGCATCAGAACTTTGTAATGGGCTATCTATATTATTAGAATTCTCTAAGTTAGGTGTTGAACTTTTCACCTCATTGCTCTGTAAATTTGGCATTATAGATGACAAATTAGTTTGCAAAGGTAAAGTATCATTATCTTTCTTAATTTCATTAGATATTATAGCTTTATTAGTTGAGATATCACTTGGAAAAATTGTATTACCATCAGGAGTTGATTCATTTTGCTTCATATCTTCATTATTAGAACTATTAGATTCAACTGTATTGTTATTATTTTCCTCTAACTTTTTCTCACTTTCCAATTCTTCTTCGAAAGGTTTATCAGAAAGTTTAGAAGTAATTGAAGAAATATCAATATTCTGATTTTCCAAATACTCAATTAAATGGGCACTTGGTTTAACCATGATAGGATTTTTATCAAACATTTTTCGATAAATGGTATGTGTTTGACATTTATTATTTTCATCTACATAAAACTCTGTAACTTCATCTACTTCACGATGAAATTTTCCATATTTCTTACTATAATAAGCCTTAATATGAACACCTAATTGAATATAACGATAAATTGTGTTCAAAAACTGATCTACATCCAAATCTGTTTCCATCAAACTATAAAGACGATATGGAATAGCACTAGCTTTATCAGCGTGAATTGTAGACAAAATATTATGTCCTGAAGATATTGAGTTACGCACTGCAGAAACAGCTTCAGCACTACGAACTTCTGAAAGTAAAATCCACTTAGGATTTTGACGCATACATGTAACTAATACATCAGAATAACTCGCTACATTATTTGTTTTCATAGCAACAATATCCCTATGAGGAAAAATTTTATCCAAATGAAGCTCTAGCGTATCTTCAATTGTAATAATTTTTTCATTATCTTTGGTATGACTAGCTAAATATTTTACAAACTCTGTTTTACCAGAACCAGTTTCACCACATACAATAATATTACAATGTCCTTCGACACATTTAATCAAGACATCATGAATATCAGCTGTAAAATAATCATCTTCTAATAACTTTTCTTTTTTTAGTCTTATTTTAGCTGGTGTCTTACGTAAAACACACGCTATACCATTAGTAGCAATAGATTGATGTACAAAGTTTAAACGAAGTTCACTACTTTCAGCATCCAAAAATGGTTTCGCATTATTAAAGGTTGTACCCATAACATTAGAGCACTGAAAAGCAAGTTTTTCCATAAACTCTTGGGTACAACCTGGAACTTCTACACGGATAGAACCCTGAGTTAATGAACGAATCCAGATTTGACCACCATTACAGTAAGAAATATCTGTAATATCATCATTATCTAGAAGAGGCTTTAACGGACCAAAATCTAGTTTATCAAATATTGTCTCATTCATCTATCTCACTTCCTACCCTTTTAAATTTTTTTATTCTTTATTCTTTTTATTTATATACTATTGTGCATAAACAGTATTATCATTAATAAATTGTTTTAATGAATCACTAGTTAATTTTAAATCACCTGGATTAGATTTTAGACTTTCTGCAGTTGGTACAGGTAATAATTCTGTATTAAAGCTTCCCAAATATTCAGCCTTTTTAAGTAAAAGATAATATTCTTGAGGTACCGCAAATATTAATTGAGAAGGTACGCTATTTTCATCTACATTAGCAAATACATTTTTACCATTACTATCTCTAACTGCAAGAACTTTTACATTTTCTAATAACTTACCAAAAGTAACCTTACTAGTACTTCCATCATTTTGTCTTAAAGATGCTTTTAAATAAACATCAATATAATTATTAGGATAAATTGAATTACTATAAGTAGTTTCCATATTTACACTCATGTAGTATAATACATAACCCTTAGGATATTTTAAAATTATACTAGCTGGCAATTGTTCCTGTTCCGCAACAGCTCTTCCATAAAATAAACTACCTTCAGGAATAACTGTATCAGCCATAGCATATTTTCCTACTACTGCTTGTTTATCACGAATTACATCTCCCTTTAACATAGCAGGAGGAACATCTGTTACCCCCACCATATCTTCTGTAATTTCTGTCCCAGCAGAAATTGTTTTAACTGCATAGGGAACAGAAATAGGATTTGTAGCTGACTTTACTCTCCAATTATAACCTACATATAAAACTATAACCGCTAGTATAACACCAAGTATAGTAACTGTATTTTTATTAGTCAAAGCTCTTTTCAATCCAGTTTTCATATTATTCATAAATTCAACCCTTCTTTCTTATTCTACTTGCTCTTAAAAGAAGAGCTTGTATTATTGTCTCTACTAGTAAAATTAGTAGTATAAGTATCTGTTTTATTTTTAGATTCTATAATCATATCTACATTAGTAGTTATGTCAGTAGAATTATTTTTACTAGCACTACTACTCTTAGAAAAAATCTTGACACTTACTTTTGGTGGAGTTTCGTTTAAATCATAAACATCTATATTATAATCACGAGTACCATCAACGGAATCAGCAAAACGACGAACAAAACTTTCTAAGAATTTTTCTTTATCCATTCTAACTACGCCATTATTACTATAAAAGTCATAATCAATAGCATCATTCATTGCAGCTTCTGTAGTATCTTTAAGCAAATAATAATCAAGTTCAGAACCAGTCTGTTGAGATGTAACCATATTAACAGCAAAGAATCCCATCAAAGCCATAATAATTATTCCAATTAATAACATTGGTTTATTCATATAATGTTACACCCACCTTTTCATTATTCAATTTAACACAAGCTTGTTCAGAAGAAACATATTCACTTAATACATCACATTCACCATTCTTCATATTATTACATAAATGAACTCTAGGTCCAGAATAAGAATAAACGTAACTTGTATTTTTTAAGAAACTACTCTTATAAAATGATATATTATTAACATTATTAACATATTTATCTGTACCAAAATCAGTATAAGCCTTATCTTTATTATAAGAACGAATATTTTTGATATTTTGTTTAGTAATAGTTAAATGAAAATCTCTTTCTGTACTATCACTGTAAACACTATCACCTTGTTTTTGAATTTTTGAAATTAAAGCAGTTGGTGTAACAGGGTAATTTTTATTAGTTAAATTAGTCGAATCACAACTCCAATTGTATCCAACATCACGACTTGTGGAAGAGTTAGCAACTTTAGTTGCTGAACTCTTTTTAGTCGTATAATTTAATTTTGTAACCTTCGCAGATTCTTTTAATTCTGTAGTTGTACTTGTTCCAACAGCATTATCTGTTGTATCTGCTGCTGGGAATAACTCATCCAATGCTGCAGCTTTTGTATCATAATTAGTGGCACTAGTCTTTTTACAATCAGTACCTCTACATTCATCACCACCACCAGATGGAGTATCAGAAACAGTACTTACAGCATAGAAACAGCTAACGTCAACATTCCAGTCTAAGAATCCAAACTTTTTAATAGTAGCACCTATATTATAGATTGCATTACTATCAGTATATTTATTATAAGTAGTTCCAGTAGTATCAGTAGTTAATGTTGTATTAACACTAGATTTAGCACTTTCAGCACGTTTATTTACTTGATCCCAAATATACCAATTCTTATTAACATCTTTAGCATTTAGAGGAACACAATATTGATTCTTCTTATAAGAATAATATTTTTCTTTTCCTGTAGGGACCTTAAATACAACATCCCCAGTTTTATTATTTATATAACTGCCAGGGAAGCTAATAACTGTTTTATAATCATCATTATCAGTTGTAGGAGTTAAAGCACAAACTCCAGAAACTTCTTTAGTTATAATATTGTTCTTACTATCAGTAGTAATGGAAGTTTTCTTATCACTAGTCTCTTCCCATGTAGTACAAGAACCATTGCTTCCATCATTACCTTTACCCTCATCAACAGTACATGTCTTAATATTAATACTGTTGTTAGCAGTCATGGTATAAGTAGCTGTAGTTTCACTACATTTAGCCTTCGCAGAACATTCCTCAAGAGTTTCATTATATTTTTTCAAATCTTTATAGTAAGCATTATAAGCACTTGAAGTACCATTAGGAGAAACATAATTCAAATATCCATCACAAGTACCAATCTTCCACTTACAATTATCATTACAAGCACTACTACTCTTAAATCCATTACTAGGAAAATATTGCCAATCCCCTAGTCTATCATTACCATCATAATAATGAATTCTAATATTTTTATCATTAAATACAGTTCTAATACCTTTAGTTGTATTTAAGAAGTAATATCTACCATATTTATTCCAATAACATCCAGGATAAGCAGGAACAACAGTACCATCTGCAAGTTTACGAGTAGATGAATTACTAAAGCTAGCATCATATGTTTTCCAACTAATATTAGGTTGCTCTATACCATCAAGTGTTACCATGCCATTTGAATAATAATATCCTCCATAAACACTATTTCTATATGCTGCAGCTATAGTACTAGCTTTTCCTATTGCTTGATTTGAAGGATACTGAACATTGCCGTCATTGTCACGAAGTTCACCATACCCAATTTGAGCCAAATTGTTTTCATTACACCAGCTTGGATTACTATTAGCAAGCTTCATTACAGAACTACTATTTAAAGCTAAAGATGCTGTTTTCTTTTTCGAACTCTTCTTCTTTTTATAAACTTTATTGTAACAACTATTTATACATGATTGTGAATATTTACCACCATCACAACTATTTACACAGCTATCAAATTCTTCATTTGGACCAGCCTGATCAAAATAATATGATCCACTATTATTACAATAAGCAGTAGGTTCACAAACTTTGTATTGAGATATTTTTGGTTCCTCTGTAAGTAATTTTGAAGAACATGTAACCTTACTTCTAATTTCAACTTCATATTCAAAGCATAGTCCAGCTTTTACTGAAACTGGAGGACCATAACTTACAGTTACTTGTTCTACACATTCAACAGAACAAACGTCCTTAGTTTCAGTTGTATTAGGAGTATAATGAAAGTCCATACTCTTTTTATCACTAGAAGTAAAATAGAATTTTCTAACATTTGATTTTCTTGTACTTTCAGTATTAACTGCAAAAGCATCACAAGTTAGAGAAATCTTTCTAGAAGGATCAAGTTTTACAAATCCCTCATTCTCTGAATTAGGTAGAGCATTTTCTTGAAAATTAGCTCTATTTATAACAATACCAGCAGCTTGATATAACTGATTTAATACTTGCCTATCACTATAAACATTATCAACATATTGACTATCACAATATGGGAACAAATTACTTAATAAGCTTGCTCCACTTTGTCCATTAATAGTTTTAGAACTAACTGTAGCGTATGAATATTTACCTCCAGCAGTTAATTCCTTGAAATTATTATTTAATCTTAAATCACTATTACTTAATGTACCTGACTTATATCTGGCACAAATCCCATTAAAAGAAGGATTAGCTACTTTTTCAATAGAATTATCCTCAAAACGATAAGATGATTCTAAAACAAAATTTCTACTACAATCATAAGTAACTCCATCAGTATCTGTTACTTGTGTTGAAGAAACTAAAGTAGCAGTTATTTTAACAATAACATTACTTTTACCATCATACTTTGTAGGTATAGTAATTTCATGGTCTGTTGTTTGATTAGTAAAATCTTGATGAGTAGTAGTATCACCAATAGTATAATCAACACCAACATCAAATGTATATTGTTGACCATCTTTAGATTTGATATAGACTGTCAATTGTGATTGATCACTACTTAGTTTTTTCTTACTTTCATCCCATTCAACTTTTCTATTTTCCAATTTAGATTTGCACAATTCTTTAGCTCTAGCATCATAATCTATTTCTGCTGCAAATACATCTTTAACATGAAAAATAGAAAAAGCCATAAACATAAAAGTAACTACTAAAAATAACCCCTTATTTTTATGCTTCTTCATTATTTTCATCTCCCTTCATAGTATCTTCAATTTTTTTATAGCTATCGTTCTTAGATACTTTATAGTTTCTTACTTTTTCATCTTCTCTTACCATTCTTGCATCAAGTTTAATTATTGTACCTTTTTGTCCAAAAAATCTTGTACAAGTAACTAAAGTAATCAACTTATCGCTACTATTTACATCTATATCAAAATTGAAATAACTATCTTCTATACTTTCTTTTATATATGCTTTTTTAGTCTTAGAATCCATATTCTCATCATAATAGAATTCACTTTCATCCATCATACTAACTGCATATAACTTATATAAATAATTTTTATTATTAATTGTATATTGAATATATTTATTTTGTTTTACAAAACTATAATATAGAAAACTAGGTAAATGTTCAAAATCATTAAATTCTTTTTCATTTAATAATGGTTTACTAGAAACGTTTCTAATGTTGTGTCCATGTAGAATAACTCTATCATTTAAAGTAGTACTGCTACTGTTTGTCCATGCAAAGGAAATATCTACATCATTTAAACTATAATTACTATCTTGAGCATATAAAACAGGATAATCAATATTAGTTCCCTGGACTCTTACCCATCCCATAACGGGATATCCTTCGCTACTTTTTTCCCTAATTTTAAGTGTTCTATCACTTACTTTATAGGATGATTTAAACATATTAGTAAAGGATATAACTAAACCTATAATCAATAATGTTATTAACAATATAGCTGCAACTAATACTTGCTTTTTTTTCTTTTTCATACTTCAACACCACCTACTTTTCTAAAATATAAGGATTACTATAAGTTCCTTTACCAGAAAGTATAGTAGCATCTTTATTAATATATCCGACAACCCTTACTCCAGCTTGCATAGTATCAAGAACCTGATTGTAGTAAATTATATTAGTATTAGAGACTAAATATTTTCTAAATTGTTCTTTAGAAGAGTTTCTTAACCAATATTGTGATGTAGTATCACTATTAACTCCACTAAACATTTCATACATATCTGGTGCTGCTAATGAAACTTTATATTTCTTCATAGTTTTCTTACCAGAATAAGTTGCCAATTTATCATAAATAGGTACTTCTATTTCTTTTTTTATAAAGATATCTTTTTTTATACTCTTACTTAATTCATTTTCAATATAATAACCAACATTACCCTTTTTAGTAGGATTGTAAATCTTGCTCTTATCGGTATCAGAATAACCAACTGAATTATCAGAAACAACAGATGTGCTTATTACTTTTGCACTACCATCTAAATTACCATCTATAATTCTATAAATAACATTACCATAGGAAACATATTCGCCAGTATATCTTGTATTAATTTTATCCCCAGGTTGTCCTGCTTTTTCACTTTCAAATTTGTAAGGAGAAGCTTTTGTACCATCACCACTAGTTAATTTAATATCTTTCTTTATATTAATAACTGGATATAAAGTAAAATTATATTTTTTATTAAAAGCCATATTTTTAGAATTTGCACTATTTAAATATAGATCTTTAGTTGTCCAAGCTTCATTTTTATCCTTTTGATCACTAGTCCAAGCTATAGTATTTGGATACAAATAAGAATCATTGTCTTTTACACTCTTATTATAATTACTTACAGAAAGTAATCCTACATTTTGTTTTTTACCTGCCTTGCATGTTTTAACATTTTCAACATCACTTTCTTTGATAGTAGAATTACAATAACTACCCTTAACTACATATTTTTTTGCTTTACTAGTTAAGTGTTCATAATAGTAATCATTTAACCAAGTATTAATGTCATCATAGTTAACTGTACCAACAGCCTCAGCACTAATAAGTTTAACACTACCATCACTATTTAATCCAACTATTCTAAATAACATATTAGAAAACTCGATATAATTATTATTAACATTACCTTTGTAAAAATTATCTTTATCAGTATCATTGCTTACTACTTTATTTAATGTCTGAATAACTTTAACTACTCTTTTAACTGTACTCTTGTTTTCAAATGAATCAACAGCTGTATAAGTTATAGTATAGGTACCAATCTTTTTAGTATTAACGCTACCATCTACTGTTACTTTACTAGTATCCATTTTACCATCAGTATTATCAATAATACTTTCTATTCCTTGATCATTATAAGTACTACCTTTTTCTATCTCAATAGTACTTTCACCCTTTAATTTTATATCAGGTCCTTCATGATCAATAGAAGACTTCATTTTACCACAATCTAAATATACATAATAACTATATTTACCACTTTTTCTTTTTACTTTAACCCAAGAACTATCTACATCACAATATTCTGCTCCATAAGTACTCTTAATAGTACCAACATATTTTTGTTCCAATAAAGTTCTTAATTTTACTGTACTTATACTTTCTTCTTCTGGAAGTAAATTAATATTTTTTTCATAATATTTCTTAGAAGCATCAAGTACACTTTCTTCTTTCTTATTAAAGTCTATTAATGGATAAACTATTAAAAACCATACCACAAACAAAATAACCGCAATTACTATAATTAGTGTAACATTTCTTTTTACTTTACCCTTTTCCATAATTATCTCCTATTTTATTTTTACTATATATTCTTTATTTC